>Ga0265338_10000459_pt1 | contig 72730 bp, 65 predicted proteins | sample 42126metaG_FD_193579 | JGI IMG/M metagenome (GOLD analysis project Ga0265338, IMG submission 193579) | Rhizosphere microbial communities from Carex aquatilis grown in University of Washington, Seatle, WA, United States - 4-21-26 metaG | ecosystem: Host-associated > Plants > Roots > Rhizosphere...
TGACCAGACAATTATGAATACGAAAATCATTACTGAAACTGCGCAAAAGACTTTGGACGGCTCTTTGTCGTTCCCCGAGGTCGTCGGCAAGCTGCTCGCGGCGGGCGTGGAATATTATCACGTGGATTACGTCGGGCTGCGCAAACGGTTTTACAGCGCGGACGGCGAGATGATGGCCACGTCCATCAATTATGAGGGCCTGCCGCCCGTCGCCCCGGAGTTCGATGCCGCCGCGTTGCGCGCGAACATCCTGGACAGCCAGCGCAACGGACAGAAGTATCGCGAGTTCACCCGGCGCGCGATGGCGGGCGGGGTGCAGGGCTACATCGCCTTTCTGCGCGGCCAGCGCGTCACCTACTGGGGCCGCACCGGCGACCAGCACACGGAATGGTTCCCCGGGGTTCGAGCCGAACCGGCCACCTAGATCTGAGCCGGACCGGCCGCCATTGGCCAAACCTTAATTCCTGGTAGGGTCATCGCGTTGCGATGACCGGACGGCGCAGCGCGCCATCCCTACCTTGTGATTTGTAGCGGCGGTCTGTGACCTTGGCTTGCAAGATTTGTGATTCGGGGCAGTCGTCGTTTGAATCTTCAGGGTAAATCCTTAAAACCGGGTCATCAGCAGCCATTCCCATCCGGAAACAACGGTTTTATTGGGCTTTCTGCAAATCGGAGGACTTGCACACGTCGTTTCCAAGTTGTCGGATGACGTTTACCGACTGTCGGACGTTGTCCGACAGGTGTCGGACGACGTTCCCGAGGTGTCGGACGACGTTCCCGAGGTGTCGGACGACGTTCCCGAGGTGTCGGACGACGTTCGCAAGCTGTCGGACGACGTTCGCAAGCTGTCGGACGTTATCCGACAGTTGTCCCACAACGTTTACAAACTGTCGCGCTTCGTCCGACAACTATCGGATGACGCTTCCGAGCAGGGGTCCGTCCCGCATTTTGAACCATCTTCGCTCTTGCCAGCAGATCCCATCACAGAAATCCTTTTTTCAGCCCAAACCTCTCGTTTTCAAATGATTAAACGGGATTGTTCGCTCGACCATCACCATTTCCCGTCAGAAAAACGGCGTTTTTCGCTCAGCAAACGCCGTTTTCCGACGGAGAACGCCGTTTTCCGGCAGCGGACGACGTTCTTCAGATATTCATCGTCGTTTTTCGTCGGCCAACGGTGTTGATCAATCGGTTGTCGGTGTTTTCCAGCGGAAGACAAGGCGCTGGAAACAAGAATCCTGAATTCAGAATGGAATCTGCGTACTCTGCGGGGAAAATTTCGCGCGGTTTGCGGTTCACTTCATCCAATGCGGAGAATGGATTTATTTTCTTCATTTCGCCCGGAAAACTTTTAATCCTTGGGCATGGATTCAAAACTGCAATGGTAGGGCGCGTCACTCCGTGCGCGCCGTCGTGGTGAATCAAAACGCGTTTGCTGGCAAGCGGCGGCGTGCAAGGGACTGCCCGCCCTACCTTTCGGAATTTACGCGCGGGACGGTCCGTGCCGGACTGCCGTCTGAGGTGAACCGCGAAACAAGCGAATCACGTGAACGGATTAGCTTCAAAGCCAAGTACTGACCCCTTTATGCGCGCACACGCATGTCGATACGCCTAAATCTTCGCAGTGGATTCGAAAGTTTGCAGCTGCAAGATTTTGCTAGGAGACCCAAGAATTTTAGAATCTTTCAAGGCATCTCTGCTGTAGGCCTGGGTGGCCTGTGCACACCAAAAGCGCATTTCTACAAAGACACTCGTTAGCCCAAGGATTACTCATGCACCTGTCGTATTGCGCCTGGCATTGTCCGAAGATCGGGGGTGGCGTAGGATGAAAAGCCGATTCAGAGTGGATTGCCGCGCCGTGCGGGGCTATTGCGTGAGAAGCGTTCGCCACCAATTGTTCCAAAATGCTCTGAGGCGAAATCCCTGCTCCCTTCTTAAATTGCACCTCGACGACCTGAAAATTCTTCCCGCAGCAAAGGTGCGTTTCACCCGTTGGCGTAACGGACTCAATAGACGCTTTGGGTAACTTAATTGACATACTACATTGACAAGCATGCCCTGACAGAAATGGAGTTATTTTGATTTGGTCTTTTTGATTTTCCACAATTTCAAGCGTCGCACGAAAACCCTGTTCGGCTTGGGATTGAAGAAGCTGCTCGACTGAAATGGATTCCTTTTTCATAAATTATCTTAAGTGATTATTAAAAAGTATGTAAGTAGAATGCATGGGATGAAAATAATGTCAAATTAATTCTTTCGTGAAGGGGTCGTGAAGGGATCGGTCCCGTATTTTGAACAATCTTCGCACTTCTTGGTTCGCGGTCTGATTTTCCTTCATTTCGCGCGGAAAATTTTTAATCCTTGGGCATGGATTCAAAACTGATTCTCGAAGCCGCGCGCGGGACGGTCCGTGCCGGACTGGCCACCGGGTCGTCGGCCAACTGCTCGCGGCAAGTTCATTACCACCAAGGCTCCAAGGCACAAAGGAAATTCAAAAATTTGGTGTCTTCGTATCTTGGTGGTTAAATATATTCGCGTCTTTCCAACTTTCATCCAATTTCTGCGCGGCAAGCGCGTCACCTACTGGGGCCGCACCGGCGACCAGCACACGGAATGGTTCCCCGATGCCAAATGGTAGGGTGCGTCACTCCGTGCGCGCCGGTGGCAGCGCCAATTGCCAATGCGGCGGGCAAAGGGACTGCCCGCCCCACCTTGTAATTTGCAGCGGCAGCCTGTGATTTGAGCACGAAGTAAATGAGTCAGCCGGCTCGCGCTCCCAAGGGTCATATCTACTGGCGCAAGGGAATGGGTGCCCGGTATCCTTCGCTCCATGAGTTTTTACGATGAAGTCGGGGCTCGTCCTTTCATCAATGCAGGCGGTTGGATGTACACGCGCTATGGCGGAACGATCATGCCCGAGGTGGTGCTGGCGGCCATGGCGGATGCGTCCAAACGTTTCGTCAATCTTTTCGAGCTGCAAGATCAAGTGGGACGCGCCATCGCGAGGCTGACTCAGAACGAAGCGGCCATGGTCTCTTGCGGCGCGGCGTCGGGTCTGTTGCTGTGCACCGCCGCGGCGATCGCGGGCATGGATGAGGAAAAGGCGGCGCGTCTTCCGGACTCGGGCGGGTTACGCAATCAGTTCATCATGCGCTATTGCGAACGCGGCACGGAGGCGGATCCGGTCATCCGCGCCGCCGGGGGACGCATCGTTCACGTTGGCCCGGCAGATCGCAGTGCCACGCCGGATGAGATTTTTGCCGCGATCAACGAACAGACTGCCGGGATCGTGCTGGTGGCGTTCGAATCGGAGGTCCATGCCGAGGCCGCGGCGGTCATTGCGGGCGCTCGCGCGCGGGGAATCCCGGTGATCATCGATGGCGCGTGTGCACTGCCGCCCAGGAAAAATCTGTGGCATTACACGCGCGACCTGGGCGCAGCTGCGCTGGTCACGAGTGGCGGCAAGGCGATTCACGGCCCGCAATCGACGGGCCTGGTGCTGGGGCGGTCCTGGATGATTGAAGCATGCAAATTCCACGCGTCGCCCAACCTGCGGATCGGCCGGGGTATGAAAGTGGGCAAGGAAGAATTCGCCGGCATCTACACGGCCCTGAAACATTTCCTGAATGTTGACGAAGTGGCGGCGGCGGCCCGGGAACAGAAAATCCTAGCCGTGATCGCAGATCGACTCAAGGGTCTGCCCGGCGCGCGCATTTCATTGGCCGGCGGACCCAAGCTCCAGATCAGGTTGGATCCCACAGTCGTTTCACTTGATTCCGAACAAATTGCCGCTGCATTGCACAGCGGGGATCCTTCCATCCTGTTATCCGGGCGAGGCGGCAAAATCGCCATCTGCGCGAATCAACTCCAGGATGGCGAAGGAGAGACCGTCGCCGACCGGTTGCGGCAGGTCATCGGCGGCGGTGGAACCGGCCAATGAGGAAGCACGAATGATGTGATGGTGAGGGTTGAGGGGTTTCAAAGGTGGAAGTCAAACCTCGACCGGCACGCGCGGAGTGACGCGCCCTTCCCGTGTTTGCCGTCCAGTGCGTCGAATTCTTGGATTGTCCATCGCGCGTGCCACGAAAAAGGGCACAGCGACCCATCGGGCCGCGGTGCCTGCACTACAAAACGTTTCTCACTTCCGGGTGTACGTCGTCTCCATAGATTTGGCGCCGTCGTTGAACATTTCGAAAACGTACTTGTCCGGGCTGATCACGCGGAACACCAATTTCAACGGAATGTCCTTCCGGCCTGTGGCCGGGCAATTCGACTTGCCTTCCAGCGTGATGACCTTGTTGTCCTTATCGCCTTTGCCCTCGCTCGTGACGATCGCGGTCTGCATATCGCTCACCCAGACGGTGTTGAACGTCTGCTTGATGTTGTCGTAGCCCATCAGACTCCGCCCGGTAAACGGCTTGCCCATCATTTCGCCGTGGACCTCCTCTTCCAGGAAATGCCCGTTCAATATCCAGCTGGCTTTCGCCGTTCCCTGGCTCACGTTCGGCGGGCCGCCCGGCGCACACCAGCTTTTCACCTCCGTCTTCCAGTTTCCCACAAAGGCGTCGAGGGCCTTGTGCGCCGGTCCCGGCGTGCCGGCGGCTTCCATCTTTTTATGCATCTCCTGTTTTTCGGCGTCCGATTTCCCGGAACCGGATTTTTTCTCGGGGCGCTCCAGAACTGCGGTCGAGCCGGCATCATCAGTGGTATGTTTCATAACTTTTATCTTTCTCGTGGTTTGAACGATCTTTGCAATACACGACTTGCATTTTGGTTTACCGTTGAACCTTGGAGTCTCGTTGAGACGTGGCTTCCTTCAATGGGGTGTTACCCGACCAGCCGGCTTGGCTGGCCGAAAACACACCCTTTACCCGCCGGAGGGGAGATCACCCCATGGGGCGAAGTCATTGCCGGCCCTATGGTTCCGATATGTCAACTCTCATGTTCGTCGTGGTGTTATTGGTATTGTTCGTCGGCGGCGGTTTTTATCTGGGCGGACCGGTTTACGGTGGCAGCGGCGCTGGTCTCATTCTGCTGATCATCATTATCGTCCTTTTGACGGGTGGATTTCGCGGTCGAAGATAACCGGATATAAATTCCTGCGGTACGAGTTTTCTTCGTTCCTCGGTTCCTTTATTGTTCAACCCGCTGATTGGCGGATGGGAATGGCGGCGCCGCAGCACCGCCCTGCCACAAATCATAACCGGTAGGTTCTCCCGGACTCGTATTATTCGATGTTCCCCTTTTTTTTGGCCTCAACTCCTTTTCTCGAAGCGGCGGGGTCATTGTATGAGCCGGTAAAACCGATGTTTGCCGGTGATCGGATTGGTCATGACGTTCAGTCCGCCGATGACGGGCCGATTGGGTTACGCGTGAGTTCCAATGTTGTTTTTAGGCTTGATTGACGTTAAAATGGGCCATGTCCAACTTGATTTGCCGGGCAACCCTGCTGTTGATTCTGCTCGGGCGATTCAGTCTCTTCTCGCAGCTGACCGGGCCGGCGGGTGGCGCCACACAGCTCCGGATCAGTTCTGACTTTCCCGGGGGCTCGGCGAAGGTATTGAGCATTGACCAGGATAACAACACGGTCCGCATCACGCCCGCCGATGATCCAAAACGCGGATTTCCCTGCTGGTGGTATTTCCGGGTTGATGGGGTGGACACAAAGAAACCGCTCACGCTTGAAGTCACTGCCAATCAGGGAATCGTGCAGACGGGCGTGCCCGGCAAAACCAGGCAGTTTCCCGTTGATTGGTCCCTGCCGGAGTATGCGGCCTTTTCGATGGACGGTACAAACTGGCAACACACTGCGCGGGGTGAAAAGCGGGGGAACCGGAGCACTTACCAGGTTGATGCCGCCAAGTCCACGTTCTGGCTCGCGTGGGGGCCGCCCTTTCTTTTGAAGGATGCGAATCAATTGATTGAACAAACCTGCGCCCGCTGTCCTTACGCCAAAAGTTTTGTGCTGGCCCGCACGCGGGGTGGCCGGCCGGTGCCCGGCGTGCGCATTGCGGAACCCGGCGCGCCCGCCAGCCCGCACTACGGCGTCTGGATTCAGGCGCGGCAGCATGCTTGGGAGAGCGGCTCCAGTTGGGTGGCGCAGGGATTCGTTGAATGGCTGCTGTCGAATGATCCGGCCGCCGAATCACTCCGCCGGACGGCGGACATCGTGGTCATCCCCATCATGGATGTGGACAACGTGGAGGAGGGACAGGGAGGCAAGGAGCAAATTCCGCACGACCAGGACGAGGACTGGCACCCGAACGCTTATTTTCCCGAAGTGGCGGCGGGGATGAAAAGCCTATATGCACTGGCCAAGGCTGACCGGCTGGATTTGATGCTGGATTTGCACAATCCCAGCCCGCACGACCGCGATATAGATTTCTATATTGCACCGACGCCGCTCCTGCCCCCGGAGCGGGTGGCCAACGAACAAAACTTTTTCAATATCGTGAAGGAACAAATGACCGGAGCCATCAAGTACAACGGAAGAATCGGACCGGATAGCGACACCTACGATCCGGTCATGAACAAATGCGTTGACGCGTGGGTTGCCGCCCAAAGCCGGCCGTATGTGGTCTCGCTAACGATGGAAACACCTTGGAACATTTCCGCCGCCACCCAATCCGGCTACCGCAAAACTGGCGAGCAATTGGGCCGGAGCATAAATCTCTATTTGCAGGCCACCAACCGTCCGAGCGCGGGAAAATAGCCGTTGCCCACATAAACGGGTCAGCCTCACTTTTGGACACCTCCCGCCCGCTGGGAAACGCGTAGGCGTCACGGCCCGTCGCGGAAATCCTGTTTAGGAAGCAGCTTACAAACTGGTCAGTAATTACTTACAATCCCTGTCGGTGAATTCGTTGGCAACTGCGGCGACACTGGCGGTTGTGGCGGTGTCATCGGCGGTGTCATCGGCGGTTGCGGCGGTGTCATCGGCGGTTGCGGCGGCGTCATCGGCGGTTGCGGCGGCGTCATCGGCGGTTGCGGCGGCGTCATCGGCGGCTGTGGCGAAGTCGGCGGCTGCGGTGTGGTCCACGGTTGCTGTGGCGCAGTCCATGGTTTCTGCAGCGGCACTTGTTGTTGTGGCGGTGGCAGCGGCGTTTGGGCGAAGCCAATACCGAATGTCAGGGTCACTGCTGCCAAATAGAGGGCGTAAATTTTCATAGGATGACGAAGGGAGAAATCGGCGACCTGCACCAATCAACTCCCATTGGGTTAAATGACTTTTTGTTCATACTGCGAACTTACGCCCTGCGCCGGAAAGTGCGATGGAGTGTTCCCCTGACTGCATGATGGAGCTACCAGTCGCGCTTGAGGCCTAGGATGATTTTTCATCATCGGTCGGACGGCATCAATGCTTGTCGTGGTCTTTTTTTCCTTCTTCCGGCGAGCCCGCCTTTATTTCCCGACGTTCATCGGCAGACCTCCAGTTTTTGGGATATTTTTGAAGCATCTCTGCGTGATGCTTGTCCACGGAATCATGGAAATCCATCCTTACTGACGGCGAAGCCAGCAGCACTTCAACCGAAACACCCTGCGGTCCCGGCTGCCAGATCCAGGCGCCATTTTCCAAATAAGCGTATTGATGCCGGCGGCTGTTGTAGTAGATGCCATAGTTGGGGTAATAAACGTAGTCGTCTTGCACCACGACTGCGGGCGCCACCACCACCGGAGGCGCCACCACCACCACGGGCGGCACGATGGTTATCGCAGCGCTTTGCGCATCGGCGTCACCCGCATATTTTGTCAGCGCGGCCAGAAGCACGGCACCCAATACAAATCCAACCCGGTTTGTGTTAAAGAAAAGTTTTTTGTTAATCATGTGATGAGATTAACCGGAGACCGTTGAACCCGCCATGGGGTGTAACCCGAAGCCGTTCGGGGTCCCGCATTTTGAACCATCTTTCGCGTAAAGTTGCACCACGCGGCTGGCCGCGCAAAAAGGGCGTCACGGCCCGACGCGGAAACCTTTTGTGGAGCAGCGCGGCAAGATTGGCCCATGTATGGTTGAGAGTTGAGAGTTTAAATGGTGGAAGTCAGACCTTGACCGGCACGCACGGAGTGACGCGCCCCACCCGATCCAACCCCTTGGGGTTGAAAATTATTTTGAACAATCTTCGCCTTTACCGTGCGGCGCAAAAAGAAGACAGATTTTAAAATTTACCGGCAGCGGGGAAGATCCAACATCGAATACCCAACCTCTAATGCGGCACAAAGGCTGATGGCTTCTGCCGCCGAGGCGGCCGTGCACGGATAAAGATGAAACCCCGAACGCCGCCGATACGTCTGGCCGGGTAATCGTGAACTCCAAAAATACCAACCCAATCGCTTTTGCCCTGCTTACGCCGGCCATGATGTGGACTTTGACCGGGCTGCTGTTGAGCTTCCCCCTGGCGGGTTCGCGGGCTTTCGCCGCAGATCTGCCGGTCCTACACGGCCCGGCTTCCGCCGGACCGCCGGTTAGCTGGGTGGACCCCGACACTGGCCACCGCGTGATTCGGCTCACCCGCGAGCCCGGCTCCGACAGCTTTTATTTCAACATCAACGGTTTTACGCCCGCCGGCAAAAAGATGGCTTATACCACGACCAATGGCATCTCAGTGCTGAATCTTGATACCTGGGTGGCGACGCAGCTTGTTAACGGGCCGGCCCGGCAAATCGTCGTGGGCCACAAGACAGCCAACCTCTATTACACCCGGCCGACAACCAATAAATTTTTCTCCACCCTGTGGTGCGTCAACCTCGACACCGGAGAGAACCGCAAGCTCGCCGATCTTCCGCGCCGCGCCGGCGTGGCCACCATCAACGCCGACGAAACCCTCGGCGCCGGCACGTTCATCGAGGGCGACGCCAATGCTGGCGGCGCGTATGACGGCACCGTGCCTTTGGGGCGGATGACCGATTTGAACCTGGGCGAGCCGGCGAACAAGGGCGAATTGATGGCCCGGCGCCTGGCGGCAAAACTGCCGGTGACGATGTTCACCATTGACCTGCGCACGGGAAAAGTGACGACCTTGTTACAGCACAGCACCGACTGGTTGAATCACCTGCAATTTTCGCCCACGGATCCGGCCCTGCTGATGTATTGCCACGAGGGTTCCTGGCAAATGGTTGACCGCATCTGGACCATTCGCACCGACGGCACGCAGAATCAGTTGATCCACCAGCGCACGATGGAAAACGAGATCGCCGGGCACGAATGGTGGGGTGCCGACGGCCAGACGGTGTTCTACCAGCTCCATTTTCCCCGCGGCGGCCGCGTCTCGTTCATCGCCAGCTATAACGTCCAGACCGGCGAACGGGTCTGGCTGCAATACGGATTCGATCAATCCTCCATCCACGACAACTCGTCGCCCGACGGCAAACTCTTCTGCGGTGACGGCGACAACCGTTCGCCGTGGATTTTCCTGTTCCGTCCCGTGCTCCTCAACAACCAGCGCACCCTGGGGGACCATCTGATCAAGGGCGGTTACCTGGAATCGGAGAAGCTGGTCAACATGTCCCGGCAGAACTATCGCCTCGAACCGAACCCCAGCTTTATGCCCGACATGAAATGGATCGTTTTCCGTTCGAACATGTTTGGGCCGGACTACGCATTTGCGGTCGAGATTGCGAAGGCGAATTCATCACCGTGAACCCGTGACGGCCGGGGGGGCGACGGCGGTTTCGCTCAGTTTTTCCGCAAGCTTTTCCATGACGATCTTTGAGGCGTCATACATGTCGTAGGGTTTGGCGAGGATGCTGACGTCACATTGTTCGATGCGGGCATAGGTGGCGTCATCCAGGAAGCCGGAGGCAAGAACGAACTTGGTTTCAGGCCAGCGTTTCACGATTTGCTCGATCAATTCTAGGCCGGTCATGCCAGGCATGTTGTAATCGGTGAACACGAGGTCCACGGGTTCGGCGGATTCCTCCAGTATCTTGAGGGCCTGCTGGCCGCTGCTGGCCACGAGAACATTGACTCCGGTCATCGCCAAAAATTTCTGGGTGAAGTCCCGCAGCAGATCCACGTCGTCCACGACCAGGACGCGGCCCTTGGCGTGCGCCAGCGGCACCGTCTTCGGGGCGGTCACCGGGGTGAGTTGTTCCTGCACCAGGGGCAGGTAAAGATGGAAGGTGGTGCCCTGGTTCAAGACGCTTTCGATCTCGATGAATCCGCCAGCCTCTTCGGCGACCCGCTGCACAATGGGCAGTCCCAACCCGGTGCCCTTGCCTTTTTCCTTGGTGGTGTAAAACGGTTCAAAAATCCGGGGCAACACTTCGGCCGGAATGCCGCTGCCGGTATCGGTGATGCTGCAACGGGCGAACACAACACCCGGCGGCAGGTTGCGCCGCGCCAACAGATCGGGAGCGGGTTCGACAATCGAATTGGTCAGGGTGAGGCGGCCGCCATCGGGCATGGCGTCCTGGGCGTTCACGCACAAATTGAGCAGGGCCTGGCTGGCCTTGGTAGGGTCCATTTTCACCCGGATGGGCTTGGATGCGGGAAACAGTTCAACGGAGACATTGCTGCGCAGCGTCCGCCGGCCGAGTTGGTTGGCCTCCTTGATGACCTTGTTCAGGTCCAGCACAATGCGCCGTTCATCCGAGACGCGGCTGAAGGAAAGGAGTTGCTGGGTGATCTCGGCGGCACGGACGGCAGCCATGTCCACTTTTTCAAGTCCGTAGCGCAGCGGCGAATCGGCGGGGGCCTGCATCAGGACAAGGCTGGTATGGCCGCGGATGACCTGTAGGAGATTATTGAAATCGTGGGCGACCCCGGCGGCCAGCGTCCCGATGATTTCCATTTTTTGGGCCTGGAAGAGCTGGTTTTGAAGCTGGTGATGCTGCGTCTGGTCGGAGATGTTGCAAATGAGGCCGCGCATTTGCGACCCGTTGATCCAGGGCGAAATTTTCACCAGCCAGTGCCGGCTGTCGGCGGCGTGAAAGTGATTGTCGCGCGGCTTGGCGTTGTTGAGGACGTCGTGAAAGAGGGAGCGGAGTTCCGCCTGGCGCACGGGGTCCGGAACGTAATCGAACAGGGCGCGACCGATCTCCGGCGGACCCTTCAAACGAATGCCGCCATGTTCGGCGGGGAGGCGGCGCCAGCCATCGTTGGCGTGGGTGATCTTGAAGTCGCAATCCAGGCTGTAAATGGCGCCGTCCAGCGAGTGCAGGATGCTCTGCACAAAATCACTTTCCTTCCGGAGGGCGTCCTGGAGGTGTTTGCGGACGGTGATGTCGCGTTCGCAGACGACATAGCCCATGAAACGCCCGGCGATATCGGATATGGGCGAGACGGTGGATTCGACGTGATAGGTCTCGCCATTGCGGCGGACGTTGACAAATTCGCCAATCCATTCCCTGCCCTCGCTCACCACGGCGCGGTAGGCGTTTACCTTTTCCTGTTCAAACGGCGCGCGCAGAAAATCGTCGGACCGGCCAAGGACCTCTTCCAAGCCGTAGCCGGTGTTGGTTTGGAAGGCGGGGTTGACGAACGTGATCCTTAAATCGGCGTCGGTGACCAGGAACACATCCGGGGTGGCGTCAATGGCGGTGATGAGCCGCTGAATATGGGATTCGAGGCGCAGACGATGGCCGGCGTCTCGGAACGTGACCAGGCTGAAATCGCCATCCAGCGAGACGACCTCCAAATCCATCAATGAATGCAGGGAACCCTCCTGGCGCACCGTGACGGAGTGCAGCTTTTCCGGGTGGCCCATGCGATTCTTTAAAATCCGGGCCAGTTTTAGATCCGAGGGCGGGGCGAGAATTTTGAGAATGGAAAACCCGCCCTGGCTTGAATCCGGGTCGAGTTTGAACTGGCGGGCGGCCTTCCGGTTGATGTGCAGAGCGGTTCCGTCGGCCCAACAAACGATCTGGGCCTCTTCGGAAGCGTTAAAAAGATTTTCCCACCACCGGCGGGCGTGTTCCACCCCCGGCAATGTTTTTGGGACGGGCAATTCGTTCATGCGTCACCCCGGACGGTCAACCATAGACAACCAGTGATTGTCTAATCGGCTGAATCCGGTTGTGGTTTAGAACTTTTTCGATGAAGGTGGCGTTCAAGCGCTGGCCTTCCGGCACGAGCAGCAGGCCGCCGTGGGTGTAAATGCCCTGGGCCAGGACCATGCCCGGACGCAACTCGGCCAGGTTCACCTGCCGTTCCTTGCGCGGGATCACGGCCATGAACTGCGCCCGGAGGAAAACCCGCACCGCTTCGGGATCAAAGACCGTGCCGGAATCCATCTTCACTTTTTCATTCGCATCGGCGTCCATCAGCCGGCAGGAGGCGTAGGCCACCGTCACCGCGAGCAGCCGGGAGAGCCAGGGAATATTTTCACCGACCAGCTGGTCGGGATACCCGCTGCCATCGTAATGTTCGTGATGGGACCGGATGATTTCGGCGACTTTTTTCAGGTCGCTGCCGAACGCGGCGAGTTCCTGGCCGAGAATCGGATGTTGTTCGATGAGCGCCCTTTCAGCCGGGTCGAGCGAACGCGGATCTTCCTGCCAGCGGCGGATGATCTGGCGCGGCACGCCCACCAGTCCGATGTCGTGCAACAGGGCGCTGCTTTCGAGCACGCGCCGGTCTTCGTCGCTCAACTGGAGCACCTGGGCGATGGATTTGCACAACTGGCAAACCCGCCGGGCCTGGTTGCCCAGCGACGGATAAAACGTTTGCATCGTATGGACACAGAGTTCCATGGAACGAACGAAGTTGCGTTCCAGGGCGGTATTCACGTCGGCCAGTTGCTGGTTCTGCCGGGCGACGAGCTGGACCTGCTGTTCGAGGGAGCGGTTGAGCTCGATGAGCTGTTCGTTCATCGACTGCGTGGCGGTCTGAAGCCGGGCGTTCTGACAAATCAATTCGTAACGCTGGACGCCGTTCTTGATGGTGGCGAGAAACTCCTCGTGCAACCAGGGTTTGACGATGAACCGAAAAATTTCGCCCTGGTTGATCGCCTCAATGACCGTGTCCAGATTGACGACGGCGGTGATCAGGATGCGCGTGGCAAACGGCTGGATCTGGCGGGCCCGGCCCAAAAGCTCGAGGCCGGACATTTCGGGCATGACCTGGTCGGAAATAATGACGGAGAATGCCTGGGTTTTGAGGTGATCCAGCGCGATCAACGGGTTGGCGACGCCGACGGTGTTGTAATGACAGCGCCGCAAAGTTTGCTGCAACGTCGTGAGAACCGTTTCTTCGTCATCCACCACCAAAATGGGATCGACCGGAGGGGAATTGGGGTCTGGATTTCTCATGCCAGGTTCCTTTGGCATGGCGGTCAAGAAACGGAAGACCAGAAGGCGGGGCGTTCGACCGCATAGGAACGTTGAATTTGTTTCAGGTTCCGGCCGGCCTGCCCGAGCTGGTCGAGTTTGACCAAGGTGGCTTCCTTCATCGCCTGGAGGAGGGTTCGGTTGCGATGCTCGAGCTGGATCAATTCACGGATGGTGGCGTTCAGAAGCCCTTCCTTCGCGGCCCGACTGGTTCGTGATTTCGACCATTCTTCCCGGACCGCCGGCGCCAGCCGCGAGATCCGTTGCTGCAATTGTTGGAGCGCCTTCTGGCAGGCGGAAACGAGGATCCAATTGGCCGCGTTGATGGCTTCGCCTTCAGTTTCCGCCAAGCCACGCCATTCCTGGTAGGCTTCGGTAAGATCATGCTCGGCATTCATGTGTCTTCAAGCGGTCATGAAGGCCGCGGGAGCGTCGGACCCGGCGCCAGGAAGAGGGTTCTGGTTCTGGAGCATCGTGGCCCACGCGTCCCGCAGCACAGTCAGATGACGGATGACTTCCCTGACCCCGGTCTGCTCCTTCCGAAGGTTGCTTTCCTGGAGCCGCCGGTCGAAATAGTCGTACAGCCGGCGCAAGGTGCTGGCAAATTCCCCGCCCTGGTCCATGTTCAAGGCGCGGTTCAATTCGTGAATGATTTCCTGCGCGCGCTGCAGATTGTTATGGATGGCCATGTTCGCCTCGGCCGGGTCGGCATGGGAAAAGCCGGGCAGCGAGCGCTCGAGCGACATCAGCGCGCCCTCGTACAACATCAGGATCATCTGTCCCGGCGGTGCGGTCAGCGTGGTGATTTGACGGTACGACTTCCAAGGATTGGCGGTTGGCATAGGGATATGCTTAAGGCAAAAACGGCATTGGTCGGCTCAACTAGCTGGCGCGGTCAGACCGGTTGGTTGAATCGGCTTTGGTATGGATTGCCAAAAGGTTGGCGATCCGGTTCAGCACGTAATCTGGCGGGTATTGTCCGTCAGCAACCAACTGTTTGGCCCGGGCCACCTGTTCCGACCGAACCGTTGAAATTTTACTCAATTGACTTTTCAGCGAATCGGACGTTGAGAACGAAACGGCATCGGACGCCGCCGGGGCGGCATCCCGCCTGGCTGCCGGCTTGCTGGATTCCGGCTGGGGAATCCGGCCTGTGGTATTGAACTCAATTTCCATAAACTTTATTTAGGTCGGTAGTTTTTTTATCATTCTGCCGCCTGCTTGGCACATCGGTAGCTGGGAGGGAAACTTTAGTCATTTCTTTTCGATTCGGCAGGGTGTTCAAGGTCTGAACCACGGTGTATTGGCCGAATAACCGGGGTGAATGCTCGACCTGCCAGTCGTTTGAAAGGTCATGGAAAGGCCATATCCCTGCAAAATGGTGGCGGCGGGCCTGATTGAGCACCCCTCCCTGCTCCGCATCGAAAATCTTGTCCACGGCCCAAAGAATCTGCCCCGACCGCACATCCACCAATTTCATCCGCCAGCCAATCGCAAGCGGCGCATAGGCACGGAAGACGGTCAGCTGGCTGAACAGCACGGCGTCACAGCCATACAGCCGTTGCAGGGATTCAAGAAAATCCGCCGGCAGAATTTCCCCGCCAGTCCAGCGCAGCCGGCCGGTCTGGCTCCGCAGATCCTGCGGGCTGACGGCGACCAGCTCGAACTTTTTGGTCCTGATCAGTTCCGCCATCAGAATGGGGCCCAAGATCTCGCCGCCGGATGAAAAATCGGTGGGGCCTGTTTCCCAAGCCAAGGGAAGCACGGCGACCCGTCTCACCGCTGCCGGCAAATCCGGCGCGGCCATATACGAATTCTCGGACTGGTCATAGGCCAGGAACATCGGGGTCCGTGGTTGGATTTGGCGGGGCGGTTGGCCGTAAGCGACCAGCCCTGCGCAAGCCAGCAAACAGCCGGCTGCGCGTTTGACGTTTTTCAGCCACCAACGGGAGACATCAAATTCTCCGGCCCGGGGTTTGGAGGCGGTCTGGTTCATGAATGATCAAAGACTTCCGTTGGTCACCTGCTCCGACAAATAGGTCAATTCCTGGTTGACCTGCGCTTGGGCCTGTTCCATCGCCTGGAATTCAGTGGTCCAGTGGGCGGAGTCCGACGTAATTTTTGTTTCGAGATTGGCGACTTGCGTAGTCAGATTGTTGTTCTGTGACGTCAAAACAGCCTGGTGATTCGTGAGTTCTCCGTCGGAGGCGGTAATATTGGTAATGTAACCATTCAATTGCGCCCCAATCCCATTGGTCGCATCCGAAAAGAACGATTGAACCGCGCTTAAATTGGCGGCCAGCACGCTGCTCAAAGTGGCGGGACTGCTCAAGCTGAGGGTATTGTCCTGGCCATTGGTCTGGATCCCGAGGTCGCCCATGGTTTTAATTGCCCCGGATAATCCCGGTCCCGCCATAAAACTTAGAGAACGCAGCGTGGAAGCGATATCGTTGGCAGTCTGGTCGCCGGTCAATGTGCCGGGGGTGACGGTGCCATCGGCGGCGGTGGTGACAATTTGCTGGCTGCTGATGTCCGTCTGCACCGAGTTATAATCGGTGATGAATTGCTGGATGGCCGAGGTGATTTTGCTGGTGTCGCTGCTTACCGTCACGTTGGTGGATCCCAGTCCAAGCGCGGTGACCGAAAGGCCTTGGATTCCGGAACTCGTCTGGGCAATCGTGTTTGACTGACTGACCAGTGTCTGGCTGCCGTTGTTAAGCGTGTAGGTCAAATTTTTCCCGCTCGCGAGGGTTCCGCTGGAAAGGCCGGTGGCATCCAAAAAATTTCCCGATCCCGCCACCGTCTGCACCGAAATGCCCACATTGCCCGTTGAATTGTTTGTCATCGAGAAGCGATTGTTCACCGTATCGTATGCGGCGGTGACGCCGGCCGCCGAGCTGTTGATCCGGTCCAGCACGTTCTGAATGCTGTCGGAGCTGGCGTTATAATTGATCGTCACACCATTGATGGTAAAGGCGCCTTTGCCGCTGCCGTCATCAGAGATGGGTTGGGCCAGGCCGGCATTTTTCATGGTCACAGTCGTGTTCACATGACCCAGCGCGGAAGCGCTGGTCACCGCGGTGGGATCGGGGGCCGTCAACTGGGCAACGGCCAGAAAATTGCTGGTGTCCGAAGTGCTGCCCAAAGCCACGGCGCTGCCATCGCTGCTGGCAAGCGTGATTTCATCCGTGCTCGAGTTGTAAGAGGCAGTCACCTTGTTGTTGGTGGCGGTGGCGATGTTATTGAGGACATCCTGCAAAGTATCGGTTGAACCAATGGTTACTTGTGCCCCATCGACTGTAAATGTACCGGCAGTTACGGAGGTGGAAAATGTGGCCATGCCGGTCGCGGAGGCGCTGGTCACGGAACTCGGATCGGGGGTGTAGAGCTGGGCGATCTGGAGGAAATTGCTTGAATCCGCAGCGCTCCCCAGAACCACTGAACTGCCGTCGGTGCTGGCCAGCGTTATCCCATCCGTGCTCGAGTTGTAGGACGCGGCCACCTTGTTGCTGGTGGCGGTGGCGATGTGGTCGAAGACATCCTGCAAAGTATCGGTGGAAGCGATGTTTATTTGTGCTCCGTCCACCATGAATGTGCCGGCGGTGACGGGCGAGGAAAACCCTGCCGTGCCAATGATCACATGTGCCGGATTGCCGTCGGGAACCAGGTTCTGATTGTTGTTGCTTGTGCCGTTGAGATGGGCGGCGGTCGCCATCTGGGTGATGTTAAAATTGTAGCTGCCAGGGGTGGCCCCGGACCCGGCGCTGGCGGCGGCGATACTTGCGGCGGAACTTTGGGCCGAGGCACTCTTGTAAAGCGTCGGGTCTTGCAATGCCTTTAAATCGGCCTGCAGCTTGGTCATGTCACTCTGGATGGTGGTGAACGCGGCGTTCTGAGCGGCCAGAGCGGTTTGCTGCGTTTTCCACTGGGTCTCCGGACCGCGCTCGGCGGCGGCGAGTTCCAGAACCGTTTGCTGCCAGTTCATGCCCGAAGCCAGACCCGACACGGCCAGGGTGGAACTCAGGCTGGTGGCGCTGCTGTTGGTGGAACTGCCCATGCTCGTCAGGGAACCGGACGACAAAAGGGAGGACAGGCTGGAACTGGTGATTGAACTGGTGGTTGACATATTTTTCCGTTCTCTTTTGCATTCTCCAGGCGCTGCCTGTTCATTCAATTACTGCTGATCCAGCCCTTATATGGGCAATGCTCGGACGGCGCACGCGCGCCGTCCGAGGAACTAGCGATTCATCAAAGCTGCTGATTAAGCGAGAAGCTTCAGCGCGATTTGAGGAAGGGCATTTGCCTGGGCCAACATCGCCGTGCCGGTCTGCACGAGAATGTTTTCCTTGGCATAGTTGGTACTTTCCTGTGCAACGTCCACATCCATGATCTGGCTGTTGGCCGCCGAGAGGTTGTTGTTCAACGTACCGAGCTGGTTGCTGTAGTTGGTCAGCGTCTCGATGTTCGCACCAATCGCAGCGCGATTGGACGCCAGTTGCGAGATCGCCGCCTTCACGTCGGTCAACGCGGTCACGGAACCACCGGTGGTGCCGATGGAATCAGTGGCCAGCTTGCTGTAGACGCTGGCTGTGAGGTCCACGCCTTTGTTGGTGAACGTGTTCGCATCACTGTCAACCGTCACCGCGAGGTCCTTGCCACTGAACAGGCTGACCCCGTTGAAGTCCTTCGTGGCCACGTTATTCACGTAATTGGCCAACGTGTTGAACTCCTGCTGATACAGGGTGCGGTCGCTGTCCGACTTGGTCACGTCCTGAGCTTGCACCGACAGTTCGCTCATACGACCAAGCGCATTGTTTACCTGTCCGAGGTAACCATCCTGCGTCTGGTTGAACGATATGGCGTTGCCGACGTTGTTTGAGGCCGCGGTATTGCGTCCCATTTGCGCCGTCAGGTTCATTGACACGGCCAAGCCCGCGCTATCATCCGCCGGCGAAGTGATCTTCGATCCAGAGGATAAACGTGCGAGTGACGCGCTTAGCTTGGAGCTCGATTGCCCAAGCAGCTGCGACGTCTGTAGTGCTGATGTATTTGTATTTATTACCATAACTGCTGACTCCTTCCATGAGTCACCCCTTGCGGGGAGTTTTATTACTCGACATCCCTGCCGAGGGGCGGACCTTTTCCCGGGCGTCCACCCGTTTATTCCTTCTGGCCGTTTATGGTCGCCAGCACCAGTATCACAGCTTGGTATCGGCTGCTAAGGCCGGGACTTAAGCCATGAAAATCGTCGGGCATGGGGCACATGCATCAGCCTTCGGCGCGCCAGCTCATCGGTTTTCGGGCGCGCCAGGCGGTTTTTTCGGGCGAGGAGCCGGGCCAGAATCCCCGGCGGCAGAGCGGTACTGAACCGGATCGTGTGCTTCCCAATGACGAACGCGGTCGCTTGACGTTCGTCCCGGGTGCAACGGCGATGGCCGCGCGGGGGGGGTTCTGGTTGATTTCGGCGTACTTTCATGGCCGGCTCCTTCATTCTGCTTGCTGATATGCTGGATTTTATTTTGGGGGCGTTACCCGGACGGCCTCACGGACCGTCCGGGCAGGTGCCCACCTGCCAGGCCTATTTCTAGGCAAGGAGTTTCAGAACCGACTGCGGCATCGCGTTCGCTTGCGCCAGCATCGCCGTGCCACTTTGGACGAGGATGTTGTACTTGGCGTAGTTGGTGCTTTCCTGTGCGACGTCCACATCCATGATCTGGCTGTTGGCCGCCGAGAGGTTGTTGTTCAGCGTCGAGAGCTGATTGTTGTAATCCGTCAGCGTTTCGATGTTGGCGCCGATATTGGCCCGGTCGCCGGCCAGCGAGGCGATGGCGGCCTTCACGTCCGTCAACGCCGTAATCGCGGCGGCGGTGGTGGCGATGGTATCCGTGGTCAATCCCGCCGCTGAAGTTGCGAGATCCACTCCCTTCATGGTGAAGGTGTTGGCATCGCTGTCAATGGTCACCGCGAGGTTGGCGCCGTTAAAAAGACTGACGCCATTGAAATCCTTGGTGCCTACATTGGTGATGTAGTTGGACAAGGTGTTGAACTCCTGTTGGTACAGACCGCGGTCGCTGTCCGATTTGGTCACGTCCTGGGATTGAATCGCCAGTTCGCTCATGCGGTCGAGCGCGTTCGCCACCTGTTGCAGATAGCCGTCCTGGGTTTGGTTCAAAGAGACGGCATTGCCGACGTTGTTGCTGGCGGCGGTGTTTCGTCCCATCTGGGCGACGAGGTTCATTGAAACCGCCAGGCCTGCGCTGTCATCCGCCGGTGAAGTGATCTTCGAGCCGGAAGACAAACGGGCGAGGGATTTGCTGAGTTGAGCTGAGGATTGCATGAGCAGATTTGCGCTGCTCTGGGCCGATAGGTTTGTGTTGATTACCATATAACTCTTTCCGTGAGTCGCCCCGTGAGGGGCATTGATTTTTCGCGGCGTCCTTGCCGCGGATAAACCATTTCAAGGGCGGTTTACCATCTGTTTGACCCTGTCAGCTCTTTTTGGCTGCTGACCGCCGGTGTCTTGCGACACCCCATTCATCGGAGGGAATGGAGGGGACTTAAGGGGAACTTCGGCGACTCTGAAATTATTTGTTCTCGAACAGTTAAAACCGCGAATTTTAAAGTCGGACACCTTTGGAAGCCGCCGGCTTGCCACCGCTTGCATGCCGGACACCGGTTGTGCGGCAGCGCGCCAAGCGGAATCATGACCTTGCAATTGGGCATCGGTCATAATTGGATGTTACGCTCCGGGGCAAAAAGAGACCGGCCGGGTGCAGGATCGCACGCGGCCGGAGATTCGTTTTGTTTCGGTGTGATTTCCGCTATTCGTATTGAACCAGCGTGATCAATCCTTCAGGATCAGTAACACCTTTGCCTTGCAGGAAAACGATATGCTGGTAGCCAAGATTCCGCAACGCCACAAACCACGCCGTCCCCCGGTCGCGAAACTGTTCGCCAAAGGTCGGTTCGGTGTAATTCTCAAGAATCACAATCGCCGCCTGGTGTTGAGGCAGTGCCATGGCCTTGGCCAAAAGGCGGTCGTTGTTCTCCTTGCCGGAAGCCGCGGGCTGCAGCATCTGGCAGGTTGAACCATCCAAAGACTCGATGACCAACGCCGTATTGTCGGTGTTGTGAAACACTTGTGGCGGCTGAGGCGTGGCGCAGGAGGTCAAGGAGATTGCGAGGCCCGCGAGGGCCACTTTATTGATGAATTTCATAATTTAACACGATTCGATCTGTTTAAAAAAATTTCGCGTCCAGTCTGTGACTTTATAAATTTGAGAGTGGTTCACCGGCTCAATGCCATAAAGTCTCCGGACATTGGTTTAAACGCCAACCCTTCCCCGATCACAATGGATTTTATCCCGATTACTTCGGTACCCTTCCTTTATCGGCCACCGTTTCAAATGCTTGAATTGTTTTGCACCAAATTTTCACGGCTTTAAAATCCGTCGAGCACAACGTTTGATCCGTGGCAACAATGCTCACCTTCACGATCTGGTCGTGCAATGACCGTCGATAAACCGAATCATCCTCGTTCAGAATCACCAGATCTGAGAGCAATCCCTTCAATCGCCAGTAGGCATGAGCTTGAACGAGTTGACGGACCAGATCAATTCGCTCGCCGCGCGTGCTATGAAGCAAAACCACCGGCAAGTCACCCGAAATGCCCAGGCTCCAGAGATTGCGCTGACCCCGTTGATTGCGAAGCAGGACGCCCGGACTGGCGCGGCGGCCAGGCTGATTGTAAAGCAATGCGCCTGCAAACCGGCCGTAAAGTTGCGCTTCCGCCTCGGTGATGTTCAGATGACGCAATACGATCGAGCCATGCGTCCACGCCAGTTCAATGCATCGGTCGGCAATCGTCTGATCCTGATACTTTCCAATGAGACTCATGATTTCTTCGCGGCTTGGTGCAATGCCCGAAACCAGCGTCACACTGGCGCTTCCTTTGGGTTCAAGCTGGAGGGTTCGACGAATGGCGGCGATCGGGTCCAACACCGATCCGCTGCCGTTCGACAGGGGCCGGCTGTTTTGTAACGCCATGGGTGCTGCGGTATTTCCGCCCCGCCCGAGAAATTGTTCCCGGTCAGTTTCGAATGAGACGGTTCCGACCTCCATTCCCCGGACCAGCAGCAGGTGACCAATCCAAGGCAATTTTTCCTGGGCCGCGCGGGGCCGCCGGGAGGCAAGAATCGCACTTTCAGGAGGCAGAATTTCCATTTCGACGAACAGGTTGCTGAAGGCGGGATGGGCCAGATCCGCCGCCGCCGTGTTCAAAACCATTTCGGCGTAGCTGGTGATTTCAATCGTCCGCGTTTCATCAGAGTGGTTGGTCAGGGTGAGCCGGCGAACTTCGACGTCATTCTCCGGGGACACGGCGATTTCCAGGTGAGAATCAATTTCCTTCAGGCGGGAACGAAATTCCGCGCGACCCTGGCTGAAAATGGCCTCGGAGCCAGGCGCCGGTTCCAGTGTCGGCTGGCAGGTGGGCGACCAAACTGCGCCGCTCTTCATATCGCGCAGGTAAAAATAAGTTCCCCAACAATCGCGGGTTGCATCCTCGCGCCAGCGCGTCATCATCAGATCATTCCAGCGGCTGTAGCCGCTTCCGGCATTCGTGACCATGACGTGATAGCGGCCATTTGAAAGCAGGTGAACTTCCGGCGGCCCGGCGTTGGGATCGGCGAATACGCGCAAGGTCGATTCGGAGGCGGTCGCCGATTCCCGGTTCTTGCCGGCTTCAAGTTTATGCGGATAGAGAACCAACGTTTCTTTTGGGACGCGCTCATGCAGCAATAGGTCCGCGGATTTGAAAAATGGGTTGGCGTTGAACCGGCGTTGCATCGGGCGATCCAACAACACATGCGCGAGTGCCAGCAGGCTCATTCCTTGATGGTGGGCCATGAATGAGCGGACCACCGCATGGGTCTGGCCGTTGGGCACCCGCGCGGCGGTGTAATCCAAAGCCTCATAAAAGCCAAACCGGCCCTCGGCTTTTTCCTGGCGAAGTTCCATCAGATTTTTAAACGCGTCTTCCGGAGCGACCATCAGCGCCAGAACAGTGGCATAAGGAGAAACCACGAGGTCCTGGGCCAGTCCGCGCTTGAATCCCAAACCCGGCACGCCAAAAGCGCGATATTGATAATTGGCATCACTGTCCCGCAGGTTGTAGCCGGATTCTGAAATGCCCCAGGGAACATGAACCTGCCTGCCATAATTGATTTGCCGGGCCACGGCTGATTTGCAGGTAAGATCGAGCAGCGTGTTCTCATAAGTGGGCATGACCAGCATCGGCATCAGGTATTCAAACATCGAACCGCTCCAGGAAATCAGCGTTGGTGTGCCCCCCGCCGAGGTCAGCGACCGGCCCAATCTGAACCAATGGTTCTGGTCCACCTGTCCCAGGGCGATGGCCACAAAACTCGCCAATCGGGCTTCAGAGGCCAGCAAGTCGTAACAACTGGAATCAAGATGATGCTGGTTGACGTTGTATCCGATGGAAAAAAGTTTCCGCGCCCCGTCGTAAAGCATTGTGAAATCCATTTGCGCCAGTTCCTCACAACGACGCGCCAATTCCTCCGGCTCATGCACTCGAGCCATCGCCTTGCGGCCCGCTGCTTCCACCAATCCCCGCAGATCCCGCAGCCGATTCATCAATTCCGGACCGTTTGGAAAATCGCGCACCGCGTCCAACGTCTGGTCCAATCTCTTCAGGCGGCCTGGTGTCTCCTGGGCTAGGAAACGCAGACTTAGGGGCGCATCGAGCTGATCCCACAATTCTTTCAACTCAGGAGTCGCGAGCGGATCCAAATCGATTTTGTGGGCCGCGGGCAATCTCGCCCAGGGGAAACAGGTGAAAATTTCCTCGCGCTGGTCGCGACAGCCTTGTTCAAACGCCTTCCGCCAGGTTTCAAAGGCGTTGTTTGACCCGGTGCCGGCATCGGCTAATTTCTCACTTTCATTAATCAAGCATTCAAGGGTCAAGGCGGTTTTACCTGGAGAATTCCCCTGCTCCGCCAGCCAATTTTCCATCGCCGCCAGCGTAGCGGCAGCTTTTGTGCCGCTCGCCTGGTCCTTCAAAACGCCGAGCGTGTCACGAAGGCCGGCGTAAATCCTTGCGGGATCCCATTCCTGGCCGGTCAACTCCAGCAGTCCCGATTGCAGTGTCAGCAGCAGCCCGGCGAGGTTGCCATTATCGACCGTGGAAATGTAAAGCGGAGGCAATGGTTTGAGCGTACGCGTGTCATACGAGTTGTAAAAATGACCGCTATATCGTTCCAGTTGTTCCAACGTCTCCAGCGTACGGGCAATGTGTCTTGTGAAGTCGCCCGCGGTTAGAAATCCAAAATCATGTGCGGCCAGGGCACTCAACAAACCCATCCCAATGTTGGTGGGCGAAGTACGGGCGGCGACAATGGGCCGTGGAAATTCCTGAAAATTATCCGGAGGCAGCCAGTTTTCCCCGGCATTGACGAACCATTCGAAAAAAAACCAGGTTTTGCGGGCCAGTTTGCGAAGCTGACGGATTTGATCCGATGAAAATTCAACGCGCGCTTCGGCCGATGGCAGGCTGATCCACCAGGCAATCAGAGGAGAGACCGCCCATGCCGCCAGAAATCCCATGACGATGAACGAAATCGGTTGTCCCAGAAACAAAAGCAACCCGGCCAAACCGGCGGCCAAAACCGGCGCACACCCCATCGCGGCAACGAAATTCTGCATCCCGCATTCGTCCCGGCTCTCAATTTCGTGTGCCGTTTGCCATTCCAGCAAACGGCGGCGGGTGAAGATCAACCTTCCTAGTGTCCGGCTCACTGCGTCCAGGCTGAGAACCGCATCATAGGCAAGAAATGTCACCGTCAAAAGCATCTGGCCGGTCTGGCGAAGCGCCGTGCGGCCGACACTTTTCAAATGAAGCACCACAGGCAGATCTTTGGGCTTCAACAGCAGCTCGGCCAGGACTGACAGGAACAAAGGAAGAGCAATGATGATCAGGATGAACAGCCCCCAGGCATTCGCAGCCTCCGGAAAAAGCATCCAGCTGCAGGCGAGCAAAAAGACCAAACCGAAGGGCACCAGGCTGCGCCGGAGATTGTCGAAGATTTTCCAGCGCGACAATCCCGTCAAGGGATTATCCAGCCGGCGCACATCCGGCCCCGGCAGCCGGGGCAACAGCCAGGTGGCGATTTGCCAGTCGCCGCGCATCCACCGGTGGCGCCGGTGCGCGTCGGAGCCATAACCCGAGGGAAATTCCTCGAACAGCTGCACGTCACTGATCAGTGCCGACCGGGTGTAACTGCCTTCGAGCAAATCATGGCTCAAAATCCGGTTTTCGGGAAACTTTCCGCCCACGGTGCGTTCGAAGGCGTCCACGTCATAGATTCCCTGGCCGATAAACGAGCCTTCATGAAAAACATCCTGGTAAACATCGGAGACGGTTCGCGTGTAGGGATCGATTCCGGGCTCGCCGGAAAACAATTTCACAAACCGGGACCGGCCGGCGCTGGGCAGGCTGACGGCGACCCGCGGTTGCAGAATTGTATAACCTTCGACGACCAGCCCCTTTTCCGGGTCGTAAATGGGACGGTTGAGCGGGTGCGCCATGGTTGCCGCCAGTTGCCGGGCAGCGTCGCGGGGAAGCTGCGTGTCGGCATCGAGCGTGATAACGTATTTAACATGAGGCAATGCGGAGACATCGCCGGCAATCAGCGAAAATCATTCCCCGCTGCCGCCGCGCAAGAAATGGTTCAAATCGGCCAGCTTGCCGCGTTTGCGTTCATATCCCATCCAGACTTGTTCCCGGTCATTCCACCGGCGTGGCCGGTGAAAGAGAAAAAAAACACAAGGTCGGTCAGGGCGGTATTTTTGGTTCAAATCCCGGATGCCGTTGGCGGCGTGGTCCAGCAGTTCGCGATCAGCCATTTGATGTTCCTCGGGGGCATCACAAAAATCGGTCAGCAACGCAAAGAAAACCTGGTTGTCACGATTGGCCAGGTACCTGACTTCCAATGCCTCCATCAAATTTTCAATGCCTGACACACGGCTCAACAGCGTTGGCACCACCACCAGCGTGGTATGTTCTGAGGGAATGCCCTTGGAAAAATCCAGACGCGGCAAGGGAGACGGCTTCACAAAAAGGGTCGCGCACCAGTTTACCAACGAGACACCCAGCTGGCTCGTGCAAAGCAGGGTCAACCATGCCAGCAGGCAAAAAACCCAACCGGTTGTGCCCACGGCCATGACCCAGTGCAGCACCAGAATGGCGGCCAGCACGGATATGCCGATGACACTTCCCAGGTAAAACAGGAGCGGATTTCGGCGGGCGATCCGGGGCAGGATCTGCCGCAGCGGAATTTTAATTTCTGCCGCGCGTTCCAGAAGGTGAATCCCCTTTCCGATCAGAAAAAAACCGACGTGCGCCAGGCGGTCGTCGTCCCGGCGGTCGTTTTTTTGGGCCAGGCCCAGGGCCAGAGCCGCCACCTCGGGCTCCTTTTTTTTGCTGCAACGGGCGATGCGCTCCACCGTATGGCGATAGAGATCGCGCGTTGCGAAATTCATTTTGGGGTAAATCCCGGCGGGATCATCACGCATGGTTCGCTCCACGACGCTTTGTTCTTCCACGAATTTTCGCCAGTCCAGGGTGTCTAGCAGCCGCAAGCTGCCGATGCAATTGCCCACGGAAACCTGCGTCGCCGCCTGATGCTGGCTTTCGGTTTGAAGCAGTTGTTCAATCGTAAGGCCATCCTCGGCCAGCCGCTCTTCAATCCAATTGATTGCCAGTTTCACGGGTGGAGATTTTTCCTGCAGCCGCTGCAGGATTTCAGAGGCAAATTCCCGTCTCAACAACGGATGCATCCGGGCCATCTCGCCGACCACAATGATCAGGCGCGAAGGATTAGCTTCCGCGGTTTCCAGGAGGCGGGCAGCCCAATCATCAGCCCGATCACGGTCCTTTCTTCCCACGTTCAATCGCACCGCGACGCGCCGCAGATTTTCAATCAATGCCAGGCGAAGCATGATGGGAATCGCCCATAATTCGCCCAAATGCAGCGGGACGACCTCCTGATACCCGGTGACAAAACTGGCCAGATGCAAAGCGTCGATCCTCCCGTCCGTATGGGAAACCAATTCCAGCGCGATTTCATAGACACGCGGGAATTGCTTCCAAGGTCCGTTGAGCAACAGTGGCAACTGCCGGTTGAAGCCACGTGGCAGGTGACGCTGGGCGGTGCGGATCTGATCCTCGATCAAATGGAAATTGTCCAGCAGCCATTCCGCGGCCGGTGTGATTCGCCGGTTTTTCTCCACCTCCAATGTCCGCACATTGTAATCGCGCAGAAGAATTTCATTGGATGCCAGCCGGGGCAGCAACAAATCCGGACCCCGACCCCGGCCATTCATGACCCGGCGTTCCTGCGCCAGGCTGTACGCATGCTGCTTGAGCAGATCGATGCTCAACAATTCTTCCCGCAGGGGTTCTTCCACTGCCGGAGATTCCTGAAATTCCTTTCTTCGGGCCCGATTTTCTGCCCTTCGAATCAAGGTTGCCATATGGGATTCGAATTGCCGCGGTGACGGACTGGCGCAACGACCGGCTCAAAACTCATCACCGTTTGCAACATGGTGAAGTCAATCTTGCATTCATCATGCCAGATGGTTTCGCCGCACCGGGAAGCAATGCCTGGTTGATTGGGTTCGCTTAAATGGAATCAGAATGGCGCGCTGCGCCTTCTTGCAAATTGCCTTTATCTTCGGGCTGGCGATTGCAAATTGCAATCTGGTCCGGGCAATGCGGTTTGAAATTGCAAGCAAGCGCAGGAAGGAGTTCCTTCAATTGCCCGCGACGGACAGGGAATCTTGTATTTTCAGCAAATTCGGTTGAGCCAGCGATAGTTCACCATGAAGATTCTCATTAAAATGCGCGCCGATGATGATGTTGTTGGTACAGGTGGCATCGTTTACCCGGAAAACTGCGCTTCCGCACTTGTCGGCAATGAGGTTGGTGAAGGAATTTTGGGTGCACTCCGTCTGCGGCGTCAATTGCCAGCCGTCCGCGGTGCAGGCGACGGACTGGGCCATGAAAACGCCGTAATCACGGCTGTCGCGGATGGAAATGTCATGGAACTGGTTGTCATGGCTCCAGCGCATGAAAATGCCCAGGTCATTCATCGCGAGCACGACATCATCGAAAATGTTATGATGGAAATCTCCATCGAGCGAAAGGCCCGCACCGGGATTGTCATGCAAATAGAGTTTGGTAAAAACACAATCGGTTGTCAAAAAACACGCCAGACCGTCAAATTCATTGTCGAATGAGTTCAAATCGTTCACGGTCAGCCGTTGGGTGCCCAATGTGGTGACCAGGCCGCCCGACCGGCATCGCGCGCAAGCCACGTTTTCGATCATTGAATCACTTACATTTTGAACGGTGATCCCGTTGTTGCGAATCTCCGAACCCTCGCCCTGAAGCCGCCAATTTTCACGCTGTTGATGCAAACGGTTGCCATCAACAAACACGCCGCTGACCCGCAAATGACTGGTGGTCCTTGGATGATTGATCGGTTCTCCCATGATAATCACAGGACAATTGGCATTATCCGCCAGAAACAGGATGGTAGCCGGCCCGCTGCCGCGCAAAATTTGATGGTCCCTCTGCAACACGATAGGCTGATTTACTTCAAACCGCCCTTCAGGCAGATCCACTTCGCCGCCATCCAACGGCAAATTGTCCAGTGCCTTCTGAATATCCGCAGCCGTCACGCCCGGCTGCAACACCACCACCAGCGGCTGGCCAGGAGGCGTCTGGGGAATTGCCAAAACCACCGTCGGAAAAATACCCAGCAAAAAAAAGGAAGAAAATCCCGGCGCGTTCCGGCATGCCATTAGAATCCGGAACAGTCTGTTTACAACGCGGCGGTACATCATTTTTCCAAGTTGAGCATAACTTCGCTCAATCCCGAAAAATTTCCACCGGAAAATCCGTTTTTCTACGAAAATTTAAAATTATTATTCTGGTTCGTTTGCGTTGTCGGAAAATCAAGGCAGGTTCTCATGAACCTTGTCCTTGTCATTTTCATGGCCACTTTCCTCATTGTGCTTTTGCTCCGCCGGAAGCGGGCCGGTTTCCGGAGCCGATTGAGGAGCGATCCGATGTTCTGGCGGAGGCCCGGAATGAGGCGCCGCCGGCAGCTCGTGGGTGGACGGTTGCGCTGGATGAACGATTTCATCTTTTGAAGGCGGAAGGTTCCTCTCCGATGGAACCGGTTTTTCTGGCCGTTCGGAAGTTTCGCCTGGAAAAATTTCAGGCTTCGATGAAGATTGAGAATGATTGACGTCGGGTTCCTGTGACGGGCCGGATGATGGCTTTGCCGGCGGTTCCTTCTGATTGTGTCTGATTGTGGATGGAAGCCGTGTGTGGCGATCCGCCTCCTGAATGGAAACCGTGGAGAATTTTTTGCCGGTCGCATGTTCCACCGCGTTTACATCGGGCCCGCTATTGACCACCACGGTTTGTTGGCTGCCGCCAATGTTCCGGCTTTCACGGGTGTTCCCATTGATCTGCCGGGTTTTGTTGAGAATGGCGCTGTTATTTGCGATTACTTCAGAGGGGCGATGGCGATCGCCGAAGTGGTGCTCATCAACGAAGACAAATGAGCTGGAAATTGCCACCTGGCCACCGGGTGAGCAAGGTGCCCACCCGAGGTAGCCGGCGCCCACTCGACTCCCGGAACCCAAACCCAGCCGTAAACCGGGTCAAAGGCCCACGAACCATAATGATAACAAGCCCAACCCCAAGGCTCATCGCTTTGCCAATACCAGCCACAATCGGTCCATACCCATGTGCCGTCACAATAGGGCCGCCAGCCAGCTTGACGTTCCGGTCGCTATAATCGACAACGTGGTGAGCAACTTCACCCAGCAACCACCGGCGAACGCCGCGGCAGCCGCCGGCGAACTTCGGTTCGCGGTGATTGATTACAAATACCTACTGGATCGATGGAACCGGTATCGCGCCCCGGCTGGTCAAGAAAAGATCAAAATCGACGCGCTTTTGGCACTGCAAAGCGGGAACCTCGAAAAGGCTTGGGCAATGTATCTGGAACTGCCAAGACCATCACCACCCACCGGATTTCGGATAGCCGGTTGAGATTTATGACGCTTTTTGTAACAGAGTGATTACCGCCGCTGGCCGGATCATTTTCCTTCAACAATCCCCCCGAGCTGCCAGGCCATTAGAAATGGCGAAGCTGCATTGAAGTTAAATTGGTTGCGGGGCTAGGATTTGAAACGCAGAGCCCAAGTGCGTGCCCGTGTTGGGCGAGTGCTCAATCCGCTTTCGTCGATAAAGCCGATGGTTCGCCTTTGTTGCCGGGTCTTTTTTAAGGCGGGCCAGTCCGTGCATTGCCAGCGACGGATCGCCTTTTCGTCGCGTTCACCGACCGGCATTCCGGGTGTTGGCGGCTGAAACCACTGGCGCCAAGCCGTCGCCAGACGTGACCCGGATGATCACCAACCCCCATCAAGCTCCCAAAAGTGTTCGTGGCCCGGGCGCAATTTGAAAATTGCGGCGGCCGAAGCGGGCAAATTTATTTCTTCACCAATCCATTGCCGACGTAAATGCGGTAATCCTTGATGCGTCCGTCAACTGCTTCGCTGCCCTGTCGCGGCACATATCGGAAACCGCCGAAGGATTGCATCCGGCCGAGGTTGAGGATGAGCTGATGGGGATGCGCGGGTTGCGTTGTGCTCCAGGCCGTGTGCCAGAAACTGGCGGTCTGGCCGTCAATGGCATTTTCCGCCGTGCCGTCTTCGCCGGCGTGTTCCTCGCTGTCCGCATAGGCAACCGTCCAGCCTTCGTGGCTGACCGCCTGGCCGTCGGCATCGAGCAGATCCAGTTCGGCAACGGCGGCAAACGGTTTCCCGTCCTGCGCGTTGAGGCTTTCCAGGCAGAAATAACGTCCGCTGGCCGGCCGGGCGAATTTGATTTCCTGTATTTCCGGACCGGGCGCAAACGTGCCGGCACAGACGATATTGGTGGCATCAAGCACGGGCTTTAATCCGGGGCGCAGCCCGCGTGTAAAATCAAGCTGGGGGCGGAGTTCGTCCAGCATGGGCTTCGCGATGCCGGCCACCACCGGGTTTTGCGGGCCGGCCAGGTCCAGGATGATGATTTCATTTTCGCCCGGGCGCAGCCAGCAGCCGGGCACATAGGCGGTTTGGGTGGGGCCGATGTTCCAGAACCGGCCGAGGCAATGGCCGTTCACCCAAACATCCCCCTTGCCCCACCCGCGCAGATCCAGAAACGTATCACCCGTTTTTTCGAGGTTGAAGGTCGCGCGCCAGAACGCCGGACCGGTCGCCGGAGCAGGAACAAATTTCAAACCGGCCAACATTTGGTCATCCAAGGGCAGCCGGAAGATCCGCCAGTTCTTGAGGATGTCACCGCCCAGTTTCACCGGAGCGATGAGGCCCTTGCGATCGGACATTTCCTGTCCGAAATTGATGCGGCCCATCGGCTCAACCAAGATGTCGAGTTGCGAATCCTTTTTGCGTTCGGGCAGCAGGACCGCGGTGTTCGCGCTCCGACGGTCAAGAATGCCGGCGCGCTTCCCATCAATGAACACAAAACCAAAATCGTGGACGGCCGCCGCTTCGAGGGTTGCCGACGCGCCGGCCGGGATTGTGGTCCGGTACAAAATGCAGCCGTAGCCCTGGTCGTAGGCCTCCATGTTGCGCGGCGTTTCGTCCGTCAACGCGGCGGACAGATTGTCAAAGATGGCCGCGGAGCGGGCCGCGGTCACCGGCGGAAAAGTGATGACGGGAGTTTGCGCCGGCGGGTCCGGCAGCGTTTCGCCGGGCAAAAGATATCTGGCGAACAAACCGCGCGTCTGGAAAAATTTGGGGGTGGCCCAGCCGGCCTCGCTGATGGGCGCGTCGTAATCGTAACTCGAGGTGTCGGGCTTGAACGGCCGGTCGCAGCCCGACCACAGGCCGAACGTCGTCCCGCCGTGCGCCATGTAAACACTGAACGATTCGTCATGCTGCAGCATGTATTCGAGGTCGGTGAGAAATTTGTCCGTCTTGCCGTAGTGATGCGGCTGTCCCCAGGTGTCGAACCAGCCGGGATAAAATTCGCTGCACAGCAGCGGGCCCTGCGGCTGTAGCGCGCGGAGCTTTTTGAAATTGCCTCCGGGGTCATTGGAAAAATTCACGGCCTGGAACAAATCCGCCACCAGTCCATTGGTCATCACGGACATCGGATTGCACGCGAACAGCGGCACATCAAAACCGGCGTCCCGCAGCGCCTGCCGGATTTCGCCCATATACGACGCGTCCTTGCCGAAGAAACCATATTCGTTTTCCACCTGCGCCATGATGATCGGACCGCCATGAGTGATTTGCAGCGGGCCCAGCACGCGTCCGACCTCCCGGAGATATTTTCTGGCCGCATCGAGGTAGCGCGGATCGCGAGAACGAAGTTGCAGGCCATCCTCCTTCAGAAACCACCATGGCGTGCCACCCATCTCCCATTCGGCGCATGCATACGGGCCGGGCCGCAAAATCACCCACAACCCCTCTTCCTGCGCAATGCGGCAGAACTCAGCCATGTCTGCCTGGCCCGACCAGTTGAATTCGCCGGGCTTCGGCTCATGTAAATTCCAGAACAGGTACGCACAAACCGTGTTCAAGCCCATGGCCCGGGCCATTTTCAAACGCTGCCGCCAGTATTCTTTCGGCACGCGCGCCGCGTGGATCTCGCCGCACCGGATCTGCAGGCGCTGGCCGTCGAGCAGAAAATCATTTGTGCCAATGGCAAACGTGTGCGGAGGTCCGGCGGCACGCGCCGTGGTCAAAACAGCGCCAGCCAGCGCCAGCAGGCAGGCGGATTTCAGGATAAACCGATAATGTTTCATTACCATGCCAGTGTAAATGTTCGCGGCGGAGCCAACGATTGCTGAAACCAACAACGAAGACAAATCTCAAAACACACTGGCACGGCGGAGGAACCTCCGGCTTGCATCGGTCGATTAGAATCGCTAAAGTTTCGGAAGAGAAAAATTCGTCCATGATGTATCTCCGGACATATTTAAACCGCTGGGTCGTCATCCCCTCCCATTTCACCCTGCTGGTGATTGCGGCAATTTTTTTCTGGTGGTTGGCGGGATATGACGTCCGGGTCACGGGCGAAAACCGGTTTCAGGATTATCGTCGCCGGACCGTCCGCAGCCTCATTACCCTGGGGCTGATTCAAATCGCCTGGATCAATGCCTGGGCATGGCGCGAAACCTCAAACCGGATTAACGGCCTGATGTTTGTCGCGGCGATGATGCCACTGGCCTTCATCTGGGCCGGCTGCCTCAGCGAACTGCTCACCCGCTGGTTTTGCTCCCTGATTGATTTCGGGGACAACCAGAAATCTGGCTCCCAAACGGACGCGCCCAACCTGGACGAGGTGGCCAGCCTGATTCGTAGCGGCCGAAAACGGGAAGCCATTCAATTGTGCCAGAAACTCAGGAAATCAGGCGACGCCGGCGTGCTGATCGTGGAGACGATGTTGGCACATCTGGGCGTCCAAGAACCAAACCGGCGGCCTTCCAAGCCATTGGTTGAAGCGGGTCATCTCGGCACGCAAGGAAAATTCAAGCAAGCCGCCGCATTGCTGAATTCGCTGCTGGCCAAGGAACCGGCCAACGCCGATGCCGCCTTCATGCTGGTGCGGATCTACGCCAAAGACCTGAGGCGGCCACGTCGGGCCAGAAGAGCCTTCCGGCACTTCCTAAGCCATTCCAATCTGTCCACGGCGCTGATCGATTACATGGATTCGTCCATCCATGATTGGAGCCGGGCAACCCCGCCAACCGAAGCCTGTAGTTCCGCGCCGGCACCGGATGTCCAGTCCATCGATGAAATGCTGGCCCAAGGACGATTCGGCACGGTCGTCGACATTCTGGAACAAAAGCTCATGCAACAGCCCGGGAATTTTGACCTCTGGATGAAATACGCCGAAACGCATGGCCGGTATTGCAGCAACTTCCAGCGCGCCGAAAAAATTGTTCAAAAAATCGAGGCCAATCCCGGTTTCAGCGCGGAACAGATGGAGCTGGCCAGGACCACGCTATCCCAGTGGCGCCAGCATTGACGACCTTTGGACGGACCTGAAAATCCGAAAACCACCTTCGAACGCCGGCGTTAAAAGTTTGATTTCCGCGCGCAATAGTTTTTTAATCCTTCGGGTTAAATTTTGAAATGAACATTCACGAATATCAGGCCAAGCAGTTGCTCGCCAAATACGGTGTCGCCGTCCCGCTGGAAATCCCCGCCAAATCGCTCGCCGAAGTGCGTCCGGCGGCGGACAAGATTGTCGCCAGCGGCAGTTCGCGCGTCGTCGTCAAATCGCAAATCCATGCCGGCGGCCGCGGCAAAGGCGCGTTTAAAACCGGTTTTCAGGGTGGCGTCAAGGTGGCGCCGTCGGTGGACGAGGCGGTGGGTTTTGCCGAAAAAATGCTCGGCAACGTGCTCGTCACCAAGCAGACCGGCGCCGAGGGCCGGCGGGTCCAGACGCTGCTGATTGCCAGTGGCGCGAAAATCAAACGGGAATTTTACCTGGCCGTGTTGCTGGACCGCGCCATGGGCTGGCCGCTCATCATGGCCAGCACCGAGGGCGGCATGGACATCGAGGAGGTCGCCGAAAAGACGCCGGAAAAGATTTTCAAGGAATGGATTGATCCCGCCACCGGCATCATGCCGTATCAGGCGCGCAAGATTGCCGCCGCGCTCGGCCTCAAGGGCGATTTGTTCAATGCCGCCGCCAAATTCGTCACCGGCGTTTACAACACCTGGTGGGAATGCGACGCGTCGATGGTTGAAATCAATCCGATGTGCGTGGTCGAGCTGGCCGACGGCAAGGAATCCGTCATGGCCCTGGATGCCAAGATTTCGCTCGATGACAACGCGCTTTACCGGCACAAGGACATCCTGGAGATGCGCGATCTGAACGAGGAAGCGCCGCTGGAAATCGAGGCCAGCAAGTTCAACCTGAATTACATCAAGCTCGACGGCAACATCGCCTGCCTCGTCAACGGCGCCGGCCTGGCCATGGCGACCATGGACATCATCCAGCATTTCGGCGGCATGCCGGCGAATTTCCTGGACGTCGGCGGCGGCGCGAGCAAGGAACAGGTGGCGGCCGCATTCAAGATCATCCTCCAGGATCCTAATGTTAAGGGCATTCTCGTGAACATTTTCGGCGGCATCATGGATTGCAACGTCATCGCCACCGGCATTGTCGCGGCGGTCAAGGAGACCGGGTTGAAACTCCCGCTGGTCGTCCGCCTGGAAGGCAACAATGTCGTCGCGGGCAAAAAAACCCTGGCCGAATCCGGCCTCACAATCATCGGCGGCGATTCCATGGCCGATGCGGCGCAGAAGGTGGTCCAGGCCGTGGGAAAATAGGCAGCGGGACGGATTAAAACAAATGTCTCGGGAAAAAAATAAGAAAATGGCGGTAACCATGGCTGCGGAAGACCTGGAGCCTTATCGCCGGCTGGTGGAATTGCAGAAACAGATGATTGAAATGGCACAGCAACAGGAGCAATCAAAGCGCAAGTGCGATGCTTTGCGCGAACAGATGGCGGGCGGAACCGCCGAGCGGTCCGATCGGCGAAACTGGCGCATCGCCTGCAACGATTGGCAGCGAACTTTTGAAAGTGGAGCCGGCCGGCTGGCCGGGAAAATGAACTCTGACACATTTAACTGGAAAGAACCATCGTCATGGTGAAAATCATTGAAATTGCCTTTAGTTGCTACGCCGTCACGGACATGGCGCGGGCACGAAAATTTTACGAGGAGGCGCTGGGTTTGAAACCCACCACCGTTCACGATTCGGAACATGGCCACTGGGTGGAATACGAATTCGGGCCGCACTGCCTGGCGCTGGGCTCGGCGGATGCCTTCAAACCAAGCCCCGATGGCTGCTCCGTCGCGTTGGAGGTGGAAGATTTCGACGTTGCGGTGACCCAATTGCGCGCCCACAACGTGAAATTCCGCATCGAACCGATGGACACGCCCGTCTGCCGCATGGCGATGATTTTCGATCCGGATGGCAATAGCATTTGTATTCACAAGCGGAAGAAGCAATCGTAAATCGCAAATCTGAAATCGTAATTTTTCATGTCTATCCTCGTCAAATCCAACACCAAGGTTCTTGTCCAAGGCATCACCGGCAGCTTCGGCGCGAAACACGCGCAACTCTCGCTTGACTACGGCTCTCAGGTTGTCGCCGGCGTCACGCCCGGCAAAGGCGGGCAATGCTTCGAGCACGGCGGCAAAAAAATCCCCATCTTCGATACCGTCACCGAGGCGGTGAAACAAACCGGCGCCACAGCTTCCGCGGTTTTCGTTCCCCCGCCCTTCGCCGCCGATGCAATCCTGGAAGGCGCGGATGCGGGGCTCGATCTGGTCGTTGCCATCACCGAAGGCATTCCGGTGCGGGACATGATTCGCGCCAAACGCGCCCTGCAAGGCCGTCCGACCCGGCTCATTGGCCCGAATTGCCCCGGTATCGTCACGCCCGGAGAAGGCAAGGACTCTTACGGCGGCTGCCGCATCGGCATCGCGCCCGGTTATATCCACAAGAAAGGCCACATCGGAGTCGTGTCCCGCAGCGGCACGCTGACTTATGAAGCGGTCTGGCAACTCACCTCGCGTGGCGTGGGCCAGAGCACATGCGTCGGCATCGGCGGCGACCCGGTGAACGGCACGTCGCATCTTGACGTGATCAGGCTGTTCGCGGCGGACCCGGACACGCACGGCATCATCATGATTGGTGAAATTGGCGGCAGCGCCGAGGAGGAGGCCGCCGAATGGATCCGGCAGCATTGCAAAAAACCGGTGGCTGGATTTATTGCCGGAACCACGGCGCCGCCCGGACGCCGCATGGGCCACGCCGGCGCCATCGTCAGCGGCGGCAAAGGCACGGCGGAGGCCAAAATCGCGGCCTTCAAAGCCGCTGGCATCGGAGTGGCTGCCACGCCTTCGGACATGGCAGACACCCTGTTGAAGATGATGTGAGCCGGCTGGGGCACGGGCATGCCGCCGGGGAATGGATCAATTAACCGCCCGGCCAAACCGGCGAAACGCCGGCGCTTCCAGGAGAAGGAAGTTCGCAAACCGCTGCGGTGGCAAAGCGTGTTTAGTCAAATGACGATGAACGATCATTGCTTGACGAAACCCGCAGTACGTAATACGCATCACGTTTTCATGGGCCTGATTGACTTCATTCTAAATCTCGCAGGTTTGCTGCTATGGTTGAATTGGTGTTCGGTCCGCTTCGATCCGCTGGGCAAACGAACGCCCGCGACGTTGATTGGCACATTGCGGCGCGCGGAGCCGAACCGGTTGCGGCGCTGGCACCTGCTTGCGGCGCTGGGTGGGCTGTTGCTGCTGCGCGCGCTGTTCTATTGGCAGATCGGGGCGGCATTCAAGCCGGTTTGGGCGGGCAAACTGGACCTGGATGTGACCGCGCTTTATTTCCGCAGCGATTCCTTGAATCGCATGCTGGTGTTTTCCGTTTTCAGCTTTGGGCTGACGCTGGGCGTCATGTATGTATGCTTGTTGCTGCTTTCCATCCTGGCCGGACCGGAGCCCTTTCACCGCTTGGTGCGCATGCCCCTGGGCGGCATTGACCGCTGGTCCCGGAAAGCCAAACTCCTTTTGCCGCTGATCGTCATGGCAGGCCTGTGGTGGCTGGCCACCTGGCCGCTGGCGAACCTGCAAATCATCCCGAAGCCCGTCACGGCCCTGCAACGGATTGAAGAATCACTGTTGATCGGGCTGGGCTGTTATCTGACGTGGAAATACATCGCCGGCGCGCTGCTCGCCCTGCACCTGTTGAACAGCTACATTTATTTTGGCAAAAACCCGTTCTGGGCGTATGTAAATGCCGAGGCGCAAACGTTGCTGTCGCCATTGCGCGCGTTGCCGCTTCGGGCGGGCAAGGTGGATTTCGCGCCGGTGGTGGGCATCGTGATGGTGTTCATGGCGGCCGAACTGGCCGGCTGGCTGCTGGTTTTCCTCTACGGCAAGCTTTGAAAGCCTGTTCCCCGATCATTCGGTCTTCGACTTCGGGAATTTGGCGGCAATGACCGAGCCCGAGCCCGGCTCGCTGACAATGGAAAGCGTGCCCCCGTGCAGACCCACCAGCCGCTTGGCGATGGCCAGGCCGAGCCCCAATCCCTGCTGCTCCTGCATCGTGCGGTCAAATTGCATGTAGGCGCCGACCCGCGAGATTTGCTCGGTGGAAAAGCCGCGGCCCTGGTCACTGATGGAAAGGGTGATGGTGTTGAACGATTCGGCGAGCGTCCAGCAGACTGCGGAGCCAGGATCGGAAAATTTGAAGGCGTTTTGCGAAAGTTCGTCCACGACCTTGCTGAGATATTCCTCGGCCATGGGCACCGCGACGTCCGCGAGCTCGAAGGACAAATTTTGGGACCGGTCGGCGGCCACAGCCTGGGCGACGGCATGTTTCTCGACCAGCGCCACCGGATGCTCCGTGCGGCCGATGCGCAGGGCGCTCACGTTCTTCGGATCGGCGGCAATCAATTCGAGCTGCGCATAAATGAGAAAGTTTTCGATGAGGCGCTCCAGCCGCTTGCCGGACTGGTGGACGACATGGCCCATCTCGGCGATTTCCGCGGGCTTGAGCTTGGCGGCGTCGGCGGCAAGAATTTCCCCGTAAGCAAGAATGCCGTTAAGCGGCGTGCGCAATTCGTGCGGCAGCATCAGGCTGATGTTGTCCCGTAAATGGGCCAGTTTGCGCTCGGCCTCGTCACGCACCGTCTGGGATTTTTTCAGGCGCGCATCCACGGCGGCGTAAAGCGCATCGGTGGTGAACGGTTTCGGCAGGTAGTCGTCGGCGCCCAGTTCCATTCCGTGGCGCATGCCGGCGTTGTCGGCGAGGCCGGTCATCAGGATGAATGGAATGGCGGCCGTGGGCGCTTCCGTGCGCAACGAGGCCAGGGTCAGGTAGCCGTCCACCTTTTCCATGTTCACATCGCACAGAATCAGGTCGGGGAGCTCCTTGCGTGCTTTTTCGATGCCATCCGCGCCGTTGACGGCTTCAACGACCTCGAAGCCCTTTTGCTTCAAAGCCAGATGAATCATCTCGCGCAGCCATTCTTCGTCGTCGATTACCAGAATTTTTTTCATGCCGATGTGTCCTGAAATGAAAGCAGTTATTATGCCCTTTCGTCAGCAAGGCCTGGTTCATTTTCAGGCAAATCAATGACCCCGTCGCCAAAATCCGCTTTTATTTGCGTTCCGCCAACGGCACGTAATGATTGAGCGTGCGCCCGATGTAAATCTGGCGCGGCCGGTAGATGCGGCTCTTGGGCTCCTCCATGATCTCCTTGTAATTGGCAATCCAGCCCGGCATCCGGCCGATCGCAAAAATCACCGGAAACATTTCCATCGGAATGCCCAGGGCGCGCATGATGATGCCGCTGTAAAAATCCACGTTGGGGTACAGTTTGCGTTCGACGAAATACGAATCCTTCAGCGCGGCGGCTTCCAGGTGCTTGGCGATGTCCAGCAACGGATCACTGATATGCAGCTTGGATAAAACCTCGTCGCAGGCCTTCTTGATGATTTTGGCCCGCGGATCGTAATTCTTGTAAACCCGGTGGCCGAAGCCCATGAGCTTTCTGCCGCTGTTTTTGTCCTTGGCGGCCGTGATGAATCTTGAACCGTCGTCGCCTTCGCGATGAATCTCCTCCAGCATCTCGATCACCGCCTGGTTCGCCCCGCCATGCAGCGGCCCCCACAGCGCGCACACGCCGGCGGAGGCGCTGGCAAACAGATTCGCCTGGCTCGATGCCACCATGCGCACGGTGGAGGTGGAACAGTTTTGCTCGTGGTCCGCATGCAGCAGGAAAATCAAATCCAGCGCCTTGACGATTTCCGGCTTCAATTCGTAGTCCTCGTACGGCGTCGAAAACAGCATGTGCAGGAAATTGGCGGTGTATTTGTAGGCCTTCTTCGGATAAATCAGCGGCAGACCGAGCGATTTGCGGTACGAATACGCCGCGATGGTGCGGACCTGCGACAGCAGCTTGGCCACGTACAAATCGAATTGCTTCGCCTTGCCCCATTGCCAGCGCATCAGTTCCTCGTCGAAGCAACTGGCCGCGTTGATCATCGCCGATAGAATCGCCATCGGGTGCGAACCCGTCGGAAATCCCTCGAAATGAAACTTCATGCCTTCGTGGAGAAACTGGTTCTCCGTCAGCAAATCCGAAAAGCGGCGCAACTGGGCGTGGTTCGGCAAATCGCCGTAAATAATCAGGTAGGCGGTCTCGATGAAAGTGGACTTCTCGGCCAGCTCCTCGATGGCGATGCCGCGATAACGCAGGATTCCCTTGTCGCCGTCAATGAAGGTGATTTTGCTGACACAGGAACCGGTGTTGCCATAACCGTCGTCGAGCGTGATGTAGCCCGTATTCGCGCGCAGCGAGGAAACGTCCACGGCTTTTTCGCCTTCGCTGCCTTCGAACGTCGGCAACGCGTATGTTTTTCCGTCCAATTCCAGCTTGGCCTCTTTGTTCATGTGCTCCTTCCTTGGTCTCGGTTGTTAATAATATTCGTTACCGAAAGTTTGCTGGGAAAATAAAATCTTGGCAAGACGCGAAAGCAACATTTCTCGGCCGGGGCGAACGCACCGATTTGGCTGGCTTGGTGTTCAACTTCATGGCCAAATCCAAATCCATGAAACGCTGGGCTGTCCTGACCGTCCTGCTTTACGCGCTGGCGCTGCTGCTGCTGACCGTGCCCGCCATCTGGATTGCCTTCAGCGGTTGGTCCGCCAAAGGTGTCAGCCTGCAGCACGCGGCCGAGATTTTCAACTACTGGGCCTATTGGCTCTGGCTCGGCGTGCTTCTGGCCGGACAGGCGCTCCTGCTCCTGCTGCCGATCAACCTCGCCAAACGCCGCTTGGCCGCCCGCCGGCCATTGAAAGTGCCGGTGATCGTCACGGCGCTCTTTCTCGCCATGCTTTGTCTTGCCGGGCTGGTTTCAATCCTTTGCCTCTATTTCAAGGAGGATGGCATCAACTTTTTCGGTTTCTTCCTGCCGTTCAAGGCCAACCAGGTGTCACCTTCCGATTTTCAGACCGAATTTGGCGCGGTCATCATCGGGCTGGCGTTCTGGATCATCTGGGCGGTCATCTTTCGCAGCTTCTCCAAATCCGATGATCCCGACGCGCTGCTCAAACGCAGCATCCGCTGGCTCCTGCGCGGCAGCATCCTCGAACTCCTTGTCGCCGTGCCCAGCCACGTCATCGTCCGCCGCCGCGACGATTGCTGCGCCCCCCTCGGCACGTTCTGGGGCATCGCCACCGGCATCTCCCTCATGTTGCTCTGCTTCGGTCCCGGCGTCTTCTTTTTGTTCGTCGAGCGGTGCCGACGACTGAAACCGACCGCGCCAGACCCCGCCCATTCAACCGTGGAAAAATAAATTCCGCTTTCCTTTCGCACAGCGCAGCTTAATTTGCCCAGACGCAAATGGGATTGAAACTGTTCAACACGCTGTCACGTTCGGTCGAAGACTTCTCCCCGCTGGATCCGGCGGGCAAAAAGGTCGGCATGTATTGCTGCGGACCGACGGTTTACGACTTCGCCCACATCGGCAACTGGCGCACGTTCGTTTTCGGCGATCTCGTCCGCCGCACCCTCGAATTCAAAGGCCACGCGGTCAAGCACGTGATGAACATCACCGACGTGGAGGACAAGATCATCAAGCGCGTCCGGGAAACCAAGACCTCGCTCCGGGATTTCACCGGCCAGTACGAGGCCGCGTTCCTGGCGGACTTGAAGACGCTCAACTGCCAGCTGCCGCACCACACCCCACGCGCGACCGAATACATTGCCGAAATTATTTCCCTCATTGAAAAGCTCGTTGCGCGCGGCCTCGCCTACAAGGCTGCCGACGGGTCGGTTTATTTCAGCATCGAGAAATACCGCGGCTGCGGCTGCACCTACGGCCAGTTGCTGAAGCTCAACTTCGACGAAATGCGAGCGGGCGAGCGGGTCAAAAGCGACGAGTACGCCAAGGAATCCGTCGCCGATTTTGCGCTCTGGAAGGCACGGGTGCCGGACGACGGCGAGGTGTTCTGGTCCAGCCCGTTCGGCGAGGGCCGTCCCGGCTGGCACATCGAGTGCAGTGCGATGAGCATGAAAATCCTCGGGCCGGGCTTCGATCTGCACCTCGGCGGCGAGGATTTGATCTTCCCGCATCACGAGGATGAAATCGCCCAGAGCGAGGGCGCCACCGGCAAACCGTTCGTCAAATACTGGCTGCATGGCGCCCACTTGCTGGTGGAAGGCAAAAAGATGAGTAAATCGCTCGGCAATTATTTCACGTTGCGCGATCTGCTGGCCAAAGGTTTCACGGGCCGGGAAATCCGCCGCCTCCTTTTGAGTGCGCATTATCGGGAGACGTTCAACTTCACGCTCGAAGGCCTGCAGGACGCACGGACGGCGCTGGCGCGAATTGACGAATGCCTAGGCAAGCTGCGTGAAATCAGTGGCAAGGGCGCGCTGCCGCGCGTCGAAGCCGAACAGCAAGCCGGCCCTACCGGCTTGGTAAGGGATTTTACTGCCGCACTTGATGAGGATCTGAACATTTCCGCCGCTTGGGGTGAAATTTTCAAATGGGTGACTCAAACGAACAAGCGCATTGCAGATCAGTCTTTGAGCTCAGCCGAAGCGGCTGCGGAGTTGATCATGTGGAACCGAGTTGATTCCGTGCTCGGCATCGGCACGCCGGATGAAATCACCGTTCCAGCCGAACTCAATGCCCTGCTCGAAACCCGGCAGGCTGCGCGTAAGGCCAAGGATTTCAAACGCTCCGACGCCATTCGCGATGAGTTGAAGGCCAAGGGCTGGCTGATCGAAGATTCGCCCAAAGGACCAAAATTGAAAAAGCTTTGAACCGCGAAATACGCGCAAGGCACGTGCTTGAAATAGTCTTTGAACGTTGGGGCGGCGCGTAAATTGTAAATCATAAATCGTAAATGACGAAAAGCCTGTTCATCACCTTCGAAGGCACGGAAGGCTGCGGTAAATCCACGCAGGTGGAACTGCTGGCGAACCGGCTGCGCGCCCTGGGGCATCCGGTGTGTGTGTTACGCGAACCCGGCGGGACCATGATCGGCGACGAAATCCGTCACACCCTCAAACACAGCCATCAAAACCATGCGATGATGTCGGAAACGGAGCTGTTTTTGATGAATGCCAGTCGTGCCCAACTTGTGCGCGAAAAAATCCGGCCGGCGCTTGCGGGCGGGAAGATCGTTTTGTGCGACCGTTTTTATGACTCGTCCATCGCCTATCAAGGGCATGGCCGCCAATTGGACCTGAAAATGGTGCAAACCTTCATTGATTTTGCCATTGATGGGACACGTCCCAACCTGACGATTCTCCTTACGGTGCCCATGGAAATCAGTGAGGCGCGGCGTCTGGCCCGGCGGGAGGCGATGTTGCTTGATGTTCCATCCAGTTCCAATACGACCGAAGGACCGGCAAAATTGCCTTTTAGCGAACCCTTGCGCGACCGGCTGGAGGAGGCCGATCGTGCTTTCTTTGAGCGTGTCGCCAGGGGCTTTGAAGCCATCGCCGCCGCCGAACCTGAAAGGGTGCGGGTGGTGGACAGCACCGGCCCGGTGGAGGTGGTCTGCGAAACAATTTGGAACCTCGTCCAGCCTCTGCTGCCGCGTGTCGGACGCTGGTGAGCAACATCTGTGTTCTTGCCGAACTCACGGCATTGCGTAACCTTTGAACCGAAACCATGATTGACAAGACCATCGGTGAAATTGAGGCAAAGATCCGCGGCGCGGGCGCCGTGAATGAAGAACGCAAACGGGAATTGCTCGAGTTGCTCGGCCGGCTCAAGTCTGAGATCGGCACGCTGGAGAAAACGGACGATGAACAGGCGCAAAGCATCGCGGGCTTCGCCCAGCTTTCCGCCCATGAAGCCACGCGCACCAGGCAAAACCCAGAGTCGCTTGACCATTCGCTGCAGGGTTTGCGTTCGTCGGTGGATGGCTTTGAAAAGTCGCACCCCAAACTCGTCCAGATCGTCAGCGCCATCAGCAATACGCTGTCGAACCTGGGGATTTGACCGGAGGGGCGCGATCGGCCAGCCCCTTTTGTCAGTCGATTCAGGGCATCGTCGAACTCCGCCCTCCGAAACCCTGGTCTTCCTTCGGCTCCAGTTTCGCGATGGCAGCCATGATTTCATCGGCGATTTCCTGGTAGATTTCCTTGAGCCGCGCCTTCGAACAGTTCCTGGCCTCGGCGCGCAATTTTTCAAACCGCATCGGTTCCCCGTATTTCACGGCCACCGGGATCGGACGCGGGAACTTCACATTTCGTCCATAGGCCTCAAAGGTTCCAAAGGTCCGCACCGGGATCACCACCGCCTCCGATTTGACGACCGTCAGCCCGATGCCCGAACGCGCCGGCTGCAAATTTCCGTCCTTCGTCCGCGTGCCTTCGGGAAACAAAATGATGCCGCCGCCGACGAGCAGCCGGCCCAGGATGGACTTCAAACCCGCCGCACCGCCGCCGTCGCGGTCCACCGGCACGGAGTTCCATGAACGCAACAGCGCGCCGACACCCGGGAACCGGAACAAACTTTCCCGCGCGAGATAATTGATGGGACGGTGCAAGCCCGAACCCACCAGCGGCGGGTCCAGAAAACTCGCGTGGTTCGAGGCCAGAATGACCGGGCCGGTCAACGGCACCCGCTCGGCATTGAAGACGCGCCAGCGGAAATAAATCCGGTACATCGCGCGGAAACAAAGCCAGGCGAGATGATAGCTGATGTTCATGCCTCCAGCTTCCATCCTCTATCCGCGCTTGGCTGACTGCCGTTTGCGGACCTCGGCCAGGATCAGGCCGCTGGTCTGCTCGGAAGTCAGGTTCGAATTGTTGATGACCTTGGCGCCCAGCGCGATCATCAAAGGCGCCGTCGCCCGCTGGCTGTCACGCTGGTCGCGTGCGGCCAGGTTCTCGTCCACCCCGTCGGCAGACCGGCGCCGCGAACGTTCCTCCAGCTTGGCATCGAGATAAAATTTGAAATCCGTCTCTGGAAAAACATTCGTGCCGATGTCTCGTCCTTCCATCACCAGGTTGCCGAACCGGATGCACTCGCGCTGCTTTTTCTTCATCCAGTCGCGCACCCTGGGAATGGCGGCAACATGGGACACGGCGGCGGCCGTTTCCGGCAGGCGGATTTCCATTTCGGGAAAATAGCCATCCACTAGCAGCCGCACCTTTGCGTCCACACATTCCAGGGTCGTCTTCCAATTGCGCAAGGTCGCGGCAACGGTCCTGGTATTATCCACGTCGATTCGATTTTTGAGGCAGTACCATGCCAGCGTGCGGTACATCGCGCCGGTATCGACATAGACGTAGCCCAGCGCCTTGGCCACCAGCTTGGCGTTCGTGCTCTTTCCGCTCGCACTCGTGCCGTCAATCGCAATGACAACCGGATGTTTCAATTTTTCAGTTTCAGGTTTCAAGTTCGATGACGGCCGCAATCGTACCGCAACTCTTAATCGGCAAAAAGTTCATTACCGGACAATTTTCGCATCCGCTGACCGTCCTTGATCTCCCAGATTTCCGCCCCCAGGCCATGCGGCGGCGGCGCCGCCAGTTTCTGGAAGAAATTCGGGAACGTCTTCTTCACGCACGCCGGGTTCCTGATTTTGATGCCCGGCACCTTCAATCCCAAAACCGCAAAACACATCGCCATGCGATGGTCATTGTAGGTCTCAATCTCCGCGCCGTGAAGCTTGGATGGGTAAACCGTCAGGGTATCACCTTCCTCAACAACTTTCGCGCCGCATTTCGTCAATTCCGTCCGCAGTGCAACCACGCGCTCGGTTTCCTGGACACGCAGACGGCCAAGATCAACGAATTGAACGGCATTGATCGAAAATGGCGCCAATACAACAGCAGTCATGATGCTGTCGCCCAAATCGTTTTTGCGTGAAATTGAGTTTTTTTTACAAACTTTCCGCAAGCTTTTCAGTTGCTCTTCGTCAAAACGCTTTTGCGCTCGTTCCAATTCCAGCCCGAGGTACATGTTTGATGTCAGCAGCAGAATCCCAGGGAATTTCTCGTCAATCTGCCAGCCAGATCTCGGCCAGCATGCGACTTTGACCGTATTGAGCAATTTGGTCTGCACTGGAACTCCAAATTGTTCTGAATATTCGAGGTATTCTGGCTCTTGGACAAAATGCCCCGCTGCCCAAAAATAACTCCCGCTAGACGCATCCGGCTCGATTTGAAATTTGCCGGGAGGTGGAAACGAGTCAATCAATTTTGACGTCATCGCCACATACGGTGATTCCTCCGCATTCTCACCGATAATCTCAACCTTCCAGCCCCCGTGTTTTGCGCAAAGCAGCAATGCCGAGGCGAACTGCGAACTTTCCTCGATGCTGACTTTGCAGGAGCGCGCTTTTCCACCCAACAGAGATGATGTAAGAAATCTCTGATGTTTCGAAGTCAGTTCGACTTCACTTGGTTTCCGATCAAAAAAAGATTCGGCACCAAAGATCATCGCCGGCAATTTGTCGTTCGGCGAATCCACCCGATAACCCAGCTCGCGCAACGCCTTGAACAGGGCCGCCTGCGGCCGTTCGTGCATCCGCGGCACGCCGTGCAACCGGTAAACGCCTTTGCCCAGGCAGACAAATGCCGCCAGAAACCGTGCCGCCGTGCCAGCGTTGCCCACAAACAATTCCGCCGGCTGCGATTCCGTTCCGCCGGGCGGCACCCGGCCGCCATCGCCATACACCGTGATGGTGCGGTTGCAGGGTTCGTCCGGGTCCGGTTCGACGTTCACCATGAACCCAAGTTCCTGCAGGCATTCGACCATGATCTGCGTGTCCTCGCTCCACAGTGCGCCCTGAAGCGTCACCTCGCCGTCCGCCAGCGCCGCCAGAATCAAGGCCCGGTTCGTGATGCTCTTCGAGCCGGGCACGGTGATTTCGGCGCGCACCGGTTTGTCCAGCGGCACTATTTCGATAAGATCAGGTAAGGACATTTTAACCACAAATGGACACGGATGGACACGGATAGGTAGGGCGGGCAGTCCCCTGCCCGCCGAGACATTGGTTATTACCGACCGGTGCGCACAGAGTGACGCGCCGTACCAACAAAAAGAATCCGTGTTTATCCGTGTCCATCCGTGGTTGATTCATTCGGGTGACGGTGAGGCGCAGCCGGCGCACCAGTGATCGCGGCGTTGCTTGGCGGTTTCGAAAAATGCGGCAATGGCCCGGGCATCGGCCTTTTTCAAAATACGTTGAAATTTCTGCAAATCCGCAATGAAGGCATCCAGCGATTTCGCCAGATTCCGGCGATTGGCGAGGGCGATGTCGCGCCACATTTCCGGCGAGCCGGAGGCTATGCGCGTTGTGTCGCGAAAACCGTTGGCGCACAGGGCCGGCTGCGCTTTCGGATGCGCCGGGTTCAAAACGTGGCTGGCCAGGGTTGCAGCCACCACGTGCGGCAGATGACTGGAACGGCTGACGAGCGCATCATGGATTTCCGGCGTCAACCGCAGCGTGCGTGAACCCACCGACTTCCAAAATTGTTCCACCTTTTTCAGTGCGACCGCGCTGGTTTTTTTTGTGGGAGTCACAATGCAGACCGTGCCGGCAAATAAACCCGCCCGGGCCGCCAACACCCCGGTCTTCTCCGCGCCGGCCATGGGATGGCTCCCGACAAAATGCGCGCCGGATTTTGTGACTAGTGATTCAAGTTCGCGCACGACACTGCCCTTGACACTGCCGACGTCGGTGACAATCGCGCCGCGCTTCAAGGCGGGCAGCATTTCCTGGACGCGTGAGCGCATTTGCGCGAGCGGCGTGCAAAGGATGACGAGGTCGGCGTCCCAGACCGCCGTCGGCAGATCGGTGGTCGCAAAATCCACCGCCCCGGCCCGCTCACAATCCTTCAGGCTCGCCCGGCGGCGGACAAACCCCGCCGTCTGGCGCGCGAGTTTCCGGCGGCGGACGGCCAGTCCGATGGAACCGCCGAGCAGGCCGACGCCGATGATGGTGATCTTCCGAAAAAGCACAGGGGGAGTTTCAAGTTTCAAGTTTCAAGTTTCAAGCGGCAAGTTGAGATCTTCGTCACTCAGTTTTAATTCTCGCCTTTGAGTGGCACTCAATTGTTCATCCCGCATTCTAAACGCGGGACGCCAAACCCGTTTGTGCCGATTGAAAACAGGCGTCCGTCACCTGCTGGGTTTTCAACGCCCACACCGGCCAGTCATCGTTGAGTTTGCCAGAAAAAACCTGATCGGCAAAATTCCGGAACATCCGGGTGTCCTGCGCGGTGGGATGGCCTTGAATTATCGGGTCCGCTCCGGCCGGACATTTCGAACCGCCATCGGTGATGCGAACTTCGGTTCGGTTGACTTCCAAAGCGGGTTCGTAGCTGTCGAACGGGTGGACAAAATCCGGCAGGCGCAGCCAGCCTTTTTGTCCGCTGACGGCAACCCATTGCTGGAGCGGGGCAAGGAACGAACAGTAAAAACCGGCGGAAACGCCGTCCTCAAAAAATAGTTCGCCGGACAATTCCGTCGGTGCGGACCGGCGGCCCGGACCGGCGGTTGAGCGCGACAGGATGCGGGCGGTGACCGTATGCGGCAGTTGCCAGTTCATCACCCACAACGAAAACCGCAGGCAATACCAGCCGAGATCGCCGAGGCAACCGGTGGGTTCGAGCCGGCCGTCCACGCGAATATTGTCCCGGGTAAAATTTCCGTTGCCCAAAAAACTGAAGGCCGAGGAAATGCGGCGGACCGCGCCAACGCTCGCATTGTCGTCGAGCAATTCACGGACGCGGGCCAGACGCGGGCTGTGCATGAACATGACGCCGTCCATGAACTGCACGCGGTTTTTCCGGCAGGCGGAAAGCATTTCCTCCAGTTCGGCCGCGTTTACCGCACAGGGTTTCTCACAAACCACGTGCTTGCCCGCTTCCGCCGCCCGCACGACCCATTCCTGGCGCAAACCGGTCGGCAATGGAACATAAACGGCGTCCACTTCCCTGGATGCGAGCAATTCCTCGTAGCTGCCGAGCGGCACTGGCGGGATTTCAAACGGAGTTTTTGCCTGACACTCCTCGATGAACCGGCGGCTGCGTTCAAGATCGCGGCTGGCCACGGCTGTAATGACCGAATTGCCGCTGTTAAAAATTGCCGGCCAGTTTTTCCGCGCGATGCCGGCTGTGCCTAAAATTCCAATTCGCAGTTTGTTCATAAACTTAATCGTAATCCTCCCCGTCCTCGTCTCCTCCTCGAATTTTGAGTTTTTATTCGCGAGGAGGACGACGAGGACGAATCATTTCGCAGCCTCCCGCACCAGTTCCAGAATCACGTCGGCCACGTGAGGCTCGCTGCCGATGGCGGGTGTGTACCAGACCAGCCGGCCTTTCTTCTCCGTCGGATTACGCCAGACCGGCTGGCCGGCGGCAAGGCGTTGTTTGACGGCCCCTTCCGCCTCGCCCAGCAACACCGGAATGTCCTCCTGCGTATGCAGTCCGTCGCTGATGAAAAACGGCACCACCACAAGGTTTTTGGTCTGCGCGAGCCGGTAACATTCCGCAACCCGCGGCGATTCTTCCAGATAAACCGCATGAACGGCCGCATAGCAGTTCATCGCCCGGATCGATTCGATCTGCCGTTCAATGGCTTTTCGTGAATTCGCATTTTTGTCCGTGCCGTGACCGGCAATGAACAACGTGGTCTCCCTGGGCTTGGGCAAACGCGGGAACGGAAACGTTTCGACAATCTCCCGGGCCCGGGCCAGCAGCACGGCGGTCATGCTGTCATGCGAACCAACCGGCTGGCAGTAAAAAATGGTTGAATGTTGAGTGGTGATGGTTGAATGACCGGAAGCAAAGCCAAGTTCGCGCGGGATGACTTCGTCGCTGAAGTAACCTTCACTGATGAACAGCGGTGCGATAAAAACGCGCGGCGTGATGATTTCCGGCAAAACCGTTTTGATTTGCGGCTCCTGTTTCCAGAATGCCTCCCGCACGCCGGCAAAAATTTTCCGGCGGCGCAATTCCGCCGCCTGCCGGTAAACCGACGAGGCGGAATCTGCGTTCTGTACTGTGCCATGGCCCAGCACCACGAGCGTGGCATCGGAGAAATTTTCAGCGCTCACCCGGCAAGGTTGGCGCAACCCGCCGCCACGGGCAAGCCGGCTTCCGAGGGTCAATTTTTACCTGAAACTTTTTGACACTTCGGGCGTCTTAAGTTCAGATTGTTCCGAAAATCAACCAAATCCATACTAAAACAACCATGAATCCAATCAAACTGACAAGCCTGGCGCTGGCCGCCACTTTTGGGCTGGCGCTGGCCGCCGCCGCCGATACCACCCCGTTGCCGCCTGCTTCAACCAAAACCGGAGTGACTTATGCCACGGACATCAAACCCGTTCTTGATGCTTCATGTGTCAAATGTCACAGCGGCGAAAAACCGAAGGCCCGCCTGCGGCTCGACACCCTCGAAAACGTGCTCAAGGGCAGCAAGGACGGAAAGATCCTCACGGCCGGCGACAGTGCCAACAGCTTCGTCGTCAAATGTGTCGCGCACACGACGGACGACCATGATTCCTGGATGCCGCCGCTGCACAACAAGGCGAACATCGGGCCGCTTACCGCCGATCAGATCGGTTTGATCCGCGCGTGGATTGACCAGGGCGCGAAGTAATTTTTAACCGGACCAATCAGGCGCAATCCAGCAAGGATTGCGCCTTTTGATTTTTTACTTGAGGGAATATTTTCACATCTCGGCCAACGGAACCAGTTTTGACTGTTTCTCCCGGCGCAAGGCCTGTTCCTCGCGTGAAAACTTGATCTGTTCAGCCTCCGGAATTCCCGGCTGGCTCGCGCGCTGAACGCAAGCGGCAATCTGCCGGTCGAGGAATTGATTGCGCAAACTCAAGGTCACGTCAGCCAGCTGCTTTTCGGGGTTGGGGATTTTCCGGTCCTCGGCAACCGCTTCGGTGATCAGACTGCGCATTTCGGATGTCTCACACTCATCCAAAAACGCGGCGAGGTTTTGCCAGCCGGCCCCGGCCTCCGCGGCGAACCGCTGTTCGACAATCCGGCGCACGAGCGGATGCCGTATCCAGTTCGCAGCCAAATGTGATGCCACCCACGTGGCCAACGCATCGTTCAACAGCAGCAGTTTGAGCAACCAGAATTCCTTGTCCGACGGCCGCGAGGCTTCGGGTTCTCCAACCAGTTCGGCCTCAGATTCGTTTGGCGCGATTCTACTCGAAGGAACTTTTTTGAATTCTTGCCTAATTGCATCTGCCATTACTCCGAGCCGTTGTGCAGTTCTTTGCGCAAATGTATCAATCAATGTTGGGCTTTCCGTCTTAAAGACTGATTCCCCCATCAAACGGACCACTTGCTGACGGCCACTGGTGGTTTGCACATCATTTTGAGAGCATAAGTACTTTAAATAAAATTCGTGAAAATCATCCGCATTAATGAGCAAATGGACGAATGCATCTCGTCCAAACTTTTTAATAAAACTGTCAGGGTCGTCTGGTGGTGGAATCGAAGCCACTCGAAACGGGATTCCCGCACCGAGCAAGTCGTCAAAAGCACGCGCGGCAGCCCTCTGACCTGCAGAATCTCCATCAAAACATAAAATTATGTCATTGGTGTATCGGCGTAGAATCTTCGCATGCGCAGCCGTTAATGCTGTTCCCTGCGGGGCAACAACGTTCGGCACGTCACCCATGTGACATGCAATTGTGTCAAGCTGCCCCTCGCAAACGACTGCAAATCCCAATTCAAGAATAGCTTTCTTGGCTTTATCGAGAGCAAAAAGAATTTTCCCTTTGGTGAATATGGGTGTTTCCGGCGAGTTGACGTATTTCGCCGTTTTTTCGTCGCCGGCCAGAACCCGGCCGCTGAAGCCAATCACCCGGCCCTGCTCGTCGCAAATCGGGAACATGAGCCGCCCCCGAAAACGGTCGTAGAAATGTTCGCCGCCTTCTTTGCGCAATATGAGCCCGGCCTTTTCAACGAGCGCGAAGTCGTAATCCCTGCTCTTTGCCCAATTGACCGTGTCGTCCCAGGCATCGGGCGCGGCGCCCAAGCGGAACAGTTTTATCGCCTCGGCGGAGACGCCGCGTTGGGCGAGGTAATCGCGCGCCAGTTGTCCGGCGGCCTCATTGGCCAGCGTGTTCTGCCAGCGCTGCGCAATTTTCTCGTGGATTTCAAGCAGTTGATCCTTGAGGTGGCGCGATTGCTGTTCGACTGGGTTCTGGTCGAACTCAAGGGGGATTTTCGCGCGCTCCGCCAGCCGGCGGACGGCGTCCATGAAGCCGATATTTTCGTATTCCTTGACGAAGGTAAACACATCGCCGCCCTTATGGCAGCCGAAGCAGTGGAAGATCTGCTTGTGAGGATTGACGTTGAAGCTGGGGGTTTTTTCCTTGTGAAACGGGCAGAGGGCGGTGAAGTTTGCGCCCGCCTTTTTCAGCGGGAGATACGAGCCGATGATGTCCACGATGTCGCTGGCGGCGCGGATGCGCTCGCGGGTTGCGGGGGAAAGCGTGCCAGCCATGCTTGTTCAGCGACCCAAACGCGACTATTTCTGAATGTTGACCACCGCCGATTTTTGCTGCGGCTTGCCGCCGGCATCGGTGGTATCGACCATCAGGAAGCCCAGATAATCTTTGAGGTAAGGCCCGGTGAACGATTTTTTAAAAACCTGCTCCTGCACATTCTGTAGGCTGGGAAAGAAATTGCCGCTGTACATTCCGCCGCCATACCAGCGTTTCACGTAGGCATCGTGGGCGGCAATGTCCGCCGCGCTGTAGAACGGCGCGTTGAGGAGGGCCAGCACCGCCAGCAGCATGCACACATAGCGGACCATGCCGGCGAACATCCCCAGATAATATTCGGCCCCGCCAAAAAAATTGTTCCCGGACAGTTTATAAACGAAAAACTGTTTCAGGGCCAGGAACAGGAGAAAAACCGCCAGCGCCAGGACCAGATAGCCCCAGATATAACTGGCAGATTTGCTCAAGCCGGCGGTGTTGGCCAGCAGTTGGGCGGGGAACTGGTAACACAACCCGCAGACCAAGACCAAGGCCAGCCATTTAAACATCGGCAGCAGTTCCTTCGACATGCCGTTCTTGCGGCCACGAAAAAAACCGATGACCAGCATCCCCAGCACCGCCCCGTCAAACCAGTTGACCGGCAGATTGTCCAGCGTCAGGCTTTGTACGACCGCACCAAGCATAAAAGTGAGATTAAATCCTCCCATGGAGAATGCCAGTGAAATATACAGCCGGTTACATGCCAGTTTCGGAGCCTCGCCGCCATTGGGCGGACGCGCCGGTTCCGGTCAAGGGGGATTCGATGAAAGCCAGAATTGAATGTCGGATGCCTGCGGATGCCCCGGCTTCAAGGCCAGCACCTTCAAATAATGCCGCCGCGCCTGCGCCGGATCGCGCAATTGCTGCGCGTAAAGATTTCCCAGCGCCAGGTGCGCGCGGACCTCGTCGGGATTCGTCGCCAACATCTTTTTCAATTCGTTCACCGCGTCGGTCATATAACCTGCGCCCTTGAGCGCCAGCGCAAAATTATAACGCGCATCCACGGAATCCGGCTGGATGGCCAGCGCCATTTCGTAAGCGCCCAGCGACTGGTTGTAATCCCGCAACCGGTACGCCACCACACCGTAGTTGTACTGGGCCTCAAACCAGCCCGGATCCAGTTCCGAAGCCTGCTGATACGCCTGCAATGCTTCCACCCAATTGGCCTGCTGCTCGAATTCGCGCGCCCGCGTGAACTCGTTCGCGGCCGCCCGCCGGTCGCCCGCATTGGGCTTGCGCGGCGAAAGATACAGATAACGTGGAAAGGTCGGCGGCGCGGGTTGCACTATTTTGATCGGTTTTGGCGCAACCACCGGAGCGGGTGCCGGTGTCGGGGCGGCGGGTTTTGGCATGGGCTGGCTGGGAATCGGCGTCACCACCGGCGTTGCGCGGTTGTCATATGTTACCGGCGGCAGGGGCGTCACCCCATTTTCACCGTACTTTTCCGACGTGGTGGAATGAAACCAGTTCATGGGATTCAACTTGTGGATGACGCCTGGCTTTCCGTTCGTCGAGTCCGCCGGCGGTTCCGTCACGGGAGTGCCGACAATGGTTGTTTGCGGCTGCCCCCTTGTAACCTGTGCTGTCGCAGGCATCCCGTGGGACGGATTTAAATTGGTATGCACCGCGAGCGCGGTCCGCGATGACCCAACCGTGTGAGCCGGGCCGGTGGCTGGAGCCGGTCGGCTGTCCGTCCCCAGGGCGGCAGTTTGATTTTGATTTATCGGCGGCGGATTGGCAGCCGCGACCGAGGTTGAGGGCTCCAGACTGTTCGCAAGGTCGTTCACCGCGTCCCAATTCGCCGGCCGCGGCGTCAGCGCCAGATATGCCTGATAATTTTTCAAGGCCAGCGCGTTGTCATGCAGATATTGTTGCGCCACGATGGCCTGATTCAACCAGGCGGGCGCAAAATCCGGCTTTTCCCTCACCGCCGCCGCAAAGAACTGCATCGCGTCGCGCGGACGGGCGCGCTCGATTCGCGCCAGACCCAGGCCGTTCAATGCTTCGGCGTTATTGGGGTTCAGATAAAGCACAGTGCTGAAACTTTTCTCCGCCGCGGCCAGATCGTGCGATTCCAGCTGCGCCAGGCCGAGTTTGAGCCAGCCTTCCGGCGCCTTGCTGCGGCGCAACGTGTAGGCCGTAAGCTCGCTTTCGGCCGCGTCGGGTTTGCCTTGTTCGATCCATAAACAGCCCAGATTGTAATGCGCCTCCATCAGGTCGCGATCAAGCATCAGCGCCCGCTGGTAGGCGGTCACGGCATCAGCCGTCTGGCCGGCATACTGATTGGCCACACCGAGGTAATTCCACGCCTGCGCATTCGTGGCCAGCAGCGTCGTGGCGACCTTAAATTGCGCCACGGCGCCGGCGTAATCGCCATGTTCCAGCAGCTTTTTACCCTTGAGTAGGGAACGCGGTCCCGACGGCGTGCAGCCGGCAACGAACGCGGCCAGCGTCAGGAAAAGCAATAATCTAAGCTGGAGGACGGAAAATGAACGATGGCCAATGGCACGGAACGCAACCATTCCATCCTTCATCTTCCATCCTCCAAACCCGCTTCGCACATTTTTTATGGCCAGCATCGGCGCTGGTGGTAGCATCCGCGCCCAGAAGTGTCAAGAAACGCGCAGTCTCAATTCGTCAAAACGGCCCGCTGGCTGGCCGCAGCGGTTGCCATTGGACTGGCGGGTTTGCCGGTCCGGGCGGCCGACTCATCGTCTCGCGGCACCAATGTCTTCGCCCGGGTTGTCACCGTGGCAAATGACGAGGCGGTTTCTGATTATCAGCCAAATACCGGGCAGGTGCAGGCGATGGTAAATCGCGGCCTAACAAATTTCACCGGCCAGGCCACGACCGCCGCCGCCTGGCGCAGCCTGGTTTCGACGCAGGATGTCATCGGCATCAAGGTCTTTTCCGCCGCCGGCATGCTCAGCGGCACGCGGCCGGCCGTGGCCGCGGCAGTGATTCACGGATTGTTCGAAGCGGGCGTGCCACGGCAACACATCGTCATCTGGGACAAAAATGTGGCGGATTTGCGCGCCGCCGGATTTTTCGAACTTGGTGCCCGGCTCGGCGTCCGGGTGGCTGGCAGCATGGAAACCGGCTACGACCCGGCAACTTTTTACCAGCCTGATTCCGCCATCATCGGCAATCTGGTGTATGGCGATCTGGAGTTTGGCAGAAAGGGCGAAGGAGTCGGGCGGAAATCTTTCGTCAGCAAGCTCGTCAGCCGCCAGATGACCAAAATCATCAGCATCACACCGTTGCTGAACCAGCAATACGCCAGCGTCAGCGGCCACCTTTACGGGCTGGCCATGGGCAGCGTGGACAACACCTTGAGATTTGACGGTGACCCCGACCGGCTGGCCGTGGCGGTGCCGGAAATTTACGCCCTGCCGGTGCTCGGCGACCGCGTGGCGCTGAACATCACTGATGCGCTCATCGGCCAGTATGAAGGGGGTTCACGCGGCCTGCTGCATTACTCAACGGTGCTGAACCAGCTGTGGTTCAGCCGCGACCCTGTGGCCCTCGACACGCTCGCCATCAAGGAACTCGACCGCGAACGGCGTTTGCTGGATGCGCCGGCATTCAAGCCCAACCTGGAACTTTACGCCAACGCCGCCCTGCTGCAGCTGGGCGTGAACGACCCCGCTAAAATCCAGGTGGAAAAGCTGCGGTGAAAAGTTTTTGCGGCGCTGTCACTCAGAACGGCCAGTTGATGCCGACGGAAACATAGACCTGGCCGCCCAGGTTCAACTGCCCCTGCCGGCCGCCGCCGTTGATGGAGGCGTTGCCCAAGGGCATGTATTGCACTCCCAGATATAAGTCCCCATTCTCCACCACGTGGTACATCAGCATGGCGTTCACATAGCCGCCATACACGATGTCAGTCCCGTCAATCTGCCCCCGATTGCTCGTGCTGATGCCACCGGCAGTGATAGTTTCATTGAAATGATAATTCCCGGACACGATGCCGACGGCCGGACCGGCGCTGGCCGACAAACCGAGGTAATCGTTCAGATCCCAATAAAATGATGGTCCCAGCCTCACGGTATAAAGCATCACATCGAGCGTGTGCGAACCGGTAATGTTCCCCGGAACCTGGTCAGTGGCTGGTATTCCCGCAGTTGCCACTGGCGCGCTTGGAATACTCACCGAACCGCCAGGGCCACCTCTATAACCTGGCTGCGCGGGTATAAAAGCGTCGATGCCACTGATATCAAAGGCATAAATGTTCCGATTGACGTTTCCCGAGACGGACTGGTTGTCGGTGATGCTGATGGGCAGGAGACCAAATCCGAGGTCCCAGCCGATTCGCGTGTGGCCCCAATTCCACAAATTGCCACCGTAGGCCATGTCGAATCCCGGAAATACCGATCCGCTTTCTTCACCGCCGCTGGTGCCGATCGGAGTAAACGACGTTGCTTGATGCATCAACAACCGGTGCAAGCTGGTATTGTATTGGGAGGCACTGTCGTAGCCAAAATCGGATGTAAAAGATCCGTTACCCGAAGGATGCACATAGCCGTCATCAAAATTCCCTTGCGCGGCATTGTTGCCGGAAATGTTTAACGTGCCTTTCGAGCTGAAGTTTGCGCTGATGTTCAGTCCCACCATGGCGCCGATGCGGAAATGCCGCGTCCAATCGTCGTCTTCAGAAGTCTTTTCAATTCCCCAAAATGAATTGCGCGTCTCGCTAGCCGGTTGCGGTTGATAGTCGCCAACGGGCTGCAGCTGGGCCGCCTTGTCCGGCGGAACTGGGACCGGGGCCTGCGTCTGGCCCGAGGTGTCCGGTGGAACGGCCACGGGGGCATTGGCATCGGGATTCTGGCCGGGCGGCTGGGCTTGGGCCGAGGTGGCCAATGCGATGCCGGCGAAACAGCAGGACAGGCACCACGCAAAAAAATCCCGGGAGTGAGCGTTTCTCATGGAGTTTGTTGACATGGCGTCAGGGGTTCAGGAAAGCGCGATAAAACCGCACGGGCGTGTTGGTTGGATGGTTCACGGTCTCCGGCGGCCCATAATCTATCCAATACGTGAAATTCGCCGGCGTCGTCGTGAGCGGTTGGGCCGCCAGCCAGTTCGTGGAGAGCAGGTTGGTGGTGTATTCCACCGTGTAGGTCCGGTTGGTAAGGGAGGGAAATTCAAGCAAAATGCCGCCGGAAGGCAGCCGGACCATCAACAGGATATTGGTCGGCGTGAGGCCCGACGCCGGGGTCAAATCCGGTGGCGAAACTCCCAGCGCTTGCATCTGCGAATTGGTAAATGGAAACGCGCTTTGATTGGGATAAAATTGCAACAGCAAATATGCGGCGTGGCCCGCCGCGAGGGCGGACCCATAAGTCACAAACGGGCTGCCGTTATTCGTGCCCACCGCGTTGGATAGCCGGTTGGTCAGTCCCGTTACGATGATACGCGCCGAGTCAACCGACGTCGGGCCGGCATTTGACAGGCTGATGTTTTGCTCCAATCGCCCGCTCAACTGATTGAACTTCTGCGTGGAAACAATCAGGGCGGTGAGCTGGCCTGGAAGGGACAGGAAATTGGACACGACGATATTGTTGCTGGCCGTGTTGTTTACCAGGTTAGGGTCGAACGTCGTGTTGGTATTGATAAATGATACCAACGGCAAAACTCCCGCGTTGGTCGGCTGAACCGTGAGCTGGAAATTTTTGACGGCCCCGTTCGTCATTGTACCCAGGTTGAAAACCACATTGCTGCCAACGACAATCGGGGCGGAATTGGAAGGTGCAGAACTCTTGAATCCCACGCCTGTCGGCAGGGTGTTGGTCAGAAACACGCCGGTCGCGGTGCTCAGTCCGAGATTTGTAACGCTGACGCCATAGACCACCCAATCATTTGTGAAAATCGCCGAAGCCGGCACCGTCATTCCCACCGCCAGGTCCGCCGTCTGCACCGCCGGGTTGGTGACCTGGGTGATCACATTCGTGGACGTGTTGAACGCCGGGGTCGCGACTGAAACCAGAATAACGGCATTGGTGAGAAAGCTGCCGCCCGCCCCCGAAGTTGGCGTGGCCGTCAAGGTCATCTGCGCAATGGAGCCGTCAGCGACCGTAAAAATGAACGTGAAAGTATTTCCATTGGTGGCCACGATGCTGGGTGGCGCAGGAATGACCAGGCCCTGGAACTGGGTCAAAGCCGGCAAAATGTTGGTCACGATGACATCCTGCGAAGTGCCGGTCGTGTTGGTCACGCTGAGAGTGTAAGTCAGGCTGGTGCCCACGCCAACCGGGTTCGCCGAACCTATGGCGAAAAGACTCAGCGTTTGAGCTCCAACCTTTGTGCCGGCAACCAAACCAAGCAGCACAAAAATCAATAATATTTGCCGGCCGGCGAAAATCCTCATAAAATTTCTCGTTTAACGACGCTGGTTTAAGCCGCAGCCAGCGCGTTGACAAGATTATTCCAATGCTTCTCACTTGCCTGGCACCCCCTGTGGTGCCGGTGGCTGCACCGATAAATCCGGCGCTGGCCAAAAAAGATTGATTTGGTAAGCTCGTCGCGATGTTCAGTCTTTCTGCCAGCAAACGGGTCTCCGCCGCGCTCACCGAGCTGGGCCAGATCACGTTGCTGGCCAGGGATGCGGGCGCGTCGCTGCTCAAGTGGCGGGTCGCGTGGCGCGATCTCCTCTACCAGGTTTTTTTCATCGGGATCAAATCCCAGTCGGTAGTCCTCATCACCGGCGCGTTCACGGGCATGGTGCTGGGCGCCCAGACGTATTTCCAGTTTCACAAAATCAAGATGGACACCGCCACCCTTGCGGTCGTCGGCGTCTCGATGTGCAGCGAACTCGGGCCGGTGCTGACGGCGCTGATGGTGGCGGGCCGGGTCGGCGCGGCGATTGCCGCCGAAATCGGCACGATGCGGGTGACCGAGCAGATCGATGCGCTCCGGGCACTGGCCACGCATCCGGTGGATTACCTGGTCCTGCCCCGGCTGATTGCGGCGCACATCGCGCTGCCGGTGCTCACGATGGAATCCATCGTCGTCGGCATTCTCGCCAGCTATTTCGTGGGCGTGACCGTGCTCGGCATTGAGCCGACCTATTTATGGTTGAACATGCTCCGCTACACGCACGATACGGACGTGGTGATCGGATTGACCAAGGCGTTCATCTATGGCGGGATCATCGCCCTCGTCGGCTGCTACAAGGGACTGACGTGCGGCCTGGGCGCCGAAGGCGTGGGGCGGGCCGCGACCGAAGCCGTCGTTTATTCCTCCATCACCATTTTGATCGCGAATTTTTTCCTCACGCTGGTCATGGGCAAACTGGTGGGGCTGTTATGATCGAGGTCCGGAACCTGAATAAAAGTTTCGGCGCGCAACTGATCCTCGACCACGTCAGCTTTAAGATTGAAAATGGCGAATCGGTCGCCATCATCGGTCGCAGTGGCAGCGGCAAAAGTGTTTTGCTCAAGCTCATCATCGGACTGTTGCAGCCGGACGCGGGCGAGGTGCTGATTGACGGCGAAAACATCGGACCGATGGACGAACGCCAGCTGCTGCGGGTGCGCCGGAAATTTGGCATGGTGTTTCAGGGCGCGGCCTTGTTTGATTCCATGACGGTCGCCGAAAATGTGGCCTTCGGGCTGCGCCGGCATGAACACTTGACCGAGGCGGAAATCGCCAGACGCGTGGCCGGGGCGCTCGACATGGTGGATTTGCCGGGCACGGAAAACAAAAAATCGGCCGAGCTGTCCGGCGGCATGCGCAAACGCGTCGGGCTGGCGCGGGCGATCATTTACGAGCCGCAGATTGTGCTTTATGATGAACCGACCACGGGACTGGACCCGATTGCATCCGACAGCATCGACCAGTTGATCCTGCGGGTGCGCGACCGGCTGAAGGTGACGACGGTGGTGGTGACGCACGACATGCGGACCGCGCGGCGCGTTGGCCAGCGGGTGCTGATGTTGCACAACAAAACGATTTACGCGAATGGCACACCGGACGAGATTTTCACGTCGTCCGACCCGGTGGTGCGGCAATTCATCGACGGCGTCGCCGATGCGAAGGAAAATATTTTGAACCATGACGGATAAATCGCGATTGGAAACCCGGGTCGGCCTGTTCGTGCTTGTCGGGCTGCTGCTGCTGGTGGGCCTGCTGATTGAATTCAGCAAGGGCTCGAGCCTGTTTCGCCGCGGCTACGAACTGCGCCTGCACGCGGTCAACGTCGGCGGCCTGAAGCTGCGCGCCGGCGTCCTGCTTGCCGGGGTGCAGGTCGGCAGCGTTTCCGACATCCAGCTGGCCGATGACGGCAAGAGCGTGACGATTCTTCTGACCGTTTACAAAGGCGAAAAAATCTACCACGACGCGCGCTTCGTGATCGAGCAGTCCGGCTTTCTCGGCGACCAGTATGTCTCCATCATCCCGACCGACAACAAGGACCGGTTGCTGGTGAACGGCGACGAGATCAGCTGCCAGGAGCCATTCAACCTGCAGGAGGTGGCGCGTTCCACGCAGGGATTCATCAAGCGCATTGACGAGACCGCCCAGAAGCTCGACGCGTCCGTCACCGATTTGCGGCGGGTGGTGCTAAACGAAGAGACGCTCACGAATTTTTCCGTGGCCATCGGCAACATGCGCACGTTCACCGAGCAGGCCCTGGGCGCGGTCAATGACATCAACGTGCTGGTGGCGACCAACGGCGCGCAGGTCAGCGTGGCCGTCAGCAACGTGGTGGCGTTTTCACAGGAATTGACGCGCCTGGCTGCTTCCGCGGAAGATGTGCTGGCCACCAACGGCCCGGAAATCACCTCCACCATCAGCAATATCGACAGTTCCGCCCAGGCATTGAAAAGTTTGCTGAGCGACGCCCAATCGGGCAGGGGCCTGGTCGGAACCATGATGCAAAACGAACAACTGTCCACCAACGTGCAGGCCCTAGCCGGCAATCTCGCCGTCGCCTCGAGCAATCTAAACCGGCTTGGCTTGTGGCATTTTCTCTGGCATAAGGAGCCCGCACCGACGAACGCGCCCAATCGACAATAAAACATGACCGCACTCTGGGCCATACGCCTCCTGTTTTTGAGCCTCTGCACGATGGCCGGTTTTGCCATCAGCCAGGTGCGCCCGGAATTTACCAATGTGAACCACAGCGGCTTTTTCGGCATGCTGATGGGCTTCGGCTTTGGCGGGCTGTTGATCGCCGTGGATGAAATGCTCAAGGGATTTTCCCTCCGCGCATTTTCGGCCACGACGTTCGGCCTCCTGCTCGGCATGGTCGTGGCGGGCCTCATCGACGGTTCCGGCCTGTTCGTCAACACCGCCGACAATGTCCGCTGGTTGATCCGGCTCGGGCTGTTCCTCAGCTTCGGCTACATCGGAATCATTCTCGCCATGCGCAGCAACAAGGAGGATTTTTCCCTGATCATTCCCTATGTCCGTTTTGCGCCGCAAAATAAACCGGACAACCTGTTGTTGCTCGACACCAGCGTCATCATCGACGGACGCATCGCGGATCTGATTGAAACCCACTTTCTGGAAGGCCTGATCGTCGTGCCCCGTTTTGTGTTGAAGGAAATCCAGCAGATCGCCGACTCGGCCGACGCCATCAAACGCGCCCGCGGCCGCCGGGGGCTGGAAATGCTCAACCGTCTGCAGCGCAACACCAACACGGAAGTGCGCATTCATGACGGCGATTTTCCCGAGGAAAAGGAAGTGGACACCAAACTCGTCCGCCTCGCCCGCAACCTGAATGCCCGGCTGTTCACCAACGACTACAATCTGGCCAAGATCGCCGAGCTGCAAAAAGTCAGCTATGTCAACCTCCATGAAGTTGCCAAATGCCTCAAGGTGATTTTGCTCCCGGGCGAAACGTTGCAGATAAAGCTCGTGCGGGAAGGCAAGGACAAGGGACAGGGCATCGGTTACCTGCCCGATGGCACCATGGTCGTCGTCAATAATGGCCAATCCCAGGTCGGCCAGCAGGTCGAAGTGCAGGTCCAGAGCCTCCTCCAGACCGGTGCGGGTGTCATTGTTTTCGCAGAAGTCAAGACACCGGTCGTTTAACCTCGACTGCCACCATGGACTTCGTCACCGTTTTAACCGCCTTCAATCCCGCCGACGCCCAACTCGCCAGTTCGCGGCTGGAAGCGGCGGGGTTTCATCCGTTTGTAGCGGACGAACTGTCCGCCTTGAGCATGGACGGTTACGCGCTTGCCACCGGCGGCATACGCGTCCAGGTGCCCGAGGGTGAGGCCGCCAACGCGAAAGAGTTTCTCGACGCTCCACCTGGCCCGCCAGCCGAATGATTGCAGCAGGAGAAGCAACGCAATTTTGACGTCCAAATGACTGCCCAACAATTAAGACGCCTGCGCCAGCTCAAACAAATTCTGCCCGCCGGCGAAATTATTTTTGATCCATCAACACTCGCCAATTATGCCGGCGATAAATGGTTTGCCTCGCATCAGCCGGATGCAGTTGCCCTGCCCCGCTCCAGCCGGTCCATCTCCGTGCTGCTCCGCTTCGCCAATCGCCACGGCATACCGGTGACCCCGCGCGGCGCGGGCCATGGCTACGTCGGCGGCTGCGTGCCCGTGCGCGGCGGCATTGTGCTTTCGCTCGAACGGATGAACCGCATCAAGGAAATCAACGCCGGCGATTTTGTCGCCGTGGTCCAACCTGGGGTGAATACCAAATTCCTGCAGGAAACCGTCGAGAAACGCGGCCTGTTTTATCCGCCCGACCCCGCCAGCCGTGCGGACAATTTCATCGGCGGCAACATTGCCACCAATGCCGGTGGCCCGCGCTGCCTGAAATACGGTGTCACCCGCGATTACGTCCTTGGCCTCGAGGTCGTCCTCGCCGACGGCACCATTGTCCGCCTCGGCAGCCGCACCCATAAAAACAAAACCGGCTTCAACCTCCACCGCCTCTTCGTTGGTTCCGAAGGCCTGCTTGGCATCGTCACCGAGGCCACGTTGAAACTAATCCCGCTACCGCCTTTCCGCGCCAATCTTGCCGTCGGTTTCAGCTCCATGTCCGCCGCCGTGCGGACGTTGCACGCGATTTTCCGTGCGGGTTTCCTGCCCTGCGCACTGGAGCTGGCCGACCAATTCACCCTGGCCGCCGCCTACAAACGCACAAAAAGCGAACGCCTGCGCGGTTGCCGCGCTCATCTCATCGTCGAGCTTGACGGCCAGAAGAAATCCGTCCTCGCCGAAATCCGCGAATTGGAGAAAATCATCCGCCGGCAGAAACCGTTGTCCGTTGCGCACGGCTTGGGCAACGCCCAATGCGAGGAAATCTGGAAAATCCGGCGCGAATTTTCCTACGCCCTCCGCGACACCGGCCTCACCAAGCTCAACGAAGACATCGTCGTTCCGCGCAGCCGGCTGGAAGACCTGTTCAAATTCGCCGCGCGTCTGCAAAAAAAACACGGCCTGCCCGTCGCCTGCTTCGGTCATGCCGGCGACGGCAACATCCACACCAACGTGATGGTGGATTATACGCAGCCCGGAGCCAAACGACGTGCCGAGGCGGCACTGGATGAACTGTTCCGCTGGGTGATTGGCGTTGGCGGCGCCATCAGCGGTGAACACGGCATCGGGCTGGCGAAAAAGCGCTGGTGGCCGCAGGCCGTTTCGAGGGAAGCCCGCGAGCTTCATCGCGTTGTGAAGCACGCCCTTGACAAGAAAGGCATCCTGAACCCCGGCAAGTTTCTTTAGGTGGCAAGGCGCGTCACTTCACCAGCTCGAAATCCACCGGATCGCCGGAGGCGGAATCCTTGCAAATCCAAATCTGAAATTTTCCCGGCTCCACCAGCCAATGACCCTTGGTATCGTAATAGCCCAGTTCCTTTTGCGAAATGCTGAAGGTCACGTCCCGCGACCCGCCGGGCGGCAGTGGGACTTTCTGGAACCCTTTTAATTCCCGTACCGGGCGCGGCCCGGCGGATGCCGCGATGTCGCGGACATAAAGCTGCACCACCTCCGTTCCCGAACGCTCACCGGTGTTCGTCAATTTCATTTTTGCGGTAAGAATCCCACCGACTTTCAAAACCGGTGAGTTCAGTTCGACCTTGCCGTAATCAAACATAGTGTACGTCAGTCCGAAACCGAACGGATATAGCGGTATTGTCGGACCATCCACATAATTGCCTTTGTATTCGCCGAAACCAGGACGCCCGGTATTGAAATGGTTGTAATAAAACGGCACCTGGCCGACGCTGTGGGGAAAGGTCGTGGTCAACCGCCCGGCCGGGTCAACGTCGCCAAACAGCACGTCCGCCACGCCATTGCCCCCTTGCACGCCGGGATGCCATGCCTCCAAAATGGCCGCCGACTTTTCCTGAATCTGGGGCAACGCCAGCGGACGCCCATTAAACAGCACGACGATTACCGGCTTGCCGGTTGCGGCGATGGCATCAAACAATTCCTGTTGCCGGCCGGGCAAACCCAGACCGGTCCGGCTGGATGACTCGCCGCTCCAGTCGCGCGGTTCGCCCAACGCCAGCACCACCACATCCGCCGCTTTTGCCGTCGCAACCGCATTGGCGATCTCATCGTTGCCGGTGGGATTTTCAACAATAGGCAAGGCATCCGCTAGGTATCGGCGGACCTTGATGGCGCCCGGCTCGATGATGGCACACCCGCGCGCAACGGTCAGCTGGGCATCGGCCGGAAGTTTCTCCCGCATTCCGGCCACCAGCGAAACTATGTCGGCGGCATGGGCGCGTGAAGACCAGCAACCAACCAGCTCCTCCGCGTCGTCCGCCAGGGGACCGATCAGCGCGATCTTCCTGGTTTTTTTTGAAATCGGCAGCGCGTGGTTTTCATTTTTCAGCAAAACGCAGGATTTGGCCGACGCCTCGCGCGCCAGTGCCAGCGCATCCGGCCGCAGATACGCCGTTCGGCAACGGGCTTCATCCACATAAGGATGTTCAAACAGTCCTTTGGCGAATTTCACCGCGAGCACCCGTCGCACCGCCTCGTCCACGACCGATGCCGGCACCCTCCCCTGCTCCACCTGCGCTTTCAACGTGCTGACATAATTGGTCGAGACCATTTCCATGTCCACCCCGGCGGTAATCGCCAGCCGGGCGGCTTCGATCCCGTCCGCCGCCACGCCATGCTCGACGAGTTCACCCACGGATTCCCAATCGCTGACGACGAAACCGGGAAAACGCCATTCGTCGCGGAGAATTTCCGTGAGTGTATGGCGGTTGGCGCTCGCCGGCACGCCAGACAGGCAATTGAACGCGCTCATGGCCGTCCATGCACCGGCTTCCACACCAGCCTTGAATTGCGGAAGATAATAGTTGCGCAAGACGAACTCCGAAATTTCCGTGGTGTTGTAGTCGCGTCCGCCCTCCGCGGCACCGTAACCGACGTAATGTTTCAGGCAGGCAACCAGATGATCGGGGCTGGCCACGTTGGTGCTCTGAAATCCGCGCACGCAGGCCGCTGCGTCCAATGTGCCGAGATAGGGGTCTTCGCCAAAACCCTCTGCAATGCGGCCCCAGCGCGGGTCGCGCGCCAGATCCACCATCGGCGCGAATGTCCAGTCAATGCCCGCCGCCGCCGTCTCCCGCGCGGCAATGGTTTGTGTCCGCTCAAACAGCTCCGGCTCCCAGGCGCAAGCCTGTGCCAGCGGAATGGGAAAAATCGTTCGAAACCCGTGGATGGCGTCGTGGCCGAAAATCAACGGAATACCGAGCCGGCTTTGTTCCACCGCAATGTGTTGCAGCTTGTTCCGCATCACCGGCGTTTCCACCAGCGACGAGCCATCGAGAAAGGAGCTGACCTCGCTCCGACGCAGACGTTCGGCGAACACTTGATCTGAATCCGCCTCCATGTGCCCCTGCCAGAGCTGGCCGATCTTTTCGTCCAGCGTCATGCGCTTCATCAAATCCGCCACCCGCTTGTTGACCGGGCGCGACGGGTCTTCGTAAACGTCCTGCTTGCCGTTTTTGTCCAGGTCAATCCAGCCATTACGATAAATGGAAGGTTCGGAGGCCGGCGCCATGACGGCGGACAGAAAAACAATTATAAAAATTACTTTCATCGTCGCACTAATTTGCCCCGCAAAGCATATATCGCAAATTGAAAATGTTGGCTTTCATGCGTACACGGCGGTGGTTACGGCGCCGGCGACACGAGAACCACAAACTCACCTTTCAAATTCCGCTTTTTTGCGATTTCCATAAGCTCCGCCGGCCGGCCGCGCAGATATTCCTCGAACTTCTTCGTCAATTCCCGCGCCAGCACCACGGCGCGTTCCGGATAGACCTCGGCCAGTTCGCCCAACAGCCTTTCGATCCGATATGGCGATTCGTAAAATACCAGTGTTCCCGGAACCGCCTTGAGCGACTCCAGTTGATTGCGCCGCTGACCGGATTTATGCGGGAGAAAACCGACGAAATGGAACTCATCGGTTGGCAGACCGCTTGCCGTGAGCGCCGCGACCAAGGCACTCGGCCCTGGCACCGATTCGACCCGGAAACCCGCCGCAATCGCCGCCTTCACCACGCGCTCGCCCGGATCGCTGATGCCGGGGCTGCCGGCGTCCGTGACCAGCGCGACTATCTCACCGCGCCCGAGCCGCTCGATGATTTCCTCGCTGCGTTTGGCTTCGTTGAACTGGAAATAACTCAGGAGCGGCTTGGAGATTCCGAAATGCTTCAAGAGTTGTCCGGAATGACGAGTATCCTCCGCGGCAACGATATCGCATTCGCGCAACACGCGCAACGCGCGCAGCGTAACGTCCTCCAGGTTGCCAATTGGCGTCGCCACGAGATAAAGCGTGCTGGCAGTGAGCGGCGGCAAGGCGGCGTCCATGCCTTCAATTATCAGAGAAACCGTGTGAAATAAACGAGATTCGCTGGCGGATTCCGCGGTTTGCCAAATGCATCCGCCTTGCAATCAGGCGACCTTCATTAGTCGATTTTGATTTGACAGTCTTTAGGTTAACCATTACTTTTACACCTGAAAGGGCATCCTCATGAAGACCAAAGCTTTTGAGGTCGTGGCAACAATTCTCGTGCTGTTTCTCCTCTTGGCCAGCAGCATGGTTAGAGCTGCGACCTATACCTTGACTGTCAGCGCTCAAGGTTCTGGGACGGTAACTAAAAATCCTACGTACAGCACCTATCCCTTGCATGCCAACGTCACAGTCACGGCTATACCCAGTTCCGGCTGGTATTTTTCGAGCTGGTCGGGCGATCAGACCGGCACCGCTAATCCCCTCAACGTCACCATGCGCTCCGATCTGGTCATCACGGGCAATTTTTTGCCTTTTTCTACCAACACACTGACACTTACCACCAATGGCCAGGGAACAATTTCTTTGAATCCGGCCGGCGGCACTTACCAAAGCAACACTGTTGTCACCGTGACCGCCACGCCGGCGGTCGGCTGGATTTTTGTTGGCTGGTCGGGCAGCACCAACACCAGCGCGAATCCGCTCTTGCTCCCCATGAACGGGAACCAATCGTTGACGGGAACCTTCGTCCAACGTCCTGCTTTCGATATTCAACCTCAGGGTGTCACCAACGTTGCCGGCAGCACGGTGGCGTTCTCGGCACATGCGGTCAGCACTGCGCCGCTGGGATATCAATGGTATTTCAGCGGAGGGTCCCTGGGGATTTCGACCAACACCGTACTTACCTTGACGAATGTGTCATTGACCCAAGCAGGAACCTATTGGGCAATTGCCACCAACAGTTACGGCAGCGCCACAAGCTCCGTGGTATTGCTCACGCTCACGAATGGGAACGGACCGGCCAACGTGGTCTATTCACCGGACGAAGCCAGCCTGCGCGCGGCAATCAACAGCGGTGGCTGGATCGGCATTGCTTTCAACGGCACCATCACGCTCACCAATACCATCAATATCACTCACGACATCATACTGGATGCGCACAACGTCTCGGCTACCATCAGCGGCGGGAATGCGGTCCGGCTGTTTTACGTCGCGCCGGGCGTGACGTTTTCTGTGACCAATCTGACCTTGGCCAATGGCAGTTGCCTTGTCACCAACGGTGCTGGAGGGACGCCGGCTGATGGTGGGGCCGTTTACAATAACGGCGGCATCGTGACATTGGTCTCCTGTATACTGACGAACAACAGCGCTCAATCTCTGATCGTCGGCGGCCTGGCACGCGGCGGCGCTATTTTTAATGATGGGGGGCACGTTGTCATTATTCCAATCCTCGATCATAAACAACTCAGCCATTGGTGGCGGGCAATACAGCGTGGGCAATTCATATACCACGACCATCGGTTTGGGTGGGGCAATTTACAACACGAACGGGCCAGTAACGATTACGGGGTGCAATCTGACGGGCAATCTCTCCAGGAATAATCCCTCCTATGAAGGCAGAGGTCTCTCGATGGGTGGTGCCGTTTATCAGGCATCTGGATCCATCAGCATCACCAACAGCAGCTTTGGTTCAAATCAAGCCATCGGCGGCTGGCCCACCGGAACCTCCCCGCCACCTGCCAGTCCGGCGTATGGCGGTGCCTTGGTGGCTATAGCCGGCGATGTGACAATTGATCACAGCCAGTTCTTTCAGAATGCAGCCAGCGGCGGCCGAAGCGGCTATCATGCCCCGGCCGGACCCGCATATGGTGGAGCGATTTATACCGCTTTCGTGCTAATGGCCAACGATAGCTCATTTTTTGGAAATCAAGCACTCGCCGGCGGCCCTGCAATAGTTCCCCAAGCTGGATTGAAAGGCGTGGAGGGATTGGGAGGAGCCATTTACAATTCGGGTACCGTCGTGCTTGACCGCTGCTCCGTCTGGTCCAATTCCGTTCAAGGGGGATCTGCCAGTTCATATCTGGGAAGTTTTGCAACTGGTGGAGACGGACTCGGGGGCGGGATTTTCAATACATCCCAATTGATCGCGACGAATTGCACCGTTGCACTCAATTCCGCAGTTGGTGGCCTGGCTAACGGTTATTTCACGGAGTCTGCCGCAAGCGGCAGAGGAATGGGTGGCGGCGTTTTCAACAATACCAATTCAATATTTGTCGCGGTGAATCTCACCATTGCCAGCAATAGCTGCATCTCACCATTTAATCCGTCCAATAGTGTGTTTGCTCCTGGCTCCACAAATGGATTCGTCGCCGGCAGTCAAATTGCCATTACCAACGGTACTTTGCACCTGTACAACACCCTGGTCGCGGGCGGCGGCACCAACAGCAATGCCTACGGCCCCATCACCGATGATGGGTACAACATCAGTTCCGACGGCTCGGCAAACTTCAACAGCGGCTCGAGTTACAATTTCACCGACCCGTTGCTCGGTCCGCTGGCCAATTATGGCGGGCCGACACTGTGCATGGCCTTGCGTCCAGACAGTCCGGCCATCGATTCCGGAAGCAGCGCCGGGGCACCGGCCACCGATCAACGCGGATTCTCCCGTCCTCATGGCGCCGCTGTGGATGTCGGAGCTTACGAATATTATTCCGACCAGACCGATATCCCGTACCTGTACATCGCCCCCACTGCGAACAATTTCCTGCTTACGTTCACAGCTTATCCATCCGGCTTGTACGACCTCCAGGCTTCAACCAACCTGTCAACCTGGACCGATCTGGTGACGAATGGACCGTTTGACACTCTGACGAATGTGAACCAGACCATCAGCAAACAAAATCCAGATCACTGTTTCTACAGGCTGTTGCTGCAATAAGCCGGCGTGGAATCTGATTCCGCTTTGCGACTTCGTGGCTTTGTGGTTATCTGTTTTTCAACCGGATGAAATCCGCCGCGAAATTTGCCGCCGTCCTGGTCACCGCACCCGATTTGAAGACCGCCCGGATGCTTGCCCGGACGGCGTTGCAGGCGCGCCTGATTGGCTGCGCGAATCTCATCCCTAACATCGAATCGCATTATTGGTGGCAGGGAAAGATTGAATCCGGCTTGGAAGTCCTGCTGATCCTGAAAACGCAGAAATCAAAACTGGCGGCGTTGGAAAAACTGGTCCTCGCCCAACATCCCTACGACACACCGGAATTCATCGTGTTGCCCTTGAGCGCTGGAAACCAAAAGTATCTCACCTGGCTCGCCGCCAGTTGTGGCGGCGTTCCATAAGTTTCGCCATCCTGTTCCAAGCCCTTGCCTGACAACAGCCACCGACCGCCGTTGCAGCAGATTTTGTTTGAACCCGCCCGATGCTGGAGTAAATTAATAGTGTGAATCAGGAGAATGCGATTCCACTCATGTTGCTGGCGCTGCAAGGTCTGGCGCTGACCTTGGGTGTGCTGATGCTCGTTTGGATCATTACCCTGCACCGCTGCGCGCGCATCAGGAATTCTCCGGATCACGCGGTGGAAAATCCGCCCACTTTTCAACTGACATTTGGTTCCCGCCCCGCAACCTGGCTGGCGATTCATGCCAACGACCCGCTGGCCGTGGAAACCGCCTTGGGAATCAGCCAGTCCACGCCATGCCCCTGGGTCGAGGGCATGACGGGTGACCACGAATTTTTCGTCGGGCCGCCGCTGAACGGCTGGATCGTGGTCACCGGCTCCGGCCTGCCCAATCCCAGCTGTGATGTGGATGAATGTTTTCTTTTTCTGACCGGGATCAGCCACAAGCTGGGCAGCGTCCAGTTCTTCCAGGCGGACCGGGTTTTGCATCACCATGCCTGGGTGCGGCTTGAAAAGGGCCTGGTGATCCGCGCCTACGCGTGGACGGGCGAAACCGTTTGGCACGAAGGCCGGAAGACTGACGCGGAAAACGAGTTGAGCATGAAATGCTCGGGTTATGGGGATGATCCCAATGTCAATTCCTGGGCCGCGGTGGAATGGACGGCCGCCAATGTCGGGAAGGTTCCGCTGCTGGCCGCCCGCTGGAGCCTCGATCCGGCACGGGTGGATGGCCGGCTGCGGAAGCATGCCGATGGCGTGGCCGGCAAATCGCCGCGACCGCATTGAGCCTTGCGTTTTCAAACGCTTGAGGCAGATTTTGAAAAATGGAAAGGAACCATGTCATTCAGCATTGAACTTGAACTCCAGCAGTTTCCCAAAACCATACCGCTCAAGGACGGCGCCAAGGCGACCTTGCGCCCGCTGCGCCGGGAGGATGAAAAGGAATTTCATGCCTTGTTTCTCAGCATTCCCTAGCCGGAACGGATGTTCATCAAACATCGCGTCACGGAAATTGAAACCATCCGCGACTGGTGCCGGAACATCGATTACGGACGCAACCTGCCCATGGTCGGGCTGCTCGACAATAAAATTGTCGGCGTCGCCACCTTGCATCAGCAGCTCGGCGGCTGGAAACGGCATGTTGGCCGCGTCAGCGTGCTGGTCCATCCGAAATTTCGCGGACGCGGACTGGCGCGGGCACTGATCGGCGCCATCATCGAAACCGCCCGGCAGGTGGGTCTGGAAAAGGTCGAGGCGGAATTCATCGGCGAACAGGATGCGGCTGTCAAGATGTTCGCCATGCTCGGTTTCAGCCAGCTGCTGCATCTCGAAAGCTACGTCAAAGACATGCAGGCCATCTCCCACGATTATATTTTGATGGGCCTCGACCTTTTAACCGACGAGGAATATGCCGGCGTCGGCGGTTAATTTATGATTTTTGATTTACGATTTATGATTGACCGAGGCAAAATATCGTCGCGCCACTTTTAAGTCATAAATGGTTCCCGATGTTTGTACCAACTGCGGCACCGAGCTGCCGCGCAATGCCAAAGCCTGCCCGGAATGCGGCTCCGATGAACAAACCGGCTGGTCGGAAACTGCTTATGCCAGTCATCTTGGCCTGCCGGATGAAAACTTTGACCACGACGATTTCGTAAAACAGGAATTCGGTGCGGAACCGGTGAAGCCGCATCACATCGCGTGGTTCTGGTGGGTGGTAGCGCTGCTGGTACTGGCCGCCATGCTGTGCTTCCTGCTGAAATAAAACATCGAACGGCCCACATCGAACTCGGAATATCCAAATGTTTATTCGTTTCGCTTCTGAATTGGATGTTCGATATTCTTAATTTACAGCGAAAAAGCCCGTTCTTGCGAACGGGCTTTGAATTGGTTTGGTTTATGGATCAGGCCTTGGCCGTTGATTCCTTGCCCGTGTCCGGAGTCTTGGCTTCGGTACCGGGGGCCGCCTCTTCCGCTGCGGGGGCAGCGGGTGTAAAATCCACCCACTCCAAAATGGCGCGTTGGGCGGAATCGCCCTGCCGCTGGTTCATCTTGATGATGCGAGTGTAGCCGCCGTGGCGTTCCTTGAACGCGGGCGCGATTTCCTCAAACAGGATGCGCACAACGTCCTCCTGCTCACGCCATTTGCGGCGGTCTTCCTTGCTGAGCTGCACCGTCGGACCATGCGTGTGCAGACGCGCGGCCACCAATCGGCGAGATTGCACCGTGGCGTCCTTGCCCAAGGTGACGATCTTTTCCGCGACGGAACGCGCAGCCTTGGCCTTCGCGAGCGTCGTGGTCACGCGCTTGTGCTTGATGAGACTGCAAACCATGTTCGCCAGCATCGCGTTGCGATGCGTGGATGTGCGGCCCAGTTTGGCCGTTCGCTTCAGATGTCGCATAGCCGGTCCTTATTCAACCTTCGGTTCTTCCTTCGGCGCCTCGAGCAATCCCGGCTCGAAGTTCATGCCGAGGGACAGGCCCAAAGCGGTCAATTTATCCTTGATTTCGTTCAGCGATTTCTTGCCGAAGTTGCGATACTTGAGCATTTCCTGCTCGGTCTTCATCGCCAACTGGCCGACGCTGGTGATATTCGCGTTGTTCAGGCAGTTCGCCGCCCGGACGCTCAACTCGA
>Ga0265338_10000460_pt1 | contig 72716 bp, 62 predicted proteins | sample 42126metaG_FD_193579 | JGI IMG/M metagenome (GOLD analysis project Ga0265338, IMG submission 193579) | Rhizosphere microbial communities from Carex aquatilis grown in University of Washington, Seatle, WA, United States - 4-21-26 metaG | ecosystem: Host-associated > Plants > Roots > Rhizosphere...
TTCAATCATTTCTCAAACCCGCTTTGGCCGCCTCTCGAATAATGATTGAAAAGAACCCACGTAAGTCACTGTATTCCAAGCCATAGAAATGCTTTTTAAGGCTTTTCAACCTTTTGTTATGGTGGTGGGTTTTCCCACCCGCTTGCGCGCCACCAAAAAAGCTTCCTCTTCATTCAAACCGTGCTGACGCAGTCCGGCGATGGAATCCTGCAGATGCGTCTCCAATTCGCGCCGCATATCCGTCGTGAGGTCGGATTGGGCCGCGAGCGCAGCGCGCCAGCTTTCGATGGCGGCATTCAGGTCGAAACGGGTTTGAGTTTCCATAATTTGCAGAGTGTGTTGTGGACTTGAAGCCATTGTTCACGTTCGGCAGTGAGGCTGCCGCGCCCTTTGGAACTAAGAGAATAATATTTCCGTTCGCGGCCGCTCTCGGCCTCCTTCCATTCAGACTCGATCAAACCATCGCGCTCCAAACGATGCAGCACGGGATAGAGCATCCCATCGCTCCACTCGATATGCCCGCCGGAAAATTCGCGCACCTTCTGGATGATCTCGTAGCCATAGCTCTCGCCCTCCGCGAGGATGGAAAGCACCAGCGGCTTTGAGGACGCGGCCACCAAGTCTTTCGTAAGCATGGCAGTGTTATACATTGCACTGCAATGTATGTCAACAAAAAGATTTTGCTGACCTATATTTGACATATTGTTTCTGCTACGGCACCAGCAAGCGCAGGCCGCCGGCGCCCTGCCGGTTGAATATCCCGGACAGATTGGTGGCATTCATGGGAAAACGCTCGGCATGCCCATCGACGAATGCCAGTGTTCCGACCGGTCCCATCACCGGGCCATAACCACCGCGCCAGCGCGGCGAGTTTGGATCCATTCCCGGGGGGGTATTAGTGCCGCGCCAGCGCCCATAATACTGATTGGTCGTGCCCGGCGGCATGCCATTCATGCGCCCGCGCATGTGAAGTTCAGTTGTCCAGCCCATCTCCATCCCGTTGGTATAGATGAACAGGCCCGGTGGCACAGCATTGGTACCCACTTCCAGGTGACGGTCACCGAGGAAAATGGTGTCCGCAGCGTTCGGACCCTTCCCGGCATCCACATTCATGAAATAACTGACATTCGTATCAGTGATCGCATCAAAACCAAAAGCCATCTGCCTGGTCCTGTCCGAGGGGCAGATGAGAACTGCTATATTCTGGAGATAATTTGAAAGCGACCGGTATTGGAGCGCCAGCTGTGCATGAGCGACAGGCTCCTTCTCGCCGCCTGTCGGCACCCATAGAAACAGGTCGTCACGGTCCCTGGCCATGTTTGAAAAAGCCTCGGCAATCTGCTTTTGATTGTAGGCACATTGATTGGGAAATCCGCCGCCACGCGAGCGTGGGTCGGGATCGCGCGGGATGGTTTTTTTGGGCTGCAGAAACGTGGCAACAAGCAGACCGACTATGGCCAGCACTGCCAACAGCTCAATCAAGTTGAACGCAGCGTTCCTTGATTTTGCCTGGGGCCGTTTCATGGTCACACCATCCTACATCAAATGGCAGCAGCAACCAAGTGCATTCGCACAAATCAGTGCCCCTGAAGCCTGTGCCGGTTCTTCCCAAGCTCTTTGGGCCGGAAAATGCCAGCCGGGGTGATGATGCCTGTAACTAGTTCTGCCGGAGTCACATCGAATCCGGGATTCCGTGCGCTGCTCGTCGGATTGGCCACCCGCACGTAAGCCCGCTCAATGTTTTTTATCCTTCTGCCTTCTTCCTTCTGCCTTTCCACAATCCCCCACGCGCCCAGCACTTCGTCTTCATGGCGCTCCTCGATTGGGATATCAAATCCACTCTTGAGGCTCCAATCGATCGTCGAAAGTGGAATCGCGACGTAAAACGGGATTTTGTGGCGCGCCGCCAGCACGGCCTTGGTGTAGGTGCCGATCTTGTTGGTCACTTCGCCGGTGCGCCCCAGCGTGCGGTCGCTGCCTACGATGACCATGTCTATCTCTCCGCGCTGCATAAGATGACCGGCGGCGTTATCGGCGATGATCTGGTGCGAGATGCCCTGCTGCGCCAATTCCCAGGCTGTGAGCGTGGCGCCCTGGCTGCGCGGACGTGTTTCATCGCAAAACACATGAAATTTTTTGCCCTGTGCCTGCGCAGCATACATCGGTGCCGTGGCGCTGCCGACATCCACAAACGCGAGCCAGCCGGCATTGCAATGCGTCAGCACCTTCATGCCGTTGCGGATCAATTTTGCGCCGTGCCTGCCGATCTCCTCGCAATGGCGGGCGTCCTCATTCGCAAACTCCTCCGCTGCCGCCAGCGCCAGCGCCTGTTGTTCCTCAACGGATTTACCGGCACGCATCGCGGCGCGAACGTCGTTCATCGCGTTGACCGGGTCCACCGCCGTGGGTCGCGCGCCCTTGAGCGTTTGATAAACCGTTTCGATGTGCGCGGAAAATTTCTTCAAGTCGCTCCCCCGAAAAGCCTGCGCGCCCTGCGCCAGCCCGTAAGCCGCTGTGGCGCCGATGGCCCCCGCGCCCCGCACGATCATGTCGCGGATGGCATTCGCCGTTTCACGGAAATTTTTGATGGCAACGATCTTGAACTCATGTGGAAGCAATCGTTGCTCGATGAGCAGAACAGAGTTGGCCGCCGGATCAAAGGTGACAGTGCGATAATGCTGGGAATGGCCGCGGACGGTGACGTTCATACGTGAGTATCAAGTGCCAAGTATATGGTGTCAGGTAAAGCGCGTTATGACGGTCGTTGAAGTTTTGGCCTGACACCTGACACTCCGTACATGGCACGCTTAGCGCACCTTGATCTTCATATGCCGTATCTTCGCCTCAAGGTCACGGTAGATGGGATGCTTGCGGAGCTTTTCCAGGTCGGGATCCTGCGCGAGCCATTTGAAATCGGCGTACCCGAGATTCAGCGCGCGATCCAACGCCGACGCCGCACGGTCGAATTGTTCAGTCAATGTATAGCTGCAGGCGAGATTGTAGAAGACGACCGGGTTGCGCGGCTCCAGGGCGGAGAGATGCTCGTCCACTTTGAGACCATCAGTGAAGCTTCCACGGGAGGTGTAATGGTCACCGAGGAGTTGAAGCGCTTCGACGTAATCAGGAGCCCGGCGTACCAAACCTTCCATGAAGGCTATTTTGACGTCCAGAAATTGCTGTTCTTTTCTACTTAACTTTTTGCGTGCGCCGCTTTTGATCGCCATAACGACGAGGCGAATTTCTCCGTGTAACCATTGAATGTCAAGCGTCTGCGTAACTTTTCTGAAAAGAATTTTCACGCAGACCAAAATATGGTTAGCTACAAAAAGTTTTTGCTGCAAACTGCAACAAAGTGTCCCAAAAATGAACTGTTTTGTCACCGGCGGCTCTGGCTTCATCGGCGCGAATCTCGTGCAGGAACTCGTCGCGCGCGGACACCGCGTGAAGGCATTGCTCCGTCCGCAGTCCGATTTGCGCGGGCTCGCGGGCATCGAATACGAGCGCGTTGATGGCGATGTGGGCGACCGTGAAGCGCTCCTGCGCGGGATGAAGGGATGCGATTGGTGCTTCCACGTCGCCGCAAGTTACTATCTCTGGCTGCGCGATTACAAACCGATGTACGCCGCGAACGTGGACGGCACGCGCAATGTCCTTGAGGCTGCGGGCGCGGCCGGTTGCTCGCGCATCGTGTACACGAGCACGGTTGGAACCATCGGCCTGCCCGCGACCATTCGCGGGCAAACGATGCCGCCCACCGATGAGCTTGCGCGCACATCGGAAAGAAAACTGAAGGGCAACCATTACAAGATCTCCAAATGGCGCGCGGAACAGATCGCTTTGCAACTTGCGCGCAAAGGCCTGCCCATAGTCATCGTGAATCCCAGCGCGCCCATCGGCCCGCGCGATGTGAAGCCCACACCCACCGGCCAGGTCATCGTGGATTTTCTGAACCACAACATGCCCGCGTATCTCGACACCGGCCTGAACTGGGTCCACGTGCGCGACGTGGCCATCGGCCATATCCTTGCGGCAGAAAAAGGTCGCATCGGGCAGCGCTACATTTTAGGCAACGCCGAGGGCAACTGGACGATGAAAGAAGCTTTCGCTGTCCTGGAAGAGATCACCGGCATCAAAGGCCCGCGTTTCCAGGTTCCCTATGGCATCGCCTGGCTGGCCGCGTACGGTGATGAGTTCAAATCCAGATTCACCGGCCGCCCACCGCGCGCCCCGCTGGCCGGCGTGCGCATGGCCTTGCACAAAATGTTTTTCAATCCGCAAAAAGCCATCAGCGAACTTGGCCTGCCGCAAACACCGCCGAAACAGGCATTGGCGGATGCCGTGGAATGGTTCCGGGCGAATGGGTATGTGAAAAAATAAGGGCATCCAGCCAAAAGAGGTTGTGCGAACGACAATCCCGTTCTTGCCTTTGTGCCGCAGGTCAGGAAAAATTCGATTCTATGGGACACGTCAAACTGCACATTCCGGGACCGGTCGAAGTCAGCGAAAAAACGTTCAAAGGGTTTTGCTCGCCGATGATCGGGCATCGCGGCCAGGGTTTCAAAGACCTTTACGCGAAGATCCAACCGCAACTCCAGCAATTGCTCTCGACGAAGCAGCTCGTCTATCTCTCCACCTCCAGCGCCTGGGGCGTGATGGAAGGCGCCATCCGCAATCTCACGCAGAAGAAGGTGCTCAACTGCATGTGCGGCGCGTTCTCGGACAAATGGCTGGATGTCTCCAAGAGGTGCGGGAAGCAGGCCGAAGCATTGCAGGTGGAATGGGGTTCACCCATCCGCGCCGAACAGGTCGACGCGAAGCTGGCTACCGGCCAGTTCGACACGCTCACGCTTATCCACAATGAGACCTCGACCGGCGTGATGAGCCCGTTGGCGGAAACCGCCGCGCTCAAGAAAAAATATCCCGACGTGATGTTCATCGTGGACGCCGTCAGTTCCATGACCGCCGTGCCCCTGAAGTTCGATGAACTCGGCATCGATGTGTTGCTCGCCGGAACGCAAAAGGCTTTCGCCATGCCGCCGGGGCTGGCCGTGTTCGTATGCTCACCAGCTGCGCTGGCCAGAGCCGCGACCGCGAAGGACCGCGGATATTATTTTGATTTCGTTGAGTTCCAGAAGAACGCGGAACAAAGCATGACACCGAGCACGCCGAGCATCGGGCACGTGTTCGCGCTGGGCTCGAAGCTGGATGATTTCTTCGCGGAAGGCCTGGAGAACCGTTATGCACGGCATAAGAAGACCAACCAGATGACGCGCGATTGGGCGGCCCGCCATGGCTTCAACCTGTTCCCGGAAAAAGGTTTTGAATCCATCACCCTCACCTGCGTGAGCAATGGCGCGCGGCCCGGCGGACGCACGGTAGATGTCGCCAAGCTGCAGAAACTGACGAAGGACCAAGGGTTTCTCATCGATGGCGGCTACGGCAAGATCAAGGGCACGACCTTCCGCATCTCGAACATGGGCGATGAAACCGAAGCATCCATGGGCAAACTATTTGCGGCATTGGACAACGCGATGAAACAGCTTTAAGTTTTCAGCGGTGGTTGCCGATAATTCTCTGATGTCGCCCAAAACAAAACGATTCATCCAGAGCTGGGTCATCAATACGCTGGCCGTGTTGGTGGCGGCGTACCTTGTCAAAGGCATCCACTATGATAAGCCGCTGGACCTGATCGTGGCAGCCTTGTTGTTGGGCATTCTCAACACCTTTCTCCGGCCCATCCTGATGATCCTGGCGTTGCCGTTATTGATCCTCTCGCTCGGGCTGTTCATCCTCGTTATCAACGCGCTCATTCTTTATTTCGTCGGCTCCATGTTGCGCCCGGCATTCTGGGTGGAAAACTTCTGGTCGGCATTTTGGGGTGCGCTGGTCATCGGTATCATTTCGGTGGTGCTGAATATCATGACCGGTGGCAACGCTCGCGTCCAAATTCATCGTCGCCCGCCCAATGGCCCAAATCCTCCCGCCGGTGGGAACGGCCCGGTTATCGACGTCTGATCACTGCAATGTCGGGTCGATAGAATTTTCCGGCGGCGCATTGGTGGAGTTGGAATCCGGCGGCATCAGGTCTTTCAGCGCCTTAAAGGGATGCAGAGGCGCGAGCAGGAATTTCGGTACGTATTGTGGCTCCATCTTCGGCGCGCCTAACGTACCGGTGACGTGATACTCCATCGCTTTGGTCACCGGCCAGAACACCAGACTCACCAGCCGGCCGATTACCCAGGTATCGCGCAATAGTTCTGCATCGACCTGCGCATCGAGCCTGCCGGCGAAATCCACTGTGCCGTGGTATTGCAGGCGCATGTAGGCGGAGCGCAATTCCAGGTCATCGGTCGTGATGATGCTATTGGTGATGATGTAGGTGGCCTGGCCGTTGCCGAACCGGCTGTCGCCCACGCCCGGGACGAATGCATTGAAGAAAGTGGAGAAGACCCCGAACACCGGCATTTCCCATAACAACCCGTCATGGATTTTGGCGTGGCCGTTGCCCTGCCAGCTCGACCAGTCCCTTGAGTTCGCGTGTGTCACGGTCAATTGGCCGCCCACCGTGCCTTCGAGATGGTTGGAGCGCGTGGTCAGGTCCGCCAGCAGCAGATGCAGGTTGACCTTGGCCACGTTGAAATCGAAATGGAAATCCGCTCCGTCCAGCGAATCAAAATCAAATCCCGCTTCGCCGACAGCGGTGCCATCGTAGAACGCGGCATGGACGTCGCTGAGCGCCACCTGGTCAGCCCACCAGTGTATTCGGCCGGAGATGTGCGGCACGGTGAATTTCCACCATTGGAACGGGCCGCCATCCAGGTCGAACCACAAGTCCTGCGTACCATCGTCGTGTATGGGAATCTCGCCGTTGACCCGCCCTACGGGCGGGTCAACGAAATGATACGGCGAAAGCGTGTGGGCAGTCTTTTCGCCGAGCATATGCGCGATGACATCAGGGTCGGCAGTGCTGAGACCGTTGGTCAGATAGATGCGCTGCTTGTTGAAATCGATCATCACCAGGTCGGCCTGGCCATGTTGCACCCCGCGTTCGGCATGGGGCGAAATCATTTTCAGGACGCGGTTGGTATATTCGACATCCGATTCCACACTGCTGACCGATTGCCCACGGAACGTGAAATTAGTCACCGTCACGTGCAACTTCGCCCCGATGCTGTCGTAGTCATACCATTTGCCGCGGACTTCGCCTTCGATATGGGGCGGTTGTTCGAAGGTTGCCAGGGTGAAAGCCTTTTGATTGTTCGTGGGGAACAAAGGACGCAAGGCGCCGAGGTCGATGGAACTGATGATGTGCCAGTAATATTCATGCGTCTCATCATTGGCCTGGTGGACGAGGTCCAGCGTTCCTTCCGGGCGGGTCACGTGCAGGTCCGGCAGATGCCAGGTCATGTTCGAATAAACGAAGTGTGAATCGGCGGAGCTGGCCTCGACGCCGCGAAAGGTTCCTTCTTCCACGTGAAATTGGCCGTTCAGGCAGACGGTGGGTTTCACTTCCGCGCGCCAGTTGGGCTCACGATTCGTCCAGGCAGGCAGCAGCAACGAGCCGTTCATCGTCACCAACGGGGCCTCTTGCCAGGTGAAATGTCCCAGCCAGGTGCGGGCTTTTTCCGTGAGGATGGGCGTGACCTTTTGCAGGTCGAAATGCGATTTGGTCTCGAAGCTCAATTCGCGGCTGGCCACGTTCAACAGGCTCTGCGCATGGAAATCACCGCCCTCCAGCTTGGCATCGAGATGGTCCATGGTCAGTTCTGGCGGACGCCAGGTGCCAGTGCAAAGGATCTGGTCGGTACTGAGCTTGGGCGTTTTGACATCGGCAAATTCCCCTTCAAAATCGAGGAAGCAATCACCGAACAGAGCCCAAACGCCCCAATCATCACCGACGGCCGGGACCGAGTTGGTCTCTGGCGGATCCAGTTTGGCAACGAAATGCAGGTGGCTCGCCTCACCCCAACGCGAGTGGATGACGCCGGATTGCAGGATGCCCGTGCCGGAAAGCGGGACGGGATTGGTCAGGGAATTCCGCCAGCCAGCGGTAAATACCAGGTTCGTCGTGGAAGCCCAGCGCGTATCCACCTCATCCACGCCGGCGCGGATCTGGCCTTCGACGATATTGGGTTCCCCGGTCGAAACGGCACGCAGGGTCAGCGCAAAGTTGCGTGCGGTGGCCCAGCGCGTCTCGGCGGAGCTGGCCACTATTCGCATTTGGGCGCGTGCGGTCTCGTTACTCTTCGGCTCGGTCATATTCGCGAATACGCGGCCATTGGACACGGTTGCCCAAGGCGTGTCAGCATCTGGTGCGTTCAGGATCAGGGTTCCGCCGAATTTATCGGGCTTAAGTGCGTCACCATGCACATCGAGCATCAGGGTGGGCGTGGTGGTGAAATGAATCCTTTCAAGCGTCTCGGCCAGGCGGCGCAGGTGATATTGCAACGCGCCCGGAGGGCCGGGCTTTTTGCGTTTCAGCATCTCGCGAAGCGCCGAGGCGTGGGAAATGCGGGCGGCAAGCTGGATGTCTACATCGGCGAAGTGCGCCTGAAAATCGTTGAGCTCCCACCGGTCCTCAGGCAAGAGGCTCACGTCAGACTGGATATTGGTGACGCTGAGGCGGCGAGCGGGGAGATTGGGGGGTTCGCTGAGCCAACTCAAGGTGCCGTCATTGAGCGAGAGGGAATCCACGTGCAAACGAAAATGAAATAGTTGGCCGTACGCGAGGCCAAGGGTCACCCGCCGCGCAGACAATTGGACGGTGGCATTGGCATTCGTCTCGCCAAAAGTGACATTCTCCGCAGTCAACCCGCTGCGCCGCAACCGCATGCTGCCCACGTGCAGGTCGAAGCCCTCTGCGCGCAATCTTTCGATGACCGGATTTTTCAGGAAACCGGGCAAGCCCACACGGTTCAAATAAAGCACGGCCAGGATCAAGAGGAAGACCAATACCATGACGATGCGACGAAACCAGCGGAACGATCTCCGGCAATGCCCTAAAATGATTTTGTGTCCCGGCGAGAGCATCTCAGGGGATGACGTTGGGGATTGAAAAATAAACGAGCGTGAGCTGGTAAAGATCCCAGGGAAATTCAAAGACCCACGGCTCGCCACTAAGGGTCACGACGGCGTAGGGAAACTGCGAAGGAGCGGCCCCGCCGAACTCCACGGTGTATTGGTCACCGCTTTTGAGCTGGAAGGTGACATGTTGGTCGTTTTCATTAAAACCGTATTGGGCCAGGTTGGTCACCCCCCTGCCCGTCCAGACCGCTGCGGTTAATGCACCAAAACGAGGCGTCAGCTCATCTATCGCCAGGTCATTGATGACGCCCTGGGAGCCTGCCGCCAACGCCCAACTGTGCGGACCGGTGCGGGTGATCTGCCGTTCGCGGGTGCCCTGATGGACAACGATATTGGTGACGTCTACAGCGTTAAAATTCCATACCTGCCGGTCGCGCATCTGCCAACTGGCGGAGGGCAGGAGTTGAAGGTCAACGGCGGGCAAGGCGTAGACCGAATCTTCGTCGGAACGTTTCACATAGACCTGGTCTGCATTTGTTGTGCCGAAATTGAGCTGGATGACCAAACTATTGGTCAAGTCGCTGTGGGTATGGATAAGCAATTGTTGGGACGGGGTGGCCAGGCCATAGGCGTTCGTATCGATCACAACATCCTTAACGAACTGTGTCACTTGCATGGTAGTGAGATTGACGAGCAGATAGGCCATAAAATTCGAATCCGCGAGATAATTCTGCGGCATGACCTCCCACGCTCCGTTCGCATCGGGCGTCAAGGTAAAGTTATCGTCCGCATGGATCTCCAATGAATCGATGGCCGTCCCGACCGAGAGCAAATGGCGGTCTCGCAGATCATCGAACGCGGTGCGCCAAGTGGCCACCGGGCCATTGGATACCACCAGGATATTGTCCCCACTGTCCCGCCGTGCAAAAAGCTCTCCGGCATCGTTCGTAGGATTTTTGCCGAACTGCAGGTTGAGTACGGTATTGGTGCTTTCGCTGAAATTTAGTTCGAGGTCTGGCGGTTGGAGGCCGAAATTGTCGAGATCGGCCCGGGCATTATCCGAGGCGAACTGATTCACACGCATGACCGATAGCTGCGCCAAAAGAGCGGCTGTCTTTTCGTTGTCCGCACGCGCCTTCATGGGATATATGATGCGCCATGGCGCATTCGTCGCATCGCGCCGTAATTCGAAGCCGTTCGCGCCGTTGGTGATGGTAAGGCGGTCAAAATCCAATATGGCCAGGTTGACGAATGTGCGGTCACGCCAATCGTCCACCGTATGCGGCAAAAGGTTCAGCAGCCCGGCATCCACGATGAAAATATTTTCGATGCCCACGACGCGCAGGAACACCTGGTCGCCGGGAACCGTGCGGTTGCCGAAGAGTATCTGGACGGTCTCATCGCCTTTGAAAAGAGTGGCCGTCGCCTGGGGTGAAACGAAACCGAATTCCTCATCTGCCTTCGGCCGCTTGCGCAATTCGGCGGGCGTGATGGGCGGGTAAGTGGTCAGGTTTTTCAACGCCTCGAGAAACGCATCCACGTTGGTCGCCTGCGCGGGATAACTGAGGGGCTGGGTCAGTTGCCAGGTATTGTTGGTGCGGTCGACGTGGATGGCGGGCTGCCCAGCGGGCGTCACGGAAATGCCGGTGATTTTCCTCGCGTGCAGGTCCGCCAGGACTTTTTCCGGGCCGGTCGGCGTTTTTTGGATATGCCGTTCAAAAAGGAAGATGAAGGCGAACAAGCTCACCGCCACGATGCCCCAAATCCAGGTGCTCTTGGAATTCATGCGCGGATCATTTGCGGCGCCTCAACCAGACAAGGCCGCCGAAGCACAACAGCCCACCGGGGATGGCGCCGAGCAATACCCATTGCAGGGCACTCATCTGGCTGGTGGTCAACATCACGTGATATTCAGTGACCGGCCGCGGACCCAGGCCCTGGAGCATGACGGAGCGATCGAGCAGCCAGTTCAGCGCAGAATTGGCAAAATCCTTATGGAACGGATTCGCTTCGATGAGCTGGTTGTCGAGGAAGATGGAATCACCCACCACAACGATGCGGGTCGAGCCACGGTCGGTGACCACGCCGCTCGGGGCACTTTTTTCGACCGCAACCATCAGCGGGAAAACGCGCTTGGCAGGGGACGGATTGCCCTGTTCAAAGGCATCCGCAGCGGTAAAGGCGATTTCCTCGACCTTCGGAGCATCGGCGATCTGCACGTTTGGGTCGATGGCTGAGATGGCGCGCGGATAAACAAGTTCCAATGGGGAACTATCCAACGAACTCACCAAGGGATGTTTACTGTAACGTGTGACCTTAATATCGATCCCGCTGAACGTATTATCCGGGTCGCGCACCACATAATTACCAACATTCACGCCCCAACTGGCCAGCACCTTTTCCAGTCCGGTCGGGTGCTTCAGTGAATACACATTGAAGAGCGCGAATAGTCGTCCGCCTTCGGTCAAATACTGGCTGATCTTGGCGAGCTGGTCATCCTTGATCGGCTCGGTGGGCCCCATAACGATGAGCAGGCTGCAATCGTGTGGAATTTCATTGGTACCTTCGAGCGAAAGGAAATGAGGCACAATAAAATTCGCCTGAATAAGCGAGGCGAATTTATTATAGCCGATCTCGTCCTTGTCGTTAGCCGGGTTGCCTTCGCCATGGCCCTGCAGAAAATAAGCGGTAAGCCGGTTGGTTTGGGTGATAGAGAATAACATCGCGCTAAACATCATCTCACCTTTGAAACCGACCAGCTTGCGCGTGTATTCGGGATCGTTGGTGCCCTGGCGCTCTTCTTCATAAGTGTAAGCGCCGAGGGCTTTGCCAGGGATAGCGTTAGTGGCACTATCGCTCGCAAAGATCACCCAATTCTTCTCTTTATCAAACATGTTCGTCGGGAAGTGGTAATCCACCTTCACCTGTTCGGCTTCCGCGGCGTCCTTCAGATAATCGACCGGATGGATGGAGATGCGCGGGTTGTTGATGTGATATTCCTTCAGGAGCGAGGAGATGTTGGGATAAAGGCCGTCGTCCTGGTCGTAAAACAGCGTGACTTGGACGGCATTGGTGATGGATTTGACCAGGCCGAGCGTGCGGGAGGAAAGTTGTGAACTGGTGGCCGGGCTGAGCGGGATACGCACGAAGTAACGCCCCGCGAGGTAATTCACCATGACCACCACCGCCGCCACCAGGATGACCGTCAAGGTCACCTGCGCCCCGACGCGGAACTTGCGACCTAACGAAAAGCTGGGTGTGTTGGAGGGGTCCATTTTATTTCCAGTGCCGGCTTTCAACGATGCGCAGAGTTAAAAAGAGGAAGAAAAAGGACAGGCTCAGGTGGAATACCAATACCCGCGTATCCAGCACGCCGCGCAGGAAATCGCGGAACTGGTCGCCAAAGCCGAACAGCGAAAGAAGCTGCGACCGCCAGTCCGCACCCTGGAACTGTGTGGCAGAAAGGATGAGGAGCAACAGGCCAAAACCGAACGCAAGGCTGATGACCGCGGCGACCATCTGGCTGCGTGTCATGGCCGACGCCAGGCACCCGAACGAGATGTAAAGGCAGCCGATGATGAAAAGCCCGAAATACATGCCTAAAATGTTCCCCACATCAAGGGCACCTCGTTGATCGGAATACCGCGAGACGATGAACAACGACAACATGACCGGCAGCCAGCTGATCATGAAGAAAATGATGGCGGCAGAAAATTTGGCGGCGACGACCTGGAAATCCGTCACCTGCGTGGTCATCAGGGTCTCAAAGGTGCCGGAGGATTTTTCCAACGCGAACAGGCGCATCGTCATGATCGGCGTGACGAGCGACAGGATGATCCAGAACAACAGGTTGTTGAAAAACAGTTCGGTGAGCGGCACGGGCAACGCCGAAGTGCCGAGCGACCGGAGCAGATAAACGATGTTGCAACCGACCAGGAGCGACACAACGGCGATGACGACATAACCGGTCATCGAGACGAAGTAAGCGCCGAGTTCACGGCGGGCGAGCGTGAAATAAGAGCGCATCAGGCCTCCTCCTCCTCTTCCGGGGTGGTGACGTGTACGTATATATCCTCCAGCGAATGGCGGTTGCGGGTGAGTTCGCGAAGTGCCCAACTGCGTTCGCGGCAGACGTCATAGATGCGCGAGCGGGCATCCGTGCCGTCTTTCAAAGTCAGCGTGCAACGGAAAAAATTCCCATCGACTGGCTGCAGATCAAATGTTTCGATCTCCGGGATGCGCGTCAGGCAATCGCACAACTGGTCGAAGGTCGCCATGATTTCAGCCACGACGATGTTATTGCCGCTGACGAGTTGTTGCAGGTTGGCCGGGGAATCTGCGGCGAGGACTTTGCCGCGATACATGATCAGCACGCGGCTACAAGTCAGCTCCACTTCCGGCAGAATGTGCGAGGAGATGAGAACGGTGTGTTTGCCGGCCAGGCTGATGATCAATTCGCGCACGGCACGGATCTGGTGCGGGTCCAGGCCGATGGTCGGTTCGTCGAGAATCAATAGCTCGGGTTCGTGGACGAGGGCGTCCGCGAGGCCAACGCGCTGCTTGTAGCCTTTGGAAAGATGGCCGATGAGTTTGCGGAAGACATCAGTGAGGCCGCATTGCTGCATCACCACATCCACGCGGGCACGGGATTGGGCGCGGGTGAGGCCTTTGAGGCGGGCGCGGTATTTGAGATATTCGCGCACGCGCATCTCCGGGTAGAGCGGATTGTTCTCCGGCATATAACCGATGCGCCGGCGGGCTTCCTGCGATTGCGTGAAAATATCCATGCCGCCGACGCGCGCCGTGCCGGAGGTGGCAGGGAGGAAACAGGACAGGATGCGCATGGTGGTGCTCTTGCCCGCGCCGTTGGGCCCGAGCAGCCCTACGATTTCACCGCGTTGGACATTGAAGGAGATGCCCGCCACCGCAGTGTGACCTGCGTAGCGTTTCGTCAGATCCGAAACTTCAATCATCCAGCCATTTTCCATGTCGTATTTTCTAATTTAGTCGAAAGGTGTGGGGTTCAGCCAATAAATTCATCGGACAATCAGGTCAGCTCCGCCGTTTTGCACCTGAAGATAACTTCCATTGACCTGGTGGATGATAAGATTCAGGAACAGGTGATCGCCGGATTTCGCTGCAGATATATTGCTCACGAGTCTGACAAAATCGGGAACGGGTTGATTATCAATGCCGACGACCTGCATCCCCGGTTGCAACTGGGCAGCGGCTGCCGGGCCGTCCGGCGCGACGGTCCCGATCTCGATCCCAGAGAGCTTGCGCACCAGCGTGAAGCCCAGTTTAGCGAGCAAGAGGTTATCGAAAGAGATCATCTGCACCGTCGCGTTGTAGTTCTCGCCCTTGCGCCGGACGATGAGTTTGGCGGTGAGATTTTGGTTGGTCACCGGGCCGCAGATGAGGCGGTCGAACTGGATGGGATTTTGCACGGACTGGTTGTTGACCGCAACCACCTCGTCCCCGATGCGGATGCCCGCCTGGTAAGCGGGGCTGTCCGGCTGCACGAAAACAAAATGGAGCGGCCCGTTGCCTGCCTTCACCCGCGCGCCGAGCCAGATGTGATTCATGACTTCCGGGGAAAAAATCTGCGAGATGGCGTTTTGCACCCGTTTGACCGGGATGGCAAAACTGATATTCTGCTGGTTGGTGAGGACGGCTTCGTTGAGACCGATCATGTCGCCGTTCAGGTTCACAAGCGGGCCGCCGCTATTGCCTGCATTGATGGGGGCGTCGGTCTGCAAGAATTCCTGCAAATTCACCGGCCCGGCACTCGTCGGCAGAGTGCGGCTGCGGGAACTCAAGATGCCTTTGGTCACGGAACCACCCAGGTTAAGTGGATTGCCGATGGCGATGACCGTTTCACCGAGCAACAGGTCATCGTCTTGCGCGAACTTTATGGGCTGAAATTTTTCTCCGTGCGGCGCATGGATCTTCAGCAACGCAAGATCAATGTCCCGGGCAGCCACGATGGGGTCACAATCAAACTCGCGGCCGTCCCACAGTTTCACAGCCACGCGGCTGGGCATGGGATCGCTCGGCCCCCGAACGACGACGTGCAGGCTGGTCAAAATATATCCAGCTTCATCGATGATGACGCCGGAGCCGACGCTTTCCGGGAGCTCCTCCATTTGAGCGGGCTGGCCTAAGTAGGTCACCGGGTCTTCGAAAATATTTCGCTGAACGGGAACGCGCGCAGCCAGCACCAGGTTAACGACACTCGGCATAACCTTTTCCACTGCGATGACAGTGGCATCACGGCGGATGTCTACAGGCGTTGGATCTTGTTGTTCGCAGGACGTGATGAACATCACCCCGAACAGCAGTAGTAGACCAAGCCCGAAGCGCGAAATCTTCGCGAGTTCCTTCATACCTGTTAAACAGTCACAAATTCGATTGGATTCGTTCAATCTTCGTTGCGGTTTATGGCCAGCCTGACGGCATCCCTTCCGCAGTTGGCTTGACTTTGTCCAAAACCGGCGGCAAAAGCAATGTCCGGTGTCAGTTGAACCATCCAATTTCTATGCCAGCTGGCGCGTGCAAAACGGCGTCCTGGCCGTGTTGCACGAGGGCGATGAGCCGCCGCCCGAACGCCTCCTCCAGGCTGTGTGGCAACACCAACGCATTCGCCGCGACAATTTGACGACATCAGATGCACGCTCCGTGCGTATTTTGCATCCAGGTTTTTTGAGCCGGGAAGGCGGGCCGGATTTTCGCGGGGCCATCATCCAGTTTGAGAATGAATTGCCGCGCACAGGGGACATCGAGGTGGATATCCGTTCCAACGGCTGGCAGGCGCATGGGCATGATCGCAATCCCACTTTCAAAAATGTCATCCTGCACGTGACCTGGGAGGAGGAGCGCACGAATAAAAGTCCACATCCGGTCCTGACGTTGAGCAAACGGCTGGATGCGTCGATAAGTGAGTTGAACACATGGCTGGGCACGGAAGCGAGTGAATCGCTGCCACCGGCGCTGCGCGGCTTGTGCAACGCGCCGTTGCGTGAGTTGACGGGCGAACAATTGGTGGCGCTGTTGAATGAAGCGGGCTGGGTGCGGTTTTGCAGCAAGGCGAACCAATTCCAGGCGCGGGCGCGCCAGGCGGGCTGGGAGCAATCACTGTGGGAGGGACTCTTTCGCGCGCTCGGTTATAAACATAATCCATGGCCGATGCTGTGCCTCGCGGAAAAGAAATCCCGGTGGTTTGGTCGCGGGCTGGACGCGGAGGATCTGCAATCGCGCCTGCTGGGACTCAGTGGATTATTGCCAGATGAATTGACGCGCACGCAAAAAAGCGCGGACACCTATCTCAGCCGCGTGTGGAACCAATGGTGGCGCGAACGCGACGAATATGCCGATTGCACCCTGCCGCGCGCACTTTGGAAACTGCATGGACAGCGTCCAGCCAATCATCCGCAACGCCGCCTCGCGCTGGCGGCGCACTGGCTCTCCATCGATGACCTGCCCGGAAAAGTGACCCGCTGGTGCACGGCTGCGGAAACGGGCAAGAAGGCCGAGGGCTCGTTGTTGAAGCTATTGCAGTCGCCGGACAATTTCTGGTCGTGGCATTGGACGATGCGCTCGCCGCGATTGAAGAGTGCACAACCGATGCTGGGCGCGGCGCGGGTCACGGACGTGGCCGTGAACGTGATCTTGCCGTGGCTGTGGGCGCGGGCGGTGGAGGGGAAAAATGAACAAGTGCAGCGGGAATTGCAGGAACGATTCTTCTCGTGGCCGGTGGCAGAGGATAATTCAACGTTGAAACTGGCACGACAGCGTTTATTGGAAGATACGCGCACCGGTGTTTTGAAAACGGCGGCGATGCAACAAGGCTTGATACAGATCGTGCGGGATTTTTGCGACCGGTCGAACGCGGTCTGCGACCACTGCCGCTTCCCGGAACTGGTGAAAGCGCGGTTCCGCTGAAAATTACGCGGCACCGCCGTTGCTCTCAGGACGCACCGACGCATCCAGTTTCGTGAGGGCATCGTTTCCAAAAGCGGCGGGGGCCGGCTTGGCAGCGATCTGCGGGGCTTTCTTAGCTTCTTTTTGCTTGGCTTCGGCTTCGTCAGCCGCCGCCTCGGCATCGATCTCGTCCTGCCGGGGATTCCTGGCGCGTTTGTTGCGCGGAAGCGGGCTGATCATCACGGTGATGTTACGGCCCATCAATTTCGGTTCGAAATCCGGATGACCGTATGGCGCGATGCTCTCGATAAATTTTCTGATGACCTGGAAGCCGAATTCCGTGTGGGCCATTTCACGGCCACGGAATTTCAGCGCGACCTTGACCTTCATGTCTTCGCAAAGGAAGTCGATGGCATGGGTGGTCTTCACCGAGAGGTCGTGCGGGTCGATGCGCGGGCTTAACTGCACTTCCTTGACGATGGAGGCGTGCTGGTGTTTTTTGGATTCCTTCTCCTTTTTGGCCTGCTCGTAACGGTATTTGCCGTAATCCACGATGCGGCAGACGGGCGGCACGGCGTTGGGCGAAATCTCGACGAGGTCCACACCGGCGATGCGGGCCATGTTGATGGCGTCGCCGAGCGGGAGAACTCCGACCTGTTTGTTGTCGATGCCGATGACGCGGACTTCACGGGCACGGATTTTCCCGTTAACCCTGACGAAGGAACTGGCGGAAGGCGCTGGACGTGGAGAGAAAGGGCGACTCAAGACGCCCTCACCGTTTGAAACTTATTCATGCAGTTGCATTTAAACTAAAAGCAGGTGTGTACCCGCAGACTGATGCCGCATAATTAACCATGAAATACCGAATGGGCAAGTAAAAATTATGGCTATCAGGCGTTTCCATGGGCTGAATATGGCCATCGGAGGCCGAATTTGATTGAACCAAACCCGCCAAACAGGTTCCTAATAGACCGGATAAAATGAAGTTCAAGGCCATCAGCCGCCGAAAATTCATCGGCACGCTCCTGCTCGCGACGCCCCTGGTGGTCGTCGGCGACTCGGCATTGGTCGAGCCTACCTGGTTGAAGGTGACCCACTTGAAGCTCAATGATGCCCCGACGCATCGCTTCGTCCATTTCACCGACCTGCATCACAAGGGCAACCGCAAGTACACGCAGGAGGTGGTGGACAGGATCAACGCGCTCTCGCCGGATTTTGTGTGTTTCACCGGCGATATCATCGAGGAACAAAAATATCTGGCTGAGGCACTGGAAATCTTATCGGGCATCAAATTTCCGATGTATGGCGTGCCGGGCAACCACGATTACTGGAGCCACGTGCCATTTGGGGACATCGAAAGGTGTTTCGCCAAGACGGGTGGCGCGTGGTTGATGGATGACTGCCGGATGGCCGGCAATGGACAGATCAACCTCATCGGGGCGAGTTGCCGGAATGTGGCACGGATGCCAAAGCTGACGAAACCGGATGTGAAGAATATCCTGATGCTGCATTATCCGGCGTGGGCGAAAGTGTTGGGCGACCAAAAATTTGACCTGATGTTGGCGGGCCATTCGCATGGCGGACAGGTGCGGATACCGTTTGTTGGTCCCATCATCGTGCCGTTCGCGGTGGATGAATACAGCCTCGGTTTGTACCAGACAAAGGCGGGGCCATTGTATGTGGGGTCGGGCATCGGCTGGTATCCGCTGCCGGTGCGGTTCAATTGCCGGCCGGAAATCACCGTGGTAGAGGTTTGAGGCTAACTCCCCTGCAGTGCTTTACTCGGCATCGGCGCGCTGTTAGTCTCCGCTTACGCCCGATGATTCAAGTCGAGTTGCTTACCAAACTTTACGGCGGGTTCACGGCCGTGAACGAGCTTTCCTTTGCCGTTCAACCGGGTGAGGTCCTGGGCCTCGTCGGTCCGAACGGCGCAGGGAAAACCACCACGCTGCGTTGTCTCGCGGGCATCATTCCGCCCACACGCGGCGCGGTGCGCATCTGCGACTACAATCTTGCGGAGCATCCCATCGAAGCCAAACGTCTGCTGGGATTTTTCACGGATGAACCGCGCCTGTTCGATTATCTCACTGTCTGGCAGCATCTGAATTTCGTCGCGCGCATTTATAACGTGGCGGATTTTGAACCCATCGGCCGCAGCCTGCTGGAGGAACTGGAGATCGCGGACAAGGCGGACAAATTGCCGGGCGAACTTTCGCGCGGCATGAAACAAAAACTGGCCATCGCCTGCGGCCTGCTGCATTCGCCGCGCGTCATGTATTTTGACGAGCCGCTCACCGGGTTGGACCCCATGGGCATCCGGCGCATGAAAGATTCCATCCTGAAACGCGCCAAAGCCGGCGCCTCCATCATCATCAGCTCACACCTGCTGCATCTCGTGCAGGAGATCTGCACGCATATCCTCATCCTGAAAAACGGGCAGAAGGTGGCGGATGGAACGCTCGCGCAGATCATGCAGAAGTTTTCGGGGCAGCCCGGGGATGCCAGCCTGGAAGAGATATTTTTCCGGGCGACGGATGAAGTGAAAGATGTTCCGCCAAAGGTGTGAGGCGCCATGTTTAACGCCTTGTTTTATCTCTGGTGGAACTCGCTCAAGAACCGCACCACGATGCGGTTCAAGCGGTTGAACCAGCCAAAGTATCTCATCGGGTTCATCGTGGGCGCACTTTATTTCTACTGGTACTTTTTCCGTTTCGTGATCGGGCCGGCCCAGCGCACCAACTATGGTTCCGCTCAGTCATTTGACCCGTTGATGTTGGAGGCCATCGGCGCGTTCGTCCTGTGCGTCATTGTGTTGCTGGCGTGGGTCATTCCGCACAAGCGCGCCTCGCTCACGTTCACCGAAGCGGAGGTGGCCTTTCTTTTTCCTGCGCCGGTCACACGACAAACGCTCATCCATTTCAAACTCGTGCGCTCGCAGGTCTCCATCTTCTTCGGGGTGTTCTTTCTCACGATTGTCTCGCGGAGGTTCGACCTCAATGCTGATGCGTGGATACGCGCGATAAGCTGGTGGATGATCTTATCCGTGCTCAACCTGCATTTCCTGGCGTCTTCGTTCGCAATGACCAAGTTGATGGATAACGGCATCTCCAGTTTGAAACGGCGCATCATCGTCCTCGGGCTCGCGGGCGCGGCGATTGCCTGGGTGGTCATTTGGACCAAGCAATCCATGCCAACGCTCACGGACAGCGACATGGCCAACGCGCAAACGCTTTCTGATTACGCGAAGCAAGCGCTGACGAGCGGACCGTTGCTGTACCTCCTGTATCCATTTCGGTTGATAGTGCGGCCGATGCTCACGCACGACGGATTGACGTTTGCGAACGCCGTGTGGCCGCCGCTGCTCATCCTGGCGGCACATTATTTGTGGGTGATGCGCGCCGATGTGTCCTTCGAAGAAGCGTCCATCGATGCCTCCCGCAAGCAGGCGGAAAAGGTGGCCGCGATGCGCGCGGGCAATTGGCGGGGCGCCGGCAAAACGCCCAAACAAAAACGCGCGCCGTTCAAGTTGAACCCCATGGGCACACCAGCCATGGCGCTGTTCTGGAAAAATCTCATCAACGCCGGCAATCTCATGTCTTTCCGGTTATGGCTCGTTCTCATCATCGTCGCGGTGTCCATGTGCTCGGGGTTGCGCACGAGCGGCAACAATTGGCCGACCCTCATCGGCATGTTCGCGACGATGTTTTGCGCCTGGCTGTTGATGGTGGGCGCGCAATTTGTGCGGCAGGATTTCCGGCAGGACCTCAAACAGATGGACATATTGAAAGTGTTTCCGGTGCGCAGTTGGGAAATAGCGCTGGGCGAAATCCTGGCACCGGCGGTGATCCTGACGGCGGTGCATTGGCTGCTCATCATCATTGCGCTGACCTGCCTGGTGCCGCATCCACCGGCCAAAATGGCGGGCGAACTTGTCCTGGCCATCGGCCTGTCCGCCGCGCTGATCTTTCCGTGCCTGAATTTTATCGCGCTCATCATCCCCAATGCAGCCGTGCTGCTGTTCCCCGCGTGGTTCCAGTCGGCGACCGATGCGCCGCGCGGCATCGAAGCGATGGGCCAACGGCTGGTGTTCGCCATCGGCCAATTCCTTGCGTTCATCATCGCGTTAGCCCCGGCCGCGGGTGTGTTCGCGGCAAATCTTTTTATCGTGAGATGGCTGGCTGGCTCCATGACGGTCGCCATCGTGACATCGTCTCTTTCTGCATCGGTGGTCCTGGTGGTGGAAGTGGGCTTTGGCGTGGTGCTGCTGGGGTGGCTGTTCAAGCGGTTTGATGTCTCGGGCGAGCCGACGGCGTGACTGAAGTCGAGGGCCAAAAAAACCACGGATAGACACAGATGAACACGGATATTAAAGGGTGGTGGTGTTGAAAGTAAGTTAGAGGGCACGCTCGCTCTTCATCCGGAGAAATCAAGTGTTTCGATGGTTGCTTCCCCCTCACCCCAGCCCTCTCCCTTGGGGAGAGGGAGAATCGTTCACCGAGGTTTGTGAATTCGGAAGTCCAAGTCGGTCCAGCAGTGTCGAAAAAGGGCTTGTGGGTGGGACGGACGGGATTAAGTTAAAACAACTCATGAAACGGCTTCGGGCAAAGGTGCGGGTGGGGGCGTTCACATTAATTGAATTGGTGGTGGTCATTCTGTTGATCGGGCTTCTTGCCGCGATGCTGCTTCCGCGCTTCACTCCCGCCAAGCAACGTGCCATGGCAGCGGTGTGCATGAACAACCAGAAGCAAATCGCGGTAGGTTTCGCCGTTTGGGCAAGTGATAATAACAACAAATTGCCGTGGCAGGTTTCAACCAATGACGACGGGACAAAGGAATTTGTTTCAGACAGCCTGGCGGTCTCTCAATTTCAGCCGCTTTTAAACATCACGAAGAACTCACAGATTTTTTTCTGTTATACGGACAAAGCCAAAAGCATGGCCCCGGACAACCAATCGTTGAGCAGTTCGAACGTCAGCTATTTTGTGGATGTGGATGCGACGCTGACGAATGGGGCAGCGATTTTGACCGGCGACCGGCATTTGCAGGCGGGCAAAGAACCGGTGAAACCGGGATTGTTTGTTTACACAAATGGAATGGTGATGGGCTGGACGCGGGAATTGCATCCCACGTTAGTGGCAGGAATGATGTCCTTCATGGATGGGCATGTGGAATGCGTTGCAACGACAAGCCCGGCATTAACGACGGCCTTCAACCGGCAGAACGTGGCGAGCGAACGGTTGCTGGTGCCGTAATGTAGAAATAATTTAACCGAAAATGAAACAGCTGCGCACAAAGGCATTCACGTTAGTTGAACTGTTGTTATTGATTGCCGTAGTCGCATTCCTTGCAGCCACGATTCTGCCGATGCTGGCGGGGAGCCAGAAATCAAATGGGGTTTCGTGCATGAACAGTCAGAAGCAAATCGCGCTCGGGCTCGCGATTTGGGGAGAGGATAATGGTGATTATTTTCCACCTACCACCAATGGAGTCATCGTATCGGACGACAAAGCAGATGATTTTCCGTGGCAGATCGCGTCTACGAACGGTGGAACGATGGGCCTTGTAACCAACGGGCGGGTAGCTTCCCAATTCCAGGTTCTTTCTTCTATTTTGAGATATCCGGGGCTATTTGTGTGTCCTGCGGACAAAGTGAAATCGCATGCCATCAGCTATGATTCGTTCGGAAATTCGAACGTCAGTTATTTTGTGAATGTGGATTCAACAAAGAAAGCGGCTAGCGCAAATATGATTTTGATCGGTGACCGGCATCTGCAAGTGGCCAGCAATCCCGTTCAGCCTGGCCTGTTTGTTTACACCAATGGAATGGCGATGAGTTGGACGAAGGAATTGCATTGGACTTCCTCCGCCGGCGCGGTGGGGATAGTGACATTTGCCGACGCCCATGTGGGACGAGTTCCAACCAGTATGCTAACGAATGGATTCAACCAGCAAAAGATAGCGAGCGAGCGGTTGCTGGTGCCGTAGGGCGGTTTTCATTGCGGATGGCGGATTGGGATGATTGGATTAGCGCCGACTGACGTCGGCGGCTACGAGTAAAACGCTCGCCCTCACCCCTGCCCTCTCCCCCAGGGAGAGGGAGAATCGTTCGCCGATGGTCATGGTTTCTTATGTCTAATCCGGTTCATGGCGGGTAAGGAAGAACGCCATAAAAAGATGCTTGGCCGAAAATGGCGCGGAGCTATATTCGCGAGGCAAGCCTGTGCTAAAGAACTCTCTCAAAATACGGCCTCTGGCTTTTACATTGATCGAGGTGCTGATAGGGCTGGCGATGGTGGCCGTCATCGTGGTGTTGTTCCTGCCGAGATTGACCCACAAAGATCCCACCTTTCGCCCGGAGTGCATGAGTAATCTGAAACAGACCGGTCTGGGAATGTGGATGTGGGCGAGCGACCACGATGATAAATTTCCGTGGCAAACTTCCGTGACGAATGATGGCGCGATGGAATTACTCACCAATGGGCAAGCCTCGGCGCAATTCCGGCCGCTTGCCGAATTCATGCCTGACGATGAACGCAGCCGGATATTTGTGTGCCCGGCTGATAGCGCGAAAACCAAAGGCGCTTCGATAAAAGAATTGCGTGAGGAGAATGTGAGTTATTTGGTAAATGCGGATGCCGCGACCAACGCTGCTACGGCGCAAACGATCATGGCGGGCGATCGAAACCTGCAATCCGATGGCCAGCCGGTGAAGCCAGGTTTGTTTTGGTTAACGCAGGAGACGAAGACGTCCTGGACCGAGGATATTCATCTAACCGGCGGCAACCTTGTGTTTTTGGACGGCCACGTTGAGTGGGTCGGCACCAACCAGGCGAAGGCTGTGTTTATGAAACAGCCGGCGGGGACGAGCAGGCTTTTGGTGCCGTAAGGCGGTCTTCGATTGCGGATTGTGGATTTCAGATTGGCGATTGGGAAAAGCAGCTGCACTGCCATTAAGCCGTTCGCTGCGCGAAGCTGCGCAGTCAGGCACAGAAGTATATTGGATCGTTACCCCGGGGTGGCGGCTGCTTCGCAGCCTTACCGCCGGGCTATTCTCATCTGCCCCGTTGGGGCAGTCAGCCAGTCCCGCTGCGCGAGAGAAAATATTAAACCATTTAGGTGATTGAACGAAGTATCGTGATTTATTGTGCGCGATTACGACGCGAGAATTTTGGCCAGTGGCCCCAGTTGAAGAAGAGGGCGGCGAGCAGGCCGCCCATGAGTGGCGGGAGGTTTATGATCCAAAGAAAACAGGAGTCCTGTCCCACGAAAATCGTGTTCAGAAAGGTCATGACATAGCAACCCATCGCGATGCCGAGCAACGCCAGTGAGCCAAACGCGCGACTTCCGCGCGGCAGGCACAAGGTTCCCGCAAAGGTGCCCGCAAAAAATGCGAGTGCGGGCATCGCCCAAACCAGGCTCATGAATAGCCCGTTCCTGTCCGGTATGAGCCAGGCAATCATATCCAAACCATAGAAAACCCCATAGACAACAAATACCCCAATGATGCACCCGAAAATAAGGGCGGCAAAATATCTGGCGAAGGTCACAAGGAATTCTTTAATGGGCCGATCGGAAAAAGTCGCTGGAACGGTTTGAGAGTCATCCCGCAGGGCCAATAGACTGGCGATGAAACCAGGGGATGGGGAGGCGGAATCGGGCGAGGAACTCTCCTTCAATGCCTGCTGGTCGACCGGACAACGGATAAGGTCATCCGGATATTCCGACCCGCACGAGCTGCATTTTTTCAAGGCAGGTCTCCGGAAATTTTAGCCGCGTTTTCCGGCACAATGGGCTGGCGTGGCTGGTATCCTGGCCAGCGGCCCCAGTTGAAAAAAACGGCGTTTAGAATGATCCCCAAGGCAGAGGAAGCCCAGAGCATCCAAAACCAAAAATCCAACACTATTTCATAGTCCCTGTGAGTGTGAGGTCTGTTACAAATCATCATTCCCCAATAGGCAATCCCGATGACTAAAAAAGAAATCGACCCAAAACCCCGTTTCCCTCTGGGCAAAATGAGCGCACCGCAAAAGGCGCCGATACAACCCGCCAGAAAGCCAGCAATACAACAGCCTGTCACGACGACAATCCATGGGGGATAAAAAAATCTTTCGGTTAGGAATAGAACGGCGAAGCCGGTCATCATCATTAAGAGCATAACAATGAAACCTACAATTCCCAATACAATCAAAGCGGCAATGTAACGGATGAAAAGCTCGAAGTATTCGAGCATGGCGGGACGGGGAATCGGGGATTGAGTAGGCGGCGGGTCGCCACACAGGTTTGATAATGTGACGCGAATCCCCGGGTATGGCGCGGCAGGTTTGGGTGAGGAAGGGTTGATCACTTCCCGCTGGTCAATCGGACAGAAGGTGACATCGTCTCGATACTCCGCCCCGCACCAGCTGCATTTTTTCATAGCATCAGGTGGTTCCCGAAGTTTTGGAAATGGGTCCCTGCCCTGCCGGTGGGCGGGCTACATATTTTGGACGGCGGCCCCAATTGAAAAATATCACCGCGAAAGTCCCGCCGATGGCGGCAGGGATGATCCAAATCAAGCCGCGATCGTCACCGGCCATCGCACAAAGCGTACAGATAGTGAGGGTAACATAGAGGGCCGAGCCGACGAACAATAGCGCAATGGAACCGAAAGCGCGTTTGCCGCGAGGCAAGCATAATGTCCCCAAAAAGGTGCCCAGAAACCCGCCCACTACCAGGGAGATGCAAAATCCGGGGAACCCGAAACCAGGGGACGAGACACTGAAGGCGAGGAGGACAAATCCGGCAAACGACACGACGAACGAGATGATAAGGCCGACAATCAGACCGCAAATATAATTGACGAACGTCCCACGAAATTCGCGGGCCGAATCCTCCGGGACGGATGCCGGGTCCATTTGGAGATCATCGCGGACAGATAAGAGCGTGGCAATGAAGCCGGGAGGTGGTTTGGGTAGCGCAGGCGGAGAGATATTCGCCAGCGCATTTTGGTCGATCGGACAAAGGGTCACGTCGTCCGGATACTCCGCCCCGCACCAGCTACATTTTTTCATAGAATGCCAGCTTTCCCGAGATGAGGTGAGTATGGGACGAATTGGGAAAATGTCGAGAGGAGTGTAGGAGAGAGAATGACGAATTTCCGAATGACGAATGGGCAAATGAAATTGGGAATTCGCGGTCAAGGCTGACCGCGCTCCGGTTTCTCGCGCTCCTGCCGGAGCTTGGGTGGTTAGGGATGAAGAAATCCCATAGCTGTCGCTATGGGCTATTGGCGGGCGCTGCTCCGCAGCTTGACTGGGGTTTTGGGTGCGGCGGTCTGCCCCGCAGAGGAGGGCCGCTACGAGGCAGAGTAGGAGTGAGAATGAGAATTTGTTTGACAAATTTTTACTTGTGTGGTAAACAGTGGGTTAGTTCTTTGACAAATGGGGTAGAGTGATTCGTTAAATGGGTAATTGGTTAGACGGGTTGAAGCGGTAGCCAGAGGAAAATGACCTGTGAAATGGCGAAAAAAGGCCCGAATATTGAATCGAGGCCAAGCGCGAATTTAGGTAAATTTAGCTAAATTTAGGTATTTTTTTTATTTGCGGGGACATAAATGCGGAAAATGCGTGAAAAAAGCACCTAAGGCCGTGCAGAGCAATGGGCTAAGCTGTTTTTAAGGCTCGAATTCCCGCTGGCAGCCTGAGCCAACTCCAGCCAGCTAAAGGATGAGTTCATTGAGGGGACGGCGGCTATGTCTCTTGGGGACTAGCTGCAGCGCTTTACCTCCATGTGAGATGAATACTATCCAAAGTTTGTCCGCAAGCTGCGTGCTGCGGCTGGTCCCGTAGAGCGGGACACAGCCGCCCTCCAAAAAGCGGAGTGATTCTGACTGATTCCGACCAATTCCGACCGCTTTATCGGGGGTGGCATATGGCGGGGTTTCAACCTGATGGCTTCAAGTTTCGGGTTAGGGAAAGCGGCGGTCCCGGAGTGAAGCGCCAAACCCGGTGGAGTTGTTAATCCAATTGAAGTCAGGGGGTTGCTCGATTATTCTATGCAGGCTTATGACGTTGACTGAAAAGATTCTCGCCCGCGCAGCCGGCAAGGCGCGGGTGCAGGCCGGCGATAACATCTGGGTGAGCGCGGACGTGCTGATGACGCACGATGTCTGCGGCCCGGGCACCATCGGCGTTTTCAAACGCGAGTTTGGCAAGACGGCGAAGGTGTGGGACAAGAACCGCATCGTCATCATTCCGGACCATTACATTTTCACGGCGGATTCCAAATCAAACCGCAACGTGGACATCCTGCGCGATTTCGTGAAGGAACAGGGTCTCCCTTATTTCTATGACGTGATCGATGACCCGAACGGGCATTGGCACTTTGACCCCAGCAAGGGAATGCTGAAGAAGCAGTACGGCTCGAATTACGCGGGCGTTTGCCACACGGCGCTGCCGCAGAAGGGTCATACGCGTCCGGGCGAGATTTTGTTCGGCACGGATTCACACACTTGCATGGCGGGTGCGTTCAATGAGTTTGCGACGGGCATCGGCAATACGGATGCGGGTTTCGTGATGGGCACGGGCAAGTTGCTCCTCAAAGTGCCAGAGACGATGCATTTCCGCCTGGAAGGCAAGTTGCAGGCGGGTGTGATGGCGAAGGACATCATCCTGCATTGCATCGGCGAGATCGGTTTTGACGGCGCGACGTATCGGGCGATGCAGTTCGACGGCCCGGGTGCGTCGAATTTGTCCATCGACGACCGCATGACGGTGGCGAACATGGCCATCGAAGCGGGCGGCAAGAACGGCATCTTTGAGTTTGATGCGCGCACGAAGGAATATGTGGACGCCCGCACGAACCTGAACGGCACCAAGGCGACTTACAATCCCGTGGAATTGGACAAGGACCAGAAGTTCGTTTACGAACTGGTCGTGGATCTCGACAAGCTCGAGCCGACGGTGGCGTGTCATCCGGACCCGGGCCAGCGCAAGAAGGCGAAGGACATGGGTCACATGAAACTGGATCGCGCGTACGTGGGTTCCTGCACGGGCGGCAAGACAAGCGACTTTGTGGCGTTTGCGCATGTGTTGCGCGGCAAGCGCGTGGTGATCGATACCTTTGGCGTGCCGGCGACGCCGGAGATCGTGCATGATTTGCAGAGCACGCGTTGGGGCGACAAGACCATCTGGCAGATCCTCGTGGACGCGGGTGTGCAGATGACGGAGAACGCTGGTTGCGCCGCGTGTTTGGGCGGGCCAGTGGATACGTTTGGCCGCATCAACAAAGCGGGCATCAAGTGCATCAGCGCGACGAACCGGAATTTCCCCGGCCGCATGGGCGACAAGGAATCACAAGTGTTCCTCGCATCGCCGGCCACGGTGGCGGCAAGCGCGCTCATGGGCTGCGTCACTGACCCGCGCGAGATTCTTGGGAATTGATCGAACTTCGAAAAAGCGACGCGGCATTCACAGTGATGTGAATGCCGCGCAAGTTTTTCCGATGGCGATCGGTGACTACGGGCCGCCGTTGTGACAGTCGCTGCACTTAAACCCATCGGGAATCTCGTCGGCCGGATGGATAAATTTCACGCCTTTGGCGCTGAGCGTGTCGAGTTGCGCGCCGACGCCTTGCGCCAGGATGGTGTGACATTGCGTGCAATCGTTGAAGACGATGGTCTTTGTTTTGTCAGCGGTCTTATGATCATCATCGTGGCAGCGTGAACAGCCGGGCCAATTCTTATGGCCGATGTTTTCGGGATACGCCTTCCAACTGGCCTTCATGTCCGGGAAGAAATTGTCGCGATAGATCTGTTGCACAGCGGCGATGGCCGGAATGATGCGGGCGTCGCCGGGATATTTCTGGTTCAGCACCGTGGCGATCTGTTGGGTCGCTAAGTTTTCATCAGCATAGGGCTGTGCGAGAACGAAAACGGCGTTGGTCTTGATCCACTTCAGATCGGGACTGATGGAACCGATGCTCATGGCGATGTTCACGGCGTCTTCGGGTGAACGATAGCGATGCGCCGGACGGTTATGACAATCGATGCAGTCCATCGTACGGATGGTGTATTGAGTGATGTCGTTCGTGAAACCGGTCTGGCGATATTCGGTCATGGCGCCGGTCTTACGGTCGGTGGAACGCACCCAGGGAATCGATTGGCGGGCTTCGTCCTGGATCCAAACGCCCTTCGCTTGTTTGGCGGCGATGTACTCGATCTTGTTGGCGACGTTCATGTGCCAATGGATGCCGCCAACGGGACCACGGGTAGGATCGGCGCCGCCGACCTTCAACATGAGCTTCACCGTGAACGGCGTGTTCGTTTCGTCGCCGAGGAAGTAATGAAATTCTTTCACCTTGTCGCCGACGAATTTGGCCGGCCAATGGCATTGCTCGCAGGTCTCCTGCGCGGGACGCAGGTTGTGGATAGGCGTTGCGATAGGCGTGGCGTATTTGTGGAACAACACAGAATACACCTGGTAGGAACCGGAGACCTTCGCCTTCACGAACCATTGCGCGCCTGGACCGATATGACATTCAACACAAGCAACGCGCGCATGCGGACCGTTATGATATGTGACCATCTCCGGCTTCATCACGCCGTGGCAGGCCTCGCCACAAAATTGTACGGACTCGGTGTAATGGTAGGTTTGATAACTGCCGACCGCCGAGATCAGCAGAAAGGTCACACTGCCCATGATGAACCAGCCAAGTCTTTTACGGTCGCGTGGCCGGGAAAGGTCAATCTTGAATTCTGAAACCAGGCCCCCTTTGGCTATCCGCCGCCGTCCGAGCCACCACCCGACCACAGTGATGAAAAGTCCCATCATCAAAAATCCCGGCGCAACCATGTAAGTGAGAATGCCGATATAGGGATTCGAGAAATGCGCCAGTGAATCCAGCGTGAACAACAGCAGGAATGAAAAAAGACTGGCGGCAGCCAGCACGAGACCCGCGAAACTCATCCAATTCTTGATGGGTGAGGAACGCGCCGGCTTGTCCGATTGTTCTTCGCTGTTCATATTCATATCGCCGTTCAAAAACAAAAGCTCTCTTTAAACGGGCGGGCGGAAATCTCTTTCCGCCCGCCGTTATGCTTACAACAAACCGACCGTTGTGCCTGCCACCGAGCAGGCAAATCTGAATAAAACTATTTCTTGAAGGTGCGCATATACGCCACCATCGCTTTGATATCGTCGTCGCTGATGCCTTCAGCCGGCTTCATCAAAGTCTTGCCATCTTTATCTTTGATGCCTTCTTTAATGGATTTGACCGCTGCATCATCCTTCAGCGCATCCTGCACCTTGGCATCGGTGTAATCCTTGGCACCCAGCTTCTGTCCCATTTTGGTCTGGCCCTTGCCATCCGCGCCGTGACATTTCGCGCAACCGTCTTCGTAGAGCGATTTGCCGTCCGCGAACACACTCATCGCGGAAACCATCAGCAGAGCCGCTATCATTGGTATGAACTTTTTCATGTTTCCCTTTTTTGTTTTTCGCGCGGCACCAGGGCGGATATTACAACCTGAACTCGTCCGTCGCTGGCGTAGCGCGTTAACCGTGTCGGGCAGAACAGGCCCACGCCCATCCCGCCCAATAAATCATGGCTTGAAGGACCGCATATGGGCCACCAAGGCCTTGATGTCGTCGTCAGACAGGCCTTCGACTGGTTTCATCAAAGTCTTGTCATCCTTCTTGAGTCCTTCTTTGAGAGCCTTGAAGGCTTCATCATCTTTCAGGTCTGCCTGGACCTTGGGGTCGGTATAATCTTTGACACCGAGTTTTTGTCCCATCTTGGTCTGGCCTTTGCCATCAGTTCCGTGGCATTTGGCACATTGAGCTTCGAAAATTTCCTTGGCATCTCCGGCACGTGCGATCGTGGCACCGGCAAACCCGAGGGCGAGTACGAGTAGGATGGTCTTTTTCATGGTTATATTTTCTATTTTTTGTCACGCGGCATTCCCGCATCGACTTGCCATGAACATCGCCAGAGACAGCAAAATCGACTACCCGCCGGTTGGCGAAGCCTTTGCATTTTTTGCACGCCCTAGAGCAACCGAAAGGGCGCAACCTTAAATCGCTGACTCCTTTAGCGAGGAATTAAAATTTGCCGGGAAATTTTTCCCTTCAAAAAAGCGCGGATTGACGCCTCTTTTCAAGCGTTCTACACCAGCCAAGATGTGTCCAGTCTTTGACAACGCTTGTGTAGTATCCAAGTCATCATGGGCCTATGGTCTCATATGACAATTGTGGAACCAATGACACCAAATGCAGTGGTCGTTACGGAAGGCCCCGATAAAAAGCGGGCAGTGCGTCCGTCCCCTGGTCGCGAAACGGCATTTGGTTGCTCGAGGGATTTTATGGATAATCGTTTCGTCTATTCAGTGGTTTCGCCCAGGGCGCGTGGACTTTCCATCGGGGTGAACATGAACCCCGACATGCTGTGCAATTACGATTGTCTCTATTGCGAAGTTGACCGCACTGTTGCCCCCCGCGAGCCCAGGCTCAATGTAGATGTGATGGCGGCGGAATTACAGAAAACACTCTCTTTCGTCGGGCAAGGCCGCCTGCGTGAACGCCCCTGGTACCAGACCCTGCCAGGGGAACTATTACAACTACGGCACGTGGCGCTAAGTGGCGATGGAGAACCCACCCTTTGTCCGAACTTCTCCGAAGCGGTGCAAGCCGTGGTTCATGTGCGCGCTCTCGGTGGATTTCCGTTCTTTAAAATCGTCCTTATCACGAATGCGACCGGCCTCGATCTGCCACAGGTTCAGGAAGGGCTAAAGCATCTGATCAAATCTGACGAGATTTGGGTAAAGCTTGATAGCGGCACGCAAAACTATTTGAACAAGGTCGCGCGGCCGCGGGGCATCAACCTGGAAAAAGTACTGTCGAACATTTTACTGACATCGCGCCAGCGTCCCGTGGTAGTACAGAGCCTGTTTCCGGCCATCAACGGGGAGGAGCCCCAATTTGATGAGATTGAAGCTTATGCTCATCGGCTCAAGGAATTGAAAGATGCCGGCGCTCAGATTTCGTTGGTGCAGATTTATTCGGCCACGCGTCCGATGTTTCATGCGGATTGTGGACATCTGCCGCTGAAGACGTTGTCGCACATCGCGCAGGCAGTGCGACAGGTCGCCGGATTAAAGGCCGAAGTTTTTTAGTGAGACCCGCACAGCCCGCCTCAGGCTGTTATCCTACAACCGGCTCGCGGATTCCAAGCAAAGCCGCGAGCCGGAATCCCCTTCCGGCAACGCCTAAGCATTTCCGCTGGCTTCCGACCATCGCACGGCATGTCGCACAAGGTCCGTCGCAGTCTTTAGATTCAACTTCTGTTTGATGTTCGCCCGGTGGACCTCGACCGTCTTGACGCTCAAATGAAGATGTTCCGCGATGTCCCGGGTGCCCCGGCCTTGGCCGATCAATTGGAAGACTTCAAACTCACGGTCAGAAAGTTTTTCAACCGGAGACGAACTCTCTGCGCGGCGGCCCGAAAAATTCTCCAGGATCTGCGCGGACATTTTTTCACTTACGTAGATATGCCCGCCCAGCACCTGTCGCACTGCATCGAGCAGCTTTTTGCCGCCCTCCTGCTTCATAATGTAGCCACGCGCACCTGCCCGCAAAACACGTTCCGTGTAAACCGTTTCATCGTGCATGGAAACGACCAGTATCGGCAGTTCGGGTTTCTGTACGTGAATATCTTTGATGACTTCCAGACCGTTTTTATCCGGCAATGAAATATCGAGCAGAATCAGGTCAACTTTTTCATGAAGGACGATATCGAGCGCCGCCCCGCCCGTGTCAGCTTCGGACAAAACCCTCAGGTCGGGCTCGTTGGCGATTAATTGCGCCAAGCCCTGACGCATCATCGGGTGATCGTCCACGATGAGTATTCGGTGGGTGGATTTTGCCTTAACGGCCATCGGTTTTCGGAGCTTACTCAGCTGGAACGTTTTAGCACAGAACAAAAAACGTTCACCCCGCCGGCAGGGTTAGGCTCGATGCTCAAAACACCGCCGATCATGCCAGCGCGCTCTTTCATGATACTCAGCCCCATCCCGCCTTTCTTTGGCTTGGCCGCCAGCCCAATTCCGTTGTCACTTACCGCCAATAGGATGTGGCTATGGGTCAGTCTCAGCCGGATAATGATCTGTTTTGCTTTGCCGTGCTTGATCGCGTTAGTTACCGCTTCCTGCGCGATCCGAAACAGGTTCGTAGCGACTGCATGGTCGCGAACAGGTACTTCCGCCTCGGATTCGAATCGACACTTGACCCTGAAAAGTATCGAGGCTCTATTTGCCATTTCATTGAGCGCCGACATCAATCCCTCTGGTTCTGATATGACCGGAGAGAGGCCGCGGGCCAATGAGCGTGTATGACGGATCGCTTCGCGAACATAGGTGGCTATTTCTCCCGCCTGCGCCGCCGCGCTCTTGGAATGTTTCTTCAGCTTTTGCTCCAGCACCTGGCTCATCATCTCTATCCCCGCAAGTTGCTGGCAAAGTCCGTCATGTAGATCATGCCCGATGCGTCTCTGCTCGCGCTCGCTGATCTCAAGCATCTGCTTTTCCAGCTGTTTGCGCTCACTGATATCGCGGACAAAGCCCGTGAATAAGCGCCGGTCAGCCAGTTTCACTTCGCTGACCGAGAGGTCCATCGGGAAAATCGTTCCATCCTTGCGGCGTCCGGAAACCTCCCGACCGATACCGATCACTTTTGCATGGCCACTCTGAAGATATCTGCCGATATACGAGTCGTGTTGCTCCTTGTCAGGTGACGGCATCAATACGCTTATATTCTTACCAATCAATTCACGCGACTTGTAACCGAAAGACTTTTCCGCAGCGGCATTGACCGATTCGATGTGGCCACGCTCATCAATCGTGATGATGCCTTCAACAGCGGTATCAAGAATGGCCTGCAGACGCTTCTCCCGGTCATTGAGCGCAATGCTGGAACGTTTCTCCCGTGCTTTACTTTGCGAAGCGTGACGAGACTGCAACTGTCCGATCTGCGTCAACAGTTCGGCCCGGGACATCTTTTGATAGTCCTGCAAAATACCAGGACTACCCGATCCATTATGTTTGCCGTTTTTTACCATGAAAAATGGCCGGCGTGAGAAACTCATCACCGGCCCTTTTGATTGCAGCAACAATGTTAGTGAGTCAGCAACTGTGCGCGATATTCTGTGGGTGATTGGCCCAGTATCTTCTTGAACACCCGATTGAAGTGCGTCAGGGATTGGAATCCCACTTCAAAGGCGATTTCGCTCACGCGCAAATTCGGGTTGAGCAACAGGTTCTTGGCCTTCTCGATGCGCACGCGCGAGAGATAATCCGTGAAATTGATGCCCGTGACCTTCTTGAACAGCTTGCAGAAATAAAACGTGCTCGTGTTCACGGCCTTGGCCACCTGCTGGAGCGAAAGCTTTTCCGTTTGATGTTCCTGGATATATTCCCGCGCTTTGGTGATGACCTGCGGCTCGGCATTCTCGTGGCGCACAAATATCTGGTTGCTCATGATGGCCAGATGTTGCGCAAAGATCGTCAGTAACTTCACCACGGCATCATGTTGTTTTCCGGGAACTACCTTGCCTTCAAAATACGCGCGGCGCAGTGTTTCGCGGTCGGCTTCCACGCCCCATTCAACCGCCAGTTTCGCAGTGCGGTCGAATTGCGATTTGGTAGGCGTGCGGCGAAAGACCTGTCCGGTATGAAGAAACCCGATGAGCTTGTCGCCCAGGCGCACCGGCACGACCGTATCAGAAAGCCCCACCGCACAAGTCGCCGTCTCGGCGTCCGTGGAGATATTCTCGCAAAGCTTTTCCTGCATCTGCAAACAGGCCGCACAGGACCGGCTCTTTTCTGACATCAGCGCGCAAAAGGCATTCTCGCGCTTGTTGCCGTGATGCGGCAACTGCCAGGTCTCCACCGGCAACAACGCCACCGGCATCCCGGTCGTCTCACTGAATGCCCGCTCGTACTCCTGATAAATCTTTGAATTCACCAGCGCCTCGATCAACGCGCGGTTCGCATTGCCACTACCATTGCCATTACCGTTACCATTACCGTTGATGGCTAGCAGCGTCTTGGGCCTTTGCAAAGACTCGGCCTTGGCTGAACCTGGCTCAGCGGTTTCAACTCGCGGCGCCGCAACAGCTTCTTTGCGGGTCACCAACGGCGCGTTTTGGTTTCCTGCATCCGGCTTATCAATTGTTGTTTGCATGAAGGCAAGTTAAGCACAACAAGAAATAGCTACAATCAGGCGCCTCCCTGATTGCACTGTGCTGGAACCCTTAAGAGAACTAAGGGAAACCCTTAGGCGTCATTCACCATTTATTGCCTTCGGCCTAAGCAAAAAACGCGAAGTGATTGCTCACTTCGCGTCATGAAATTGCCTTTCACTTAGGTCAGCGAAATCTTGTCGCCTTCTTTCAACGTGACGATGGCCTTCTTCCAATCCATCGATTTGCCCGCCTGCGCAGTGCGCTGGCGGCGCGCTTTGCCATGAACATTCAGCGTGTTCACGCGCAGCACTTTCACCTTAAATAATTCCTGCACCGCGCTCTTGATCTGCGGCTTCGTCGCCCGGCGATCCGCCACGACGGTATATTTATTGAGCGAGCGTTCCTTGATCTTGGGCTTGTTCTTGTCGCCCATGACCAGCTTGCCATTTTTATCGCGCTCGAATGAACGCACGACTTGATCCGCTTGACGTGAGCCTTTTTCCGTCAGGCGAACGGTCTTGATGATTTCAAAAGAATTCATGTTATTCCTGATTCAAACGATCGGACACTTTTTCAAAAGCGCCTTTGGTGAACACCAGTTTATCCGGGCGCAACACATCGTACGTGTTCAACGAATCGCTCGTCGTGATCGCCACATCTGCCACATTGCGCGAGGCCAGCGTCAGGTTCTTGTCCGTGCCCACTGACACGATCAACGTCGTCCCCTTGATCTCCAACGCGCTCAACACGCCCACAAAATCCTTCGTCTTGGACGAGCTCAACTTGATCTCGTCCACCACCACCACGTCGCCGGCCTTGAGCCGTTCGCTCAATGCCTTGCGCAACGCCAGTTGCTTGGTCTTCTTGGAGACCTTCTTGCCGAAATCACGCGGCTTGGGTCCGAACACCACACCACCACCCACCCACAGGGGCGATTGGAACGAGCCCGCGCGAGCGCGCCCGGTGCCTTTTTGCTTCCACGGTTTCTTGTTCGTGCCCGACACTTCGCCGGCCGTCTTCGTGCAAGCCGTGCCCATGCGCTGGTTCGCGCGATAACCGGTCACCGTATCATGCACCGCCTGGGTGCCGCGGCCGTTTTCCACGAGCTCGAACTTTACTTCGAGTTCGCCGGCGCTTTTGCCTTGGGAATTTTTTACAGAAAGTTTCATTGGCTATCCTTCAAATTACTTCTTCGCCGCTGGGGCGGGTTTGGCTGCTTCTTTTTTCTTCGGGGCAGCCTTGGCTTTCGCGGCGGCTTCCGCGCGTTTCCTCGCCACCAGCTCACGCGGCAGCTTCTTCGCGTCACGGATGATCACATAATCACCTTCCGCACCGGGGATCGATCCCTTGATCAACAACAGATTGTCCGCCTCGCGCACCTGGATCACTTCCAGGTTCTGCGTCGTGCGCGTCACCTGGCCCATGTGACCGGGCATCTTCATCCCGCGCATGACCGTACCGGGGAAGAGACGCTGGCCGATGGCGCCGGAACGACGATGCCAGCCCTTGGCGCCGTGCGTCGAATCACCACCCGCGAACTTATGGCGCTTCACCACACCCTCGAAACCCTGGCCCTTCGTCACGCCGATTGCGTCGATAAAATCACCCGCGTTGAACAGCGTCGGTCCCACGATATCGCCCGGCTTCACTTCCTTGCTGAAATCGCGAAACTCACGGATGCGTTTCACCGCCACCCCGTTGTGTTTCTTGATATGACCCATCAGCGGTTTCGTCACCCGCTGTTCCTTCTGGTCATCAAAACCGAGCTGCACGGAATTATATCCGTCCTTGCCGCCCTGCGTTTTCACCTGCAGAACGCGATTTGGCCCCGCCAGGACAACCGTCACGGCGTGCAACACACCATGCGCGTCATAAACACGCGTATGGCCTATTTTTTTTCCAATTAATCCAAGTGGCATGGTCGCAAAAAGTTAAATTTTGATGGTGATGTCCACGCCGGCGGGCAAATTGAGCTTCTTCAATTCGTCCACGGTCTTGGCAGTGGGGTCGATGATGTCCAGCAAGCGCTTGTGCGTGCGTTGCTCGAAAGTTTCCTGCGATTTCTTGTCCGCGTGCGGCGAGCGCAGCACCGTGAAGCGCTCTACGCGCGTCGGGAGAGGAATCGGTCCGGCCACGCGAGCGCCGGTGCGTTTGACGGTATCCGCTATTTCGCGCGCGGATTGGTCGATGACCCGATGGTCAAAGGCCTTCAGTCGAATTCGTATACGTTGTCCAGCCATAGAAAGAACAATTTTATGTTTATGGTCTAACTAACAATCCCGCCTCCGTTATGAAAGCGGGGCGCGAAATATAGCAAGCGAGCGCCGCCATGCAACTAATTTCTTACAAAATTTTGGCCGTGAATGTCCTCGCTTCGGCGGGCTTCCCCTTTTCGATCCGTTATCATGCCATTCAGCCATTTTTTGACGTTAGCCATTAGGATGTATGGTTTTGCCATTCACCCTGGGACCCGCAACCACGGTATGAAGTCCCGACCTGTCGGGATTGATTTACCTTGATTCGGCTTGAGATCAGGGTGGGGCGATCCCGCACGGCGGGAGACGAGCCATTATTTTTATTAGTAGTCGTCCCGCCTGGCGGGATCACTCGGCGCTGATTTCCAACCCTCGCCTTTCGACTCTAGACTCTAGACCGGTTTAAATTGGTTGGAATCAGTCAGAATTGAGGTGGGGCGAGGTTTACCCCGCTGGCCACGTTTCACATGGTTCCACGTTGCTACTGACGAGCCGTCCCTGGTTAGGAATTCCGCCTTTAGGCGGCACATTGCAATTCAGAACCCGAAACCACCCATGTGCCACCCCTATAAACTGGTCGGAATCAGTCGGAATTGGTCCCATTTCTTCATCGCGCGAAGCGTTTGGACTGCGTGCGCTTCAGCGCCGCTTTCCCTTACTGCCACTTGTCGCTCGCCACAGGTCACATGTCACTTCCCCATTTGATTTCATCCTTTAGCTGGCTGGTGCTGGCTGGGGTTGCCGGTGGGAACTCGAGCCTTAAAAACAGCTTAGCCCATTGCTCTGCACGGCCTTAGGTGATTTTTTCACGCATTTTCCGCATTTACGTCCCCGCAAATAAAAAAAATACCTAAATTTAGCTAAATTTACCTAAATTCGCGCTCGGCCTCGATCCAATATTCGGGCCTTTTTCGCCATTTCACAGGTCATTTTCCTCTGGCTACCGCTTCAACCCGTCTAACCAGTTACCCATTTAACGAATCACTCTACCCCATTTGTCAAAGAACTAACCCCTGCTTACCACATAAGTCAAAATTTGTCAAATATATTCCACCTTAAAAGACTGAGGATGCCCAATTACTCTTGCTGCTGCCCGCCACCCATATCCTTCTTTTGTTATTCATCGGCCAAAAATCACGCTTATTTTACCAGTCGAATAAATTGTCCAAACTCACTTCAACTGTTAGCGTGCCAATAACTTCTATGCGTCCTCTACTCCGTCATTCCGTACGAATAACGTGCTTTATTTTTTCATCGCTCCTGCTGTGCACTAATCTGGCTGCCAAAACCTTTACCGTCACCAGCTTCACCGATGGCCATGGGCCAAACACCTTGCGCGGTGCCATCATTGCCGCCAATCATAGTGGCGGACATAACACCATCATCCTCGCGCCTGGCCATTACCGCCTGACCATACCCGGCTCCAGTGAAAACTATGGCCTCACAGGTGATCTCGACATCTCTGGCAAACTCACCATCACGACTCAAAGAGGTTTGCCTGCCACCATCGATGCCCGGAATTTGGGTGACCGTGTGTTTCACATCCAGTCGGGTGCTAAGGTCACCATGGAAAATCTAGTTATCACGGGCGGCACCAGCCCGTCCGACGCACTAAACGCTGAATTAGAAGGTGGCGGTATTTTGAATCTAGGGACCATCAAGATGGACAACTGTGTCATTGATGGAAACAAAGCTGGCAATGACGGTTATGCATTCCTGATCTCATTAAACGGTGGCGATGGCGGCGGTATTTACAATTCTGGCACCATGAGCATGTCCAAATGTGTCATTCGTGGAAATTTCGGTGGACTTGCTGGCGATGGTTTCGGAGGTAGAGGTGGAGATGGAGGGGGTATTTTTAACACCGCACTCTTGTCTCTTAATAATTGCTCTATCAGCAATAATTGTGCGGGCCGTGGAGGTGAAGGCTTCACTTTCTTTATCGGAGGAGGCATCCTGGAAACTGGCTACGAGGGAGGGTCCGGCGGTGCTGGTGGTGGCATTTACAACGTAGGCAAACTTACAGTTAACGCCTCTCGAATAACCGCGAACCAAGCCGGACATGGTGGCATCGGCGGCCTCGTCAGTGGAACTGGAGGATTCGGCGGTGCCGGGGGTGGCATTTATAATGACTCACTTACCAGCCTCAAACTGAGTGATTGCGTCATCAGTAACAATGTCGCTGGCACTGGCGGCGATGGGCAAACCGCCAACGGTGATGGTCAACATCCCATCCTTGATGGCATCAGTGATAATGGTGGCGATGGCGGCATCGGCGGCAATGGAGGCGGTATCTTCAACGAAAACGGAAGTTTGTCACCCATGCTCTATCAATGTCTTGTCGCCTTTAATTCCCCGGGCACAGGAGGTTCTGCCGGTCCCGGAAGATTAAATTCCGGTGGCTTGGTCGGCAACACGGGAGCCGATGGCACCGGTCCTGACCTCGCCAGGCAATTCGCCACCCAAGGCCACAACCTCATCCGCATCGGCGATGGCAGCACCGGCATTATCAACGGCGTCAACAACGACACCGTCGGAACGCTCGCCCAACCGGCAAATCCATAAATCCTTGTAGAAATCGGCGAGCGGATGCTCTGTCAATGCGGAGCGCGAGACGTCCCGGCTCGCAGCACACCCACAATCACTAGAGCGTTTGAAGAAAAACTGTAGCCAGCCCGGAGCGCGGATTTTTGAGTTTTGGCGAGGCTTTGGCGAAGGAGCAGGTTTGAAAAACCCTGTGACTGAGCCGAAACGAAGCAAAAACTCAAAAAGACCGCTCCTCCATTATCCCCATCCGGGCACCTACAATTTTTCTGAAAATGCTCTAGCCCGTCAAACCGCAATCATTACCCAACCCTTTACCACGTTTCACGTTGTCGCGAAGCGTTTAGACTGCGTGCGCTTCAGCGCCGCTTATCCGCATCACTCTCATTAACACCGCGGCTTCAGCCCGGTGTATAAATCGCAAAAGAAAATCCCAGCCGTTTCAACGGCTTTTCCATTCACGGTTGCCCCAGCCGAACCTCGCGAAGCGTCGGGGAGCGCGGCGGCCCATCCCCGCTTTCCCCAATGGTTGTTGAATGCTGCTTTTGAGCGCGCCCCGCAGGATTGGATGTTTCCAGCCTTCTCTGCGCCTCACCTTGCCGCGTTTTACGCGGTGGCTAAATCCCTTTCGCCTTTCTGTCCCTTTCAGTTTAATTTCAAATCTATGGATGATAACTCCCGCGAAAAACGGACCAGCCCGCTTTATCTGAAAACGCATCTGCTCCTCATCGCCGCCCTGGCACTCCTCATCAGCGGTTGCGCCACCATGTCCTCTTCCTCCTCACTCACCTGCACCCCGGAAATCCGCAAGCTGTCCAACGCCGACGACCGGCTGTTTAGCGACCTGTTGACCCAAATGGGCGGCGTCGGTTTCGCCGATGAGGCGTCGTTCCCGGAGGCGAAGACCAGGACCCTTGAGAACATCATGGTCATCGTCCCCTACGACAATCACCAGACCGGCATCGAGCGCTGGACCGTTGAGCATGACAGCCCCGACGACACCGCTTCCTACACCGTCAAATTGATCCCCGATGGCCACAACGGCACCACCTTCGCCGTCCAGAAAGACAGCGGACCCGCCCAACCATAAACATCTCGCTCGTAGCGGCGTCTCGGCAGAGCGCCGCTGACTTCCCACCGGAGCGCGGACAGCCATGTCCGCGGGTTCATCGCCAAAATCTCAATTCTCCATTCGGAATTGATCCATTGATGCCTATTCCTCCTCTACGTCATGTTGGCTTGCCCGAATGCCCTTGAGTTCATCGGCCAACAGTCTTACAACAACGTGCGCGTGTTTATGTCCGACCTGGAAGCACATGCCTGGCTCCGTTCATTCCCCTGAAAACGTCGACCAGATTTGTTGATGATACCGCGGCCAAACCATCCACCGCACGGAAACCAATATCCCGCGAAGCGTATGGACTGCGCGCACCTCAGCGCCAGTTTTTCGCATCGCTCTCATTAACACCGTGGCTTCAGCCCGGTGTATGAATCGCGAAAAGAATATCCGAGCCGTTTCAACGGCTTTCCCCTTCGCACGCGCTCACCCCTGCCTCGCAACGCGTCTTGGACTGCGGCAGCCCTCCGCCGCTTTTCCCACTGGATGTTGGTTGTTCGATATTGGATGTGCCTTGTAGAAACCATCGCGATTGCACGTTCCTTAAAACCGCCGGGCGAGCCAAGCGTGACTCACGTCGCTTCCCCCTCTCCGCCATTTGCATAAATGGGGGAGAGGGCCGGGGTGAGGTTGCCCTGATCTCTCCAACCCCCTCATTTGCCCTCCCTGCCAGATTTTTTTCTCCAAAGCATGTCGGATGTTCCCAGCCTCTCTGTGCCCTCCGTGCCTCTGTGGTAAATCCCTTTCGCCTTTCTGCATCTTTCGGTTTAATTTCAAATCTATGGACATCAAAAAACCCGGCTCCCAACCCTCCAACCAAGGCCCTGCCGATTGGTTCACCGGCACCGTGCGCATTGACCCACTGTTCTCCGCACCCGCACCCGCACGCGCCGTCGGCGCCAGCGTCACCTTCGAGCCCGGCGCCCGCACCGCGTGGCACACCCATCCGTTTGGCCAGACCCTCATCGTCACCGCTGGTGCCGGACTTGCCCAACGCTGGGGCGGACCCATCGAGCACATCCGGCCCGGCGACGTCATCTGGTTTCCGCCCGGCGAAAAACACTGGCACGGCGCCTCCCCCACCACCGCCATGACCCACCTCGCCATCCAGGAACAACTTGATGGCAAAGTCGTCGATTGGATGGAGAAGGTCAGTGATGAACAATACAAGACCTGACACCTCCATGGAGCGCTGCTGTCCTCAGCCGTAGCACGCTTTTTGCCGTGCGAGCCTAAAATTCCTTTCACTTCGCCTCGCCGATTTCATATTGGTCATATTCGTCCTATTAGTCTTATTCCCTTGTAGCGGCGCGTCGGCAGACCGCCGCAAACTAAAATCTCGCCCTAGCCACGTCCCGCTCTGCGAGACGTGCCAGAAATTAGCCAGTGGTTGAGCGACGAACGGGAGCGACACCGCCGGATAATCGCAAAAAATCTCTTACGCCTGACTGCGCAGCTTCGCGCAGCGAAAATCCCCCCCCGCGGGTTCCCTCCGTTACGCAACCCGCTTCCCCAATCATTCTGGACACCCCAATCAGTCCGGAATAAAGTCGAAATATGTGGCAGACACGATAAAACTTTCCCGACCCATCCATGCTCACCTCCACCACCAAATCTTTAACCACCTTCGCAGACATGCTCCGCCCCGCGCACGGCTATTTCCTAGCCGACGTGCGACTGGATATCCCCAATCCCACTACCGCCATTTTTAAGGCGACATTGAACGGACCCAAAGGCACGCCCGTTTGGGCCCGTGCCTGGCTCTCCACCGAGGAAGGCACATTGGCCGAAACCGCCTCACCGCAAATGACCGCCGGTGAAACCATCACGCTCGAAGTAAAATTGCATCACACCGAATCGCCGCAATACGCCTACCTGCGCATCGAGTCCGCCCCGTTAAAAACCGAACACGTCGTCGCCCTGAAACTCACTTGATTGTAGCGGCGCCTCGACCGAGCGCCGCTGAATTCTCCGCTCCTTTCCATTCGTCATTCGTCCATTCGTCATTTCCTTTTTCCCATTGGTTATTGGATATTCTCTGGAGCTTGGAAGTTGGTGCTTGGATGTTTCCCTCCTAATCCCTCCCATTATTAACCTTTGCCCAAAAAATCGCCCTGTGCTAAAAATCCTCCGGCGTGACAAGGCAATTTACCAAATCCACTTCCTCCGTCCGCAGTGAACTTCACCGTTCACGGTCACTCCTCCCCGTCGCCCTGCTATGATACCGGATGTCCACACCGTCTCCGATTGGCAGGATGAGGATTGGGATTATCTCTTCGAAGACATGCGCAAGGGCGCGGTCATCCCCATCATCGGCGAGGAACTGTACACCGTCGCCGGGCCGGATGGCGTCGAAATGCCGCTCTATCTCGCCGCCGCCCAAAAGCTCGCCGCGCAGTTGAAGGTCGAGATGCAGCCCGGCTGGGACCAGGTTCGTCCGCTTAACGAAGTCGTCTGCGCCTATCTCCGCGCCCGCAAACTCAGCGGCAAAGAGCCCGAGATGGACCGCCTCTACGACCGTTTCTGCGACCTCGTCGATGGGTTCAATCCGCAGCCCTCGCCCGCGCTCAAGATGCTCGCCGAGATCCGCGATTTCAAATTGCTCGTCACCACCACGCCCGATGACCTGCTCGAACGCGCGCTGAACCAGACCCGTTTCGGCGGCATCAATGGCACCACGTCGCTGGCATTCCGCCTCAAACCGCCCTACGAAGACCTGCGCGGCCCGTATGACCCCGCCGGCGCAAAACCCACCGACCCACCCCTCGCGTATCATCTTTTTGGCCGACTCAACAAACGCCTGCCCGACCAGTTCGTTTTGAGTGACGAAGACCTGCTGGAATTTTTCCTCGCCATCCAGCGCCTGCGCGAGGACCAGATGCCCAACCTCTGCGGCGCGCTCAAAGAAAATCATCTATTATTCCTCGGCGGTTCGTTGAGCGATTGGCTGGTGCGTTTTCTCCTGCGCACCGCCAACCGCGAGCATCGCCTTTCCAAACGCGACCATTACGACGTCCTCGCCGCGAGCGCCACGCCGCGCGAATCCGACCTCGTCAAATTCCTGAAATTTTTCAGCCCGCGCACCAAGCTCGCGCCCTATGGCCCGCAGGATTTTGTCGCCGAGCTGCACCGCCGCTGGATGGAGGCGAACCCCGTCTCCACCACTCCCAGCGCGCCCGTCCTCCCGCGCGTAGAACCGCCGGACCGCATGCCGGACGGTTGCGCGTTCATCAGTTACGCCAGCGAAGACCGCGAATACGTGCGTACGCTCAAGGCGCATCTCGATGCCGCAGGCATCCCAGTGTGGTTCGATCGCGACCAGTTGATGAGCGGCCACGATTGGAACCAGGAGATCCAAAAAAATCTCAACGACTGCTCGTTTTTCATCCCCGTCATCTCGCCGAAGACCCAACAAATTCTTCGCAACGCCTATTTCCGCGAAGAATGGTACATGGCCGACCAGATCGCGCGGCGCAGCGATGCCTCCGTGGAATTTATTCTGCCGGTGCTGCTGGAACCGATCTCGGAAACGCTCGCCGTGCCTGATTCGTTCCGCGCCAAACAGACCATCGTCGCCCCGCGCGGCGAACCGTCGCCGGAATTTGTGAAGCGCCTGCAAGTGCTCGTCCAACAACGCAAAGCCAATCCCCTGCGCCGCGCATGACCGCTCCGTCACAACATTCCGCCGGCGACCAGCGTTTGACGCCACAGAACCCGTGGCCCGGTCTCGCCGCGTTCACGGCGGTGAACCACGATTTCTTCTGCGGCCGCGCCAACGAGATCGCGGAGATTTCCCGCCGCGTGCGTCGCCAGATGCTCACCGTCCTTTTCGGCGTCTCCGGTCTCGGCAAAACTTCGCTGCTCCAGGCCGGCCTGTTGCCCAAGCTCGGCGGTACTCAGTTTTATCCCATTCTCGTCGGCCTCGATCATCGCCCGGAGAGTGGCGACCTGTGCGAACAAGTGCGCGCGGCCATCAATCGCGAGATTCCCCACGCCACCGCTGCCGGTGTCGTCGTCCCGCGCGGTTCCGAGCCTGGCGAAGATTTGTGGGGTTACTTCCACGACAAGAGCACCGACTGGCACAACGCCCGTGGTGAGCTGGTCTATCCCGTCCTCGTCTTCGACCAGTTCGAAGAGATTTTTACGCGTGAGATCCACACCCGCGCGATGGAAGAACGCCGCGACCGTTTCATCGAGCTGCTCGCCTGCCTCGTGGAGAATCGCGCGCCGGATTCCCTCATGCGTCAGGTCGATCACAACGCCGGGCTCGCCGAGCGCATCGATTTTCGCCAGGACGATTTCCGCGTGGTCATCAGCTTGCGGGAAGATTTTCTCGCGCACCTCGAGAGTTTCAAGTGGCGCATGCCTTCCGTGATGGAGAATCGCATGCGCCTCACGCCCATGTCCGAGGAACAGGCATTGCAGGTCGTCCTCGGCCCCGGCAGCGAGATCGTGGACGAACCCGTCGCGCGGAAGATCGTCGCGTTTGTGGCCGGCACCGCCCGCGAAGGCCAGACCGGCACAACCGCCGATAGCGCCGCGTCATCCGTCGCCGAACCCGTCCTCCTGAGTTTGCTCTGTGAACAGTTGAACCGCCTGCGCCTTGAGCGTGGTCAGGAGCGCATCACGGAGGAACTCGTTTCACAGCAGGGCGCGGATATTTTGCAGCGTTTCTATGACGAGAGCTTCGACCAGTTCCCGCCCGGCGAACAGGAGGCCATCCGCGAATACGTCGCTAAAAATCTCGTCACCGCCGCCGGCTTCCGCAATCCCGTCGCGCGCGAGAACGCCTGCGCCGAACTTGCCGCGCTCGGTGTCGCGAATCCAGATGAAGCCATCGAGGCGCTCATCAAACGCCGCCTGCTCACGTCCGAACGCCGCGGCGGCACGCAACGCCTCGAACTCACGCACGACAAGCTTGCGCCACTCGTCATGCGCGCGCGCAACGAACGCATCGCCCGCGAGAAGGAACTGCAGGCCAAGAAGCTCGCCGCCGAGGCCGCCGCGCGCGAAGCGCAATTCCGCGAGCAACTCTGGCGCAGCCGCCGCCAGACCATGGTCTTTGCCGGATTATTGGTCTGCGCCGTCGTCGCCCTCATCTGGGGCCTCGTCATGCGCGGCAAGATGCAGGTGATGCATGGCCAGGTGGAGGATCTGTCCAAGAAAGATAAATCGATGGAGGAACGCATTGCCACCAACCAGGCCATCCTGGTTGAAGTGAGTGAAGCCGCGTGGAAGATCTTTGAACCGCTCTGGCAGACGATGCTCGACGACCAGCGCCCCGTCGAAGCGTCCCTCGTGCGCCTCAACGCCATGGAACAGTTCAACTGGTCGCCCGATCGTTTCGTTCTCCCACCGGCACCGACCAATGAAGATGGGACGGTGGCTTCCACCTTCGATTCCACCAGCACGATTTTCACCCCGGGCAAAACCTGGCAATTACCAGCCGGAAACATTCTCCAGATCCTTCCGGTTTCAGACGGCTTGCTCGTCGTGTCCCGGCATCGTTTATCGCCTGAGACCACCAACTCGGACGCCAGTTTGGATAGCACCAACTCGGATACCAATTCGGACACCGGCTTAGGCTCCGCCAGCAAGCCAGTGATTGGGTCCGTGCTTACCCATATAAGTTTTTCCGGCGGCCCCGATGAGATTTCCGCCCTCGTCACCAATGACTCCATGTATCTGACCGCTCATCCGGAAGATCCGGAATTATTCGCGGTGGCAGTAAATTCAGATCCATTGCCGCACTTGGCCCGGTTCGATCCTACCAACCGGATACTTGTCACCTTGAGCTCGCCCGGCACAGATTCCGGCCAGGCCCAAGCCACATCCGGCACCAACACTCTCAACACTTCCGATTACGAAAATTTATCGCCGTCCGCGCTCGCCTTCTCGCCGGATGGCCGCTGGCTCGCTGCCGGCTATTATGGCGGAACGCTTTCTCTGTTCCGCGTTGAGAGTAACCGTTCGCTCTTCAGGGTCTACTCACGGACCTTCAGCAACAGCTATGAGACATTGAGCACCGTCGCCTTTACCGAAGGCGGCGAAGTCATCCTCGCTGGCGGTGACACCCTCAGCACCTATCGCCGCTCCGACGGTTCACCCACCGGCGATGGCGAATATGAATTACAGGTACCCGCGGCCGTTTCGCCGGATGGTTACGATGAAGTGTGCATTTCCCGCGACCAGATCGCGCACCTCCACGCTTACAGTTCCACCCGCGGGGATTATTCCACCGATTACGGCAAACGCTTTTCTTTCTCGTCCGATGCCCGGCCCGCCGTCGCCGCTTTTTCTCCGCGCGGCGACTACACCATCTTCGGCCTCGAAGACGGCAGCATCCGCGTGGACATAAAAACCCTGGCCGACGAATGGCAGTTCCAGGAGGTCATGAAAGCGCATGAAAGCTCCGTCACGGCGGTTACCCCCACACCGGATGGGCGCGGCTTCTACTCGGGCGATTGGAGCGGTGCGGTGCGCTATTTCCGCCTGGCGGATAAACCGTTCCCCATCTCCAACCTGGGCACCAATTATTCCACCCTCAGCGCGCATTACGGCCTGCAGGTCGTCAAACTCTCCCAGATCGAGCCGGTGCCCTCTGAATTCACCAACACGCCCCCGCCCGTCAACGATGGCCTGACCGGCGATTACTGGCGTTCCCACTGGATAACGGAATCACGGCGCACCGCGCTCAGCTTTGGCATCCCGCGCCCCATCACCAACATCAATCTCTCTTACATCTTCGCCCCGCTGGCGTCCTATTATTCGCATTACAACGATCGCACCACCAACGATCTCGTCATCGATGCCGGTTCGTCCACCGCTTTCCTGCATTGGCTCGATGATACCAATCCCATTGAAGATCCGGATTCCTACCTGCCGGTCTCGCTTCGACCGCAGGAACGCCTCGCATTTCTCACGCTCACCCAATCGCGTTGGGAATCGCAGTTGACGCCCGCCGCGCGCGCCACCTGCTATCTCGCAGAGGCCGGCGGCTATGACGCCCGCCTGCAGCAGTGGAATGATGCCATCGGCAGCGACAGTTCCTTGTCATCCCTCTCTCAATCGCGCTCAACCGAAATTCTCGACGGCCTCGCCTGCCTGCAAAAAGCCGTCGATTCCGGCGCCACCAACTGGGACGATATCCAGGCCAACGCTTATAACCTGTTGCCGCTGCCCCAGTGCGATGATTTTTGCCAGTCCAATGCCCCGCCCGAAGAACTCCTCGACCGGGCGCGCGGATTTATCAACAAGGATGACACCCGCGCCGTCGCGTTCTTTGATGCCTTCACCACCCACGGCGGCGAATTCACCGTCTTCAATGACGCCCGCAATTACGGCATCCTCCTCCGCAACATCAATCGGATGTCCGACGCTGAACGTTTCCAGGCCCTCGCCGGCACCCTCGCCACCAATGCCGATGAGATGGCCGATTCCCTCATCACCCGCGCCTTCACCATCAAAGTCAAAAATCAGGACTTCATCGATTCGCACAAGGCCGATGATCCCAAGCGCCTGAAGATCGAGGCTGACATCATGAAACTCGCCCAGGATGCCGTGCAGCTCGCTCCGGATAATCCGTTGGTGTGGAAAAATGTGTCGCGCCTCCAACCTATCACCGATGCCGGACGCGCCGCCTCCGTTGACGACCTCAAGACCGCCCTGAAATTCGTTTCCTCATTGGAACGCGCCAGTTACACCATCGAGTTGTGCGGCAAACTTTACGACCTGCATCGCGACGAGGAGGCCGCCACGAACATTGCTGCGGTTGTTTCCGATATCACCACACCCGCTCTGGCCAAGGATTATTGGGAAATGATCTGCGACCATTTCTCAAATCTCCAGCAGGCCAGCGATGCCACTGCCATCCTCGATTCCGTCCTCGCCCTTAATGGCGGGAATAACGACGACGATGTGGACTGGCTTTATTTCTATCGCGGCGCCCAGATGTGCGGGCGCTATCGATTCACCGAAGCACTCGCGGACCTCGACAAGATTGCGGATCGCGGCTTCAATCCCAGTTGGACTCTCTCCGAACGCGCCGAAGCCTTCCGGCAATTCGGTGATTTCCAGCGTTCAGAAGCCGATTTCAAGGCCACGTTTGAAAAAGATCCCAAAAACGATTGGGCCTTCGCAAAATATTCCAGCCTCCTGCTTGATCGCGGTCTTTACACCAATGCATTGGCCGCCGCCCGCACTTCCTATAATCTCAAATCTACTGAATGGTACGCTTTCATCACCGCCTGTGCTTTTGCGAAACAGTGGGATGAGGGCCATGCCGCGCTCGACGGCGTCCTTACCAACCAGGCTGCCACCGTCGGCTGGAACATGACAAAAACGTTGTTTCTCCTGCGCGAATCCGGCTGGGACACCAACCGCGCCGTGCCCCTGCCCCCGGGAGCCAAAAAACTCATCGAATCCTCTGAAGCGATGGAGCGCAAAATGACAACTCTCGACCACGAACAGTTGGCCCTTATGTTTATTTACCTCGGCCGATATGATGATGCCGCCACTGAGATCCAGGCCCAGGTGCAGGCGTGGCCGGACGACCCTGAAATGGCCGCTGTGCAAGCCGCGCTATATGCCGAGCGCGGTCAACCCGGTGACAAACTTCGTGCGTTTGCATCGCTTGCCGATGCCGCCAGTCGCCAGTATTACCAGGCCGGCCTCATAAGTCGCATGCCCTCATTGCGTGCCCTGCATGACGATTCCCGTTACCAGGAATTTCTGCAAGACCTCAAACTGCCATCCGGCGGACCCGCTGAACGCGACATCGTCCTCACCAAATTCACCCGTGCCCTATTGGATCAAGCCCCGGAATCAGACCAGGCTTTGCGCGACAGTCTCCAGGCCACCATTGACCGGTTGGAGAGCCACTGGCGCAATCCCGATAGTTACCCCGCCGAATATCTCATCACTCCTACTTCCGCCGCGCCACGCCATTGAAGTCCACTCTGGAACAATTTGCCGCTCAATGATTTGAGGCTGGTTACCCCCCTACGGATGAAATCTTAAATAGTTGTTGACTAACCAGTCAGTTACATCTATTTTGTCCTCCGTTGAACAAGAAATGTTCAGCGTTGAGACCGAGATACTTTTATGGGACGACCCAGTGACGCCAAAGAAAAGCTCCTCCAGGTGGCTTTCGATCTCATCTGGAACCAGAGCTACGGCGCGGTCAGCGTTGACCAAATCTGCCTGCGGGCAGACGTCAACAAGGGCAGTTTCTATCATTTCTTCGCTTCCAAGTCCGACCTCGCCGTCGCCGCCTATGAAGAGCATTGGCGCGAGAAACAACCGGAGCTGGATAAGATTTTTTCCCCGCAGGTTCCCCCGCTGGAACGCCTCCAGAAATGGTGCAACTACGTCCGCAATAGGCAGAAGCAGAAGGCGGAGAAGTATGGCTTCGTATGCGGCTGCCCTTACGCGAGCCTCGGCACCGAGCTGGCCACACAGGATGAAAAGATCCGCGCCAAAGCCCAGGAATTCATGGATCGCAGCATCCGTTATCTCGATAGCGCCCTCGCGGACGCCATTCGGCAGGAACTTGTTGGCATCACCAATTCTCATATGTATGCCCGGCGCATTTATTCAGCGGTTCTGGGCATGTTGCTTAACGCCAAGATCCATAATGATCTCAAGGTTCTGGAAGAGATTGAACCCATGATTTTAGACATGATTGACGCCAGGGAGGTTGCAGTTTAATCGGGTGTACCCCGGCTCGCGGGAGCGATGGCCGGTTTAATTGACTGAACAGTCATCTGATAACTGTACGAGGAATTCATTGAATGTGAAAACAACGATTGCCCAGCGACAAACTCCGCCGCCCGGAATCTGGCCGGCCAAACCGACGGTTCCGGCGCAACGCATCCCCGTCACCGGGAAAACCATGCGCGAGGAACAGGTCGCCATCACCTTCGGCTCAACCGTCGCCTCATCGGGTGAAGGAGCCGGTCAAAGAATCGTCCGCAAAATTAAGGCGACCGCCAGCTCTCCCCTCTCCCCGGGGGGTGAGGGGGTAGCGCAAACTCCAATTTAAAACGCCCTTTGAAATCCCTCAAAACAAAGGCAAATAAGTAAACCTTTATGTGGATCGTCCGCCTGGCGTTACGCCGTCCCTACACGTTCGTCGTGGCCGCACTCCTTCTGGTCATATTGACCCCGCTCATCCTGATGCGGACTCCGACGGATATTTTCCCGGCCATCAACATCCCCGTCGTCAGCGTGGTCTGGCAATATTCCGGCCTCGATGCCAAACAATTCGAGCAGCGCATCACTTACGCGCACGAACGCATCCTGTCTGTCACCGTCAACAACATCGAGCACGTCGAATCCACCACCTACAATGGCATCGGCGTCGTCAAAATCTTTCTCCAGCACGGCGCTTCAGTGGATTCCGCCGTCGCCCAGATCACTGCCGGCGCCCAGACCATCCTGCGCCAGATGCCACCGGGCATGCAGCCACCGCTTATCATCCAATATAACGCGTCTTCCGTCCCCATTTCTCAATACGCCTTCAGCAGTGCCAAGATGTCCGAGCAGGAATTGTTCGATGCCACTGCCAACCAGGTCCGTATCGGGCTCTCCGTCGTGCCGGGCGCTTCGATCCCCTGGCCATATGGTGGAAAAAACCGCGTCGTTTCCGTGGACCTCAATCTGCCCGCGCTCAAGGCGAAAAATATTTTACCCCAGGAAGTTGTTGCCGCCATCAATGCCCAAAATCTTATCCTGCCCAGCGGTACCGCCAAGATCGGTTCGACCGAATACAGCGTCACCGTGGATTCCAACGCGCGTCTCATCGACGACCTGAATCATCTCCCCATCAAAGTCGTCAACGGCGCCACCATCCATCTCGATGACGTCGCGCAGGTCCACGATGGCTACACGCCGCAACAGAACGCCGTCCGCAAAGACGGTGTTCGCGGCGCGCTCCTCACTGTGATGAAAGCCGGCAATGCCTCCACCCTGGACGTCGTCAAGGGCATCAAAGAAAAACTGCCCAAAGTGATGGAGTCGCAGCCGGAGGATCTGCACGTGCAGGAATTCGCCGACCAATCTCTCTTCGTGCGCGCTGCTGTCAACGGAGTGCTGCGCGAAGGCATCATCGCCGCCGCCCTTACCGCCCTGATGATTCTCATCTTTCTTGGTTCCTGGCGGAGCACATTCATCATCGCCATCTCCATCCCGCTCGCCGTGCTCTGCTCTATCGCCACGCTGAGCGCACTCGGCGAAACCATCAACCTCATGACCCTTGGCGGCCTCGCGCTCGCCGTCGGCATCCTCGTGGATGACGCCACCGTCGCCATTGAGAACATCCATCGCCACATGGCGTTCGGGCAACCGCTGGAAGACGCCATCCTCATCGGCTCGCAGGAGATCGCGATGCCCGCGTTCGTTTCCACACTCTGCATCTGCATCGTGTTCGTGCCCATGTTTTTCCTCGCCGGCGTCGCGCGTTACCTGTTCGTGCCGCTCGCTGAATCCGTCGTGTTCGCCATGCTTGCGAGTTATGCCATTTCCCGGACGCTCTTGCCCACGATGGTCATGTATTTCTATCGCCATGTATCGCATGAAGACGAACACATGGACCCGGCCAAAACACCGGTCTGGATACGTCCTTTTGCCATCTTTCAACGCGGCTTCGAGCGTGGTTTCGAAAAATTCCGCAACGGCTATCGCGGCATCCTCGCCAGTTGTTTTGCGCACCGGAATCTCTTCGGCATTTTCTTCCTGATCTTCTGCCTCGGCTCGTGGCTGCTCACGATGACTCTGGGCCGCAACTTTTTCCCAGCGGTGGATACCGGCCAATTCCTGCTCCATTTACGCGCGCATACCGGCACACGCATCGAAGAGACCGAACGTCTCTGTGGCGAAGTTGACGCTATCATCCACGACGAGATCCCCCAAAACGAATTGGGCGGCATTCTAGATAACATCGGGATCCCGAATTCCTCTATTAATCTCAGTTATAACACCAGCGGCGTCATCGGACCGGGTGACGCGGACATTTTGGTTTCGCTCAAACCCGGCCATGCCTCCACCGAGGAATATGTCCGCCACTTGCGCTCGCGCCTTGCCTCGGAATTTCCCAGCACGCTCTTCTACTTTTTGCCTGCTGATATCGTGAGCCAGACATTGAATTTCAGCCTGCCCGCTCCGTATGACATCCAGGTCGCTGGCAAAGACCAGGTAAAAAACCGCTCGCTCGCCGTGCGCCTGGCAGACGAGATCAAAAAGATTCCCGGCGCCGCCGACGTTCGTGTGCAACAGCCGGATAATCTCCCGCAGTTCAACGTCACCGTGGACCGCGTCAAAGCCGCTGAGATGGGTTTGACTGAACAGAACGTTGCCAACTCAGTGCTCCTCGGCCTCAGTGGTAGCAGCCAGGTATCCCCGGCCTATTGGCTCAACCCCAATGTCGGCGTGCAATATCTCATCAACGTGCGCGCGCCGGAATACGCCATCAATTCCGTCGAACAGCTCAACGCCATGCCCATTAGTGCCAGCCTGCCTGGCGCAGATAATGGCCAGATTCTCGCGAACGTCGCCACGCTCAACCGGGTGGAGGTTCCGCCGGTCATCAATCATTACGACGTCGTCCCTGTCATCGATATCTACGGCAATATCGATGGCCGCGATCTCGGGGGAGTTATGAGCGACGTAAAACCTCTGGTGGAGAAAGCCAAAAAAGATCTGCCACGCGGCAGTTCCATCGTCGTACGTGGCCAGGCCGAAACCATGATCTCCAGTTATTTGGGCCTCGGCGTCGGCCTCGTGATGGCCATCATCCTCATCTATTTCCTGCTCGTTGTGAATTTCCAGAGTTGGCTTGATCCATTCATCATCATCACTGCCTTGCCTGGCGCGCTCGCCGGTGTCATCTGGGGATTGTTCCTCACACAGACCACGCTTAGCGTGCCTGCGTTGATGGGCGCCATCATGAGCCTCGGCGTCGCCACTGCCAACTCCGTCCTCGTCATCTCCTTCGCCCGTGAAAATCTCGAGCGCGGCATGGACCCCGTCACCGCGGCGATCGATGCCGGCATCAACCGCATCCGTCCTGTACTAATGACCGCCCTCGCGATGGTCATCGGCATGGCGCCCATGAGCCTCGGCCTTGGCGAAGGTGGTGAACAGAACGCGCCACTCGGGCGCGCTGTCATCGGCGGCCTCGTCGTCGCCACCGTCGCCACGTTATTTTTCGTCCCTGTGGTTTTCAGTTTCATGCACCGGAACCGTAAACCGGCGCCTAACACTCAACCTGCAACGTCATGAACTCCAATCCAACTGAATCGCCCTCCGCGCCACCACCACCGCCGCCGGCTAATTTGCGGCGCATCGCGGAAGTCGTTGTCGTGCTCATCATCATCGGCCTGGTCATCGGCCTCGTGCCGCGCTGGTTCGCGCACCGTAAACTGCTCGCCGCCGCGCGCTCGGAAGATGTCCTTACCGTGGACGTCATTTCGCCGACCCTCGCCAAATCCTCCTGGGGTACACCTCTGCCCGCTGATGTGCAGCCGTTCATGCAGGCCTCCATTCATGCTCGCGCCAGCGGTTATCTGAAGAACTGGTTCGTGGACATGGGCGCGCAGGTCACCAACGGCCAGGTGCTCGCGGAGATCGATTCGCCCGAAGTCGACCAACAACTCGCCCAGGCGAAGGCTGAAGTTGACCAGGCTAAGGCTGCACTGGATCTTTCCAAGACCACCGCCGATCGCTGGACTAATTTGCTCAGTAGCTCTAGCGTGAGCGAACAGGAAACTGCCGAGAAAACCGCCGATTATACGCTGAAGCAGGCCAACCTTGAAGCCGCGCAGGCCAACGTGAATCGTCTGGACGACCTGAGCAAGTTCGAGCACGTCACCGCTCCGTTCGACGGCATCGTCACGTTGCGCAATACCGATATCGGCCAGCTCATCACCGCCGGCAGTGGCGCGGAACTCTTCCGCGTATCGCAGACCAACCCCCTGCGCATCTACGTCCGTGTGCCGCAACAATATGTCTATGCCATCAAGCCCGGCCAAAAAGCGCAGGTGTCGTTCCTCGAATCGGCTGGCAAGAATTACGAGGCCACCGTCATCCGCACCGCTGGCGCTATCGACCCCGCTTCGCGCACGTTGCAGGTGGAATTGCAGGTGGATAATCCCAAAGGTGAACTTTTTTCGGGCGGTTACGCGCAAGTTCGCTTCGATGACACCGCCGCCATAAATACCCTCACACTTTCCGATAACGCCCTCATCTTCCGCGCCGAAGGCTTGCAGGTCGCCGTGGTCAATAACGACAACAAAGTGGAACTCCACTCCGTCAAACTCGGACGCGACTTCGGCAACACCGTCGAAGTCCTCACCGGCGTGAGCGCCACCGACCGCATCATCAACAATCCGCCCGATTCCATCGCCGCAGGCATGGTCGTGAAGATCGCCCCGCCCAAAACCAATAGCTTAGCGGCCAAATGAAAGCTCTCTTTCAAAAATGGACCGCGAGCCGTCCCGGCTCGCAGCACGTCTCGGTCAGGAACACCGATACTTCGCGTGACGGTGAATGCCAGACGCTTTTACATATAACAAAATCGTCGGACCGCTGTTCCCTCTCCCCGGGGGAGAGGGTCAGGGTGAGGGCGGGCGTAAACTCTGACTCGCCATTGTTTCAGTTCGCAGCAAGGACTTTCGCAGGCGTTTTTCTTCTTGCTCTAGCCGGCTGCGCCGTCGGGCCCAATTATCATCGCCCTGCTGCGCTGCCGGCCCAGCCCGTGCCCCAGCAATTCAGCGAAACCACTCCCACCAACGCCGACATGGCGGTCTGGAAGATCGCCGAACCTTCCGCTGATGTCCCGCGCGGCGAATGGTGGAAACTCTTCAACGATCCCGAGCTGAACCGCCTCGAATCGCTTGCCGCGACTAACAACCAGAACCTCGCCGCCGCCGCCGCCCGACTTGAGCAAGCGCGCTATATGCTCACCGCTGCGCGCGCGGATTTTTATCCGCAACTTAATGCCGGCGGCACGCCCAATGGCGACATCAACCGCCAGCGCACCAGCGTCAATCAGCCAGTCGCCGGCAAAACCTCCGGCGTATCGCACACCTACAACACGTTCACCGCGCCGCTCTACATGGGTTGGGAGATCGACCTCTGGGGGCGCGTGCGCCGCCAATCGCAGGCCGCCAAAGCCCGCTATGTCGCCACTGCCGATGACCTCGAATCTGCCCGACTCGCCATCGCCGCCGAAGTCGCCGATGACTATTTCACGCTGCGCACGCTCGACAACGAATACGGCCTCATCACCAATACCATCGATGCTTACACGCGCTCGCTCGAACTGACGCAAAACCGTCGCCAGGGCGGCATCGTCTCCGATCTCGATGTTTCGCAGGCCGCCACGCAATTGCATAGCGCCGAAGCGGAATTGCCGGACGTGGAATTGCAACGCGTCCAGACTGTGCACGCGCTCGCCATCGTCTGCGGCCAGGCACCCGTCGATTTTCCCCTCTCGACCAACCCACCGGATTTTACCGTGCCCATCGTTCCGCCGAGTTTGCCCAGCGAATTGCTTGAGCGCCGTCCGGACATTGCCGCCGCTGAGCGCCGCATGTCCGCCGCGAATGCCGATATCGGCGTGGCCACCGCTGCATTCTTCCCCACTGTGCGCATCAACGGCCTCGCCGGCTTTCAATCCATCTCGGCCAGCTCCTGGTTCGATTGGCCCAGCCGCTTCTGGTCCGTCGGCCCATCCATCCAATTGCCGCTCTTCACCGGCGGCTTGAACACCGCCAATCTCAAGATCGCCCGCGCCGCCTATGACGAAGCCGTCGCCGATTATCGCCAGGTCGTCCTCGACGCCTTTGGCGAAGTCCAGGACCAGCTCGCTGCGCAACGGTTGTTGACCAATAAAGCGACCGCCGAAAACCAGGCCGTCACCTCTGCGCAACGCACACTTGCGATCGCCACCAACCGCTATCGCGCCGGACTCGTCACCTACCTCGATGTCGCCACTGCGCAGGCCGATGCTTTGAGCCACGAACGCATCGCCGTAGAGCTGCAAGGCTCGCGCCTCAATGCCACCATCAATCTCATCCGCGCGTTGGGTTCCGGTTGGCAAACCGCCCAAAAATGATCGCTGCAGCGGCGGTCTATGACCGCGTATTTAAACTCGGTAGTCGCCGACGTCAGTCGGCGCTGACATATGGCTTGTCACTCGTCACTTGTCACATATCACTTCTTGCGGCATCACAATTCACTTGCCCTCACCTGCTTATCCATCAGAACATCTGATTCACATTTTATTCTCATGGGTCTCGCGGAACAAGTCAGGCAGGCCGGGGTCGTCGGTGCCGGGGGCGGTGGTTTTCCCACTCACGTCAAACTTGCGGCCAAAGCGGAAACCATCATCGCCAATGGCGCTGAGTGCGAGCCGTTGCTCCACAAAGACGCCGTCATCATGGAGGAACAGGCCGCGGCGCTCGTGCGCGGCATCCAGCTCGCCGTCGAGGCCACCGGCGCATCCCAAGGCGTCATCGGCATCAAAGGCAAAAAGAAACACGCCGTCGAAGCCGTCACCGCCGCCTGCCAGGGCACCGACATCCGCGTCCACCTGCTCGGGGATTATTACCCCGCCGGCGATGAATACGATCTCGTCTACAACGTCACCGGCAAACTGATTCCGCCGGGTGGCATCCCCATCGCCGTCGGCGTCGTCGTCAACAACGTTGAAACCTTCGTCAACATCGCCGCCGCTGCCGAGGGCCGGCCCGTCATCGAGAAAACCCTGACCATCGCCGGCGCCGTGCACTCGCCCGTCACCTTGCGCGTGCCTATCGGCACCACCTTCCGCGATTGCATCGCGGCTGCCGGCGGCCTCACCACCGATGACCCCGTGCTCTGTCTCGGCGGCCTCATGATGGGCCAGACCACCGACGACCTCGACTCGCCCGCCACCAAGACTTCCACTGGCGTCGTGATCTTGCCGCGCGACCATCACATCATCGAACGCAAGCTCAAGCCCAACAAAGTCCAGGCCAAGATCGGCAAATCCGCCTGCGACCAATGCCGTTATTGCACCGAGTATTGCCCGCGCTTCCTGCTCGGGTACGCCGTCGAGCCGCACCAGGTCATGCGCACCCTCGCCTTCACCGCCACCGGCGCCGCGCAGTTCAACCAATGGGCCTCGCTCTGTTGCTCCTGCGGCCTCTGCACGCTCTATGCCTGCCCCGAGGAATTGTATCCCAAAGAAGCCTGCGACGACGCCAAGGCTGAGATGCGCCGCGCCCAGGCCAAATGGACCGGCCCCATGAACCCCAAGCCGCACCCCATGGGCGATGGCCGCCGCGTCCCCATCAAATCGCTGACCAAAAAACTGCACGTCACCGCTTACGATCTGCCCGCGCCGCTCAGCACCCAAACCCTTTCGCCGCGACGCTTGATCCTGCCGCTCAAACAAAGCGCCGGCACCGCCTGCCTCGCGAAAGTGCGGCTCGGCGACCGCGTCACCGCTGGCCAGATCATCGGCGAACCTGCGCCCAACGCCCTCGGGGCCATCCTGCACGCGCCCCTCGCCGCCACCGTGGCTGCCGTGACCGACCAACAAATCATTTTGGACAATCATGAACGATAAATCCATTGGCCTGCTCGAACTCTCGAGCATCGTATCCGGCTTCCTCGTCGCCGACACCATGCTCAAGTCCGCCAACGTCCGCATTCTCCTTTCGCGTTCCATTTGCAGCGGCAAATACATGGTCCTCATCGCCGGCGACACCGCCGCCGTCGCCGCCGCCGTCAAGGCCGGTGAAGAAGCCGCCAACGGTTGCCTCATCGATAGCCTCACCCTCGCCAACCTGCATCCCGATGTCATCACCGCCATCGGCCGCACCCAACCCGTTCAGCCCGATGGCGCCCTCGGCATCATCGAATCCTTCAACGTCGCCACCATGATCAAAGCCGCCGATGCCGCCGCCAAGGCTGCCAACATCCAATTGCTCGAGGTCCGCCTCGCCATGGCCCTGGGCGGAAAAGCCTTTTGCACCATGACCGGCGATGTCTCCTCCGTGCAGGCTGGCGTCGCCGCCGGACGCGCCGTCCTGGCCGAAGCCGGCCTCCTCGTCAACGCCGTCGTCATCTCCCGCCCCCACCCCGACGTCTACCGCGAAGTCATCTGATTATTTTGGAGTGCGCGGACATGTCCGCGCTTTAGAACTCCGAGACATGTCTCGGAGTCAGAAGAAATTCCTAATTCCCCATTTCCCCAGCTCGAAACCCCACCACATGCCACCCTACAAAGTGGTTGGACCACAATTCGCGATAGCGAACAACTCTTCTGGGCATCTGACTTGTGGCGGGCTCGGGATTTGAGCCATTTGGGAAATGGCGAAAAGGATTTGTCCCGCGCAGCGGGGCGAAGGCCATTAGGCCGACTGAGCGGGAGCGAGGAAGCCCACCCTCACAAAGTAGTCGGAATTGGTCGGAATCACTCCCAAATCCGTGGTGGGGGCGAGGTTTACCACGCTTGCCACGTTCCGCGTGGTTCCACGTTGCTACTGACGAGCCGTCCCGTTTGGAGTTCCGCCTTTAGGCGGTTCCCCTTTCCCCAACTCGAAACTCGAAACCAAAAACCCGAAACCAGCCTCCCACCCCCACCAAGTAGTCGGAATTGGTCGGAATCACTCCGCATTCCCGTAGCGCAGGCTTTCCAGCCTGCGGGTTCTGGGGACTTTCCAGTCCCCAGCCCCAATTCGAGCCCGTAACCAAAAACCAGAAATCAGGAACTTTCCCAAGGTGGGGCGATCCCGCAGTGCGGGAGACGAGCCGTCGGGGTCCATCCAAAATAAAAACATACCTTAAATAACCTTAGATAACCTTAGGACGCGCTTGGCCATTTTTGGAATTTACGCAGATTTTTCGGGATTTTGGCCCTTGCCTCGGATTATCAGCTTGTCACTCGCCACCCGTCACTTGTCACTTCCCAATGATTTCATCTTGGATTTGGTTGGATTTGGTTGGAGCTTCCCGAGCCATTTTTGCATAACTCAATGGTTTTGAGCTATTTCCACAAAGAAGCCCGAATCTGGCATTTTCGCCATAATTGCCCCCTTTTCGGACCCAACCCGAAACTAAAAACCGAAACCAAGAACTTCCCCCAAGGTAGCGGAGGTTTTCCAACCTGCGGGTTCTGGGGACTTTCCAGTCCGCAGCCCGAATCCCAACCCGAAACCCGAAGCCATCCCGCAAGGCGGGACGAAACTTCCCCCGGATGAGGCGATTCCGTCCTGCGTAAGACGAACCGTTTCGCTTTTTGCGTAGTCGCCGACGTCAGTCGGCGCTGACCAGGCCTTTCTACCCAATCACCCATTTAACCGAGTAAAAATATTCTATTTTCAAAGAACTAGTTTGACTTTATGGCACAAATCAAATTTGTCAAGCGCCATTGGCGGGTGAACTCGAATTGACGTCTCCGTTCTTCCTAAGCAAACTCGCCCTCAATGAAACTCTACGTGGGAATCACGGACCGCGAATGGTTTCATTTTTTACGGGCCAGTTCTGCTGTTGAAATGAATTTTTGGCGCCCGCGCAACGTCTCGGACTTTAATGCGATCAACCCAGGCGAGCTATTTCTCTTCAAACTAAAGTACCCAGAAAACAAAATCGTAGGCGGTGCCTACCTCGTTAAGCATGTAATTTTACCGTTAAATCTCGCGTGGGAAGTTTTCCGCGAAGCTAATGGTTGTGTTTCATTTGAAGCCTTCCGGCAAAAGATCTCGTCCTTACGCGGGGATGATGAGCGGAACCCAAAAATCGGTTGCACAGTATTAACTGATCCATTTTATCTTTCTGATTTTGATTCCTGGTCGCCACCAAGGGATTGGTCCGCCAATATCGTCACCGGAAAATCTTACGATGCTTCGCAAGGAGAAGGCGTGCGCCTTTTTGAACAAGCCAAGTACGCGTCATTATTGAAACGCGGCACTGAGGAAAATGTACTGAAAGATGCCCCTCCACGTTTCGGAACCGAACAAATAATCAAACCACGACTGGGCCAGGGAGGCTTTCGGGTTGTCGTTCTTGAAGGATATGAACGCAAATGTTCTATTACCGGTGAAAAAACACTTCCAGTTTTGGACGCAGCTCATATCCAACCGTATTCCGAAAAGGGACCACACGATCTCTCGAATGGACTGCTCCTGCGTTCAGATTGGCACACACTTTTTGATAATGGTTATATAACAGTGACAAACGACTTAAAAATCGAGGTGAGCCGCAGAATCAAAGAAGAATTCTCTAACGGACGAGATTATTACGCGTACCACGGAAGCCCACTTAAAGTTTTGCCGAAAGAAGCTTCGCAACGTCCGGCGAAAGAATTCCTCGAATGGCACCAAACTAAGTGTTTTCAGGCGTAACTGGCTTTGAGAATCAGGGAAGAATCTTCTTAACATCCACGATCCGGACTTCCAAGACAGGGTCATCCGGCCAAAAAGTGACCAGCCATTTTCCAAAACGTTTGACCCGCAATTCACGGCCGGATTTTGTCTGCTGTAGCCAATCACCTTTTTGGTTTGGAGATTCTGCAAGAGTTTTGAAGACATGAAGCAACTCGTCCCGTTCGCGTTTGCTGTTTCGGCAAAGAGCTTCACCACCGAGCCGTCCACTACAAAACTGTGTGGAGGAATCATTTCCCGCTTTTGTTTAGACGGCTATTGTGCGCTTCGAGGGTTTTTGCTGAAGTTTTATTTCCCGCATCCATGGCCGACATCCGGCGGTCCAGTTCTTCCTGATATTCGGGGTCATCTGTGCGGTTCAAATGCGCGATCAAAGCAGCGACTTCAAGTCGTTCTTCGACAGTCATTTCTGCCACTGATTCTTTGACTTCAGCCATGCTCACAGCCGCAAATTAATCCAAAAAACCTCGAAATGCAAAGTCGAATTCCGCTCGACCAGGCTCACTTGTTTTCTAATACTCCGGACACCAGCAACAAATGTATCATCCGCCAAAACCAGACCCCAGGGTCGCAGCGCGCAAAAAGCTTTACGACTCCATTTGCAAGTTTTTGGTGTTCTTCGGGATTTTCTGCATCTTTGCCATCGTCGCTTACAACAGAGGGATTGACGCATTCCGGGTTCACAAAGTAGACAGCAGCGACGGTCGACATTTATTTATGACCGGCGGAAAAACGGAATCACTTTTCATACTGTTGGTTTTCACTGGCCTTGGAAGCTGTATAACAAGTTGGGAAGTGTTCAAGGCTGCAAAAGCATACAAAACCTGTTGCCGGGATGAAGAGAACAAGCCAAGCCAAGTCCTCCCGCACGACCACATGAACCACTGAAGAATTATTTATCTTTGCGCCTTTGCGTTAAAACCCCAATCCGCGCCCATCCGTGTAATCCGCGTAAAAGTTCCCTCCCAATAAACAAAAAAACCGGAATCATTTCTGATTCCGGCTTTCGTGTAAAAAACTCTGGCTACGTTCTCGCCGCGGGCTTCTTGGCAGCCGCATCGAGGATGGTCGTCAACACGCTATTGGGCACCTGTTCGAAGGAGAACGGCTCCATCGAGTACGAGGCACGGCCTTTGGACAGCGAACGGATCGCGGTCGCGTAACCGAACATTTCGGCCAGCGGCACGTTCGCGTTCAGGATGGTCTGGCCATTCTTCGCGTCGATGCTGATGATCTGGCCGCGGCGCCGGTTGATATCGCCCAGGAGGTCGCCCTGGTATTCGTCCGGCGTGGTGCACTCCACCTTCATGATGGGTTCCAGCAGCACGGGGCCGGCTTTCTTGAACGCGTCTTTCAATGCGAAAATGCCCGCCATGCGGAACGCCAGTTCGTTCGAATCCACTTCATGGAACGAACCGTCCACGACCTCGACTTTGATATCAATGACCTGATACCCCGCATAGACACCGCTCTTGATGGCTTCTTCGATGCCGTCGATGACCGCCGGGATGTATTCCTTGGGGATCGCGCCGCCGACAATCTCATCAACGACTTCCACGCCCTTGCCCTTTTCGTTGGGCTGCACGGTGATGCAGGCATGGCCGTATTGGCCCTTGCCGCCGGATTGACGGATGAATTTGCCTTCGCCCTCGGCTTTTTTCGTGATGGTTTCGCGATACGCGATCTGCGGCGCGCCGGTGTTGGCGTCCACTTTGAATTCGCGTTTCAAACGGTCGATAATGATTTCCAAATGCAACTCACCCATCCCCGCGATGATGAGCTGGCTGGTCTCCTCGTTGGTGAAACAGCGGAACGTCGGATCTTCCTCAGCGAGACGCTGCAGGCCTTCGGACAATTTATCACGATCCTGTTTGGTCTTCGGCTCGACGGCCATCGAAATGACCGGTTCCGGGAACGTCGGCGGTTCGAGCGTCACGTCATAATCTTCATCGCACAACGTGTCACCGGTGGTGATGTTGCGCAGGCCGACAAGCGCGGCGATATCGCCGGCGTGGACTTCGTTGATGTCCTTGCGTTCGCTGCCCTGGATGACCATCAGGCGGCTGACGCGTTCACGCTTGCGCGTGCGCGGATTATAGATGTTATCGCCCTTCTTGAGCTGGCCGGAATAGACGCGGAAAAACACCAGCTTGCCCGCGTAGGGATCGGTCCACAGCTTGAACGCCAGCGAACAAAATTTATTATGGTCGCTCGTCGCCACGTGCACCACCTTGTCCGTGGTGCCGACTTCCAGGCCTTCCGCGCCGGGAACATCCAGCGGGCTGGGCAGATAATCGATCACCGCGTCCACGAGCACTTGCACGGCTTTCTTCTTGAAAGCGGAACCGCACAGCACAGGGACCAGTTCGATCTTGCAGGTGAGGCGGCGGATGGCCGCTTTCAACGTCGCCGCGTCGATGGGCTTTTCTTCCAAAACGAGTTCGGCGATCGTGTCGTCTTTGTTGGAGACCGCATCGATCAATTCGGCCAGCGCAGCGGCCGCCCGCTCTTTGTACTCCGCCGGGATCTCATGGATCTCGTAATTCAAACCTTCGTTGGCTTCGCCGGGGCCCCAGTAAATGGACTTCTGGTTGACGACGTCGATGACGCCTTCAAAGCCGCCGGTGACCGCCTTGCCTTCCGCCTCGGTCGGGCCCTGGCCCAACGGCAGGAAAATCGGAAACGCATACGCGCGCAATTTCGTGCGCATATCGTTCAACGCGTTGTCAAAATTCGCGCCGATCCGGTCCATCTTGTTCACGAACGCGATGCGCGGAACGTGATATTTGGTCGCCTGGCGCCACACGGTCTCGGATTGCGGCTGCACGCCGGCCACGCCGCAGAACACGGCGACGGCGCCATCCAACACGCGCATGGAGCGCTCCACTTCCGCCGTGAAATCCACGTGACCCGGAGTGTCGATGATGTTGACGCGATGGGAGATATCCTTGAACGCCTTATAAATCGCGTCTTCGCCCGGCTTGGCGCATTTCTGCGTCCAAAAGCAGGTGACGGCAGCGCTGGTGATGGTGATGCCGCGTTCACGTTCCTGTTCCATCCAGTCGGTGACGGTATTGCCGTCATCCACGTCGCCGATCTTGTGGATGAGCCCCGTGTAAAAGAGGATCCGCTCAGTCGTCGTGGTCTTGCCGGCATCGATGTGCGCGGCGATCCCGATGTTGCGCGTCCGCTCCAACGTATATTGACGGTGGGGCGAGTTCGGCGATTTCGTTTTGTCTTTGTCGTCCATCACAGCACTCATATTAAAACCTTCGTATCAGAATAAAAACACGCCCCGATTCTTCACGTCGGGGCGCGTTCGATAAATATATACTACCAGCGGAAATGCGCAAACGCCTTGTTGGCCTGCGCCATCTTATGGACGTCATCGCGTTTGCGGATGGCGTTTCCCTGTCCCTGGTAAGCTTCCAAAATCTCCGCGGCCAGCGCTTCGCGCATCGGCATACCCTTGCGGGCATCGGCAAAATCCACCAACCAGCGCAACGCGAGCGCAAATTGACGGTCCGAGGGGATTTCCATCGGCACCTGATAGGTCGCGCCACCGACGCGGCGGGCCTTGGTCTCGATGCGGGGTTTGGCGTTATCGACCGCGCGGGTCAAAATCTCCAACGGGTTTGAGCCGGGATTCTTCTCGCTGATCTGGTCGAAGGCGCCATAGACGATCCGGCGGGCGGTGCTCTTATTGCCACCGCGCATGATGGTGTTGACCAGGCGGCCTACCAGGACGCTATCGAATTTGGCGTCTTTGATGACGGCACGTTTAGTTGCTTGACGACGACGGGACATGTTTTATCTGGTTAAAAGGTTGAATTACTTGGCAGCCGGCTTGGCTTCTTTGGGACGTTTCACACCGTATTTGGAGCGGCTCACGCGGCGTTTTTCAACACCGGCAGCGTCCAACGTTCCACGCACGATATGATAACGCACACCGGGCAAATCTTTCACACGGCCACCGCGCACGAGCACGATGCTGTGTTCCTGGAGGTTGTGGCCTTCGTCCGGGATATAGGCGATGATCTCGTAGCCGTTCGTCAAACGAACCTTGGCCACTTTGCGCATCGCGGAGTTAGGCTTCTTGGGCGTGCGGGTCATCACCTGGATGCACACCCCACGGCGGAACGGCGAAAGCTCCAGCGCAGGCGACTTGGACTTATACTTGATCTTGTTACGCCCGCTACGGACGAGTTGATTAATGGTCGGCATGTAAAATTATACCTGTTTTCCAGCCCGAATTTTCCGGGCAAATGGAGCGCGGAATATAACAAAGCAAACGGCCCTTGCAACAAGTAATTTACGCAAAAAAGGGACACACCCCAAAAACCCCGCACTTTGGCTGTTTTCGAGGTGATTTTCCAACCATTCACTCCTTTGTTCCTTTCCGTAAAAGCGCCGACCTGTTTCAATGGAACCCGACACGTCTACGCGATGGAAAACGACCCCAACGAAAAAATCGAAGCTCCCGAAGACCGGCGGAGTCCCGGCTTTACCATCCTTTTCCTCGCCTTCGCCCCCACCGTCGTCGCCCTTTTATTGCCCGAGGCCTTTTATGTTTTCCTGGCCGCGAACGTCGTTTTTTCTTTCGCCACCGCCTACCGACTTTTGAGTTTCACCAGCCTGAAAAAAGCCCGGTTGATTTTCGGCAGCATCGCCTACGGTGCGGTGGTCTTTGCGGTCAATTATTTCCTCGCCAGCGCCGTGATAGCCATCCGGATCGGCCCTCAATAAGCCCTGTCCGCAAAGTGCCGCTTTTTTGATTCGTAAATCGCGGAGCGAACATCGTAAGTTTTGTGCGGATGCCCTCCACCAGCTTACTTAGTATATTTCGCCCGGCGCCACCCGCGTCTGTCACACTGACGGACCCCGAGGAGGTCGCGCAGAAATATCGCTGCTGGCAGAAGCGCGTCCTGTTCTTTTCCATCCTCGGCTACGCCACGTTTTATCTCGTCCGCAAAAATCTGGGCATCGCCATGCCGCTGATGGGCGCCAAGCTCGGCATCGACAAAGTCGCCTTCGGCACTTTCCTGACGCTGCACGGCGTCATCTACGGCATTTCAAAATTTCTCAACGGATTTCTTGCCGACCGCGCGAATGCCCGTGTTTTCATGGCCACCGCCCTGCTCGCTTCGGCCATCCTGAACATTTTTTTTGGGTTCGGTTCGGCGGTCATCGCTCTTGGCATCATCTGGATGCTCAATGGCTGGTTCCAGGGCATGGGCTTTCCGCCGTGCGCGCGCCTGATGGCCAATTGGTTTTCGCCGAAGGAATTCGCGACCAAATTTTCCCTGTGGAACATGTCCCACAACATCGGAAGTATCGGCGTCGTTCTGCTGTGCGGATTTCTCGTTAGCGGAAGCGTGTTCGCGCCGGATTGGCGGCTCTGTTTCTTCGTCCCGGCGGCCATCGCCATCTTGGTCGCCGGGGTCCTCTGGTTTCTGTTGCCTGATACGCCGCCATCGGTCGGTTTGCCGGAATTTGCCGGCACACATGTGGATGTGCCGGAAAAAGACCGGCATGAGGACCTCAACGGCTTCATCCGGCGGCAGGTCTTTGGCAACCCGTACATCTGGTTGCTCGCGACCGCGAACTTTTTTGTCTACACGATCCGCTACGCCGTCTTCGACTGGGGCGCCACACTGCTGACCGAGGCCAAACATATCCATATCATGCACGCCGCGTGGATGCTCGCGGGGTTCGAAGTCTTCGGGGCGCTCGGCGCGCTGTTCGGCGGCTGGGTTACCGATCGCTTCCTGGGCGGTCGCGCCGCGCGCGCGTGCATTGTCTATATGGCGCTCGCGGGTGTTTCCATCCTGCTTCTTTGGAAAGTCCAAACGCAATCCGAGCTAATCATCTCCGGTCTGTTGTGCGCCACGGGATTTTTTGTGTATGGGCCGCAATGTCTCCTCGCCATCGCCTGCGCCAGCCTCGCCACCAAACGCGCCGCCGCCACCGCCGTCGGCCTCACGAGCCTCTTCGGCTATGCCAGCACCACGCTATCCGGTTGGGGTCTGGGCTACGTCGTCCAACATTACGGCTGGGACGCGGGCTTCGCCGGGTTGATCGTGTGCGCCATCATCGGAACCATTTTATTTATCCTCGCCTGGCCCGCTAAAGCGAATGGATACACAGTCTAAGACCTTCGCGCGCTCATCACGGTTTAACGCTGACACCTTCGACAAATTCGTTTGCGATCACATTTGTCGCCTGAAGCGGCTTGTCATTGATAACAATGTTTTGAAAGCGCACATCAGCAATTTTATGTCCGGCGTCGAAACCTTTTAACTCAATGCGCGGATTGGCGCCGGTGGCATGAATGTTTTCGAACGTGACGTTTTCAATATGTCCACGCTCGCTGTCTTTGCTCCAAATGGCTTGGCCGATCCACAATGAAATCAGCCGTTTCGATTCCTCCGCGCGGATGTTGTCGAAGGTGATGTCGTGGATGTCCCCGGTATCGCAATGATAAACACGCAGCAGCCACTCACGGCCCCGGTCGCGGATGATGTCGCAATCAGAAAAATGAACGCCCTCAACGTTCTCGCGCAACTCAGCTCCGATGCTCAAGGCATGAGCCAACTCATTCCACAAAACGCACCGGCTCACGGTGATGTCCCGCGATTCTCCGCCGCCTTTGATCGGCGTTTTGACCACAACCAGGTCATCCATCGTGCGCATAAAACAATCCATGACACTCACCTCGTGGCTGTTGCAAATATCGATCCCGTCCGAATTGCCGCGATAACCGAATATTTTGAGATTTTTGACGGAAACGTTCGCCGACATTTTTATCGGCATCGTCCACGTGCTCGAATCCCGGAGGACGACGCCTTCAACCGTGATGTTCGTGCCAGAAACTAAAACCAGGTTTTTCGAATGGTTCGGGCAAGGGCCGCCGTCAATGATGCCGCGCCCGCACAAGGTGATGTTGTTGCCGTTCAAATAAAAGACCGCGCCGCCGTTCAAGACCGTCAGCGCCGTTGCATGATTCGTATTGCTGCCTTCAGAAGTTTCTCCGTAGATCACCGCCCCGCCGGCGATATAAAGAGTTTTTCCCGAAGTGATTTCCATGCAATTCACGTGATGGACCCCGGGGCCGAAGTAAATGACGTTCGGGTCGTTCGTATTCGGCGTGTTCTTTTCCGGCGGGTTGACGAACAACTGAAGCGAATGCACCCATTCACCGTTCACTTCAATCTCCAATGCGCCGGGTTTCGCGACGTCAAATGTCAGGGTGTTTCCGGCGATCACCGGAACGATGCCGCGCGATAAGGGCAACACTTTTGCCTCGCGGATGGTTTGCGGGCAGGTCACCGACACTTTGGCGCTGCCGTTCAAGTCGAACGAGGCGAACGACGTGTTATCGTGGTACAGCGTGCCATCGGGGCGGGCAACTCCCCGCCGCTGGGCCGGGTCCGCCGGCGCAACTTTGGCGAGATACACCGGAATGTTGTTTGAGCCGATGCTGGCCGTGAAGTTGGTGGAAAGCGGCTCGCCCGCCGGCGCGGGATAGATACGGAAGGCTTCGCTGGCCGCCCGGCAATGGGCAAAAGCCATCACAACTGCTGTCACGACCAATAATTTAACCGGATTAAACATAAAGATTTTTATTCTGCAATTCATCGACCCGTGGGTTTTGCGGCAACCAGCGTTCTACCAGCCTGCCCGGCCGTATTCAAATACTCTTTGATATGACACGGCGACTGAATGAATCCGGGAGTTATTTGCTTTCATGCAATGCGCAATCGAGGTTCAATAACGATGGCCCGCGAGGCATAAAATGGAAAATGATTCCAAAAAGGTGAACAAGCCGGCACCGAGCCAGATTCGCTGGCTTGCCCTCACTGTACTGCTCGCGCTCATACCCCTGGTACATGGCGTTGCATTGGGCGGCTCGCAAAATGAGAGCGCCTTTGTATTTTATTGGATCGTGAATGCCGTCTGTTCATTCACTGTTTCGGTCCGGGTCGTGCGCTGGACCTACTTAAAAGAGTTCGGCACCGCCCTCGTCGCCATCCCGTTTGGCATACTTTTGATACCGATGAATGCGTTCGCAAGCGCCGCCATATACTTTTTTTTCGTCTCCAAGGGTTAGGGCTGAACCACGTTCAGTTTGGTTTTTTCTTTCGCTCGCCGCGCAATCCGTGTTTCATCTTGCCGTTTCGCATTATGCCCAAACGGACAGATATACATTCAGTCTTAATCATCGGCGCCGGCCCTATCATCATCGGGCAGGCGTGCGAGTTTGATTACTCCGGCACGCAGGCCTGCAAAGCCCTCAAGGAAGAAGGCTACCGCGTTGTCCTCGTCAACTCCAACCCGGCCACCATCATGACCGACCCGGAGTTCGCCGACCGCACTTACATCGAACCCATCACGCCCGAATGCGTCGAGAAAATCATCGCGCGCGAAAAGGCCGAGATGAAGAAGACGCATGCGAAGGGCAAACTGGTTCTGCTCCCCACGCTCGGCGGCCAGACGGCGCTGAACACCGCGATGTCGCTCCACAAAAACGGCGCGCTCCAGAGACACGATGTGGAAATGATCGGCGCGAAGCCTGAGGCCATCCACAAGGGTGAAGACCGGCAGGCGTTCAAACAGTTGATGCTGGAGATCGGCCTAGATGTTCCCATTTCCGGCGTGGCGCATAACATGGATGAAGCCCGCGATGTGGCACGGAACATCGGCAAATTTCCGCTCATCATCCGTCCGGCGTTCACGCTCGGCGGCACGGGCGGCGGCATCGGTTACAACCAGGAGGAATTTGAAGCCATTGCCAAGGGCGGCATCGAACTTTCGCCCGTGAACGAGATTCTCATCGAGGAATCGCTCCTCGGCTGGAAGGAATACGAGATGGAAGTGATGCGCGATAAAGCAGACAACTGCGTCATCATCTGCTCGATCGAGAATTTCGACCCGATGGGCGTACACACTGGCGATAGCATCACCGTGGCGCCCATCCAGACACTGACGGACAAGGAATTTCAGATCATGCGCGACCAGAGCTTCGCCGTCATCCGCGCCGTAGGCGTGGAGACGGGCGGCTCAAACATCCAATTCGGCGTGAGCCCGGATAATGGCCGCATGGTCATCATCGAGATGAACCCCCGCGTCTCGCGCAGCTCCGCGCTGGCCAGCAAAGCCACTGGGTTCCCTATCGCGAAGATCGCCGCCAAATTGGCCGTCGGCTATTTGCTCGACGAGTTGAGGAACGACATCACGCGCGAAACGCCGGCGAGCTTTGAGCCGAGCATCGATTACGTGGTGACGAAGATACCGCGGTTCGCGTTCGAGAAATTTCCGCAGGCCGACCCCACGCTCACCACGCAGATGAAAAGTGTGGGCGAAGCCATGGCCATCGGGCGCACGTTCAAGGAAAGCCTGCAAAAATGCCTGCGTTCACTGGAGATCGGCCGCAGCGGCCTGGGCGGCGACGGCAAACCCTGGCGCATCGGCACCGAAGTGTACGGCGACCGCGACATCCTTCCGCGCGATTTAATCAGCCGCAAACTCAGCGTCCCCAACGCCGAACGCATCTTCTTCATCCGCCACGCGCTACGGGCGGGATTCAGTGTGGATGAGATTTTTAACCTGACGAAGATAGACCGTTGGTTTTTGGTGCAGATTAAGGAGATTGTGGATTTTGAAGAGGAGTTGGCGGAATCAAATTAAGCTGAAGGCGATAATTTTTTAAATGATTCAAAAATTCGGAGACGGTCTGCTAAACGGATTTTCATTTCTGAAACTAAATCATCGTAAGTAAAAATATTGACCTCTTTGTCTTGTGCGGCCTTAAGCCAGTTCCACTGTTCGGATGATATTTGCGGCTTCCCACCAATCACCAAATTCAATGTTGGCTCACAATATTCAATTCCTAGTTGCTTTAAGGTTTCTTTGATTTTAGGAGAAGACAGCAATCGTGAATAATTTTTGAGCTGTGTTATCGCATGCGACACTTCGGTCACCATTGTGGGGAGATTTCTATAGTTGCGAATTAGGCCAATCAGGTTCTTTATTTCAAACAATTCCCAGTCTGCTGAAATGCTATTACGCATAAATAAATCCAGGCGCCTCTTTTTGCCAGCTATGTCAAATTGAGGAAACTGGAGAAGAATCTGCGATTCAATTCTATCATATTTTCCTCCAAAGATGTCTGTTGCGTGAGCGAGCAAAAACTTTTCGCGTTCACTTTCGGAGCAATCTTTTCGGATCAAGTCTTCAAACTCTTTCACTAGTTCCGCGTTTTTTTCAGAAACCGCCGCGAAAATCGGCTCATATGGACATCCATTACCCTCCAAAACACCGCTTTCAAAACTTGTTTGCTCTGTGAAATAAAACGCACGAGATTGATCTGATCTAATTTGAATTACAAAACCATCCGTTTTATTTGTCAGAAAATCCTTTAATGTTTTCCTAACCTCATCTGCCCGGAAATCCATGAAAGAATCGTAGCTGCCAACCAATGTGGTCGGGGTGTGAAGTCCGATTTTGCGGACGAGCCGCTCATATTGAGGGAAAATGTCGTCGTAATATTGACGCAGAGGCAATCCGCTTATGTTAATTAAAAATCCCAGCGACCGAAGTTGTGTAGCCTTTACCAATTCAGGCGAAACCATTCCAAAATAGCCAGACTTGCCATTATATATTTCTTTAAGTCGTCTTAGGCGAAGTGCAAGCGTCGGGTCTGAGGAAAGTTTACTTAGATTCGGTTGGTTAAACAATCCCAGCGGCAGGTGTTGCAGAAGAAAGACGCTGTGAAGCGATCCGCCATAGGAATTAATCAAAGGCTGATAAAAAACACTGTCATTTAAATCGCGAGGTGTTTGATCATACCCTCCTTCGTCTGGATGAAAAAGTTTAGTGACAAACGTTTCAAAAGCCGACGGTGTCAATTTGGATAAAATTGCCCTTATCAAATCTGCGTCAATTGCTTCGCTTGCATTCGAATCTTTTTTCAACATGCTTACTTCACCACTGGAAGAAACAATTCCAGCAGATGAGTCGTTTTCGAAGGAATCCAAATCCAATTTTGGGCGCGCTTTTTTCTTTGTTAAGACAAACTCGATGCGATCTGAGCTTGTCCCCGAAATTCGGACCAGTGGCTAAGTAAGACTTTTTGGTGTCTGATGGACAACCGCCCGCGCGGGCGGTAGAAAAACAGACAACCAAATGAAAGCAAAACGACAGCGACATCAATCG
>Ga0265338_10000461_pt1 | contig 72463 bp, 116 predicted proteins | sample 42126metaG_FD_193579 | JGI IMG/M metagenome (GOLD analysis project Ga0265338, IMG submission 193579) | Rhizosphere microbial communities from Carex aquatilis grown in University of Washington, Seatle, WA, United States - 4-21-26 metaG | ecosystem: Host-associated > Plants > Roots > Rhizosphere...
TAACGAAGATCGTCGACGAGGTCGGCGTTAGATCGGGGCCGTCAATCGGCTCCCACGGGAGGGGTTCCCCGAGGAAAAGCTCAGGGGGTCGTCCGGGACGTTCGTGTCCGGGAGATGCGGGGCGAGGGCGATTTGATCCAACCATTTTCAAGAGCTCCTTGGGTCGCGTAAGGATATATAATCAGGTCTAATGATTTGAGAGAAGAGTAGATATTATTCTCTATCAAATCATTAGAAGAGAAGATGTATCCTCGCGCGCTACGGAAAACCCCCTGTTCTCTTTTCGTTTACGGTTTTATATTCGATTTAGTAACAAATAAGAAATATTTTAGCAACAATCGACGGAAATATAATTTCCGTAATTATAAAAAGGTTAATCGAAATACAAGAAATATAATTTCCGTATTATTTATAGGGATTATTCCGCGCTCTCCGCCGAATTACAAACTCGCGTCGGACTACGGCTGGCGCGAAAGAATGTTTCTCGATTAGTTTCTCGCCCGGGCTTCTCGAGAGGGCTTCGGGTTGGTTGACTATCGCTGGTACGCCGCGCAGGCGCTCGCAGGGCTTGAATCGACCGCAATTCACCACCTATCCCGCGAAGGGATTACCGCCTGGTCTCCCCAGCCGGAGCCAAACCGGCCCGGCCGATTGTTTCCCGGCTATGTTTTCGTCGAGCTCGAGACCCCGGACGATGCCGGGGTCGTCAACCGAACGCGCGGCGTTCACAAGCTCCTCCCGGTTCACGCGAGCACCCCCCTGCCCCTTCCGCATCGCTTCGTCGAGAACCTCCGCGCACTGATCGAGCAGGGGAGCTTTACCGATCGCGCCGTCGCCGAAACGGTCTACAAATTCGTCGAGCACGACGAGATCGTCATCGACGGCGGGCCGTGGGACGGCCACACCGGAGAATTTCTCCGCTACCACAAGAACTGCTCAATCGTTCTTTTGGCTTGCTTCGGTTCGAAAAGGGAACTACCAATACCGCGCGACGTACGGCTCCTGCCTTCCGGGCGGGGGACGCGGAGCGTAGGCGACCTCGTCGCCGCGTAAGGGCAATCAAACATTGAAAGGACGGTCCCGAGCCTCGGCCTCGAGCGCGTAAGCGGATGCAAATCCGAGAGCGCAGTCCATGAGGGACGCGGCGCGACCGCGACCCCGTTATGCCGATAGCCGGGCAAAAATTGTGCGGGGCCAAAACCCGAAAGGGGCGGCCTTGCGAGGACATCGCGATGGCCAACGGGCGCTGCAAGCGACACGGAGGCAAATCGACTGGTGCCAAGACGCCGCAGGTCGCTGAGATAAACCCCGCCTACAAGTACGGGATTTACGGCAAATATTACAACGACGAGGAGAAGACCCTCATCGACGGTAACGCCTTCAAGGCGGGACAAGTCGAGGCGGAACTAATCGCCGTCCGCGTTCGCCTCAAGCGCACGCTCGAGGCCCGCGCCGCCTGGGAAGCCTCCCTCGTCAAGACCGAGACCAGCCCCAAGCCGGACGGTCAATCGGAACTCGTCCTCGTCGGGATCGAGGAGGGCGAGAAGCCCTTCGGCAAAGACGCGGACGTCATGCCCTTCGAGGCACGGACGTTCAAGCTCCCCGACTTCGACGCGATTATCGAGCGTTGCCTCCAACGGATTGAGTCCCTCGAGAAGACCCGCAAGGAGCTCCTCAAGGACGACGACGGCGATAACCCGGAGCCCGGCCGCGACCGCGTGACCTTCTCCGGCGGCCTCAACGGCGGCGACGACGAAGAGCTCCCGTCGCCCTTCGCCCCGAAGACGGAACCGTGACGCATTATCACGTTCCGCTCCCGGTCCTTCACGTCGGTCAGCGAAAGGCGCTCAAGCTCCCCGGCAAGCGGAAGCTCGTCCGCTGCGGCCGCCGCTGGGGTAAGACCGACTTCGGCAAGACCCTCGCGATCGACGAAGCCGCCGTCGGTATGCCGGTCGGCTGGTTCGCGCCGGACTACAAGATTTCCTCCGAGGCCTACGACGAGATGCTCGACGTCGTCGAGTCCTCGGTCCCGACGCTCAAACGGTCCGCCTCGAAGGTCGAGGGCCGGATCAAGACCCGGACGCACGGTCGGGTCGACGTCTGGACGCTCGAGAACGATCGCGCCGGTCGGTCCCGCAAGTACAAGCGGGTGATCATCGACGAGGCGGCGTTCACGAAGAACGGCCCGAACACCGACATCGGTTCGATGATGAGCGTCTGGGAACGCTCGATCGAGCCGACCCTCCTCGACCTCGACGGCGATTGCTGGGTTCTCTCGAATACCAACGGCAACGACCCCGAGAACTTCCTCTACGCGATCTCCCCCTCGGGCGGAGATCCGCCGCGCGAGCCGGGAGGCCCGGGGGCGAAGTACGGCTTCGTCGAATACCACGCCCCGAGCTGGGCGAACCCGCACGTCCCGAAGCGCCGCCACGACGAGACCGTCGAGGCCTGGCTCCTCCGGCGCGCGGCGACCTTCGCCAAGCTCAAGGCCGAGAAGCATCCGCTCGTCTTCGCCCAGGAATACGGTGCCGAGTTCGTCGACTGGTCTGGCGTCGCCTTCTTCTCGCTCGAGAAGCTCCTAGCCGAGGGCGTCGCCCTCCCCTATCCGACGAGCTGCGATTCCGTTTTCGCGGTCATCGACTCCGCGACCAAGACCGGCAAGGCGAACGACTCGACCGCCGTGACGTACTACGCGGTCAACAAATCGAACCGCACCTACCCCCTGCTCATCCTCGATTGGGACATCGTCCAGATCGAGGGCGCGTTCCTGATCGACTGGCTTCCCTCCGTCCTCCGCCACCTCGAAGAGCTCGCGGGCCTCGTCGGCGCGCGGATGGGATCGCTCGGCGCGTTCGTCGAGGACAAGGATAGCGGGCAGATCCTCCTTCAGGCGGCGACCGCCAAGAGGCTGCCGGCCACGCCGGTCCCCTCCGAGCTGACCGCGATCGGGAAGGACGAGCGGGCGCTCAAGGCGAGCGACCACGTCTACCCGGGCCGGGTCAAGCTGACCGACGTCGCCCACGACAAGGTCAAGGATCACAAGGGGACGACGCGCAACCACCTCGTCGCGCAGGTCACCGGCTTCCGGGTCGGCGACAAGGACGCCGCCAAGCGGGCGGACGACCTCCTCGACACGTTCACGTACGGGGTCTGCCTAGCGTTGGGAGATGCCGATGGGCTTTAAGCGCGGCTACGCCTACGAACTGACCCTCCTCGTCGCCGCCGTCTTCGTCGCCGTCATCGCGGTCGCGGTCCTCGTTCTCGGGAAATGATTTGATGCAACTCGGCGCAACCCTCAAGGACGTCTTCGGCGGACAGCCGGGCTGGCTCAAGGCCGTCCCGGAGGGAACCGTCTTCGACTTCTCGGTCGGCCGCGTCGAAGGGCCCGGCGGGGCGCTCGTCCGGAGCCCGGCCTCCGGCCGCTGGGTCTTCGCGATTTCCCCCGCGCAGCTCGGCCCGGCGGAGGTCCGGTCGTGAGCTTCGACCCGAAACGCTTCGAGGACGACGCCTGGTCCGACCTCCGCGTCGGGCCGTTCATCGTCGTCTTGATGATCGCCGCCGGGATCGGCGCGCTCTTCGCCTGCTTCGTCTACGGGGTCGGCCCGCTGTGAGCACCGTTACCGTCAACGGCTCCCGGCTCGGGACCTCGCTTCAGTCGATGCTCGAGGCGGACGAGATCGTCCCCGGCGCGGAGCCGAGCTACGAGCTCTGCAAGATCATCTATTCCTTCCATCCGCTCGGCGCGAAGATGGTCGACTCGCCGATCAAGGCGGCCCAGTCGCAGTCCCGGGAGATCACGGTCGGGAACGCCCCCGACGACGTCCCGGAAGCCTTCGTCAAGGAATGGCTCGCGATCGGCGCGGACGACCACATCCGGGCGCTCGGTTCGCTCGCGCGGATCTACGGTATCGCCTCCCTCGCCGTCTTGACCGTCGGGAAAGACCCCTCGACCCCGTTCGACCCGGCGAAGTCCGCGACCGAGAAGCTCGCCTTCAACACCTACGACCCGCTCAACACGGCGGGCTCCTTGGTCCTCGACCAGAACCCGAACTCGCCGGACTTTCAGAAGCACGCGAGTATCGCGGTCGCGGGGAAGCGGTACGCCCGGAACCGGAGCGTGACGCTCCTCAACGAGCGCCCCCTGTATATCGAATATACGTCCTCGGCCTTCGGCTTCGTCGGTCGGTCCGTCTATCAGCGCCCGCTCTACCTCCTCAAGTCGTTCGTCCAGACGATGATAACGGACGATATGGTCTCGAAGAAGGCCGGGCTGATTATCGCCTTCATCAAGGGCGCGGGCTCCGTCGTCGACAATATGATGATGAAGTTCACCGGGATGAAGCGGTCCCTCCTCAAGCAGGGGGTCGTCGACAACGTTCTCTCGATGGGCCCGGACGACAAGGTCGAGTCGCTCAACCTTCAAAACCTCGACGGGGCGTTCGGGAACTCCCGCTCGAACATCATCAAGAACATCGCGACGTCGATCGACGCGCCCGCCGCCCTCCTCGAGAACGAGTCCCTGACCGAGGGCTTCGGCGAGGGGACCGAGGACGCGAAGATGATCGCCTCCTACGTCGACGGCTTCCGCAAGTGGCTCGCCCCCGCTTACGCCTTCTTCGACCCGATCGTCATGCGCCGGGCCTGGAACCCGGACTTCTTCAAGATCATGGCGAAGCGGTTCCCCGAGGAGTACGGCGGGCGCGACTACGAGGAGGTCTTCCTCGAGTGGCGCGATGCCTTCGCCGCGAACTGGCCGTCGCTCATCAAGGAGCCCGACTCCGAGCTCGTCAAGGTCGAGGACGTCAAGTTCAAGGCCCTGCTCGCAACCGCCGAGATACTCGCGCCGCAGCTCGACCCGGAGAACAAGGGCACCCTGATCGAGTGGGTCGCGGACAACCTCAACGAGAACAAGCTCCTCTTCGCCCACCCGCTCGAGCTCGACATCGACCTCCTCCGCGCCTGGAAGCCCGAGGTCGCCGAGGGCGAGGACGGCGTCAAGGGGATCGGCGTCAACGAGAAGCTCGACGCCGCGCCGGGCGGGCACAACGCGATCAAATACTACGAGGACGCCGTCAAGCGCCTCCCGCTCCGCTTGATCGACCGGAAGACCGGGACTTGAGCGCGCCCCTCGGCGAGGACGTCCTCGCCTCGCTCAACGAGGCCGTCATGCACAAGACCGCGATGGACCGCGACCTCAACAAGCTCCGCGACGCCGTCACGCGTCGCGACTGGGCCGCCGTCGAGGAGATCCGGTTCGGGCTCCACACCGCGATGGACGGCTACGTCGACGCCTACGCGACGGCGGGCCGCCGCCTGATGCACGCGCTATGAGCTGGCGTCGGCGCTGCAAGAAGAAAATCTCGAACGAGGAACTCGCCGTCAAGCTCGACGTTGTCCTTCTCGCTATAGCCTCCCTTTCGACGCAACTTTCAACCACGGAGAACAAGCTCATGTCGGCAGACGACGACCTCAAAACAGCCATCAGCGCCCTCGCGGATTCCGTCGGGGCAATGCAGACCGCCGTCGCGGCGGAAGGCGCGGACATCGCGACCTTGACCGCGACGATCGCCAACGCCTCGAACGACCCGGTCGTCGTCGACGCCGTTGCCAAGATCAACGCGGCGGTCACGAATATCAATACGGCGACGGCCGCTGCGGTCGCCGCCGTGACGCCCGTTGCCGCCGCCGCGCCCCCTGTCCAGCCCGCCGTCGGTTCTTAACGCCTAAATGCCCGGCTCGAGCAAGGAGGCCGAGTACCGCCGCGTCGTCGACGAAGCGGTAAACGACCTCGCCGAGCACGGGTTCGATTCGGCCGAGCGCGTCGCGTACTGGGAGGAGCGGATTCGCCGCGCCGCCGAGGCCGCGATGGGCCCGTCCGCCAAGATGGAAGAAATGCTCCGCGAGCTCCTCGCCGCGACCTACAAGAAGATGGTCGAGCGCGGGAAGATCGCGGACTTCCACCCGGGCGTCGCCCGCTGGACGATCGAGCGGATCAAGCCCGAACTCCGCGCCGAGCTCGACCGCCGGATAATGGCGAGCGCGCAACTGATCCGCCTCAAGCGGAAGCAGCGGATCGAGGAAACCGTCGCCCGCTTCTCCGGTTGGGCGACAAGCCTCCCCAAGGGTGGAAGCGCCGAGCCCGACAAGGCCGCCGAGAAGGCGCGGGTCAAGAAGCCGATCGCCTCGCTCCCCTTCGAGGAGCGCCGGGTCTTAATCGACCAGGGGCACAAGCTAACCTCGTCGCTCAACTCCGTCGTCGCTACCGGCGGCGGCGCGATCGCCGGGGTCTGGCGCTCGCACTGGCGGCAGCCCGGCTACGACTACCGCGAGGACCACAAGGAGCGCGACGAGCTCGTCTACACGATCTCCGGCTCCTGGGCCCTCGAGAAGGGCCTAATCCGCAAGTCGCCGAACGGGCACACCGACGAGATCACGCAACCGGCCGAAGAGCCGTTCTGCCGTTGCTTCTACCGCTACGTCTATACGCTCGGGCAGCTCGCCAAGCTCGCGCCGGACCTCTTGACCAAGAAGGGCGAGGCCGCCCTGGCCGAAGCCCGCGAGAAGATCGCGGCGATGGCATGAGCGGCGAGAGCGACTGGACGATCAGGACGCTCAAGAAGCACTTCGACCGCCGCTTCAAGGACCAAGACCGCGCCGTCTCGAAGGCGCTCGCGGCGACCGAGAAGCGATTCGACTCCGTCAACGAGTTTCGCCAGACCCTCGCCGACCAGCAGACGACGTTCGTCCGGAACGACGTCGCGAATACGCGGTTCACGGCGATCGAGGCGCAGATCGCGCGGATCACCGACCGCGAGACCGAGGTCAAGGCGCGCGGCGACGGGCGCAACGACGTCTGGGGTCGTCTCCTCGCCATCGTCGCGATCGCCATCTCGGCGGTCGCCTTGTTCTTCAAATTGAAGGGATAGCCGCATGAGCCCCCTGCTCCTCCTCCTGATCGTCCTCGTCCTCATCGGCGTCTTCTCCGCCCCGACTTGGGGGTACGCGCAGAATTGGGGCTACGGCCCGAGCGGCGGGATCGGGCTCATCGTCTTGATCCTCGTCATCCTCGTCCTCGTCGGAAGGATTCGCCTGTGACCGACAATACCCGAGCCGCCGCCTTCGCGACGCCCGTCTTCCTCGTCCCGCCCGTCGGCGCGGCGGTCAAGAACGTCGCGACCGCGACGACGACCCTCGTCAAAACCGGCCCCGGGACTTTGCTCGGCGTCTCGATCAACACCGGCGGCGCGGGCTCCGACTTCAAGGTCTACGACGGGCTCGACGCGACCGGGACGCTCCTCGGAACGTTCTCGAGCGCGGCGCAGGGGGTGATAAACCTCCCCGGCGGCGGAATCAATTTCCTCGTCGGCCTTTGCGTCGTCACCGAGAACGGAACGCCAGCGAACATTACAATCAGCTACGTCTAGGAAGGGCAATCCAATGGCAAAGCCGAGAGCTACCGCGTCGAAGCGCGCGAAGCCGTCCCCGAAGCGAAAACGCGGAGGCAAGCCTCGCGTCCCGAAGGAGATCGGGGCGGTCGTCCCCGGGCGCGATCAAATCGACGACGTTCCGATCGCGCCAGATCCCCCGCCTCGCGGACGCTTCCGCCGCGCCTGGCGCTTCTTCTTCGGACCGAGGAGCTAGATATGCATTTCGGACACGAGACTTCCGACGTCCTCGACTACCTCGTCTTCGGCCTCGTCGCCGGGTTCGGCTGGGCGATCTCGACCTGGGTCTGGGCCCAGATTACCGGGCGCTGGTTCGTTCGCACTTCGCCGCCTCCGCCCCCTCCGGTCCGCTGATGCCGCTCGAGGGAGGATCGTCGAAGACCGCGATCTCGCACAATATCGCGACCGAGCGCAACGCGGGCAAGCCGGAGAAGCAGGCTATCGCGATCGCCGAGAACAAGGCGCGCGGAGATTCCGAGCCTTCGAACGCGAAGGAATGGGAAGCTCTTATACGGCACGCCTATGAGCGGCAGGACGACAAGCTCGGCAAGCGTCTCGAGGCGAAATACAAAGAGTGGAAGGCGCGTAACGACTCTCTCGAGCCTTCCCCCTTCGGCCGTGAGGAGCGCGCCGCCAAGCTCTCGGAGGCGGGCGACGCCGCGTTCTTGATGGGCGCGATTGATGAGCTCAAGAGCCGGATCGACGCCGCGTCGACACCGAAGAAGCCTCCCGAAGGCGGCAAGTACGATCCGATCGCCGTGAACAAAGAAATAAACAAGGACAAGCGAATCAAACCCGGCGAGGCGAAGTTAATCCACGCCGTGCTCAAGGGGCGCGGTGACGAGGACAAAGACGCCCGCGCCGATTGGAACGCATACCCTTCCTATACGCTCGCCGAACTCAAGTCGATGGTCGCGAAGGCGACCGACCCCGCGAGTAAGGTGAAGATGCAGAAAGAAATAGAGGATCGCGAAGCAGGTCGGTCAGTTCATCGTCCGACGCCACAGGTCGACTGGAAAGACGTAAAGATTCGCCGATGACCCTCGACCCGACCCATCGCGCCGCCGGGATCATATTCCGCGCGCCGAACGGAGAGGCGCTCTTCTTGAAGCGCGGGCCGGGCGGAGACTATCCGGGCGCGTGGTGCTTTCCCGGCGGGCACCTCGAAGGAAACGAGACGCCCGAGGCCGCCGCCTGCCGCGAAGCGGTCGAGGAGGTCGGATTCCTCCCAAAGGGAAAGCGCGAACCGCTCGCCCGTTCCATCGCCGTTCAAGAGTTCGCGGAGGCACCCGCCGCCGCGATGCCCGACGGGGCGGTCGGAGCGGAAGCCCTTCCCGGACCGGCCGCCCCGAAGGTCGTCGACTTCACGACGTTCCTTCAGGACGTCGCGGAACCGTTCGCCCCCGAGCGCGACGCCGAGCACATTGGCCACGCTTGGGCCCCCCTGACCGCGCCGCCGGAACCGCTCCATCCCGGTTGCCGCGTCGCGATCGACCGGCTCTTCGCCGACGAGCTCGGCGTCGCGAGGATGATGGCCGCCGGGGCTTTGACGAGCCCGCAGGTCTACAAGAACGTCACGCTCTGGGCGATGCGCGTTACCGGGACCGGCGTCGCCTACCGCCGCCCGGTCTTCAAGACCGGCAAGGACGGCAAGGTCGAGCTCGGCGAGGACAAGAAGCCGATCGTTCTTCGCGAGGAGGAGTTTCCGTGGCGCGACCCGGAGCTCTACCTCAACGACGAGTTCCTCGCGCGCTGCAACGGCCTCCCGGTCATCTGGGAGCATCCGAAGGGCGCGACGCTCGATTCGAAGGAGCACGCCCGCCGCGTCGTCGGAAGCGTCTTCCTCCCGTATATAAGCGGGGACGAGGTCTGGGGCATCGCGAAGGTCTACGACGACGAGGCCAACGCCGAGATGCGGAAGAACCAGCTCTCGACCTCGCCCGCCGTCGTCCTCTCCGACCCGGAGAGCCCGTCATACAAGTTTCGCCTCGAGGACGGCTCCGTCCTCCTCGTCGAAGGAAAGCCGAGCCTGCTCGATCATCTCGCCATCTGCGAGCGCGGCGTTTGGGATAAAGGTGGCGAGGCAGCAGGAATTATCAACCAAGTTTTAGAGGAGAATGAAGACATGCCTGAAGCGGTAAAGACCGACGCCGTGACCCCGACGCTCGCCGACGTTTTGGCCGCGATCGGCGGCCTCGCCGTATCGGTCAAGGACATCGGTGCTCGCGTCGACTCGATGGAGGAGAAGAAGGACTCCGACGAGGAAAAAGAAAAAGAGCGCAAGGACGCCGAAGAGAAGGAAAAGTGCGACGCGGAAGCGAAGGCCAAGGCCGACGCCGACGAGAAGGCGAAGAAGGACGCCGAGGACAAGGAAAAAGGCGATCCTGAAAAGGTCGCCGCCGACGCGAAGAAGGACGCCGACGAGAAGGCGAAGAAGGACGCCGAGGACAAGGAAAAAGAGCGCAAGGACGCCGAAGTCAAGGCGGACGCCGACCGCGCCGAGAACAAAGTCCTCAAGGCCCGCCTCGACGCCCTCGAGCGCAAGCTCCCGAAGGATCGCGGCGACAGCGACTACAACGCGATGTCGCAGGCGCAAGCCCGCGCCGACGGCGTCTACAACGCTTTCGGCGAGCAAGCCCCGCGCTTCCTCAACGGCGAAGAAGTCATCGACTATCGCCGTCGCTTGGTCGACAAGTTCAAGTCGCACAGCGCGGCTTGGTCGAAGGTCGACCTCGCCCGCCTCGACTCCGACGCCTTCGAGATCGCGGAAGCCGCAATCTATGCGGACGCCGCCGTCGCCGCCGTCACGCCGGGCGACCTCCCGGACGGCGGTCTTCGTATGGTTCGCGGCAAGACGCCGTCGGGCCATACGGAGACGAAGTTCTACGGCCGCCCGAGCTCCTGGATGTCCCGCTTCTCGGGCTCCCGCCGCTACGCGACCTCTATCGTCCCCAACCCCAAGCGCGAGGCGGTCTAAGCCATGGCGACTCCCAACATTACCATCAATCCTGCCCAGACCTCGACCGCCCAAGGGACGTTCAACGTCTCCTCGAGCGGCCTGATCCAGGGCATGGCGTACCCCGACCCCGCGACGCGGTTCGCCCTCGTTCAGGGGCTCGTCTCGGCCTCCGAAACCATCCCGATGTGGGGCGGCGTCGCCGTCTTCGAAGACATCGCGACGCTCAACAACGGGACGAACCCGTCGTCGGTCCTCGGCTCGGCGATCGGCCGGGCGACGACCGTCACGGGCGGCTCGAAGCCGATCCTCGGCTTCTCCGTCTTCGACCAGGCCTACGGGATGATCAACAGCCCGCAGTCCCCGGTTCAGCTCGCGGCGGCGGGCGCGTCGGCGAACTACTACCGGCTCGGCTCGGGAGCCCGGATTGCGGTCGCCTGCGACCCGAACCTCGCGAGCCTTCGCGGCGGCCTCGTCAACGCGAGCGTCTCGTGGGACTTCGTCAACGAGCAGCTGATCGCGTACTCCGCGCCGACCTTCTCGGCGGGGTCGTACAGCTCCGGCACCGGCCTCGTGACGATCACGACGACCGCTCCGCACGGCTTGCTCCCGGGTGATCAGATTATCACCTCGGGCGCGACCGGAACCGGCGCGGACCTCGCGCTCGTCAACGGGCAGTTCGCGCTCGCGGCGGGAACGACCGGCTCGACGCTCGTCTACAGCGTCGGAACCGGCCACACCATCTCGTCGATCACGGGCCTTACGCTCGGGACCGGCGCGATCTTGACCTCGGTCAAGGTCCTCGAGATCGAAACCGGCAACTCGATGACGGTCTCGTACGACGCAACCTCGGGTTTCGCGACCTGGAACCGCAGCGGCTCCGCTGCCGTCATCCTGATCTAAGGAGGGTCAGAAACCATGCTGAACGCTTCGTCCTACATCACCGTCAATCCCTCCTTCATGGAGCCCGAGATCATCCTGCCGTACTCGCAGGCCTCGGGCGCGTTCGACCTTATCGCCGACGGCGAGCCGCGAGTCCGGCTCTCCGAGGGCGACCTCTGGGTCTACATGAAGCGCCTCGACCTCCGCACGCGCATGGCGGCCGGGCAGGCCTCCGGCAATCAGCTTCCCGGCGTCTCGATCGCCGCGTCGCAGATCAGCACGCCGACCTACCTTCAGCGCGTCCGGGCGACCTACGACCATCACGACACCGCCGCCGCTGCTCGCTGGGGCTTCGGGCTTCCGGAGGCCTATCGCCTCGGGATGTTCCAGGGCCACTTCCAGCTCGCGCGCTCGGCCTTGCTCTACGGCTTCAACCCGGCGAACGGCGAAGGTCTCATTCACGCGAATGGTGCCACCGCCCTCAACCTGCCGGCCGACCAGTTCGGCAACACGACCGTCCTGACCTACGACAACGGTCAGATGGCGTTCTTCTTGCTTCAGCAGATCGGCCTGATCAAGACGCGGACCAACCAAATGGGGATCGGGCGCAAGTTCACGATCCTCGGCCCGCAGCGGGTTCTCGAGACCTTCGAGTACCCGGGGATCGTTCAGCTCGTCCAGTACCAGCGCGTCGGCGCGGGCACGGCGACGACCGCGAACGTCGTCAAGGAGACTTGTATGTCGAACGGCGACCAGATCATCTGGGCGTACGACGACACCTTGATCGGCCAGGGCTCGGGCGGGACCGACGCCGTCATCATCTCGATGCCGGAAGTCGAGAAGCCGGAAAGCTCCCCCCTGAATACGAACGTCTTCGCGAACCTCGGCCCGGGCAATCCGGTCTGCGCGACGATGTACGCGGATATGGCCGCGCCGCGCGAGATCACCTCGCCGATGGCGGGCGGGGCGACCGACGTCCTGACCGAATGGCGCGTTACTGCCGGCTGGGCCGTCCGCCCGGAGGCGATCACCATCATCTCGATGCAGTACCAGTAAACCGGAAGACGTTTCCGTCAAAGAGCAACCCTCGCGGGTTGCTCTTTTGGGAAGCGCCGTGAAGGGCCTTCGCAAGAAAGGGCAACAAGATGAAGACGTACATCGCGAACTGCACTATGCAGAACCAGACGGCGAACTTTCGCCTCCCGGAATTTCCGAAGCCGCACTCGATCAAGGTCCCGATGGGACGGCAGGCGGAGGTCGGCGACTTGACGCCGCCGCAGCTCGACTCCTTCGTCGATCAGATGGGGCGCTACGGTATGGTTCACGTCAAGGAGGCGGGCAAGGCGACCGTCAAGATCGTATACCTCTATTCGACCGACGGCCCCGTCCCGCAGGAGGCGTTCCTCCGCGTCCTCGAGCGGAACAGGGGGCTCTTGCGGAACGAGGGCGTTCGCCGCCGCCAGGAGGCCGCCGTCGCGGCCAACGCGGCGATGAACACCGAGGACACGCCGGTCAAGAACCTCGAGATGTCGATTGAGGAAGAGACCTCCGGCTCGTTCGCGGGTCAGGACGACCCGATCGCCGAGGGCATCAAGATCGACAACGAGGCGGTCACGAGCGAGAACAAGACACCGCGCCGACGCGGCAAGGGCTGAACGCCCGATGAGCTGCGCGGCCCTCGCGATTCCTCCTCCGACCCAGGCGGGGTTCATCGACTTCGCCCGGACGATTATGGGGATCACGGTCAAGCAGCTCCCGGACGCCTCGCCGTTCTTCACTTACGCGTTCTGCGTCTCCCTCGAGCTCGTCAACTGCGCGATCCGCGACGCTTCGCCGTTCATGTATCGGCTCGCGGTCTACAACCTCGCGGGTTCGAACCTCCTCAACTGGGCGCAGGACCCGGTCCCGGTCGACCCCTACCCGCCGAACAACGACGAGTCGAAGGCGAACGGCGTCGGGTTCTTCGCCTATACCCGCGCGCAGTACAATATGCTCGGGTTCGTCTCCGGTATCATCCAGGCCGCCGCCGACGAGACGACGTCCGAATCGCTCGTCGTCCCGGAGAGCTTCAAGAACTTTACGATCGCGAACCTTCAGCAGCTCAAGGACCCCTACGGGCGGGCGTACCTCGGCATCGCGATGGACTACGGCCCGGCGGCCTGGGGCTTGACCTAGATGCTCAAACTTCACATCGGCGTCTTCGACGTTCCCTACGTCAAGCGCGAATCGCCGAAGAGGATGGCGGCGCGGATCGCGAAGAACGCGAAGAAGCCTCTCGCCAAGCCAAAGCACGCGAGCGCCGATAACAGGACGACCGGCGACGTCGCGACGATCCTCGAGGCCAAGTACGGACTCTTCACAGCCTTCTTCGAGAACAAGGAGCTCGAGATCGCCGCCGCGCTCGAGGGCGGCCTCAAGGACTCGCTCGAGAGCCTCCTAACCGGAGCCCCGACGAGCCTCGACCCCTTCGGCGACGGGACGGCGAAGATCGACGAGATGTTCAAGGACTTCCTCTCGACCCGCGAGGCCGAGCGCGTCGGCATCCCGGGGACGCCGACCAAGGCCGCCCGGCGCGGCGTCAACCACAGATTCAAGCACCCGTACGCGAAGGACAATCCGCGCCGCCCGTCGTTCATCGACACGGCCCTTATGCAGTCCTCCGAGAAGTCGTACGTCGAGGAAACCTAGATGGCAGTCAAATCGACCGCGAGGGCCGCAGCGAAGGACCCAACGCGGCACTCTTTCGACATCCACGGCAACGGCTACGTCGACCACGGCGCGGAGCCGACCATCGCGCCCGGCGCGGCGGCGCTACCGCCCGTCCGGCCCCCCGCCTTGGCGACTGAGGGCTCGTGTCACGTCCTCCTCGCGCCCGGCCCGAACGAAATCATCCTCCGCTGGGTCGGAGGCAATTGGCAGCATCCCTTCAACCCGGGCGCGGGCAACCGCCTCGCCTGGACGCCGAAGCACCTCGGCGACGCCGGATGGTCCTATCACGGCCTGGTGAACTAGCGTGACCGTCGCCGAGGCGCTCGGCGCGAAGACCCCGCTCGGGTCCGACCTCGCGGCTGGCGTCGACGCGATCAGCTCGAACCAGAAGGTCACGTTTACGAAGTACGTTCGCCTGGTCCTCCCGATCGACGGCTCGATCTTCTGGGTTCGCGCGACGATCATCTCCGACGGCGCGCTCCTCAACGCCGCCGTCCTCAACTCGGCGGCGCTCAACGAGCTCCCGCTCGTCTCGATCCCGGCCGCGACGATAACGGTCAAGGGCTCGCTCCACTACGCGACGGAGAACCGGCAGCAACAGGAAGCGAACTACGCGGTCAACCGCGTCGTCTTCACGGCGGAGTCGCCGGTCAACGACCTCAACGCGGTCGGCCCGTCGACGATGTACATCGGTGAGTTTCAGGGGCAGCGGTTCGCGTTCTCCTCGCGCCGGTCCTTCTACAAGCAGGCGGACCTCTATCACTACGCGGGCGACGCGATCTACCCGCCGATGCTCTCTCAAATCATCGACGACGCGGTACAACTAGCGAACCGGGGGCAGGTCGTCTCCAACTCGCTCCCGATCTGGCTCTCGATCGCCGACTACTTCGCGCCGACCTTCGGCGGCATCGGCTTGAGCTTCGTCATCGGCGAGAGCGCGATCGGCGGCGGCTACTGGCCCTGGAAGGTTCCCTTCGCGCCGATCCCGGCGCTCTTCCCGTCCTACCTCGCCGACGACAACCTCGCGCCGCCGTTCGCGACGATACACATACCGCCGGAGTCGACCCAGGCGCTCGCCTCGGCACCGTTCCTCGGGCGGCGGCTCTCGCACCACCAGCTCGCGAAGGATAAGGTCAAGGTCACGTTCTACGGCCTCCGCAACGAGGACGCGCTCGGCTTCATCGACACGGTCAACCAGTTCTCGCTCGACACCGACCGCCTCGGGATTATGAACATCCCGACGGTCCGGGACGAGAAGCAGACGCAGGCCGAGATGAACATAATCGCGATGAAGAAGACGGTCGAATACGAAGTTTCCTATCACCAAAACCAGGCGCGGGACGTGGCGCGTCAATTGATCTTGTCCGCGATCCCAACCTTCATATTTCCCACCTAGGAGAACGACCAAATGCCGCAAGCCCCCCTGAACGCCTTCGTCGCGAAGAACCCCTCGAACGTCCTCGTCGCGCTCAAGGTCGACGCGAACGGCGACCTGATCGTCAGCTCCGCCGGGACGCCCGGCAACTCTTCGAAGAACTACGCCGCGAATACGGCGGGCGACCAGGCCAAGCTCGGCGCGGGCATCCTTCGCGGCTTGACCGTCAACACTGCCGGCCTGACCTCGACCGCGACGCTCTATGACGGGACGTCGACCTCCGGCACGAAGCTCGGGACCTTCTCGACCCTCGCGCAAAACAGCTTGCAGGACCTCAACCTCGCCTTCGCGACCGGGCTCTTCGTCGTCCTCGCAGGTGGGACCCCGGCGGACGTCACGGTCTCCTGGTCCTAAATCGGCGCGGCCTCCAACCTTTAGGGGAACCCCCGAATGGTCAACAACATTGTTACCGTCAACGTCTCGCAGACGATCGCGCCGACGCCGAGCACGCTCCAGAAGACCGGGGCGTTCATTTCCCAGGGGGCGACGACGCTCGGCGCGGGCAAGACCGCGCTGATCACGCAGCTCTCGGACCTAACGTCAATCCTTCAGGGCGCGTTCGCCCTCGCCTCCCTAACCTGGTCCGGCGGCGTCGTCACGGGGACGACCGCCGCGCCGCACGGCTTCGCGAACGGGCAGCAGATACAGCTGACGATCTCCGGCGCGGTCCCCTCGGGCTATAACGGGACCTACATCTGCACGATCACGGGCGCGTCGCTCTTCACGTACGCGCACGCGGGAACCCTGACGACCCCGGCCGGAACGCCGGGCGTCTACACCGAGGAAGACGTCGCCGAGCTCCTCGCGATGGGGACGACCTTCTTCGCGCAGGGCGCGGCGCAGGCCGTCTACGTCCTCGAGCTCGGTCAAGGCGACGCCGCGACCGGCGTCACCGCGCTCTCGGCGTACATAACGGCGAACCCGAACGCGTTCTATTCCTACCTCGTCCCCCGCAACTGGGCGAGCGAGACGACCTACTGGGCCTTCGTCGCGAACTTCGAGAACCCGACCGCGAAGACCTACTTCTTCACGACGATGTCGCTCGCGAACTACACGAACTTCACGCCGCAGATGAAGTCCGTCTTCGGCCTCGTCGAGGCCCCGGTCATCCCGGTCACGGAGTTCTCGCTCGCGGCGGTCTTCTACCGGACGCTCAACTACGACCCGTCGACGACGAACAAGGTCGCGCCGACCGCGTTCGCCTTCCTCTTCGGCGTTACGCCGTACCCTCTCCCGGGTAACAGCGCGCAACTCTCGACGCTCAAGTCCGCCTTCGTCAACTACGTCGGAACCGGAGCCGAGGGCGGGATCTCGACCGCCGTCCTCTTCTGGGGGACGACGATGGACGGGAACGACTTCACGTACTGGTACTCGGTCGACTGGGTCCAGATCAACATCGACCTCGACATCTCGAACGCGATCATCGACGGCTCGAACAACCCGATCAACCCCCTGTACTACAATCAGAACGGCATCGACCGGCTCCAGGGGGTAGCCGCGTCGACGATGTCGAGCGGCGTCACGTTCGGCCTCGTCCTCGGGAACGTCGTTCAGACCGCGCTCGACGGCCCGGCCTTGACCGACGCGCTCGCGCGGAAGCAGTTCGAGGGGCAGACGGTCGTCAACGCCGTCCCGTTCATCCCGTACTCGGAAGAGAACCCGGGCGACTACAAGATCGGCAAGTACAGCGGCTTCTCGATCTCGTACACCCCGGCGCGAGGGTTCCTCTCGATCATCTTCAACGTCAACGTTTCCCAATTCGTAGCGGCTTGAGGTAAAAGATGGCCAACCCCCAAGTCCCCCAGGGCTCACTCAACCGGCTGCGGGCCTCGATCGTCATCCCGCAGTTCCCGCAACTCAACGTCACGGCCGCGTTCCTCGGAGAAGAGGCGATCCGCCTCGCCTTCGAGGGCGACTCGACGACGTTCATCAACACGCTGACCGGCGCGGTCACGTCGCCGGAGCCGTACATCGCCGCGTCGCTGACGATCTCGCTCCTCAAGACGCAGAACCTCGCGAACGCCTACAAGGCGCAGATGGAGCAGAGCGCGCTCCTCGGCGACCTGACCGTCCGCCCGGACTCCGCGATCCTCAACCCCTACCTCCTCGAGAACTGCGCGATCGAGAACGTCCAGGAGCTCAACTTCTCCGGACGGGACGCAGCCTACCGCGTCATGATCAAGGGCTTCTATATCGTCAACAACGTCCTCTGGAACGGGTGATCCGCGCCTAGGGCACATCCCGAAGGGCAAATCGGATGCGCATCGACAAGAAACTGAACCTCGTAATACCCGTCGAGTACGACGACCGGACGCTCTACGTCCACTCCGCCCCGATCTCGAGCGAGGCTTTCGAGGCGAACTATATGATCCTCGCGAAGACGTTCTCGAAAATCTACACGGCGGGCCTCAACTGGCAGATCGGTCCCCGGATCGCCGCCCTCGCCCTCAAGGAGGTCGCGGAGGAAGACGGGAACTGGGACGCCGTTCAGGCCTCTCTCGTCAACGACATCGAGCGCCTGACGAACGTCGCCGTCCCCGGCGCGAACGGATGGGAGGTCATTCCCTACGTCGAGGCGCGGTCGAAGGGTATCATCGACGCCGACGACGCGCGGGAGGTCGAGAACGCGATAACTTTTTTTATTGTAGACTACGCGATCCACGGCCGCCGGGACGGGGAGAAAGTCATCAAGGAGGCGGCGAGGCTCTGGGGCGGGCAGACTACGTCGTCGAACTGTACGGAGTTCGCCGCTTCCTTGCCGACGTCGACCGGGGCCGCGAGTTCTGGCGAGAAGGCGGCGTCGTAGGCGACGTTCTCGACTGGGCGTCCGGCGAGGGCTCCGACGAGTTCTTCTCCCGCGACGGCGAAGAGCAATTCGACGCCTCCCGCTTCCGCAACCGTCACGTCGTCAACGCGATCCTCTCGCTCAAGAAGGGCAAGTGAATGGCCGTCAAGAGCGTTATAGAAGTCGAGGTCGACGACGGCGCGTTCAAGACGTTCAAGGCGCTCTTCGACAAATTCAAGGAGCAGGCCGCCGAGATCCCGGAGGTCTGGGCTCAAGTCGGCAAGGAGACCAAGGGCTCCGCCGGTAACTTCGCCGATATGACCGCCGCGCTTATGGCGCAGGCGCATTTGATGGACGCGCTCGAGAAGAAGCGCCGGGCCGCCGACCGGGCCGTCGACAAGGAAACGACGAGCTGGAAGCGCATCTCGACCTACTCGAAAGAGGTCGCGGGCAACATCGGCAAGGCGACGGTCGCGCTTCTCAAGTGGGGAGCCTTGACCGGCGTCGTCTCCGGCCTCCTAGGCGGGGGCGGCCTCTACGGGATAGACCGCCTAGCCCTCGGCGTCGGGGCCGGTAGGCGCTCGTCCCTGGGACTAGGGATCGGCTACGGCGAGCAGAAGTCCTTCGAGACCAACTTCGGCCGGATCGTCGACCCGAACTCCTTCCTTTCCGGGGTCAACGAATCCCTTCACGACGTTACCAAGCGCTGGATGCTCCAGGCGGCGGGCGTCAAGGCTTCGACGATCGCGGGCGGCGACACCGGGGCGGTCGGGGTCGAACTCCTCAACTCCGTCAAGACCCTCGTCGACCGGACCCCGGCGAACCAGCTTCAGCAGCTCTCGGATTCCCGGGGGCTCGGTCAGTTTTATTCCCTCCAGGACCTCGTCCGGCTCAAAGCCACCTCTCGCGAGGAGCTCGCGACGCAGGGCGCAGCGTTCCGACGCGACGCGGGCTCGTTCGGTCTCGACGACCGGACGCAGCGCCGCTTTCAGGACTTCGCGACCCAGCTCTCCCGGGCCGGTCGCAAGATCGAGACGGTCTTCGTCGAAGGCCTCTCCCCCCTGGTCCCGTCCCTCTCCAAATTGTCAGAATCCGTCGCCGACGCGCTCGGCTCGTTCCTCAAGAGCATCAAGCCGTCCGACGTCGACGCGATCGGAAAAGACATAACCGACTTCGCGAAGTACCTCGGCTCGCCCGAGTTCAAGAAGAACCTTCACGACTTCGGCGCGGACGTCGGAAGCCTCGCGCACGCGATCGCCGACGCGCTCCACGCGCTCGGCAAGCACTCCGTCCAGGACGCCGCGTTCGGCGCGGCGGCGGGTTTCGTCGTAGGCGGCGTACCCGGCGCGGTCGTTGGCGGCCTCGTTGGCGGCGCAGTCGGCGCTGGTCGCGATGGCGTAACGGTCTCGCACGTCGAAGGCGGCAAGACGATCGTCGATAGACCCGACCTCGTCGGGAAGGGCTTCGTCGACGACGGCAAGTTTCACGTCCTTCATCCCGAGACCTGGGGTCGCGGCTGGACCCGGCCGAACGATACCAACCCCGGCAACATCGAGAAACTCGACGGGACGGGCTATCGGACTTTCGCCAATCCTGGTGAGGGCGTTCGCGCGGTCGCGGATCAGCTCAAGCGGTACGAATACTCGAACAAGTGGGGGCACCTCGATACGATCGCGAAGATCATCGCGACCTACGCTCCCGCCAAGGCCGGAAACAACGTCGGCGCGTACATCAAGGACGTCGTCGGGCAGACGGGGTACAAGGCCGATCAGCATCTAGAACTTTCCGACAATAGGGTCCTCGCGAAGCTGACGTCGGCGATCCTCCGCCACGAGAACATCAAGAAAAATTCGGGCTACACGCCGGAGAAGACCTTGCAGATCATCAACAATACGGGCGGCAACGCGATGGTCGTCGCCTCGCAGGCCGCTAGGTGAGCGGCGCGGGCCGTGCCCAGTTCGACCTCTCCTTCCAGATCAGCCCGATCATCTTGGTCGGGGGGATCGCGGCGGGACAGACCGGCGGAATGTCAATCTCCGATCTCCTCGGGGAATCGGACTCGGACGAGCCGTTCGCCAAGTTCATACCGCTCAACGGCGGGACGATCATCGACCAGGCGGTCGCGACCTTCCCGTTCGCGAACCAAACGGTCGCAGCCAACGCGGTCATAGCAAACCCGAACGTCGTCTCCCTCAAGATGATCGTTCCGGCGGTGGACGGCTTCAGCTACGGGCAGAAACTGCAAGTCATAACGGCGCTACAATCCTCGCTCGCGAAGCACAACGCGCAGGGTGGAACCTACACCGTCGCGACGCCCTCCTTCTACTACGACAACTGCCTCTTGACCGCCCTCCGCGACATCTCCGGCGGCGAGTCGAAGCAGGCGCAGATCGAGTGGCAATTCGACTTCTTCCAGCCGCTGATCACGCTCGCGGCCGCAGCCGCCGCGCAGAGCACGCTTATGAGCAAGGTTTCCAACGCGACGCCGGTCGACGGCGATCCGCCCGCGTGGTCCGGCCTCTCGACGACCTCCGGCTCGCCGCCGGGCGTCGGATCGACCGGATCGACCCCGTCCGCCGCGCCGCCCGTCGGGAGCCCGCCGTGACGACGTATTTCGAGTTCGCGCCGACCAACACGGCGGCGTTTCAATTTCAACCGACGTTCGACGGCGTGGTCTACAACGTCGCCGTCCCATGGCTCCTCTTCGGCCGCCGCTACTACGTCGCCTGCTACGCGCTCGACGGGACCCTCCAGTTCCTCTTGCCGCTGATCGGCTCGCCGACGGGGTTCGAGATACAGGCGATCGAGTGGGAGCGCGGCAACGCGATCGTCACGACGGTCGAACCGCACGGCTTCAAGATCGGATCGACGACCGAGGTGACGATCTCCGGCGTCGCCCCGGCCGCGTACGACGGCAAATTCAAGGCCCTCGCGGTCGACCCCGTCACCCTCTCCTACCCCCTGGCCGCCAACCCCGGCCAGGCGACGGCGCTCGGAAGCGCGAACCGCGATATAAGCATGACGGCGGGGTACTTCAATTCGACCCTCGTCTATCGTGCCGCGAACAAGACCTTCGAGGTCTCGCCCTAGTGCGGTATTACAAGATCGTTCTCAAGAACGCGACGAGCGGCGAAGTCATCCGGCCCGCCTCGATGACGAACCTCGACGCCGATTCGAGCTACGCGAGCTACGCGGGCGGCGCGACCCTTCCGGGCGCGCTCAACGTCGAGCTCGACCTCCCGGTCTCGTCCTTCGCAACGCCAGCCGGAGCGGCCTACGTTAAGATCTGGGGCGTCTCCCTCGCGGAGATCGCCCAGTCGAACGACCTCGCCGGTTGCAAGATCGAAGTCTACGGCGGAATGCAGAAAGGCCTTCCGCTCGCCAAGCCAGCGCAGGCGGGGCTCTTGGTTCAGGGGGTGGTTTCGCAGGCCTTCGGCAACTGGGTCGGGACCGAGATGTCCCTCGACCTGATCGTCGTAGCCGACGCCGGGACGAGCGAAGCGCCGAAGAACATCGTCCTCGACTGGAAGAAAGGCGCGACCCTCTCGGACGCGCTTTCCTCGACCTTGACGAACGCGTTCCCGGGATCGACGGCGAAGATCAACATCGACCCCGGCCTCGTCGCGACGCAGGATCAGCAGGGGTTCTACGCGACGATGACGCAGCTAAACTCCTACCTCGTCTCGGCGAGCAAGGGGATTATAAAGCGCGACGGCTACATCGGGGTTCAAGTCGCGCAGCTCGGCAACGCCTTCAACGTCTACGACGGGACGACGAAGTCGACGCCGAAGGAGATCGCGTTCGAGGACCTACTCGGGCAGCCGACGTGGATCGGACCTAGCGTCGTTCAATTCAAGACGGTTATGCGGGCGGACGTCGTCCTCGACGACTACGTCAAGCTCCCCGCGCCTCAGGTCTCCGCGACGGCGGCGGGAACGCCGCCGTTCGGGAGCGGGATCAAGCAGAAGAGCGCGTTCCAGGGTTCGTTTCAGATCATAGACGTGCATAGCTACGGAAGCTTCCGGCAGCCCGACGCCTACGCTTGGAATACGACGTTCAACGCGGTCCCGGAGCTGCAATGAGCTTCAACGCGCAGAAGACGCCGGGCGGGAAGAGCCTCAACGAGCTGACCCGGATGCGGACCGGCGACGCGCGGCAGGTCGTCGGGCAGCGCCTGCCGTGCTCCGTTACCGCCGTCGACGGCGCGATGGTCACCGTCAAGTTCGAGATCGCGACGGAGGACTTTACGCTCCCGAGCGTGACGGTCCCGATCGCCAACTCGATATACGTCCGCGAGCCGACGCAGGTCAGCGACAAGGGCTATGTTCAGGCCGCCGACGCGCGCCTCGGCGGCGTCGCCGGGCTCTTCGAAGGCTCGGCCGACCTCTCGACGCCTTCGAACCTCGGCGCACTCGTCTTCGTCCCAATCGGCAACGCAACTTGGGAACCTGTCCCCGACCCCGACAAGCTGACGCTCCAGGGGCCGAAGGGCTTCTACCTCCGCGACCTCCCGGAGTCCGGCGGCGACGAGACCTTCTCAATCGTCGGCGACAAGGACTCTGGGACGATCACGATAAAGGTCGGAAACGACGTCTCGGCCGTTCTCAGCGCGACGGAGATTCTCTTCAAGGTCAAGACGAACGCAACAATCAAGATGATAGACGGCGAGATCGACATCGACGCGACGACGGTCAAGATCAACGGGCACGATTTCAATACGCACGAGCACTCGGGGGTTCAGACCGGAGGCGGAAACACGGGAGGCGTCGTTTGAGGACTTACGGACGCGCCGTCGACCCGAACACCGGCAAGTTCGGCTGGATGATTGTCGAGACGGCGGCGGACGGGTCGAACGACTACGTCTACCTGACGACGCTCTGCCAGGTCCTCCTTCTCAACCTCAACGAGTCGCCGTTCTTCGCCAACTATGGTATCCCGGCGCACCAATCCGTCGCGCAGCAGATCGCGCCCGACTTCTACGTCGCCGCGACGCAGCGGCAATTCGCGGGCTTCTTCGCGAGCCTCGTCATCAACAAGATCAAGGCGATCCCGCCGACCTATGCGGTCCGGGTCATCACCAACCAGGGCGTTAAGATGGAAGCGACGGTGGCAATTTGAGCACGGGACTGCCGCTCGTCATGACCGCCGCCGGTCCGCAGCCGACCGCGCCCGCGACGCTCCGCGCGGAACTCCTCGCGTCGGTCGCGGCGACCAACCCGGGCTACACGGCGAACCTGCCCGCCTCGCTGATCGAGGACGTCGCGAGCACGGACGTCGGCGCGCTCGTAATCGCCGACACGGCCCGCGTCGAAACCGTCAACTCCCTGACGCCCTACGGCGCGAACCCCTTCCTGCTCAACCAGCTCGGGCAGGTCTACGGCGTCCCGATCGGCGAGCCGACGAGTACGTCGGTCTTCCTCGTCTTCTCCGGCCCGGCGGGCTTCGTCATCGGGAAGGGCTTCCTCGTCTCGGACGGGACGCACCAGTACGCGGCGGCCGACGGCGGCGTCATCGACGGAACGCTTCAGTCGACCCCCCTGTTCTTCGTCGCGACCTCGCAGGGATCTTGGCCGGTCCCGGCCAACTCCGTGACGACGTTGATCACGTCGATCCCGACTTCGGTTAGCACCATTACCGCGACGAACCCACTCCCGGGCGTTCCCGGCATCGCGACCGGCGAGACCGAGGAGTCCTACCGGGCGCGCGTCCTTCAGGCCGGGCTCGCGGCGAGCCAGGGGATGACGCGCTACCTCAAGACGCTCCTCGGGCAAGTCTCGGGAACGCAGACGCGCTTGATCTCGGTGCGGCAAATCGTCGGCGCGGGATGGGAAGTCATCTGCGGCGGCGGCGATCCCTACGAGGTCGCGTTCGCGATCTTCCAGGCGCTCTTCGACATCAACACGCTCGTCGGCTCGACGATAAAGATCACCGGGATTACGAACGCGACGCTCGGCGTCGTCACGACGGACCTCAACCACGGGCTCGTGACGGGGCAGAACAACGTTCACATCGCCGGGGTCGTCGGAATGACCGGCGCGAACGGAGGCCCGTATACCGTAACCGTTCTGACAGAGAAGACTTTCACGTTCGGGGTCAACACGAGCGGCTTCGGGGCCTACGTCTCCGGCGGCGTCGTTACGCCGAACGCGCGGAACGTCGTCGTCGACGTTGACGATTATCCCGATACGTATGCGATCCCGTTCGTCAACCCGCCGCAGCAGTCCGTGACGATGAACGTTACGTGGAACACCAACGCGACAAACTTCGTTAGCGCGGCGGCGGTCGCGCAGCTCGCGATCCCGGCGCTGACGGACTACGTCAACTCGATCGGCGTCGGCCAGCCGATCAACCTCCTCGAGATGACGACGATCTTTCAGGCGGCGATAACGCCGGTTTTGATTCCGGACCTCCTCGTCCGCCTCGTCTTCTCCGTCAACATCAACGGCGTGACGACCGCTCCCCCGGCTGGCGAGAGCGTCATCAACGGCGACCCGGAGTCCTATTTCTTCGCCGCGCAGTCCGGAATAGTGGTCGTTCAGGGATGATCCCGTCTTCCGCGATCGGCTCCTTCGTCATCGGACGTTCCCCGATCGGGGCGTTCGTTCCGCCGCCGCCGCCGGTTCCGTTTCCGCCGCCGGGTCCGACGACGGTCACGAAGGTCATACCGGCCTACCTCTATCAAGAGTACAACGACGACGACGACCTTCAGGGGTTCTTCGCGGCGCAGAACGCGCTAGCGCAGGACATCGTCGGCTGGTTCGCGACGATCGGCCTCCCGGTCTACACCGGGGAGCAGGTCTCCAACCTCCTCCTCGACTGGGTCATCGCCGGACTCTACGGGATCGAAGGCCGACCGGCCCTCCCGTCGGGGACGAACCAAGACGTCGGCCCGCTAAACACGTGGGCGCTCAACACCCTCGCGCTCAACGCCTACGAGATCATCGGGAACCAAAACTTCTACGCGACGACGGACGACATCTTCCGCCGCATCTTGACCTGGCACTTCTACAAGGGCGACGGGAAGGTCTTCACGATACGCTGGCTCAAGCGCCGCATCATGCGGTTCTTGACCGGCGTCGACGGGACGGCTGGAGAGACCGACGAGACCTACCCGATCTCGGTCTCGTTCGGCGCGGGGAACCAGGTCAACATCGGGGTTGCGAACGGGACGCGGACGATCACGACGAGCGCCCTCCTCAACACGTTCGCGCTCAATACGGTCGCCCTCAACGAGCTCGACTCGACCTTCGTCCCGGAGCCGCCGTTTCCGCTCGCGCCGATCCTCAAGGCGGGGATCGACTCGGGCGTTCTCGAGCTACCTTTTCAGTTCACATACGTCGTGACGATCACGACCTAGCGGAGACCTATCGAAGATGGTCAACACCTTCCTCTACGCGAACAACGCCAAGTCGGCCCTCGCCGGGGCGATCACGAACGTCGCGACGTCGGCGAACTTGACGTCCGGCTCCGGCGTCCTCTTCCCGAACCCGGTCGCCGGACAACAGTTCGCGATGACCTTCGTCGACGCGGCGACTGGCCTCCTCAACGAGATCGTCTACGTCACGTCGCGGTCGGGCGATACCGTCACGATGGTTCGCGCGCAAGAAGGTACGACCGCCCTCGCCTGGAGCGCCGGAGACATCGCGGCGAGCCTTATGACGGCGGGGAACATGGCGCAGTTCCTTCAGCCGGGAAATACGACCTACCTTCGAACGCGGCTTGCGACGAATACTACGTTCTACGCGTCGAACACCGGAAACGATAGCACAGGCGACGGCACCGTCGGCAATCCGTGGGCGACGATGGCTCACGCTATCGCCGTCGTATATCAAAGCTATGACGCGAATGGCGCAACGGTAACAATCAAATGGAATGCTGCCGTTACAAACACTGAAAATTTGATCATAAACGGGCCGATGGTCGGCGTCGGATTGCCTTCTAATTTCGTCTTGGATTTCAACTCTCAGACGATGAGCCCGTCGGCTACGGCCGATTGCATAATCGCGCAAATGAACGCGCTTGTCTCCATTCAGAACGTTATCCTCACGAATACGCACTCCGCCGGGTGCCTTACGGCTCAGTATGGTGGCCAAATTCAAATCGCAGCTGGTGTTACCTTCGGAAGCGCGACCGGTGCAAATCATATTCTTGCTCAGGTAGGCGGCCGGGTAACGTCTAGCGCAAATTATACGATCACCGGTAGCGCGGCTTCGCACGTAAATTGCAACGACAACGGCATTGCTGTAATGCTAGGCGGGGCGACGACGACAATTACCGGAACGCCCGCCTTTTCTCTCGCGTTTATCTTTTGCAATTCCAACGGGTTCTTCGGTTGGACCGCCGCAACATTCTCTGGCGCTGCAACGGGATCGCGCTACAGCGCGTCGCTTAATGGTGTTATCTTCACGAATGGCGCGGGCGCGACTTATTTTCCAGGAAATTCGGCTGGCTCAACATCGACCGGCGGACAGTACGACTAATGACCTCCCTCGCCTGGGGCGCTCGCGTCTCCCCTCTCTTCCGGACGACGGTCGTCGGAATCGCGAGCGACCTCGCGATCTCCGACCCGTCGTGGCTTATGGCCGCGATGGCGTTCGAGACCGGGGAACGGTTCGCGCCCGACGTCCGCAACGGCGCGGGCTCCGGCGCGGTCGGCTTGATCCAGTTTATGCCGCAAACCGCCGCCGCCTTGGGAACCTCGACCGACGAGCTCGCCGCGATGACGCCCGAGACGCAGCTCGGCTTCGTTAAGGCCTACTTCGAGCCGCGCGCCGGTAGGCTCAACAGCCTCGGAGACGTCTACGGTGCTATCCTGTGGCCCGCGATGATCGGCAAGCCCGACGACGCGGTCGTCTTCGACGAGGCCGACCCGCACCACCCGAAGCTCTACCTTCAGAACAAGGGCCTCGACCTCAACGCCGACGGTAAAATAACCAAGGCCGAAGTCGTCTCGCGCGTCGCGCGCGAGCTCGACCGGGGCCTCCTCCCGAACAACTCGACGGAGATCGTATGAATATCAAGAAGCATACCCGCGCGCTCGCCTTCCTCGCCCCCCTGCTCTTTGCGGCGACCGCCGCGCTCGGCCAGTCCTCGCCGAATTTGGTGACGGGGCAGATCCCGACCGCCGCGCAGTGGAACTCCTATTTCGCCTCAAAGCTCGACTACACCGCCCCTCTAGCCGCGATCGCGACGACCGGCTCCGCGAGCAACCTGATCACCGGAACCGTCCCCGTCGCGCGGCTCCCAATCGCGACGACCGGCGCGATCGGCGGCGTCAAGCCGGACGGGTCGACGATTACTATCGGCCTCGACGGAACGATCACCTCCGTTTCGACCGGTGCTATCCCGTGCACGACGACCCCGAACAGCGTCCAGTACGACGCGGCGGGAGCCCTCGGCTGCGTTTCCGGCGTCACCTCCGACGCGACGGTCATGACGTTCGCACCGAGCGCGCTCAAGCTTTCCGGGTCTTCTTCCGGGGCGTCGTTCCTCAACGCGCCCGCGACCGGCGGCGGCCTCCTCGTCCTCCCCCCGGGGGCCGACACCCTCGTCGCCCGGACCTCGACCGACACCTTAACCGGCAAGTCGATATCAGGGGGTGCGAATACCTTTACCAATATCCCGAACGCGGCGCTGACCAACCCCGGTCTGACCCTCGGCTCGACCGGCCTAACCCTCGGCGCGACGACGACGACCGTCGCCGGGTTGACCCTGACGACCCCGACGATTGCGCAGATCGTCAACACCGGGACGCTCTCCCTCCCGACCGCGACCGATACCTTGGTGGCGCGTGCGACGGCCGATACCTTGACCAACAAGTCGATGAGCGGGTCGGCGAACACCTTCACCAACCTGCCGAACTCGGCGTTCACCAACCCCTCGCTGACCCTCGGCTCGACGCTCCTGACCCTCGGCGCGACGACGACCACGGTTGCGGGCCTTACCCTGACCGCGCCGACCTTTTCGACGATCGTCAACACCGGGACGCTGACGCTTCCGATTTCAACCGACACCCTCGTCGCGCGGGCGACGACCGATACCTTGACCAACAAGTCGATGTCGGGCGGAGCGAATACCTTCACCAACATCCCCAACGCGGCCTTGACGAACTCGAGCCTGACTATCGGATCGACCAACGTCGCCCTCGGCGCAACCGCCGCGACCGTCGCGGGGTTGACGCTTACCGCGCCGACCATCGCGACGATCGTCAACACCGGGACGCTAACCCTCCCGACCGCGACCGATACCTTGGTGGCGCGGGCGACGACCGACACCTTGACCAACAAGTCGATGAGCGGGTCGGCGAATACGTTCTCCAACATCCCGGTCGCGGCTTTGACCGGCGCGACGACCACGATCAATACTATCGCCTGCGCGCTCGGCGGCTCTTGTACCGTTCCCGCTGCCGCCGGGACCTTGACCGGCTCGGCCCTCGCCTCCGGCGTAACCTCCGCGCCGGGCGTGACCTCGATCAACGGCTCGACCGTTCCGACCGCGACCGATACCTTCGCGCTCCTCGCCGCGACCCAGACCTTGACGAATAAGACGCTCTCCGGCGCGTCGAATACGATCAACAACCTCAACGCCTCGAACGTCTCGAGCGGAACCCTCGCGACCGCGCGGACCGCCGTCGGCAAGTCCGTCCTCGACCCGGGGACCGGCGTCCTCGAAGCGATGTCGCCGGTTCAAACCGTAACGGCGACGAGCAAGACCTTCGCGACGGCGGACTTCCAGCTCGTCACGCGCCGGACCAATTCCGGGACGGCGATGACCGACACCTTCCCGGCCTCCTCGGCGACCGGGCTCGTCAATGGCACTGTGATGACCGTCAACAACGTCGACGCGACTGCCATCGACACGATCACGGCGGGGTCCGGGACGACGATAGGCGGCAACGCGACCGACGTCCTCGAAGCCGGACGCTCGGCTGCCTATATCTATGACCTCGCGAACACGACCTGGCGGAAGAACTACAACTCCGGGACCGCAGCGATCTTCGCGGCGACCGGCGGCAACGTCGCGAACGACATAGTCACGATGAGGACGAGCTACGGTGGCGTTCAGGACAGCGGTACGGCGCTATCGAGCCTCGCCCTCAACGGGACCGGCGCGGTCATAACGACGAGCCAGTCGCCGACGGCGGCCGACTTCAATACGACTTGCAAAACGTTCACGATCAACGCGACGTCGCTGACGATAACCTTACCGCAGGCGAATACCCTTCAGCCGAACGGCGGATGCTATTTCGTCAGTAACCCGTCGGCTTTTTCGGCGACCGTTGCCCCGAACGCCGCCGACAAGATCAACAACGGAACGACCGGCGCGAGCGTCTCCGTCGCGGCGGGCTCCTTGACCCTCGTTACGACCGACGGGATCAACGGCGACTTCCTCCCGCTCGGCGGCTCGAGCGGCTTCCCGATCACTCTCGGCTCGACCTCGGTCGGAGCGGGTTCGACGACGACGAGCATCTCCGGCTTGTCCCTCGTCGCGCCCGCCTTGGGAACACCCGCTTCCGGCGTCGCGACCAACTTGACCGGGCTTCCTTTGTCGACCGGCATCACCGGCTTCGGAACCGGCGTCGCGACGCTTCTTTCTGGCGCGGCTTCCGGAACGGGAGGCCCCGTCGGGACGACGTCCCCGTCGTTCTCGGGAACGGTCAACGCCGTCGCGCTCGTCCTCTCCGGCAACTTGACGACGAACGTCACCGGGTCGACGCAGTGCCTCAACGTCAACACGCTCGGCGTTATCTCCGGCTTCGGGGCGGCGTGCAGCGGCGTTCAATTGTCGGCCGCGAACGTCTGGTCGGCGCAGCAGAGCAACTCGGTGACGACGTTGACGATCTCGACGGCGACCTTCACGCCCGACGGCTCGGCGAACAACTACAAGATCGGATTGACGAGCGCCTGCCCGTGCACGCTCGCCAACCCGAGCGCGACTCCCGTCGCCGGAACGGCCGGGCTGATGGAGGTCGATCAAGACGCGACCGGCAGCCGAACCTTCGGAACTTATGGTTCGCAGTATCAATTCCCGGGAGGGACCTCGACCTTGACGCTCAGCACGGCGGCGAACGCCGTCGACTATGTTCCTTTTTACGTCAGGGACTCGACACATATCGTTTTGAGCCCTCCGATCCTCAACCCGGTTCACTAAATGAGGAAGCTCCTCGCATCCGCGCTTCTATGGTTGGCGCTCTTCGCTTCGCCCGCCTTCGCGGCGACGACGACGGTTTTCCTGACGTCCGGCACGACTTGGACCGTTCCGGCCAGCGCCACCGTCACCGCCATCGAAGCTATCGGACCTGGTGGCAATAGCGGCGCGGCCGTTCTCAATACGAGCGGCGGCGGCGGCGGTCAGGGGGGTGGCTACGGCAAGGTCACGTCACCGTCAAACGTTCACCCCGGCGACGTCCTCAACATCCAAGTCGGCGCGGGCGGATCGACGAACCCGACTTTCGTTCAGGACGACACGAATACGGTCATCGCCCAAGGCGACTACGGCGCGAACGGTTCTACGCTAACCGGCGGTTCTCGATCTCAGACCAATGTAGGTGCGGCATCTACGGCGGCGGGCGGAGCGGGCGGATCAGTCGCTTCCGGTGCGCGGGGTGGTGCGGGCGGCGGCGCTGCTGCCGGACCTTCCGGCGCTGGCGGTCACGGCGGCTCCATTACGGGAACGGGCAATTCCGGAGCGGGAGGTGGCGGCGCGGACGGCGGAGCCAATGCCGTCAACAACGGCAGCAATCCCGGCTCGTCTGGCGGCAACGGCCCGCTCGGTTCGGGCGGCGGTACGACGGCGACGGCAGGCGTCAATGGCGGCGGCGGCGGCGGCTCTACCGGGAGCAGCGGCTTTCCGGCTCAACCCGGCGCGGGCGGTCCCGGCACGAATTACGATTCGACCCACGGCTCCGGCGGTGGCGGTGGTGGTGGCGGCGGTGCAACGAGCTTGACGGCGGCGGCGGGCGGCGCGGGCGGACTTTACGGCGGCGGCGCGGGCGGTCCGGGCGCGGCATCTACGGGCACCAACGGAGCCGTCGCTTCCGGCAAAGCGGGCTTGATCGTTATTACTTACACGACGCCCAGCGGTTCTCCCCCAACCTTCACGTTTAGGTCGATACCGTGATCAACGAAGGCCGCCTCCTCAAGCATCTAACCTGTATCATCGCTTTCGTAATGATGACCGCTGTTTGGTCAGGTGAAGCGCAAGCCGTTCATCGCGGAACGAACGCGTCGATCGCCGCCGGGCCGGTCCTTCAAAACGTTGCCGTCAACTACGGCGTCTTGACGCCGAGTGGCCTCGGAAGCGTCCGCCTGAGCTCCCAGGACCTCAACTACGGAACGGGCCTCAACCCGTCCGGCCTAGACGTCCTCGTGAGCGGGGGCTGCGCGAAGTGGAGCGAGACCTTCGTCAGTGGGCGGTCGTCGACCGACTTCAACTTGATCCCCGCGCACACGGTCGAAGGAACGAGCGCGAAGACGCCGAACATCTCTTCCACAGGCGTCGGGCACATGACCGGGGCCTACGTCTTCAACATCGTCTGTGAGGATTCCTCCGGGACCCCCCTGGCGACAAAGACGCTCACCTACAATTCCGCGACGAACGCGGTCAACATCGGGACCGGCGACCGCAACTTCTCGAATTGGCCATCCGGCTTCGGCAACGTCGCCGGGGCGAAGGTTCTCTTCAGCACCGGCTTCGTTCACGACAGCGGGCGCATATTCTATACCGCCGCATTCTCTCAACAGGTGATTTGGACTTGGGCGGATACCTCGCGGCCAGGGGCGGAAATTCAGCTCGAATTTGCAAGCGGGTCCGGGAACGTCCTTGTCAAGGATATGTCTTTCACGGGGTCATCAGTCGCCGGTATCGGTTCGCTCTTAACTCTCGCTGGCACCGGCGGTCCTATGTCGGCGGACAACGTTCACGGCTATTTGAGCCAAGCCATAATCGGGAACAGTCAGACGGCCTTCGTTTCGCCGGGCGGCGTTAGCGGTACGGTCAACAATTTCAGTTGTGAGTGGTGCGCCACCGGGGCGGCGGTCGGGTCAAACTATATAATGACAAACGGGTATTTCCGTTATGTCAATAATAACGGCCTATTCTTCGTCAGCTTGCACGACACCGAAATTGATGATGTTACGGTTGCCTCGCTTGTAACTAATGCGCTCAACCAACATCCCGATTGTATGCAGCGGGCAGACGGATCGTCGCAAATACGGCTCGTCGTCAAACGTTTCATGTGCATCGGAGCGGATGCTACTTCGACGGCGCAAGGCCCTTGGTTCGGCGGCGCGGTTCTCGGGAGCAACGGCGGCATACAGGGCTATATCAGCGCCGGATGCGGCAACACAAATCCCGGCAAAAACCTCTGCATCACAAGCGGCGGTCTCCTGACTGGTTCTGCCGGATCTGTCATCTATTCGCCATCCGGTTCGCCTGTCGGCGCGTCCGACCTCGTGACTATCGGCAACTGCGGCTCGAACTGTCTCGGTCAGACCTCGGTGGCGCTCAACCTCGCGTCCGATATCAACTACGGAAGCGCGGGAGCTCCGGCGACGTTCTACGGTCTTCAGACCGTGGACAATACGTTCGATATGATCGCCTACGCGGCGAATACCTTCAACGGCTTGGTGAGCGGGTCGGAGGCGGGAACCTCGACCGTTTCGCGGTTCACGTATATCGAGCAGGACTACCCGGGAGCGGGAGCGGCTGGCGTCGGCTTTACTTTGGGAAATTGCGAAGTCACCCAGGTACATCTCGGAACGTTCAGTCTTAGTGGCGGGATTATTTACGAGGGGATCGGCACTCGCAAGGCGAACCCGATAACCCCGGCGACGCCATGCTCTCCGAACGTCCCGCCCGCCAACACGACGGTTTCGAACGTCACCTCGGCGAGCGGCAATACGACGACGCTCAACGCGGCCTTCGCCGGGGGCAACCCGCAACCGATCCTCGAGGCCGTCCTCCCCGCGACGTACAAAGGCGAGACCGTCGCGCAGCTCAAGCATTATTACTGCGGCGTCCTAGCCGCGAAGGTCGCCGGTCCGCTCGACGGCGGCGGGGGTACTTGGTACAACGCCTTCAACTCCAGCGGCAATTGGGCCGACGGAACGGCGTGTTGACGAATTTTTTAACGAAGAAGGGCAACTACCTATGAAACGCATCGCATTGACTCTGTTCCTCCTCGCCTCGACCTCCGCCTTCGCCGAAGACGCCAAGCCGAAGCCGACCTGCGGCAAATCGGTCGAGGACTGCCAGAAGGTCGTCGACGACCTGACCGGCAAGCTCGGCGAGATGACCCTCGCCTATCAGGGCGCGAGCGCGCAGCGCGACGCCAACGCCAACGCCGCCGCCAAGTCGGCCGCCGACGCCAACCTCGCCGCCTGGATCAACCAGCAAAAGGCCGCGATCGCCGCGCCTTCCGCGAAGAAGTGATCCGCCTCCCGGCGGCGCTCGCGGTTTTCCTCCTCGCGGGCTGCGCCAACCTCGCCGCCTATCAACCCTACGTGGCGGACGTCAAGGACCGGAAGGCCCTCGCCGACGACGAGGTCGCCTGCCTCGCCCGCGCGGAGGCCTACAAGGCCCCCCTGTCGGGCCAAGCGATCGCGTCGGCGGCGCTACAGGGGGGCGCGGTCAACGCCGCCTCGGGCGTCCTCAACCCGCTCGCGCCGGTCTTGGGGAGCCTCGGCTACGCCTCCGGCGAGTTCCTCTCCGAGCTCGGGCTCTTGAGCTCGGCCCAGCGCCGGGTCTTCTTGATCTGCCTCTCTCATCGCGGGATGCGGAGCGGCCTCTACGACGTTCTCGATCCAAACCAATAGGGGGAAAGTATGTCGCCGAATCTCAAGTTCGACATCAAGATAACCGGCAATCCGCTCGTCGACGGGGTCATCCTCAAGATGGTCGGGATGTTCGCGGGCGGCCTCGCGATCAACGCGGCGGTCTGGCTCAAGGCCCACGGCTTCGCGCCGGACTCCGAGATCCTGACGCAGGCGATCGGCGGCGTTATGGTCGGCGGCCTCGTCCTCGTCGCCGGTTGGTACAAGAGCAAGAACGACTACGCGAAGGCCGCGCAGGGCGGAATCAACCTCGTCCTTAGCGGCGAGGCCATCGCCAAGGACGGGTCGACGATCATGAACATAGGAGCCCCGGGCTCGACCCCGCCGATGCCGGTGACGCCGAAGACCGGCGTCGAGATCATGAAGCTCGCGACCCCGGCGAAGGCCGCCTAGCTTGGGCGCTTTTTGGACTTGGCTCCGGGAGACCGTGACGGGCGTTATACTAGGGTTCTTCGGGAAAGGCCCGGGAACCGTTTCCCCGGCCGAGCGGGTCGGGCAACTGGAGAGCGAGAATGCGGGACTCAAGAAAGAGATCGACGTCGCGGACCGCGCGGAGGCTGCTCGCGATCGCGTTCCTGACGACCCTCGGAGCGTGTACGACGACCCCGCCAACCGCCGGGAGCGCCCTCCCGGCTAGGACGACGCCGACGGCGACCGCGCGCTACGTTCCCTGCGCAGCCGACCCGATCATCTCCTACAACGCTCCGGACCCGGATCACCCGGTCAACGAGACGGCGGCGAATATCTACGACACGCCGCCTACTATTTCACAAATACGAAAGAACAACGCCGCGCGCATCGAAAGCTGCGGCAAGTGACGTCGGCACAAAAGGTCAAAAGCGTGGCAGAGAACGCCTGGGTTACGTTCTTCGGACGCGGGATGCAGCTGATCGGGACGCCGCTTATGGTCGCCCTGATCCTCGCGGTCCTTCACAAGATAGACAATTTCGGACACCGGATCGACGTCCTCGAGGACAAGATGTCGGTCGCCTATGCCGACCCGTACCACGCGACCGACGCGAAGCGCGACTTCGAGTGGCGCGACCGGAACGCCGCCGGAATCGAATCCCACGTCGAGAACCTCGACGGACGCGTGCAGGCCCTCGAGCTGGCCAACGCGCGGGGACGCAAATAAGCTCGCGGACCAACCAAAGGAGAAGGGCATGACAACTTCAACAGCAACACTCTCGGGCCTGGCCGCCCAAATCGAGGCCTTCGCGTCGGCCGCCGTTGCCGCCGCCAAGGCGGAAGCCGAGAAGATCGGCGCGGAGATTGTCGTCGAGGCGAAGGCGGTCGAAGCCGCCATCGAACCGATCGCCGTCATGGCGTTCAACGAAGTCGTCCAACAGTTCGGCGCGCTCGCGGCGGCTACGGTGACGAGCTTGTTCGGCCAGGCGGGCGCTTTGCTCTCCGGCGGCGAGAAGGCAGACCTCGCCGCGAGGACCCTCGTCGACGCTGTCGAGCAATCCGGCAAGAAAATCCTCGCCGACGACGCAACCGCCCTGATCAAGAACTCCTACACGGCGGTCAAGAACCTGCTTCAGCCCGCCGGATAACGCGCCGACGATTGATCCTAGATAGAATGAAAAACGCCGCCGAGGCTTTCGCTTCGGCGGCGTTTTTGTTGACGCGAGGGCAAGTCGATTGCCGAGCCTACCTCCCGGTCTCCGGCGCGTCTAGGGCGACCCGCGCCGTCCCGTCGGGTTCGGAGAAGGCCGCGAACTCGACGACGGCTAGGACGGCTCCCGCGACCGCCGGGAGGGCGAGGAAGGCGAGAAAGAGGAGCGCGACGAGGGTCAACCCTCCCGACCCCCTGACCTCGCGGCGGAACAGGGGGCGGGCTTCGGGCTTCGGGATATAGACGCGGCTCATCGGCTCGGCTCCTTGTAGAATTGGTGGCCGCCGATCGACGCGGTCTCGCGCCAACCCTTCCAGCGGACCTTGGTCAGCGCGCCGTTCTCGTAGCGGGTCGCGCCGCCGGTCGGGTCGGGGGCCTCGTCGCGGTCGATCCAAGAAAGGAGGGCGACCTCGTAGGCGTCGTTCCAGGCGTCGTGCTCGCGGATCGAGTGGTCCCGCCCGTCGTTGACCCAGGAGAACTGGCAGACGCCGTTCCGGGGGTCGCATTGCGAGACGACCTTGCAGGCCTTGCGGGGGAAGACGCCGCCCTTCATCCGATTGAGGACGACGTTCGTGACGTACCACATCCCGTCCTCGCCCTCGCCCCGCGCCTCGAAGTAATTGTTCTCGGCGATGCATTCAATCTCGCGGAGGTCCTCGTCGGAGAGACTCGCCGCCGCGCTCCGGACCCGCGCGTCGAGCGAGGTTCGGATCACGACGACGCCGTCGCGGGCGGCGATCGCGTCGCGGTAGCCGCCGGAGAAGAGGAAGACGATCCCCGCGAGCGCGAGAAGGCTCATCGCGAAGGCGGCCGGGCCGAGGCGGTTCAAGACCGCCTCCCGTTCGACGCCGCGACGATGATCGCCAAGAAGATGAAATTGAGGAAGATCGAGGCGACGAGCGCCCCCGCATAGTGTTCGTGCATTTGCTTCGTCTCCGGTTATATACGCGAGAAGCATAGGCACGAATTTCCTAACGGGAGGTTAAAACGGAATCGGATCGTCGGCGGTCGCCGGGTATTTCGGGACGAGAACGACCTCGAGCCCTTGCTCCGGCGCGACCGGGACGTTCGCCTCCGACCAGAGCCCGACGTTGATCCGCTTGACGATCGCCTCCGCGACCCGCTCCCAATCGTCGTAATAGCCGTCCGGCGCGGCGAGGACGGGCTCGTTGTTCGCGTCCTTGACCTCGAGACCCTCGACCCGCCACGGGCGCGGATGGACCTCGGAGAGTCTCCAAGGACCGCGCGGGTAGGACCGCGACCCGGCGTAGGAGCCGTAGTAGGACCAGGAGGCCTTCGAGAGCCCGCGCGGGCGGCGCTTCATAACGGCGCGGAAGGCCTCCGACGGCGGGACGTGGCCCGGGAACGTCATCCCGTGCTCCCAGTTGTCTTGCTCGGCGGTCAAGACCGCCTCGACCTGCTCCTCCGTCGCCTCGGTCAAGACCCAGCGCGCGACGAGGTCTTTTAGGTGATAGGTGTAGGCGATCGAGCGGTTCTCCGTCAGCTCGAGGACCTCGAGGACGTTGTAGGTGAAGACCGACGGCTTGCCGAGGTCGAGGGCCCGCATCGTCCGGTAGTAGACGTGATCGGATTCGCCGGGAAACGCTTCGAGGAGGACGCCGCTCCGCCGACCGCGCGGGAGGAAGATCGAGTCGATCTCCTCGGCGGCCTTGAGGAAGTCCGGCTGGTCGATGACGACGTAGGTCTTGCCCGCGTCGGGGCCGCCGTGGAAGAGGTCCCACTTGTCCGGCGCGTCGATCAGGACGGTCCGCCCGCCCTCGTCGCGGGTATTGCTCTCGAGCTCGCGGAAGGCCATCCAGGGCTGCCAGTTCCGCCCGTAGGACGTCGTGAACGGCATCTCGTAGGCGGTCGGTCGCTTGCCGCCCTCCTTGAGGACCTTCATCACAATCGTCTCGAGCGGGGAGCCCCGGAAGGTCGAAACCTTCTTCGTGAAGGTGATCTTGTCCCGGCCGCGCCATACGACCGGCTCCGCGCCGAGCCGGACGAGGACCGCGATCGCGTACTTGAGCCCGGTTCCGAAGTAGCCGATCGGGTTGGTCGTATTGGGCTTCGCGTGCGCGCCCATCACGGTAAAGGCCCGGAGGTCGATCAAGCCGGGGGTCTCGAAGACGACGGCGGTCATAGCGCAATCCTTTCGACGAAGGCTTTTATCTGATCGCGGAAAATCGCCGCGAGGACGATCAGGAGTATCGGGGCCCAGAACTCGACGACGACCGCACCGAGGACGGCGACCATAGCGGCGACGCCGACGATCCCGAAGGCGGCGATCGCGCCCAAGCCGAGGAGGACCCTCACGGCTTTTCCTCCATCCCGAGGATCAGGAGCGAGATCCCGAGGAGGCCGACCCGGAAGGCGGAGGCCTCGAACTCGTCGCGCGCCATAGCGAGGCGACCGTCGAAGGCCGCGCGCTCGTCCGCGAGCGCCGCCTTGAGCTCGACCTTCGCCTTGCGGTACCACCAGCACGCCGACCAGACCTTGAAGCGCGCCGCGTTACGGCGACGCTCCTCGGCCTCGCGGATTTCTTCCATCGTCTTGTCGTCGAGCATATCATTCCCCCTTCTTCGCGAGGAGCGCCGCTTCTTCGACGCCCTTCCGCCACTTCGCCTCGGAACGGGTCATCCCGTTCCACTTCATCCGCCCGTCGACGAAGAGCGCCCAGCTATAGGCGTCGTCGCCGCCGTCCTTCCTGATCTTGACCCGGGAGCCGCTCATCTCCGGTCCTCCCCGGGGATCAAGATCAGCGTCTCCATCGCCCGCGTCTGCGCAACGTAAAGAAGGTTGCACTCCTGCTCGAACGCCGCCTCGGACTTCGCCGACTTGAGCGGGACCATCTCCGGCCCGTAAATCGCGACGGTGTGCCACTCGCGACCTTTAGCTTTATGCATAGTGCAAAGCGTCAAGACGCCCTCGCCGGTCCCGTCGGCGAAGAGCTCGTCAATCTTCGCGAGAACGGCGGGGACGGTCCGGTTCGGGACGGGGATCGACTCGATCACGGTCTTGATGCAGTCGATCCGATCTTGAAGCGCCTCGGTCTTCGCGACGTCGCCCTTCTTCGCGTTGATCTCCCACTCCTTGGCGGCGTAGGCGTCCATCCGCTCGAGGAGGCTCTCGACCCCCTTCGGGCGGAGCTTCTTGACGAGGGCCGAGAGGCCCGCGCCGATGTCCTTGCCGAGGACGAAGCACCCCCTGCCCTCCGCGATCAGCTTGAAGGCGAGGGAGATCAGGGGGGCGGTCTTGCGGCAGAGGATCGCGGAGCTCGCGTCGAGGCGCGGGAGCGCGTCCTTGAGCGGGAGCGTTACGACCTCGCCCTCGATCGCGCCGGGGAAGACGTCGAAGTAGGGGACGATCATCCGGGCGAGTTCGCCGACGGCCTTCGGGCAGCGGTAGGAGGTCGTCAAGGGAAGCTCGACGGTCTTGAACTCGCGGGCGATTACGTCCATCGCGTCGGCGGAAGCGCCCGTGAAGGCGTAGATTGCTTGGCGGGGATCGCCGACCGCGACGAGGCGACCGTCGCGGCGGAGGACCTTGCGGGCGAACTCCCGGCGGACGGGGTTTGTATCCTGCGCCTCGTCGACGAAGACCCAGCTATAGGGGAAGAGGCGGAGGTTCCAGAGGAGCGGGAGGTAGAGCTGGTCGTCGAAGTCGATCCAGCGCTCGGTCTCGGCCTTGCGGTTCGAGGCGGCGAGCGCCTTGCGCGCGATCTCGACGGCGCGGCCCTCGGTCGCCTTCTCGTCGTCGAGCCACATATCCTGCCCGGCGATGATCTCGAACCAGACCTCGGGGACGTCCGCCGCGAGGCCCGGGATGCCGACGCCGATTCCCTTGCCGTAGCCGACGAGCTTCGCGACGAAGTCGCCATACATCTCGTATTCGTCCTCGGAGAGCCGGTCCTTGAGAATCTTCCGGACCTTCCCGCCGTCGACCTCGACCTTGACGTCGCGCCCGAACTTCGCGCAGAGCGCCTTGAAGCCGCGCGCGTGGAAGGTCGCGGCCTCGACGTTGCGGAAACGCGAAACGTCTCCCAGCTCTTCCGCGAGCTGGGAGACTTTCGCGCGCATCTCCTTGGCGATCGGCGTATTGAAGGCGAGGATCAAGACGGTCTCGGAGACCGGGATGTAGGGGAGCGCCCGGACGATTGAGGTCGACTTCCCGGAGCCCGCGACGGCCTTGAGGATCGCGTTCCCGCGACCCTTGGCAATCCAATCGAAGAAGGCCTGCTGAAGTTTCGACGCGGCGAAGGCGCGCGGGGCGCGGACGGCGAGGGCGGCGCTCATTTCGCACCGCCTTTCGCGAAGGCGTCGCGGTCTTGCGACGCGACGAAGGCTTCGATCGCCGCGCGCTTCGACGGGTCGGAGAGCTCGCGTTCGTCGTACTGCTTGACGGAATCGAGAACCTTGCGATCGACGGCGTCGAGGAGCTCGGCGGCGCGGAGGCCGACGTTCTTGTTGCGCATCGCATCGAGGACGACCGCGTAGAACGCGTCGGCGGCGTCGCCGACGTAGTAGCGGCGGGACTTGGCAATTTGCTGGTCGCGCTCGATCAAGAGCGCGCGGCCCCAACCCTCGCGATGCTTGCTGGCCTCGTCGGCGGTCGGAATCCGCCCCGAGAGGAGGAGCCCCTCCGTGATCGCGGCGAAGTCGTCCTGCTTGTCGGCCTTGGCGAAGAGCGTCCGGTCGACCCAGGAACCGTCGGCGGGCGTCAACGCGCGGACGAGGACGGGCTCGTGGTTGACGTCGAAGAGCTCGTAGCCCTTGCCGCGATAGTTGCGCATCCAAACGGCGCGGCGCTCGCCGTCGACGATCACGTCGAAGTCGTTGATCAGGTTGCGGGGGTTCGTCTCCCCGACGTTGGCGGGGCAGTCGCGGATCACGCGCTTGAAGGTGAAGTTCATTTCTATTCTCCTTGGCCGCCCTCCCCGAAGTCGATCGGGGAATCGGGTCGACGCCGTCATCCTAGCCCGGAACCCGGGGAAAAGTAAAGTTAGGGCTTCGGCCAAGAATTAACCAATTCGACGAGGCGCTCGGCGAGATCGGCGGGGACGTTCGCCGGGTCGGAAAGCGCCTTGTAGAGCGTCCGGCAATTCGAGACGTGCCGGTGCTTGGCGACCCGGACCTTCTGCTCGGCCTCGATCGCCGGGGTCCAAGGCCGAACGATCGTCCCGGAGAAGCTCCCGCCGGTCGAATGCCCGCGATTCCCGTGAAGCCGGTACTGCTGCGCCTCGACGGCCTTCGGCTCCTTGGCCGGGGCGAGCTTGACGTTGCCATTCTTGAGGATGACCGCGACGACCATCCGCCGGTAGGGCTCGTCGTTGCCGCCCCGCTCGACGGCGACGGGAGCGCCGAGGACGAAGGGATTCGGGCCGGGGTCGAATTTGGTAGCTTTCATCTCTCGTCTCCCGGGAAGTTGACGCGGTCGCAATACGGGTCGACCTTCGCCCGCCGCCAAAGGGCGAGCGGAACCGGGTCGTGCCCGTCGTTCTGCATATCCCAATCCGGGGCGAGGGCGAGGTCGGCGTAGTTGACCTCGTCGCCTTCCATCCAAGCGAGGGCGACGTAGCCTCCGTCGCCCCGGAACTTGGCGTCGAAGAGGTCTTCCCAGGCGATCGAGTGCCCGTAGGCGTCCCAGGCGGCGGCGAGCGCCGGGTTCTTCTTGCGGCCGGGTTTCACAGCGGCATCTCCTTCGCGTGGTCGAAGATCGCCGCGACCTCGTACTTCGTCCGGCCCTCCTCGTCGTTGTAGCGGGCGAGGCTTTCCCCGAACCCGAGCCCGACGAGGGCGCGCTTGAGGGCGTCCCCGCACGGCGCGTCCGTCAGAACTTTCACGCCCGTCGCGCGGAAGGTCGCGCCGACTATGCAGAAGGATACGGCCTCTTTCCGCTCGACCCTCGTCGGCATACCCGAAGCATCCCGGGCGAAAACTCCCTGACACCACCCCGCGAGGACGAGGGCCTTCGCGCGATCGAGCGCGGCGTTGCGGGCTTCGAGGGTCGTCATATCGTCACTCCTTGTTCCTTGAAAACCGCGTGCCCGAGCCACGGCGCGATCCGGAGCTCGGTCCCGCTCCATTCGGATTGCGACTTCGGGACGTAGACGGTCACCTGGTCGCCGGAGTCCTTCGCGACGCGGAAGGCCCAGGCGCGCTCGGTCTCGCGGAAGACGTCGGAGCGGCGAAGGCGGGTCGGGCGGGTTTTCATTTCGCGCCGTCCTTGAGGAGCCGCGTCGGCCATTGCGGGAAGTATTTCCCGAGGACCGAGACATTCTCGATCTGCTTCGTCTTCCAGCGCTCGACCGCCGCGCCCTTGCGGACGGTCAAGATCGAGTGCGACCAGACGTGGTCGCCGTCGAGCTCGGCGGCGTCGCACGCGCCGATCTTGGCGACGAGCTTGAGGATGAAGAGGTCGTAGTTGATCGCGGCGTCCTCCTTGGCGTGCTGGACGAACCGCGCGACGAGGGTCGGCTCCCAAGCGTACTCGCCCTTCTCGCCCATCCGTCGCGCGCCCTTGAGGTCGCGGACGAACCGATGATATTTCGCGTACTTGTCCTTCGCGAGGTTGTAGCTGATGGTCCCGTATTGAAGGCCGCTCGCGCGGTCCGGATAGGGCGCGAAGCCGTCGACGTCGAAGCCGACCGCCTCGAGCTCGACCTTGACCTTGGCGGCGTAGGCGATCGCCCACTTCTCGGCGGCGGCGACGGAGGCGGCCTTGAGCGGGTGGACGGCGCGACCGACCGGCTCGCGGCTCGCAATCGTCGCGGCGATCGTCTCGGCGGGAATCTCGGCGGCGTAGGCCGCGTCGATCTCGTCGTTGAGCTCGCGGAGCCGGTAGACGTGACCGAGGAGCGTCGAGGTCTTCTTGAAATAGGCGGCGCGCTTGGCGGCGGCGACGCGGGCGGCCTTCTCGGATTTTTTGGTCACGACGTCTTCCCCGCTTCCCAAATCGCGCCACCCTTGATCCTGTCGAGGAGTATCTCGGCCTCGGCCTGATCGACGACGCGGACCGAGTCGAAACTCTCGCAGAGGTCGCGGCCCGCGCAGAGCGCGTCGTTACGGAAGGCGAAGCGGTCGTAGGTCGACCAGTCGCCGGTCTCGTCGATCACTTCGACGGTATATCGTTTGTCGGTCACTTCACACCGCCCTTCGTCGCGGCGATCGCGCAAAGGGCGTTGACCTTCTTGTAGAGCGCGGCGAGCGGGCTGGCGTCAAAAGCGCCCTCGCGACCGTCGTCGTCCATCTCCATCGCCTTTTCGACGAGCAGCGCGCGGATTTGTTCTAGTTCTTGATGGGAAAACATTTTGTCGTCTCCGGTTATCTCGGCCCCCATAAGGCCCGATTCCCGGGGAAAAGTAAAGCGGGTTCATCGCCCGAAGCGGAACCCCCGCTTTTCCCAAAACGAGACGAGCCGGGGGTCGGCGGCGGCCTCCCAAGCGTGGACCGTCACCTTCGAGACCGACCGGGCCTCGGCGACGGCTTCGAGGGTCAAGCCGGACCGGCGGCGGGCGAGGGCGAGGAGGAGCTCCGGCGACGCCGTCTGAACGCCGAACTTCGGCGAAACGGGCGAGGGCCGCCGGTCCTTCTCAATCTCGATCAAGACGTTCTCGGTCACACCGAGCCGCGCCGCCATCTCGACCTGGGTCAGCTCGAGGACCTTCCGAACGAGCCAGGCGGTCTCCCCCGGGGTCCTTTTGGTCAAATCCTTGTTATTTTGTTTCAATTCGCTCTCCGTCGATTTTGAGGGGGTCTACGCGGCCTCGGGCGGCCCGGGGTCCGATCCTACCGGCCCGACCCGCCGAGCCGGTTCTCCGCCGCCCGCTCGAGGCCCCGTCAAGGCCCGGAGGACCCTCCCGGTCGGGAAATTGCCCTTCCCGAAGGCCCTCGCGACGAAGAAGGCGTCTCCGGCCCGGACGGCGTCCTCGAAGACCCCCCTGATCCCGGCGGGCTCGAAGAGGAAGTGCCAGGGGGGCGCTTTGAGGAGGAGGAAGGCCCGCCCCCCGGCGGCGGTCCAATCCTCGGCGAAGGCGACTTGCTCGAGCGTCAAGGTCTCGACGTGAAGCCGCGTCGCATCCCGCTTCGGGAAGCCGTCGATCGACTTGAGCTCGATCCAGCCGGTCGCGGCGTTCCCGTTCGGGGCGCGGAGGGCGTAGGCGACGTCGGGAACGCCGAGCGCGGTCGAGGTCTCGATCCGGACGAGCTTCCCGAACGGGGAGAGGTTGTCGCGGACGGTCGACCAGTAGGCGTCTTCCCTCACGCCCGACCCTCCGCCCGCTTGGCGAACTTCTCGAGGCCCTCGAACTGTGCCCGCGAGAGCCGCCCGTTCCGGTCCCATTGATCCTTGATGCTCGCGATGAAGTCGTTTGCCTCTCCGCGCGGGTCCTTGCTCAAGACGGTCTCGAACATATCGTCGACGACCTTTGCGAAGGCAGCCTTCCGCACCGCCTCGGCGGACGGCTCCGTCTTCGCGTCGCGCGGCTCGATCTCGACCTCGACCTTGATAACGCGGTCGAGGACGCGATCCCAGGTCGTGTCCGACTTGCGGATGATCTCGTTCGCCGAGTTGATCGCGGTTAGCTTCTCCTGGTCCGCGCCGGAGAGCGTCATATTCATTAGTTTTTTGAGTCGGCGAAAATCCTCGAGCTTCAAAACAGCACCTCTTGTTTTTGCATATCTTCGCGGAGCGCAGCGACCGCGCCGTCGAGGACGGTCCGCCCTTCGTTGCGCCGCTTGATCTCGAAGTAGACCTCCGCCGCCGCGCGGCAATCGGCGAGCGCGCCGTGAGCGCCGGGATAGTCGCGCCCGAAGAAGAAGCGGTACGCCTCGGTCAGCTTCGGGGTCTTGAATTGGTCCGCCCGGCCCCAGCGGATCATCTGTTCGGTCGCGGGAAGGCGACAATGCGGCGACGCGAGCTCGGTCGTGTCGATCACCTCGCCCGGCCCGGGGAGCGTGACGGGCTTGCCGTTGCGCGCGATCGCTTGCCGCATTATCGCGAGGTCGAACTTCGGATTGTGCGCGATGATCGCGTCGGCGCGAGAACGGAGGTGGACGTAGGCCGGGACGACGAGGGAGAGCGGGACGCCAAACTCCTCGGCGACCGCCGTCGTTATACCGTGAACGCGCACGGCGGAGTCGGGGATAACGTAGCGGCCTTCGGGGCGGACGATCAACTCGAGCGTCGCGAACTCCGCGCCGTTGTCTCCGTCGACGAGGAGGCAGCCGAGCTGGACGAGCGGCGGCTGCGCCGGGTGATCGTCGGCGAGGCGGTCGCTCGGGATGCCGCAGGTCTCGGTGTCGAGGAAGAGGAGTTTCAAGAGAGGCCCCTTATTTCAGTACCCGTAGAAATTCCAAAACGGCGTCCGCCGTTCTAGTCGCTATAACCATCTGCTGCGGATCGCCATCTGGGTGATTTTTCGTCGGCAAAAATCGCCTATCCTGCGCTAACATAACAATCTCACCACAGATCGGAGTCAGGTTTATTCGTTTCCGAAAACACCGCATAAGGTCCCTCAATCGTAAGTTCGGAAAGCGGCGTGGAGCGCAATTAGCGCAACCACCGCAATTGCAACCCATTGCCATTGATCTGTAGTCATAACGTCGTTCCCTTCTAAATCTTAGTCAGGCCATTGGGATAAGCCTTGAACCATTCTCGGTCATACGAGCCCCGGTAACCGTCGAATTGCACATCGACCGTATCTCCGACACGATCAACGACGCCCTCCTTGCCATTCATGTGTCGCACCCTATCGCCGTCAGCGAACTGAAATTCAAAAAACGCCTTGCCGCAGGTCGGACAATGTTTGACGATTTGATATGACATCGAACGTCCCTATTCTGTTGGTGGTGAAGAAGGCGGCGGGGGTGGGGGAACAGGATCGAACTGCTTTCCAGGGTCCGCCAGTAGCGCGAAAATCTCGCTCGCTGTCTTTCCTTGCGGGTAAACCATCTGGAAGTCGCCCTTTTCCAAATCTTGGAAATAGAGTCCGACCGTGAACCTAGCGCCTAAGTCATACGGAACGCGCGGCTGGTTATCAGCCGGATCGTCCGCAATGTATTCCCACCAATCTGGTCTCATAGCCGCCCCCTATTCTTCGTAATTGCCAGTGATAAGAGCAGTCAACGCTACGCAACCCATTCCGAGCGGCCCAATGAAGCCAAGGTAGAAAAGCCAATCGCTCATAACGTCCCCTTCCTGTTAGTGGTTGATCTGGCAATCAATGCGCCCGCAATCCGGACATTCATTCGTGTCCGCCGCCGTGATGCGCCTGCACGACGGGCAGAGAATGCGATGTTTGCTCTCGGCCATGAACGACCGCTCGCAGTTGGCACACCGGCATTCGTATTGCGGCGTTTCTGGTTCCATAGCCGTCCCCATTAAACTTTCTTGTTAAGGGCTTGCCTGCCCGCTTCGGTCACAACGTAGATGGTGTCCCGCCCGTTATTGATTGTGCGAGCGGCGCGCATGAACCCAAGCTGCACCAGGCTGTCGATGGTCGATTGATCGGCATGACAACCGGCAGTCTCGGCGCAGAAATAATTGCGGTAACTTTCCGTTGAGCGGTCTAGCCCCAACGAGTGCCGTATAATGTCTTTCTCAGGTTCGCGCAGCACGCCCATCCTTGGTCCCTATTCCGCTGAGGTTGAAGTGTCCGGCACCGGGTCGCGGTAACCGTTTGCGAGTAAATTGCGGCGGCGCTCCGCTTCTTGCTTCGGGTCAAAGTCTATGGTGATGACTTTGGTCCCAACTCTTGCGGGAGGAATGCTCTGATCGGTGCGAATTTTCATAACGTCGCCTCCCCTGCTGCTTCGAGTGCTTTGCGGATGCGATATTGCGTCTCCGCGAAATTCGACTTGAACCATTCTATGGTCGGCCCTTCCGGCGCGTGGTGTGTCAGCGCCCCGGCAATGACGTAGCGCAGGGTCATCACCTTCTGCCGCAGACGCGTATTCTCGTTCAACACTTCTGCCAGGGCATCGTGTGCGTCCATCGTCGGTCCCCTTTCTACAAACAACCGAACAACGCGCGAAGCGTCGGAGCTTCCTTGATCGCGCGCGTTAGGCCTACGATTCCTTCAATCAATCCCGGCGGAAGTCCGACAACGCGGACTTCGCCGATCGTCCTCGACTCCGCCGTCGCGCCGACGAAGAGCGTCCCGCGACCGCGAAGGCAGGCGATCGCCGCGCGAAGCGTCTCCGCGCCGCGCCCTTCGAGGAACGAAGTCTTCTCGGGTACGCCGAGGACGCGGAGCGCGATCTCCGCCTCGCGGCTCCGGGAATAGCCGACGATCACCTTTGCCTCCTGATCTTGCCTTCAACCTTGCGCTCCCGCGCCGCCGCCTGCTTGTTGATCTCGGCGGTCGCCTCCCCGGCGATCCCGCCGAAGATAGCGCCCGCAACGAAGAGCGCAAACATCCGCTCCTTCTCGAGCTTTAGTATAAAATCCTTCGGACCAATCTCAGACGAGGTATATCCCGGCATCTCCGCCGCAAGGTAGTCCTCGAAGGCGTTCTCGAGCGATTCCTTGGAAACAGAATATGTCACAGCGCCTCTCCCCACGTCCGCCCCGTCTTCGCCTCGACGAGGACCGGGACCTTGAGCTTGATCGCGTTCGGCATCACGTCCTCGTGAAGCTCGCGCCAAGCCTCGCGGCCCCGCGCCGTCCTCGGGATCGAGGAGTTGAGTTCGTCGTAGATCGTAAGTAGGTACGGCCCCAAGGCGTCCGATGCGGTCAATCCGCGATCGACGCCGTCGACCATCGCCTTCTTGATTATATCCGCGTTCGACGATTGCATCTTCTTGTTGAGCGCCGTGTAGGTGTGATAGCGGACGATGTTCGGCCCGTATTCCTTCTCGGCCTCGGCCCGGCGGAGCGGCGTCGCGGGATTGTCCCAGTTCTTCTTCGCGGGCTCCCAGAGCAGGAACCGCTGGCGTCGCCGGAGGATCGAGCGGACGAAGCCGTGCTTCTCCGCGTACTTCTGCGCCGCGTCGAACGTATCCTTGTTGAACGGTAGCTTCGCGTCGTAGAGGTCGATGAAGGCCTGCGCCTCTTGCTTCGAGATGCCTAGCATCTCGCCGATCTTGTTCGCGCGGGCCCCATAGGTCTTGCCGAAGTTTAGGTTCTTGACATATTTCCGCCGCTTCTTGTCCTCCGGCGGGATGCCAGCCATCTCGGCGCACATCTTGTGGTAGTCGGTCCTCGGGTCCTCGTTGTAGGTCCGCCGGACGGATTCCGCGCTCGGCCCGACCGCGAAGTGCGCGAGGAGCCGATACTCGATCTGCGAAAAGTCCGCCGAACCCCAATCCTCGCCGTCCTCCGGAAGGAAAAGCCCCCTGATCAGGGGGGCGACGTCGCGGAGATCTTCGTCGGCGCGGTCGTCGTCGCGGCTCGGGATGTTGGCGAGGTTCGGGTTCGCGCTCGCCGTCCGCGCGATCGTACCGCCGCCGTCGTCCTTGAGTTGCTTCCACTCGCAATGTATCCGGCCCTTGACGTTCGAGCCGATGATCGTCCCGTCCATAAAGGTCGAGAGGAGGGTTTGAACCTTCCTCCCGTTGTAGATCGCGGAGCAGAGCGGGTCGCCGAGGCGGGCGGTTAGCCAACCCTTCGTAATCGAATCTTTCCCGGACTTCGGCGTCTTCGGGATTTGGTGCCCGTTCGCGCGAAGCGCGTCGGTGAAGCTCTCCGGGATTGAGAGCTCGGCCTTCGGGCTCGAGAGCCGCCGAACCTCGGCGAGGAGGCGGTCGCGGACGCGGACGAGGCCCTCGCGGGTCCGGATCGCGCCCGCGACGTCGACGCGAACGCCGCGCCGCGTCATATCGACCAAGGGGCGGACGAGGCGGCGCTCGATCTCCCAGACCGGGAGGAGCTCCTCGGCGGCGAGCTTCTCGCGCTGGAGCTTGATGATCCGGAGCGGGCGGTCGACGTCGGCGAGCGCATAGGGCCCGGCGTGCGAGGAGTGGAGCTTCCAGACGTTCGACTTGATCTGCGAATCCGTCTTCCAGCCGCGCGCGTTGGCGGCCTTGCGGAGAAGCTCCTCGTCCTTGCCTTGCCCGAGGTAGTCGCGGGCGAGCGCGTCGAGGTTGAACTCGTAGCGCCATTCGTCGAGCAACGGCTCCGCGATTTGAACGTCGTCGAACGCCTCGACGAGCGGGAACGTCACGCCGTTCTCCGCGAGCCAGTCGAGGTCGTAGGCGAGCTTCGCGCCGACGACGGTCCCCCGGAAGGCGTTAAGCTCCTCGCGGGCCCAAGCCCAGACGATCCGCTCGTCGAGGTTGCCGCCGCCTTCGTGGCGAACGGGAAAGTACCAGCGGCGACCGTCTTCGGTCCCGACCGCGAGGCCGACGACGTAGTTGCCGGGGCGTCGGACGCCGGGGCCGAGCTCGGCGATTTGCGTATCCTTGGTCTCGACGTCGACGGCGAGATCGCCGAAGCGCGGCAAGCTCGGAAGCTCAGCGGGCGGATGCCAGGCCGGGACGTCCTCGAGCTCGACGGCGGAGAGGAGGTTCAAGCCGCGCCCTTCTCAATCAGCCATCCGGCGAAGTCGCCATAGCGGAACCACTCGACCGGATTGCCGGGTAGGTCTTCCGGGTCAAGCGGGCGCTGGACGCCCGCGAGCGAGAGCTCTTTGTCGATGATTTCCTTCGGCGAGACGCCCGTCGACAGCTTGCCCGCAAGGGTTAGGCGATTGAGGACCTGGCTCGCGTAGCCCGAAGCGAGCGCGGTCCGGTCGACGACGACGAGGGCACCGCCGGGAGCGAGGTTGCACCAAAGATCGTGAAGCAACTTCCGCCGCTTCTTGGGCGGAACGAACATCACGAAGAGGAAGGCGACGATCAGGTCGTTCTTGTCCTTGTCGGCCCACGGGACGTTTGTCGCGTCCTCGTTCCAGACGTTGACGTATGGATGAAACGACACGAAGTCCCTCGAGCCTCGCCGCTTGATTGCTTCGATCATCGCCTCCGACTTCTCGACGCCGTATATTCGGGCGGACCGCGCCTTGAGGACCGACTGCAGGGCGTAGGCGACGTTGCCGGTCGACGCGCCGAGGTCGATGACGCCTCCGCCTTCCGAGACGTAGTGCCGCGCGATATGGACGAGCCCCTTCGTAACGAAGTCGTACCACGGGAGCTGGCTCCGGACGTGCGCGTCGAAGTTCTCCGCGACGTCGGCGGTCTCGAACGACCACGCGCCCTCGGCGGGTCGCTCGGAGAGGCCGTCGCCGGAGAGCTTCTTGATCTTGGCCTTCTTGGTCATCTCTTCCTCGCCTCTCTCAAATCGCGGTACGGGATCAGGACCTTGTCGCGAACCGCCGAAGCGACGGCGGCCATCATAACCGGCGGGACGGCGCGGCCCATCCGCTCCCATTTCTGCTGATAGGTCCCCGTCAACTTAAAGTCATCGGGGAAGGAGCAAAGCCGCCGGACCTCGGCGATCGAGAACTTCCGCTTCTCGGTCGGATGGCATACCCCGGCGATAGATTCTCCGCCGTGGCTCGCGAGGATCGTCGGCGCGGGCTTCGACCGGCTCGCGCGGATCAAGGAGAAGAAGCGGTCGGACTGCTGCCCCTCCGCGCACTTGTCCCACTCCGCGCCGATCGCGTAGCGCGAGATGTCGATCCCGTCCATAACCCCGGGATGCTCCTCGGTCGCGCCGTCGGTCATCCACGGGCAGGCGTCGCCGACGTTGTAGCGATAGTCGAGCGGCTCCGGGTAGGCCGGATCGAGCCCGAGGTCCTCGCGGACGCCGACGAAGATAATCCGCATACGTTGCTGCGGGACGCCGAGCCATTGCGCGTCCAAGACGCGCGCCCCGACGCGGTAGCCGAGCGAGCGTAGGAGCTCGAGGACGTCGTTGAAGTACCCGACCGCAACCCCCCTGACCAATCCCGCGACGTTCTCGGCGACGAAGGTCTTCGGCTTGATCCCATCGACGAGCCGGGCGAACTCGAAGAAGAGGTCGTCGGTCCGCTGCTTGGAGTCGGAATATTTCCGGACGACGCCCCAACCCTCCGACCGCTTCCCGGCGGTCGAGAAGGAGGCGCAGGGGGGACTGCCGTCGAAGAGGTCGAGGCCGCCGGGCTTGACGCCGCACGCGGTCAAGACGTCGGCGGCTTGGACGGTTCGTATGTCCCGCCCGTCGACGACGGTATAGGGGCGCGCGTTCGCCTCGTAGGTCGCCCGCGCCTCCGGGATGAACTCGTTCGCGTAGCCGAGCTTGAAGCCCGCCATCCGGTAGCCGAGGCTCGAGCCCCCGCAACCGGAAAACGTACTCGCGGCGACGAAGCCGTTCGGCTCGAGCGCGTCGATCTCCGCCATCAGCGGGACGCGGTAGGGAGGCTTCTCGGTCATTCTTCGGAGACCTTCGTGTCGTCGGCGTTGGGCTTGGGATTGCCGCGCCAGCCGTAGCCACATTTTGCACAGCAGAACTCGACCTCGATCCCGGCGGAGAAGTCCGGCCACGCCTCGGGCGGGACGGCGCTCTCGGGATCGTAGCCCGCGAGGTCGGAGACCTCCTTGACGTCGAACAAGGCGGAAGCGCCGATGCCGACGGGGCCGAGGGAGGAGGAGCGGAGTTTTGCCATCAGTCTAATACTCCGGCGGCGATCTTGTTATAGGCGGCGATCGGCGACTTCGCGCCGGGGGCGTACTTCCGGAGGACGGCGTTGCCGACCGTCTCCGCTATCTTGGAATCGCCGAGCTGAAGGTTCGTATGCCGCGCGATCGAGAGGGGATCGAGCTCGGGGAACTCTTTCCGAATCGCCTCCTTCTGGCGCGGCTTGTTGAGATCGTCCCAGGTCGAGCGGGCGAAGAGGTCGAAGACATCATTGCTGAAATACGGCGAAAAGATCGAGACGTTGTTCGCGATCCCGATCGCGCGGAGCGTAGAAACTTGCGCCGCGTCCGGGTTCGCGAAGTAGTCCGCCCGGAATTTCTGAAACTTCGCTCTCGGATAGCGGTGATGGATCATCGCCTTCTTCGAGAGCGCAAAATGCCCGTCCGCCGCCGAGCCGACGACGAGCGTCGAAAGCCCGGCGCGCTTCAAGGTCGCAATCGTCGCGAGGAAGGGCCAGAGGCACTCGATCGCGGTCTTCCGCCGGGCCTCCCAGGTCTCGATAAGATAGCGGACGTCGGCGACGATCGTCTCCTCGGAAGTCGGTAGCGCGACCGGAAGGAACGGAAGGCCGAAGGCCTCCGCCAAGTGCCTAGCGGCTTTGAAGTCGCTCGACTCGTACCGTTCGAGGGAAAAGGAAACAACCGTAACGGTCTTCCCCGCGTCGATCGCGGCAAGGACGAGGGCCGAGGAGTCGATTCCGCCGGAAGTCGCGACGGCGATCTTCGCGTCCGGGATAGCCTTGATTTTGTCGGCGAGGATTTGGCGGAGCATCAACTCCTCCCCGTCACGAGACCGCGAACGACCGGGCCGACGAAGGCGCTCGGCGCGGGATAGGCGGAGAGGTCCCAGGCGGTCGCGTTGGCTACGACGAGGTCGGCGAGGGCGACGTGCCACTTGCTCGCGTCGCGCCCTTCGGGGACCGCGCTCTCGACCTCCTCCTCGACGGTAGCCGCGCCGTTGACGCCGACGATCTTGTCGGCACGTATCGCAATCTCGCCGTCGGCGAACCCGGCGACGCGTATAAATGCCCCTCTCCACTCCTCCGTAATTTCCGGAGGAGTTGGCGAGGTAGCAACCTTCTCGGCGAGGCGGTCGATCGTCCCGGGGACCTTGCCGTCGACCAAGGACGACGCGAGCCAGGCTCCGTCCTCCCAGAAGAAGCTCGCGCGGTTCGCGGAGAGGGAGATTCGATTCGGCGGCGTCGCCGCGCCGAGGACGGCCATCAAGGCGCGCTTGGGGATCAGGGCGTCCGCGCCGAAGTCGGGGATCGATGCGTAGGCGTAGATCGCGGCCTGCGGCCCGCAGGCGCTCGCGCGCCCGTGCTGAATTATCAAGGCGTTCATCCACGCCGGTTGGGGGTCCTCGGAGACGAAGCCCGAGAGGACCTCGAAGCGCGAGAGCGTCGCCGCGTCGAGCGGGTGCGCGTCGGCGTCGCTCGGCGTCGCCGGGACGAAGGTCTCGACGAACTTCGCGAGACGGACTTCGCCCTTGAAGCGCCCGGCGCGGATTCGGAGGACATCGCCTTCGACGTCGAACTCGGGATCGGAGGGCATCCTCGAGAGGACGGCCTCGAACTCGGACCCGGCGACGATCGCGTCGCCGAGCCACGGGAAGGGGGCGGAGGCGGTCATCGCGCGCGAGTTCGCGGCGATCCGCCCCCCTGACAAAACGAGCCAGGAGAACGGGCCCGAGTCCTCGCGGTCGAGGGCCGCCTTGACGCGCGCGATCGCCGCGAGGGCTCGGGAGAGTTCCATCGGCTATTCCTCAATCCCGAAGATAGACTCGAGCGTCTTGCCCTTTGGGAGCGTGATCGAGACGACTTCCTTATCGTCGATCTCGAAGGTCCCGCCGACGAGCGCCGCGACCTTCTTGACGCGGAACTTCGCCCGCGACTTCTGATTGCGCCCGTTGTCGGCGAGGCGCATCAGCGGAACGAGCTGACCGAGAGTCTTGCTGCCCTCGACCCCGTACTTCAAGACGCGCCCGAGCGAGGAGTTCTCGCGTACGGCGAGAGCCGTCCCGTTCTTCTTCTTGGCGACCTTCGCCGCCTTCTTGCCCTTCTTTGCCATTTCATTCTCACCATTTTGAGTTTCTGCCGCTGATGCTACCTTCGAGTTCGCGGCTTCGCTCTCGACGGGTTGATTCCGGAATTGAGATTCGAGGAGGCCGAAGACGCGTTCCGCGCCGATCGACCGGGTCTCGAACTTGTTGACGGGCTTCGCGCCGTCCGGCGCGAGCGCGTTGTGCATCGCGACGAGGCTCGGCCCCGACTTCGACGCGAGGTCGCCGACCTCGGAGACGACGGAGGTCGAACAATTCGCGAAGCGCGTCTCGATAGCGCGGTTCGCCGCCGCGACGTCGGCGAACGTAAAGACTTCCACGTCCTTTCGCGACAGCCCTAGTATTAGATAAGTCACCATCTCTTTGCCCTTTCGTTCCCGTCCGCCGAATCGCGGCGCGGGTCGTCTATCCTATGCGCGTCGCGGGGAAAAGTAAAGCCCCGTCACGCTTTCGGGTCGAGCGGGTCGGTTAACTCAATCGTTACGGTCCGGACGCCCCGGGTCGCGGTCACATTGGCGAGCCGCGTCGCGAAGTCCGAGAGCTCAACGTGATCGACCATATCCTCTGGACGATACCCCCGGGCCTTGTACCGCGCGAACTCGTGAAGGATCGGGCGGGTCGTCTTCAAGGTGATCGTTTCCATAGTCTTCTCCTATACGGACTGATCCGAACCCCGGAGGGTCCGGAGTTCGTCGCGGGTCAATTCGTTCTCGAGCTTGCCCAAGGCTTCGGACCAAGGCGATTCCGGATCGCGCGACGTGTTCTCACGGGCTGCGCCCTCGTAGAGCCGGGCGTAGTACCACCGCGCGCTCTCGAGGGAGTGCTCCGGCATCTTCGAGCGCCGGAGATAGCGAAGAATGTTCGAGGCGGCGGCGACCGGGCCCCAACCGAGGCGGAGCATCGCGTCCCACGGTTGCTCGCCTTCGACCCCGTAGTGCGCCTTCCTCGGCTCCCGATCCCCCTGGTTCTCCCGGACCGGCGCGAGGGCAGGGGGTTGGGCCCGTCGCTCGCTCGCGAGCTTCTCGATTCCCTCGACGGTTTCGCGATCGACGTCGGTCACGCCGCGACTCCTTCGAGCTTGTCGACCGCATCGCGTACGACTTCGGCGATCGAGATCAGGCGGCCCTCCCGGCGCGTTCGGCGCGCGGCTTCGAGCCGGAGCCGCTCGAGCTGGTCGGGGCGGAAGAGGACGTTGTAGTAGGTTGCGTTCTCGGCGAGCTTGGGCCTCACTTGAACCTCCGGGGAAATTTCTCGAGCTTGAGCGGGCGCGTCCCTCGCGGGACGTAGCAGCGCTCGATTGAGACAACCCGTCCCATCGTTCCGACGAGCCCGGCGACCTCGAGCTCAATCATCGCCTTCGGAACGCGCGGCGCGTGCGCCTTGTAGAAATTGTCCGGGTCGAGGACCCTCTCGAAGAGCTTCCGCGCCGCCGGGGAGAGGCGGGCGATCTTGCGGTTGAGCGAAACGGTCATGCGCGCCACGCGAAGAAGACCAGCGCGGCGACGACGGCGACGAGGACGGCGTCGAAGAGGAACGACGCCCGGCGCTCGTCCGGCGACATCTCGTCCCAGACGTCGGAGAAGGCGGGGTTGAAAGGACGCGGAACTTGCGGGACCCATGAAGGAATTTTCATTATCGTCTCCAGTTATAAAAATGTCGCGGCGGGGAGTGGTCTCTTAGCCCTCTTGCGAAAGTCGATACGGTCTCGTTTGCGTAGGTTCGACCCCGCGTTGCGGGATGAACGGCTTTGCGACCGACGAACTTTCCTCCTCCGACTGCTTTCGCCGACCGATACGCAACGCGGTCGCCGCGACGATTCGAGTAAAGGGCATCGCGAAGGAGAAGTAAACATCAATCTTCCCCGCAGCCGACGCCGATCGCGCCGCGATCCCGGCTCGAGACGAAGTCCTTCCAGAACTTCCAACCCTTCGGGCAATAGAAGCCCCAATCCCGTATGCGGAAGCCCATCAGGAAGAGGGAAACGGTTTCCGGTATGCTCCCGTCCGCCTCGCGCTTGAGGACGATCCGATGCGCCGTCGCCGCCCGGCGGATCGTTACCGAGCCTTCCTTGCGAAATGTCTTGTACGTCGGGCGGAAGACCGCCTGCTCGCGTAGTTGCGATATGCGGGTCTCGGACAAGGGAACGAAGAGGACTTCCCAGTAGCCGGTCTTGAGCGGGATCGAGACGCTCCCGAACGGATGATCGTGAAGCGCCCGATCGTCGTCGTCGTGAAGGAACCGATGAACGTAAACCGCCGGGAGCGCCCGGACGAACGCCTCCCATCGGTTCTTCGGGACGGAGCCCTTCTCGTAGTTCGACCACGAACACAAATGCCACCGGAGCATATAGCGGTCGCCCGGCGGCCCGACCTCGAAGTCCGGAGACCGCGACGCCATTACGCGCTCGGCCCGTTTCAGTAACGCCTCTCTGATCATCTTCTCTCCTCCCTTAAATCCGATACCCGTACTGCGTGCCCGGCGCGACGAGGATCAGCTTCTCCTTGCACCGCGTCGCGCCGACGTAGAACACGCGATGCTCGCTATCCTCGTCGAGCTCCATCGCCCGGCTCGTCCGGTAGGTCATATCGGTGACGAGGACGACGCCCTCCGCCTCCGCGCCCTTGCTCCCGTGGATCGTCTCGATCCGGACCTTCGGCTCGTCGGTCAGCTTCCCGCCGCGCCGCATGATCGCGAGGTAATATTCGCGGGTCTCGAGGGGGATCTCGGTCAAGGCGTCGTGCCATATCCGGCCGGCATCGTAGCCGAGCTCGGCGGCGGAGCGGCTCCCCTCGAACGGCTCGAACGCGATCCCGGCGGACTTGGCGAGGGCGTCGGCCTCCTCCCGGTCTATCTTCTTGCCGCCCCGGAGCGCCTCGTGGGCCTTGATCGCGCGGACGTCGGCCCAGCGGACGGACTTCTCGCCCTTGACCTCGTACGCAACCCCCTGCGCCCTTGCGGCGGCGGCGAGCGCGGGAAGTTGCGCCCTAGTCCTCGCCAACAAGAGCCAGCGCCCGTCCCCTCCGAGGCCCGCTCCGGAGAAGTCGACCTCGTCGGCGGCGGCAACCCAATCGACCGACCCTTCCCGGTTGGAGGGCCGCCAGTCGCGGGCGTACTTCTTGCCGATCCGCGCCCCGATCTCCGCCGCGAGCCGGAAGGGGGCTCGCGGTAGGCGATGCGACAGGGGGAGATTCTCGATCTCGAAGCCCTCGGCGCGGAGGCCGAGGAACTTCTCCTCGTCGGCCCCGGCCCAGTGGTGGATCATTTGCATATCGTCCCCGGCGACGAAAAGTTCCTCCGCGTTGGCGAAGAGGCGGTTCGCGACGCGCCACTGCGCGCGGGAGAGGTCTTGCGCTTCGTCGACGATCGCGACGTCGACGTCGAGCGGGGGAAAGGAGGAGTCGGCGTAGCGCGTCAGCATATCCGTGAAGTCGAGGACGTCCTCGTCGTCCTTGTAGGCCTCGTAGGCGCGGTTGAAGCGGAGGAGCCGGAACCACTCGAGCTCGGAGCCGTGATCGCTCCAGGCGTCGGCGAGCGAGCGCCCGGTCGTCCGCGCGAAGTGGTCGAGCGTCAAGAGCGGATCGGCGGAGCGACCAGCGACCGGCGCGTCGGAGAAGGGGTTCGTCAAGGACGTCAGGAGCTCGCCGGTAATCTCGGAGACGCGGTCGAGGTGCTCGTCGCCGAGGACGCGGCCCCGCCCGAGGCCGAGCTCGCGGAAGGCGAAGGCGTGGATCGTCTTGAAGTTCGGGAGGTCGTCCGGGGTTAGGCCGAAGGCGTCGCAGGCCCGCTTGATCGCGAGCCGGATCGCCTCCTTCGTAAAGGACGCGAAGGCGATCCGCGCGGGCGGGATGCCCGCCTCTAAGGCGAGCTCGACCTTGCGGAGGAGCTTCTCCGTCTTGCCAGCGCCGGGCCCGCCGAGGACGAGGACCTTCCTCATCTCCCGACCTCGATCTTCCCCGGCTGCCAATAGGTCCGCGCGCCTATTCCCGGGCGGTCGAGAAACTCGCCGCGCTTGCCGGGCTTGTAGAGGTCGACGAGGACGAGGAAGCCGAACGTCTCGTCCGGGATCACGCGCTTGACCCGCCCCGCCCGACCGAAGCAAGGGTCGTCGCGGATGATCACGTCGCGCCCGACGAGGCGTTCGGCGGCGGCGAAGGTCGCCGCAAAGTCGGAAGCCATCACGGCGCGTCCGCCTTCTCAAGCTCGCCGGGGGCGCTCGCGAAGAAGTCGGCGGGAGAGTCGTAGCGGAGGCTCGCGACGATCTCGTCGAGCGCGACCTTGAGCGTCCCGCGCCGCTTCATCGCTCGACCGAACTGCCACTTCGAGTATCCCCGGTTCGTTCCGATAACGTAGATCGGCTTCCCGTGCGCGTCGGCGTAGCCCGCCTCGTAGAGCGCGCCCTTGAGGTCGTCGTCGCGCTCGGCGTAGACGAGGAAGACGTCGGCGCGACGTATGTCGGCCTTGTTATCCTCGAGCCAGTGCCGCGCGGGGCGGTTCATCTCGCTCGAAACGTCGGCGACGGCGGCCCAGCGGGAAGTCAGGTAGATGTTTGGGTAGGCGTCGCGGATCGCGAGGATCTTCTTCGCGTGGAGGAGCTTGCTCGCGGCATAGAGCGAGACGGACGCCCCCGGCGGTAGCGCCATACTCTGCGTCTTCATATCTCCGGTCATTGTTTTCCCTTTCCGAGGTTCTTGGTGAATAGTTCTTCGAGGCCCGCCGCGTAGGCGGCGATCAGGGTCGCTCCGGAGGAGAGCTTCCGCGACTCCGCCATTCCGAAGAGATATTTGATCCCGACGGTCTTGATCGCGCGGATCACGCCGATCGGGTCGGCGAGCCACGCCGGGTTGGCGGCGAGGACGGAGGTCGTCGCCGTCACGATCGGGGCGCGGAGGAGGCCCGGGTTGCCGCCGCCGGTATCGACGACCGTCCGGAGCGCGAGTTCGAGGACCTCGGGCCCCCAGGACTTGAAGGCCTTCTCGAGCGCGCCGATCGCGAGGGTCTCGCCGGGGACCATCCCGGAGAGCGGCTTCGTCCCGCGCGGGATCGTCACGCCGACCTTCTCGAGGACGCGGCTCAAGCGGACGGCGACGGAATCCCCGGCCATGAGCCGCGCGTGCCAGATTTGCTGCTCGGCGATCGCGGTAACGGCCCCGTTGATCACGGAGAAGGCCTTCGCCTCGTCCGCCCGGTCCCCCCTGATAACGAGGCACGGGACCTTCTCGATCCCGCCGTGGGTCCGCGCTGCGATCGCCCGGTGCTGCCCGTCGATTACGGCGTAGAGGCCGCCCTCGCGCGCGCAGACGACGAGCGGGGAGAAGAGGCTCCAGGAGAAGTTTTCGATCACCTGCCGGATGTTCTTCTCGCCCTTCGGCCCGATCGGTCGCTGATACTTCGGGTCGATCCGGAGGTCGCGGAGGTCGAGCCACGCGAGCTCGCCGACGGCGTCGGTCGGAGCCGGGTTCGGGAAGGGCGGCGCGAAGGCGACCGCGTCGAGGGAGAGAAGTTCGTCGTTCATATCGCCTCCGCGTTCGGGTCCGCCATATAGTAGCCGCGTCCCCAGGACGTCCCGATGTCGATCCCGAGCGGCTTGATTTTCTTCCGGAGCTTGCAGACGTATACGTCGACTATCTTGATCTCCGGGACCTCTTCCTCGGTCCTCCGGAGTTGGTATAGGTGCTCGAGGATCGCCTCCTTCGGGACGATCCGCCCGGCCCTCTCGAAGATGAACTCGAAGACCGCCATCTCCTGCGGGGTCAACGACCCGCAGCGCTTGCCGCCGTAGCGTATCTCCGCGCGGTCGCGGTCGAGGATTATTCCGCCGAACTCGGGAAGCGCCGAACCGCAATGCTCGCAAACTCTCCCGCTCATCCGTAGACCTCCCCTATCATCGACGCGACGGCGCGAGCGTGCGGGCCCGTCGCCTCGAACTGCTCGACGAGGATCGCGACGACCTTGCTCCGGCGCTCGAGCTCGCCGGGCGCGAGCTCCGGGCGCGTCGCGCGAACGGCGGAATAGCCGAGCCCGAAAACGGTCGTCGTCAGGACGACGCCGTAGTCCGCGAGCTTGAAACGGAGCCGCGAGGCGTAGACGCGGGAGGCGTTGAGCGGGTCCTCTTCGACCTTGCCGACGTCGCCGACGAGGTCCCGATGCCGCACCGGGCGACCCTCGGCGCGAAGTAGCGTCGCGACGAAGCGCGCCTCGGCGCGGGTCAGGCTCATTTCGACCGGGGCGTGAAACCGCCTCGCGACCTCGTCGAACGACCATCCTCCCCACTCGATCATCATCACATCTCCACCGCCGCCGCGCCGCGCGGGACGGCGTGCTCTTCGGTCTGCTCGGGGAAGGCGGGAACCGACCAATAGTCGACCCGCTTGCCCTTGATGTCGGATGCGTGACTATCGACGCCGCGCTTGCGGAGCCAGCGCCAGGCGTCGCGGTCGTTGATCCCAGCGAAGCGGTGGGCGGTCAAGTAGGCGAAGAAGTCGGTCGAGCGGAAGTAGACGCGCTTCTTCGCGTGATCCGTAAAGGCCTTCCCGAGGATGATTTCTTCGAGGAGCCGCGCGCGGGCCCGGCCTGTGCAGAAGGCGGCGAGGTGCGCGAAGAACTGCCCCTCCCGCGTCCCGTCGTCGGGAACGACGATCGTCGTCGCGCTTGCGAGGAGGTCGCGGACGATCTTCTCCCAGGCGGACGGCTTGACGGGGTTGGGCCATTTGTTGAGGCGCTCGATCACGAAGGTCCGGAACTTGCGCTGATCCGTCAACGCGTCGGTCGTCACCTCGAGGAGCTCGCCGTCGACCTCGATCACCCAGACGGGCGGTTCGGTCAGGACTTTGGCGAGGGTCCCGAACTTGACGCCGGGGTCGAGCGGTTCGCCGCCAAGGCCGAAGTCGACCTTGGCGCAGGCGGTCTTGTTGCAGACGCCGGAGATCGGGCCGTCTTTGCATTTGTAGAAGTAGTTCTTCTTCTTGACCGACTTGACGACCGACCGTATATCCGCGCTCGGAACGCCGAGGCCGAGCCGGTCATTGTAGTCGATCAGCGCGGCCTCGACGTCCTCCTCGCCGCGCTTCTTGAGGTATATCCCGATGTCGAAGAGGGAGTTGTTTCCCCAATCGCCCCAGCCGTTCGTCGCCCAGAGCGTCCGGAGGCACGGCGGAGCTCCGGGGAAGAGGTCCTCGCCCGGCGGCGGAAGATCGGGCGGCGTCGCGACCTCGATCTTCTCGAGCGTCTCCGGCGAGATCGCGCGGCGGCGAACCTCCTCTATGAACTCGTCGACCGAGAGCGCCTCGTCGTTCGGCCCGAGGGCGTAGCGGAGGCTCCGGTTGCCTCCGGCATACGGGATGTTGATCCAGGACCCGTCCGACTCCGGCGTAAGGACGTCCTGCTTCGGAAATATTTCGACGCCGGGATGGCCCAAGGCGATAGCCCAGGCGATCAGCTTCTCGCGGACGAGCGTCGCCCGCGCGGGCGAAGAGAGGAAGAGGTAGGCGTGCGCGCCGGAGGACTTGGTCCGGCAAACGATCAAAGGAAGGCCGAGCTCGGCGACCTTGGCTCTGAACTTCTCGATGGTTAGCGGATAGACGTCGACGTCGATTGCGCCGAAGACGGCGGTTCCGTCCTCGCGGATCGGGACGATCCCGAGCCCGACCGGGCCCGTAACGGGCTCGTCGGTCTTCTCGTCCTTGACGGTCGCGATCACCCCGGAGAGGTGATCTTCCCATTCCTTGAGGCCGACGGGGCGCTTCGACGTCCAGGGACGGCCGACGATCTTGCCGGTCTTCGGATCGGCGATCGCGCCGGTCGGAACGACGTAGCGCCCGCTCGATCGCGCGAGCCCCGCAAATATCCGAGAAAATTCTTCCGCCCTTGATGACAATGCCCCGAGCCTTCAATCGACTTCTTCGTCTCGTTGAAAAACCCGGGCGGCGGAGCCCTTCTATCCGCCGCCCGGTTCAGGCGACGCTTACATCTCGACTTCGTTCTCGGCTGCGGGTTCCTCGACCAAACCGCCGGTGTAGTCGACCTCGGCCTTGCCCTCCTCGACAAACTTCGCGAACTCCTTCGCCATAGCGAAGAGCGGGTCGGACTTCTTGATGAACGACTTGACGGAGACGTCGTCCGAGCCGTCCTCCTTCTTCGCGAGGAGCCCGATCACGTAACCCTTGAACGCGCCCTTCTTGTTGCGCTCGTTGCCGGTGGTCAGGAGCCACTTGTGGGAATAGAGCGCGGGCTTGACCGGGACCTCCGAACCGGCGACGAGGTATTCGAAGCCGTCGGCGCGGTCGATGAACGTAGTGTATTTAGAAATTTGCGTCGACTGGAACGGAACAATCGCGCGGAACTTCGATCCCGTCGCCGGGTCGATGAGGATCGAGTAGAGCTCGAAGCTCTCGACGATCTCCGTCCCGTCGAGCGGCTTGCCGTCCTTGTCCCGCTTGGTCACGCCGTTCGGGAGGCGGCCGAACTTGCCGAACTTGGCGCGGAGGTCCTTGATGAGCTTGTCGCCGGGCTGATGAAGGCCGACGAAGCCCCCGCCGATCTCGCGCGGCGTATATTCGATGAACTTGTGATCCCGCGCGCACGCGATCATAATCAACGACGAGTAGAGCTGCTTCGACGCCGTGTTCATGAAGAGCCCGGCCTTGGCGTTCGGCATATACTTGGCGTTGCCCTCCTCGCACTCCGGAGAGTTCGATTGAAGGATGCGGAGGAAGGGAACCTTCCGCTCGTCGGCGGAGATGTTCTTGAGCCCAGCCCCCCTGTCCTCCTCGTCGATCTCGACGACCGCGAGCTGGGTATTGTTTGCCGCCGTCGGGAGCTGCTTGTCGGCTTCCGGGGCCGGAGCCTCGGGTTTCTTTTCTTCGGTCTTGGCGTTCATGTCGATATCCTTTTGGTCTTCGTTGAGCCGGTTCCTGGTTGCGTCGACCGGCGGCGGCGCGTCATACCCTTTCGGGTATCTTGACCGCTCGCGTCGGCGAGCGGGAGAAGCAGGGGGTTTTGCGGTCTTCGACTTCGGCCTTGACCTCGGCCGCGCTGACGAGGCTCGTCGGTTTCCAGCCCTTGGTCGGACGGAGCTCGTACAAGCGCGCGGGAAGGACCGGGAGGCCGCGCCAATCTTTGCGCTGAACGACGAAGCGGCGGAGGGGCTTCCTCTCGTCGGCGATCATACCGGCGGCGATCTTGTCGCCCTCGGGATTGGCGCGGGCGGAAAGGACGCGGTCCGCGATGTTGCTGATCTCGCGCCAGACCGGCGGCATCTCGCCCTTGTAGTACTGCTCGACGCCGGGGAGGCCGATCTTCTCCCAGAACTCGGCGTGGTCGGTCATCTTCGGGTTGTTCTTGAGGACCGCGCAGGCCGTTGCGACTAGCTTGTTGCCCATCTAACTCTTCCTCTTCGTCGCGGTGAAATTGTTGACGACCTTCGGGTCGATCCGGCGGCGCGGGCCGACGCCGCGCTCGGCGCGGAGCCGGACGACCTCGGCGCAACCGAAGCGGGACTGCTCGACGAAGACCGCGTTGAAGAGCTTCGTGCGGGACTTCTTCCCTACCGCGACGACGCCGACCTCGTTGTAGATGTATTTTCCGTTCTTGCTCATTTCCCCTCCTTCGGCCCGACCAATTCGGCGCGCGTCAATTCGAATATCCCGATCAAGTCGCGCGGGAGCCGAAGCTCGAGCGGGACCTTCCCGGCGTCTTCCTTCTCGATCCGGCGGCGGACGAACGCCCGCCACGTCGCCGGGTGAATGTTGTCTTCGACCTCGTGCTCGATCGGACGCTTCCGCTTCTCGAGGTCGCGTATGAATTTGGCCGCGAGCTTCTCCTCCCCCTTGTCGAAGAAGGCCGTAACGACCTTCCGGACGATCGGGAAGCCGTGCGCGGCGAGCCAGGCGTGTACCGCCGGTTCGTCTTCCTTGCGGATCGTCCCGGAGATGACTTTCGACTTCTCGACGCTCCAGCCGCCGTCGAGCGGGACCGAAGAGACCCCGGCCTCGCGGAGCGCGGCGGGGAGCTCGAACTCCTCGATCATCTTGACCTCCGCCGCGAACTTCGCGGCCTCGGCCTCGGCGACGGCTAGGTGCTTCTTCGCCTTCCACAACCGTCCCGCGATCGCGCGGATCGAGACGAGGGCTTGTGCCCCCGGCTCGACGCGCGGCTCGATCTCGGAGGGGTCGACGCGGATCATCCTAGAACCCGTTCGCCTTGCGCCAGCGCGCGAAGCGGAGGGCGCGCTCGTAGAAGTCGGGGCTCTCGGTCATACTCTCGACCAAGCCTTTGAAGGTAAGTCCCGAGACGCCGTCCCCGGCCTTGCGCGGCCACTCCGCCGCGAGGCGGTTCGAGACCTCGTCGTCGAGCGCCTTCTCCGGCGTTGCGTGAACGCGGCCCGCGTAGCCGGTATAGGCGGGCGTCGGCTTGACCGAAAACTCCTCGAGTCCGGGGATTGCGTATGAGTTCTCCGTCATAGCGCGGCCTCGTACGGCGCGGCTTCGAGGAGAGCGGCGACGTGCTCGGGGAGGACTTCGCCGCGCTGGCATCCAATCGCTTCGTTCGCGTTGAAGAAGACGCCGTAGCCGTGCTCCCAACTCAAGCCGATATTTTTCGCGATCGTTTGCGCCTCGAAGTATGCCTCCTGGCTATTGACCGTCCGCCCCGTCGCGGACGAGAGGAGGAGGCCGAGCGCGCACGATGCGCAGACGTTATAGTCCCACTTGAAGCCGACCGGCCACCGCTTCTCGTCGCGGAGGAGTGCGATCAACTCCCCCCTATTCTTGCGGACGAAGGACAGGGGGGCTTCCCCGGGATTCGGGTTTTTATCTTCGAGGTACATAGCGAGGCCCTTTCGACTGGGTTGATAGGTCTACGGCGATTCGGAAGGTTTTGCGACAGCTATCTCGGGACGGCGCGCGGTTAGTTCGTGCCAGAGCTTCAATATGGGAATGTTATCCTCCGGCATATCGTCGAGGAGCTTCTCGAGGTCGACGTCGACCCCGGCTTGTAGCGCGCCGATCGCGGCGTTGAAGCGGGAGAGCCGACGCCAGCTCGCCGCAATCCGGGCCTTTTCGAGCTCGCCGAGGGTCTCGAGCATAGCGGCGGCGACGGCGGACTTGATCTGCCGCGTCGGGTCGGTCTCCATCCAATGGTTGTGCGTCTTTCGCATCGCCTTGCGGAGGCGCTCCTCGACGTCGGGCTCGCCCTTGCAAGCGTCGCGCGCCTCTTCGATCGCTATGACCATTCCGCCGGTTATGTCTTCGCCGAGTCGGCTCATTGCGGTTCTCCGGTATCGAGGACGAGAGGGGCGTAGGCGTTGAGGCGGCGCTCCCATTTCAAGACGCGGAGCTTGCCGGTCTCCGAGGTCCCGACGATCGCCGCCGCCGCAACGAGTAGCGCCTGATCGCCGACGAGGACGAGATAGTCCTCTTCGCGAAAGTCGGCGAGCTTCTCGCGGAGCATCGCGAGGTAGGGCTTGAGGTTGCCGGGCGGGCTCCCGTCGGGCGTCACCTTGACGACGTCGCCGAAGTTCGCGGCGCTCTCCATCGGGAGGAACGGCTCGAGCTCGCCGGTCTCTAGGTCCTTCTTGAGGGGCTCGTTGATTATGAAAACCCGGGGCGGTCGGGCGATGCCTTGTTCTTCGGTACTCACTTGCTTTCCTTCGCGTTTGTTCGTCATACGACTTCCCGGACTTCGACGCCCGCCTTCCGCGCCCGCTCGATCATGTCGGCGGTCCCCGTCCCGCCGGGGAAGGCGACGACGAGGTCGGGCTTTTGCTCGAGCATTTTCGCGTTGCGGACGTGACCCGCGAGCGCGTCGTAGGGCTTGCGGTCCTTCTTCCGGAGCTTGATCACCGCGCCGGGGCGGGTGATGTTTTCCCAATCCGCCGGGAAGGAGCGCCACGGGAAGCCCTTCTTCCCGGCCCAGCCCTCGGCGATCGAGTCCGCGCCTCGCGCCCCGCCGTGGATCAACTCGAACTTCCCGACCTCGAGCGCGAGCGCGTCGAGGACGGCGGCGATCCGGGCCCGCTCCGCCGCCCGGCGCGGAAACTCGAGGGGCTTGTTGGCGTCGATCCGGCCGTAGTCCCGGCCGCCGCAGACGAGGACGACCTTCATAGGATTACCTGCCCGCCATAGGTTGCCGAAGCGATAGTCGTTGATGCTTCGTGACCGTTTTTTCGTCCGGTTATCGTCGAGCCGTCGAGGACGAGCAATCCGTTCATACTGACGTCGAAAACCAGGTCATCGCGGTCGGGCTCGAATATAATTTCGCAGTCGCGGAGCACGAGGTGCGCCGCTTGCGTGACCTTTATCGTCCGCGAGATGAGAAACCGCGCGCCGCGAAGCGTCCCCTGTCCCGCGATCCCCGCGAAGCCGTCGATCGTCCGGAACGGTCTCCCCTCAATCATCGCCTGTATCGCGTCGGTATCGTCCGCGACGCCGTCTCCGGTCAAGAGCGGAAGGTCGAGGAGCTTGAGGGACGACGGGACCGCCGCGACGGCGGCGACGGTTAGAAGCCCTCCGAGGAAGGAACGACGGGAGACGTTCACGACGGCTTCTCCTCTTCGACTTCTTCCTTCGTCTGCCACTTGTGGCACGGCGTCGTCTTCTCGTCGACGGTCGGGTACGCCGTCACGAGCCCGACGCCCGGAACGGGGAACGACGACGGCGACCGCTCGATGCACATCTTGATTCGGAAGTTGATCCTCCCCGACGGGTCCTGCGCCGGAACGGCGTGAAAGCAATTCATGCAGTTGTCGGTCATTTGATCCTTCCCTGCGCGACGGCGGTAACGAACGCGCGGTCCGGGGCTTCGGCCTTCGCCTTCTCGGCCTCGCGCGCAGCGATCTCGGCGCGCTTCCTATCCGCGATCAGGCCGTCGATCTTCTCGCAGTCACGCCATTCTTTCCGGTAAACGTAGCGCGTTTCACCTACAAAGCCGCTTCCACCTCCCGACGTTGGAATGGCGCTTGTCGTTCCATAGTCGACGTGCCGCGAGCAAATCTTCTCCGCGCGGTCAAGCGGGGTCTCGGGCCCAGCATCCTCGATACGAGAGAAGGTTGTTGCGGAACTCAATGTAATCACTGTCGAACCAGCCGGTGTTCCTGGCGGGCATTTGACTGCCTTCTGCGTTTGGGAGCCATCATCCAATAGGCACCATGTGCCACCATCTGTCGGATAATATTGGATGTTATCGTAAGGCTGCCCTGCGAGCGCGGGCGTCGCGGCAAAGAGGAAGGCGGCGAGGGCGATCTTCACGGTAGGGACCTCCATTGCGACAAATAGTTGACGATTCTTTCCCAGAAGCCCTCGCGGCCGTCGAAGCGGATCGCCATCCCGACGACGCGTCCGGTCCGCGACTTTGGGCCGAAAAACGGCTCCGGCGCAGGGTCGCCGCCGTAGGTACAGTACGAGAGGGCGAGATCGTTGGCGGATAAATTTAGCGCGTAAGTGTTCTCGGCGCGGCGACGGTCTTCTCCTTTGCCGCTGCAGAACAACGTCGAGTCGGCGAGCATGATTTCCTGATCAGCGTCCTTAAAGATGATAAAGACGAGGGTTCGCCCGGCGTCGCCCCTGACAATAATGTGTTCGAAGCAGACGGAACGTTTCTCGCCCCGGACGTTGACTTCGAACGGGTGCTTCGGATCGGCGGTAATGTCGTGATAGACGATCGCCCCTTGCGGGCAGTCGGAATGATTTAGCGTCCAAGTCGCGCAGGTCGAGCCACCGCCGTCGGGGCAAGTCACGTTGAACGAATAAGGTTTGGTCCTATCCGCGACCTGAACCGTATCCGTATGCGGCGGAAACGTCACCGCCGCGAGCGCGGGGTCGATCGCGTGAAGTAGGCCGAGGGTCGCGGCGAGGAGGAGCGCGGCGATTGCGAAGAAGCGGAGGAGGTTGAGGGTCATGCTAGTCGAGTCCCGTTTCGGGTCGCGCCGTGAGGACGGCGGCGGCCATCTGCGCGAACGTCCGCGCGAGCTCGTCGCGGCGCTCTTGCGACTTCGGAAGCCAGAACGTGACCGCGCTCCGGTCGTCGTCGGCGGGCGGATGATGCAATCGTTCCGACGAATGAAGGATCAACTGCACCGCGCTGTAGGTCAGCCCGGTGTTGCTCTTCTTCTCGAGGACGACGACCTCGTTCGTCAGTTCTTGGCTGTAGACGTTGATTCTCATAATTTTGTCCTAATCACGGGAAGCACCTCGTTCCCTTGCGCGGAAGGATCGTCGAGCCGCGCAAGATATATTCGCAGCCGGTCTTCGCGTCGGTCGCGACGTCGAAGCCGGAAGTATGCCAGCGGTCCTTGTCGGAATCGTCGCCGCCGGAGAGGAGGCGCAAAACGAGGACGACTGCAAGATATAGTAGCCAGAGCGGGCCGAGGTACGTGCCGATTCCGATCGCGACGCCGTGCGCCTTGTTCGCGTAGCGCGCCCGTTCCGCCCTCGCGCCCTCCTTCGACGCCGGGTCCTTTATGATGTTCACTTCAACGGCCATATCGGATTTCATTTCTTTTCTCCACGCTTGATCCCGGCCGTCCAGCGGTTTTCGCCCGGCAAGACAGATAGAGCGAACGGAATAGATGCTGGCCACGACAATCCGAGGACGAGATATCCCGCGAAGTTTATCTGGTGCTCCGGCGTAACGTAGGCGCGGTCCATCGCGTCGAGCCACGCTCCGAAGAATAACCCGATAACCGCGTAAGAAATGAGAATAAGATATTTCACGGCTCCCTCCGTAGAACCTTGGCCGATACTTTAACGCCGTCCGGGAAGCCGAGGGCGTCGAGTATCAAATCGCAGACGTTATCCGCTGCCTCGGCGTCTTTCATATCGCAAGCGTCCTTCGCTTCCATCTCGACCTCGAATACGATCTTGCTCACGACTCCCCTCCGTCTTTGAATCCCGGGAGGAACCGGACGCCGACCGTCGGGACGATCGCGGGCCGCCAGACATTGCCGCAGCGCTGGCACGCGTGGGTATGGTGCGGCTTCGTCGCGAACTCGCCCTCGTCGACGTGGAGGGCTTTGCATTCCGGACAGACGAGGCGGAGCGGGATCGGAGCGGAGGTCGCCGACGCTTCTTGCGCGCCGAGCGGCCATACGACGTCGATGACAGTCGTCTTAAGCAAGGGCTCGCGCGGCGTATTGGGATAAGCCCTATTCGCGCGGCGCTCCGCTTCCGTCGCTCTCTCGTAAATAGTATTTACGAATGCGAACGCTTCCTCGAGCGTCATGCGTCGAACGAATAGTACCGGCGGTTCCATCGTCATCCCTTCCTCCCAATCTTCCCCATCACGTATTCGGCGGGCTCCGCCTTAGCGGCGTGCGCCTCGCGCTTGACCTCGTCGAAGGTGTCGTTCGCGAGGAGGTCGACGATCAAGGTCCCGGCGTGACGCCCCGCGACCTCGGCCCGATCTTCGGATTGCGACCGCTTCCGGTTCGAGAACCCATTCTCGACGTAGCACATCCACGACGCCGCGCGCCCGTCGAGGCCGCGACCGAGCGAACTCTCCTTCGTGACGATCAGGTCGGCGATCCCCCTCTTGAACCGGGAGAGGTTGACGAGTTTGTCCTCGTCGTCGACCTTGCCGTCGTAGCGAACGACCTTCCGGCCCATCGCCTTGGCGAAACCGAGAACCGCGTCGACGGTCTCGTCGAAAACGGCCCAGACTATTCCCGGCTCGGGGTTCATCCGGAGGACGTCTCCGAACGCGTCGAGCCTCGGATTGCTCTTCGGGTCGACGATCGTCTTCGCGGTCTTGAAGATTACCGCGCCGACGTCGTTGCAGGCGAAGCAACCGTCCCCCTGACAATTCGCGCAAATCATCGGGAGCTTCTCGCCCGGGACGTAGTTGCTCGCGACCTGATCGAGCCGGATCATCCGCGTTAAGACGTGGGCGGCGCTAACCTTCTTGCCGGTCCGGAGCTCGGCCTCGAACTCGGTGCGCAGGGGGTCGTAGACGGCGCGCTGGGCGGGCGAGAGGTCGAAGTGATAGGGCCGGTAGAGCTTGTCGGGGATGTCGAAGACGTCCTTCCTCCGAACGCGGAAGCTAACCGTCGCGAGGCGGTCGGCGAGAACGTCGAGATTTTGGAACTTCTTCCGCCCGAGCTCGTCGACGGCCTGGACCGGGAAGAAGTTCTGCTTCGGGACGCCGGTCTTCTTGTCCTTGATCCAGACTTCCTTCTGCTCCCACTCCGCATAGAAACGCTTGAAGTCGGACCACTTCTCGAAGCCTAGTACGTTGCGGTCGAGGAAGGAGAGCTGCGCGAAGAGGTCGAGCGGGTTCTCGTCGGACGGCGTCCCGTCGAGGACGCGCCGGATAATCGAGCCCGGGAGCTTCTTGATCGCTTCGAGGACGCGGGCCCGGACGTTGCCGGGCTGGCTCGCGAGGAGCGAGGTCTCGTCGGCGACGACGAGCGCGCGGCGGGTCCGGAGGAAGAGGCTTATCGCCTTGCGGGCGGTTACGGAGGCGAGCGCCTCGCCGTTGACGAAGAGACACGCGAGGCCGTGATGCTCGACGAGCTCGCGGAGTTCCTTCGCATAGTAGACGTTGTCGGAGAGGGAAGAGCGCCAGACCATCGTCTTGGCGCGGACCGGCTCGGGGAGGCGGAGCTTGGCCTCGTCGTCCCAGTTGAACGGAACGCCGCCCGGCATCGAGATTGTCAGGAGCGCGTCGATCCCGCGCGTCGCCCAGGACGCCGGGCGGTAGACCGACTTCGGGGCCGCCGGGAGGTCGCGTATCCGGTTGAAGTCGCGGAGCTTGGGGAGTTCGGCGGCGAGCTTCGGGCCGAAGCCGCCCGCGTTGATGAAACGCCCGTAGTGATAAACCGTCGCGCCGAGGGTCACGATAGTTTTCCCCGTGCGCTGTTCCATCAAGAGCGCGGCGAGGCGCATCCCGACGGTCGCCTGGTGCGCCTCCTCCTGCTTCTCGTACGGGGCTTGTCCCGGCGGCCAGGTCAATAGCTCTTGGAGCGTTGGGAGGGTCACGGCTTCAACCTCGGGTCGGATTTGTAGATATAGAACTCGACGATCCGCCCGTCGGAGGTCAGGCAATAGTAGGGGGAGCCGACCTGACCCGTCGTCAAGTGCCCGCCGTGCGCGTGACAATCGGCACGATAGTCTTCGCGGAGCGAGAGCCATTCTTTTTCCCAGCGCGGAGGCGAAGCGACGAACCTAATCGCCCAATAGTTGAGGACGACGGCGATACCGCACAATGAAAAAACCGCGACCGCGCTCAAAGCAATCGCGCGCCCGGCCTCCTTGGGGCTGCTTCGCAAAGACTCGCCCCTCCCTATCACGGCCCGCTTCCCCCGACCTTCGAGGCGACCTTCCCGACCGCTTCAACGACGCGGACGATCCGGCGCTTCTCGAGGCCCTCGCGGTCGGCAATCACGATCAGGGCTTCGAGGGAGGCGGCGAAGTCGAGCTCCTTCTGGCGCTGCCAGGAGTTGAGCATCGCGACCGCGACGTCGGTCGGGGTTCGCGGGGTTATCGAGGGTTCGGGCGGAGGCGGGCGGCGGAAGAGGGTGAACATCGGATCAGGTCCCTTCGGTTGGTTTGAGCATCTCGTCGACGATCTCTTGCGCGAGGATCAGACCCTGCTCGAGGCCTTCGTCGTATTCGTTGCGCGCTTTCCAGATACCGCCCCCTCCGACGTTGAAGTTCTTCGAGACGAAGTCGACTCGGGCCCGGTCGATTGCCCGCCGCAATTCTTTGAGCGCCGCCCCCCTGATCTCCGCGCCACCCAGCATCCGCCCGAGGACGAGCGCGTGATATTCGGGGGAGAGGGCAGGGGGTTGCTCGATTAGGACCGTCCGGACGGCGGCGAGGACGGAATCCGGCGCGGAATGCTTCCCACAATACGCCCCCCACAAGCGGCCCGCGAACTCCCCCGGCGTCTCGACGAAGGGCCAGCGCGTGAGCTTCGGGTAGGTCCGCGAGGCGTAGTCGGCGGCGTCGGCCTCCATCGTTCCGGGGACCCGGGCGATCGCGTCGACCGCAATCTCGGCGAGCTCGCGCCGGTCGCTTCGAAGGTGCAGCGAGCGCGAACGAAAATGCTCCCCGATACTCGCCGCGAAGGCGAGCTCGACTTCGCCGATTAGCCGCTCGCGCGGGATGACGATTTCGTCCTCGTCGCTAGGAATTTTTCCCTCGTCGTTGTCCGGGCGGATTGCCCTCGGCGGCGCGAGCGCCGGGTCGTAGGAAAGGTCGACCTCGAAGGCCGGGAGATCGCCGAAGGGGGTTTGATAGGTCTCCGACGTCGATTCTCCGGGGCGCGGAGGTGGGCTAGGCGGCGATTCGAGGGCTAGGGCGTAGTCGGATACCGCCCCGAGGGCTTCGAGGGCCTCCGCGAGCGTCGGATGCCTTCTCGCGGTAATCTGGAAAGGGACGAGGGCGGCGACTAGGCGGGCGGCAATCCGCTCGAGGTCGGGGTCGGTCATCATCGTCTCCGGTTATTCGACCCCGCCTCCGAGGGTGACGCATCGGAGGCGGGGCCGGGGCTAGTAGGCCGGGGAGCGGGGTAGCCCCTCCGGGCGACTCGAGGTTAGGCGAGGAAAAGGAAAGTGGCTACAGCTAAATTTGGTGAGCTAGGTTTGACCGGCGATGCCGGGTTCTTTCGGCGGCGCGCGAAGCGGATTCCAGAGGATCAAATTGCCCTCGGCGTCGTAGCGTTTGGCGACGTCGCCGTTGACGGAAATTTTGTAAAGGGCAACTTGCGCCCGGTGCCGCGCCGCGAGGAGGTTGCCCGCCGTCGCCGGCATTCCGACCATATAGACGGATTTTACCCATTCGTCGAAGGCGATCCCGCCCTCCGCGAAGAGGATGACGTCGGTCGCGTACTCGAGGTCGACCCTCCGGCGAAACTGCGATCTCCGCTTCGTCCGACCCTCGGCGATTTCCTGCAGGCGAAGGCCGAAGAACTCCGCCGCCGCGTAGAGGCGATTGAACGCGGCGCGCTTCTCCCGGGACCAGAAGCTAACGTCGACGCGCCCAGTAACGAAGATCGTCGACGAGGGCGGCGTTAGATCGGGGCCGTCAATCGGCTCCCACGGGAGGGGTTCCCCGAGGAAAAGCTCAGGGGGTCGTCCGGGACGTTCGTGTCCGGGAGATGCGGGGCGAGGGAGATTTGATCCAACCATT
>Ga0265338_10000462_pt1 | contig 72395 bp, 73 predicted proteins | sample 42126metaG_FD_193579 | JGI IMG/M metagenome (GOLD analysis project Ga0265338, IMG submission 193579) | Rhizosphere microbial communities from Carex aquatilis grown in University of Washington, Seatle, WA, United States - 4-21-26 metaG | ecosystem: Host-associated > Plants > Roots > Rhizosphere...
CGCGGCGTTGCTCCATCAGGCTTTCGCCCATTGTGGAAAATTCCCTACTGCTGCCTCCCGTAGGAGTCTGGGCCGTTCTCAGTCCCAGTCTGGCTGATCATCCTCTCAGACCAGCTACCGATCGTCGCCTTGGTAAGCTATTACCTCACCAACTAGCTAATCGGACGCAGGCCGTTCCCAAACCGCCGAAGCTTTACTCCTTAGAGCACATGCGGTATTAGACACCATTTCTGGTGCTTATCCCTCAGTTTGGGGTACGTTCCTACGTGTTACTCAGCCGTCCGCCGCTCGTGTACCTCCGAAGAGGCCTTACCGCTCGACTTGCATGTATTAGGCACGCCGCCAGCGTTCATCCTGAGCCAGGATCAAACTCTCCAAAAAAGAATTTGTCTTAACTTCAGTCGAAACTGACATATCTTCTATCTCTAGAATTTACTGTTTAAAACATTTAAAACAATCCACTTAAAGTGAACTGACGTTGATTTGCACTATTCAATTTTTAACGTTCACTTGAGGGTTCTGGTCCTTGAGACACTTGAATACAACCCCTAAGCACTAGTCAGTAATTGTAGCTGCTTGCACCCCTTAAGTCAAGAATGTAATTGAACATATTTGTAGTTTTTCCAACATCAAATTCTAAGAGGCAGATTCGCTGGAATTAACAGGGGTATCTTGTGGATCTTCTTCGTCTTCAATGTCTTCGGTCTTATCGACTAAAGCAAGACTTACAACTTCATCGGCATCATTTAGGCGCATGATTCGGACACCCTGGGTAGCTCGACCCAGTGCAGGTATGTCCTTAATACCTAGTCGAATGGTCTGTCCATTCTTACTAATTATGATGACTTCCTGGTCGTCGGTATCACCCAAAGTCTTAACTCCAATGAGCTCACCTGTCTTACTATTTACGACTGCAGAACGAATACCCACACCACCTCGGGCATGCGGCGTAAACTGTGCCACTTTAGTCTGCTTACCAAAGCCGTACTTGCTAATTACGAATATGCTACTGCCCTGCTCAACTATGTCCATACCTATGACATGATCGTCTGAACGCAGCCTAATACCTCGGACTCCACGACTAACTCGACCCATAGGACGCGCTTCTTTTTCATTAAACCTAATCGCTTGCCCCTGGCTCGTAGAGATAACTACTTCATTATCTCCACTTGTCATCCGTATCCACTTCAGCTCATCACCTTCATCGAGATTGATAGCAATAAGGCCAGAGCTACGCACGTTGCGATACTGTTCAAATGGGGTCTTCTTTACGACACCACGAATGGTACACATGATGAGGTTTGCAGCGTCATCAGTCTTATTGATGTTTATCATTGCACTCACGGTCTCTTCGGGCTGTAGTTGTAATAGATTTACGATAGCGACACCTTTTGCACTGAGACTAGCAGCTGGCACTTCGTAAGTCTTCAAACGGAATACTCGTCCGCGGTTAGTGAAGAACAGCAAGTAGTCATGTGTACTAGCATTTACAACATGCTCGATGACATCTTCTTCTCGTGTCGCCATACCACGTCGACCCTTGCCGCCCCTTCCCTGCCTCTTGTATTCAACGAGTGAGCTTCGTTTGATGTAGTTTGCTGATGTAAGTGTTACAGCGACCTGCTCATCAGGGACAAGGTCTTCGTCACTGAGCCGGTTAAGCTCCTGTGCGACAACCTGTGTTCGTCGTTCATCACCATACTGCTTCCTAAGCTCTAACATTTCGTCCTTAATAATAGACAAGATCTTTTGCTCGTCAGCTAGGATTGATTCAAGCTCACCAATAAGAATCTGTAGTTGGGCAAGCTCATCTTCAATCTTCTGTCGCTCCAAACCTGCCAGAGTTCTAAGCTGCATAGCGAGGATAGCTCGGGCCTGTATATCGGAAAGGCTAAATCGCTTTATAAGGTTGGCCTGAGCTTCCTCAGTGGTTTGACTCGCACGAATAGTACTAATTACTTCGTCGATATTATCGAGAGCTATCTTTAAACCTTCAAGAATGTGAGCACGCTCACGAGCCTTACGAAGCTCAAACTCAGTACGTCGCCGGACTACAATCCGTCGATGTTTGATGTGCTCACCCAAGATGTCTTGCAAGCCCAGTACTCTTGGTTGGATGCCATCAATCAGTGCCATCATGTTGAAATGGAAACTTGTCTGAAGAGGGGTTAGTTTGTATAGCTGATTCAGTAATTTCTTAGGGTACGCGTCCTTCTTGAGGTCAATTACAATGCGAACATTACCCCTCGCAGATTCATCACGAATATCACTAACACCAGTAATCTTCTTATCATTAACGAGATCAGCAATCTTAATAACAAGGCTCTCTTTATTAAGTGCGTAGGGGATTTCAGTAATGACGATTTGGTGCCGGCCTTTTGCTCCTTCAACGATTTCGGCAACACCTCGAGTGATTACCCCGCCTCGGCCAGTCGCATACGCGGTACGCAAACTATCCGCACCATAGAGAATTCCGCCAGTAGGAAAATCGGGGCCTTTAACAAATTTGAGCAGTTCATCCAGTGACGCGTCTGGGTGATCGATCTTATAAACGGTAGCATCTACTATTTCGCTTAAATTATGTGGCGGTATATTTGTGGCCATCCCAACAGCGATACCAAGTTGTCCGTTTAACAACAAGTTTGGCAGCTTCGCAGGAAGAACAGTAGGCTCCTGCCCTTCTCCGTCGTATGTATCACGGAAATCAACCGTCTCTTTGTCTATGTCCTGGAGTAGCTCATCGGCAAGTCGATGTAGCTTAGCTTCGGTATAGCGCATAGCCGCCGGCGGATCACCATCCATGCTTCCAAAATTACCCTGCCCGTTAACAAGAAGGTAGCGTGTAGCCCAAGGCTGAGCGAGACGAACCATACTGTCATAAATAGATGAGTCACCATGAGGGTGGTACTTACCCATAACGGCACCGACGACGTTAGCACTTTTACGATGCCGCGCTGAGCTGCGAAGACCATCTTCATTCATGCTATATAGAATGCGGCGGTGTACAGGCTTAAGACCGTCTCTCACGTCAGGAAGCGCACGATCAATAATCACGCTCATGGAATAGCGAAGGTAGCTATCCTCCATGACATTCTCAACAGTCCTCCTCTCAACGAGACGAGAGTGATCAAAACCGGTTAATATCTCCACTTCTGGCGTGGAGGATTGAGATGACTCATCTTCAGTTGGGTTGGTATTAAGTACGTCTGCCATATTAAATATCCAGATCCTTCACGAATTTAGCATTTGCTTGAATGAAGTTCTTGCGGAGCTCAACCTCAGTACCCATGAGTTTGTTGAAGATGGCATCAGCCTTCTCCATGTCATCTATCTTCACTTGCACAAGAACTCGCTTCTCGGGGTTCATCGTAGTCTCAAAGAGTTGTTCTGCATCCATCTCGCCAAGACCCTTATATCGCTTCTGCTCTATGAAGCCGGCCTGTCGGAAACGCTCAGCATTCTCATCAACCTTAAGACCCTCTTTTTTACGAGAGGCAATACGCTCATCAAGAACTCGCTCAAGCTCATCTTCATCATAGATAAACTCACTTGTCTTACGACCAGCCTTCACGAGCTCAAAGAGCGGAGGCTTAGCAAGATAGACGTGGCCACGGTCGACCACTTCCTTCATGTACCTAAAGAAGAATGTCATGAGAAGAGTCGCAATATGGCTACCATCAACATCAGCATCGGTCATGATAATGATCCGATGATAGCGCAATGAATCAACACTAAATGAGTCTTCTATGCCAACACCAAGAGCCTTGATAAGGCTTACGATCTCATTGTTAGCAAGCATCTTATCAAGCCGCGCACGCTCAACATTCAGTACCTTGCCTCGAAGCGGCAATATAGCCTGAGTCTTACTATCGCGGCCTGTCTTGGCAGAGCCACCAGCCGAGTCTCCCTCGACAAGATATATCTCCGAGCTTGCCGGGTCTTTACTGCTACAGTCAGCCAATTTACCGGGCATACTTGCGCCGTCCAAGACGCCTTTTCGAATGATGTTCTCACGAGCAGCTCGTGCAGCCTTTCGGGCCCTCGCGGCTAGCAACGCCTTTCCAACGATCTTACGAGCAACTGCAGGATGCTCCTCAAGGTAGTAATTGAGGTGCTCAGTCATCACTTGCTCAACATACCCACGAACTTCTGGATTGCCAAGCTTACCTTTTGTCTGACCTTCAAACTGAGGATCTGGAAGTTTTACAAGAATTACCGCAGTAAGACCTTCTCTCGTATCCTCACCGCTCAAATTTTCTTCTTTTTCCTTGAGTAGTCCGCTCTTACGAGCATAATCATTAATGACGCGCGTAAGTGCGGTACGGAAACCGGTGAGGTGCGAACCACCTTCAGGGTTAACGACGTTGTTGGCAAACTGTTTGATGGTCTCCGTGAAGCTGTCTGTATACTGCATAGCAATCTCAACTTGGCTATCATTGACCTGCTTGTCTACATAAAATATATCATCGTCTACAGGCTCTTTGCCGATGTTAAGATGCTTAACATAGCTTTGAATACCACCCTCAAAATAGAAACCATATCGTTGACCCGTCTTATCATTTGTAAGGCTAGTTCGTATACCTTTCGTGAGATAAGCTGAGTGACGAAGTCGATCCAAAATAGTATTGTAGCTGAACTCTTGCGTTTCAATAAAGATACTATGATCAGGGTAGAACGTAATTTCCGTACCGTGAGGTCTATCGGCAGGCGACTTACCGATCACGGCTAAGTCACTATCTGGCACACCTCTCGTGTACTCCTGGTGATGTATTTTGCCGTCGCGGTAAATGTTTACAATCAAACGTGTCGAAAGCGCATTCACGACACTTGAGCCTACGCCATGTAGACCACCAGATACCTTGTAGCCACCACCGCCAAACTTTCCACCTGCATGAAGAACAGTAAGCACCGTCTCAACAGTACTCTTCCCCGTCTTGGGGTGGATGTCAGTCGGAATACCACGCCCATCGTCAAAGACCATTATGCCGCCGTCAGCGAGCATAGTAACCTCAACTTTGGTTGCGTGACCGGCGAGAGCCTCGTCGATACCATTATCGACAATCTCCCATACCATATGGTGTAGTCCCTCAACTCCGGTACTACCAATGTACATGCCTGGCCGCTTTCGTACCGGATCAAGACCTTCCAGGACTTGAATCTGGTCAGCCGAATATCCCTTGTCATCAGCCACAATAAAACCCTCTCTAAAGACTTTTGGTTAACACCCTTAATATCTACTAATAGTATAGCTTGATTTACGCCTTTTCACAAGGGTGGGAGGCGTCGATCATCTATACGCTAGCATCATTCTTTGCTTCAGACTGCATCGGCTGGAACTTGCCGTCACCGTCGATAAGTATCGTGTCATCAGCGGCACCTTGATTCCTTGGTCCCCTATTTGATTGCAAGTGAAGCACCCCCTCTGAGCTATCACTCGAAACAACCTCCGAGTCTTTAGGCCTGTCACTTATTAGATCTCGTTTAAGCTCTTCAGCGATCCCCGTAACCTCTTGTTGATCAAGCTGAGCGCTAGATACGTTTCCACTATCGAAATTAGACATCCCGGTTGAGTTAGAAGACATTGGAGGCTCTTGTATGTCACGTGGTTGAGACGGCATGGAAAACGGTGCTCCAGCGCGCTGCTTAGCCAGCCACTCATCGAGGAAGGAGCCCGAGCCAGCAGTCTTGCCGCTACTCAGAGCGGGTGCGCTACCATACATGGGAGGCTGAGAGGCCGGCCCCTGCATGGGCATCCCAGAGCCAGCCATAGGGCCCGTTACAGGCTTAGCTGGTGCCTTTGTCGCCATACGTGCAAAGATGGCCTTTTCAACGAGTGCTCGCGGTTTGCCATACTTAGCAGCAGACAGCTGCCTCAATGCATCCAGCAATTCTGGATTTGGACTACCAAGTGGAGGTAACGTTGTCATACTAAATGGCTGCGTTGGGACACCCCCGACAAGAGTTCGTACAATCGAGTTATAGTTTGGCACCCGCAGCAAATCATCGCCATCAAAAAGCGGCTGGAAGTATCGACTTAGAGAATCAACATCATTCTGGCCAATTCTAAAGCTTACAATTGTACCAATGTTACCGAACACAGCATCACGTATCTCTTCGGTTAGCTGGGTTGTAAACTGGTTGGCCACAATAAGGTTAAGGTGGAATTTTCTCGCCTCACTCATTATTGTCGCAAAGCTATCAGTACTGAAGTTCTGGAACTCATCAACATATAGACAGAAATCCTGCCGTTGATCTTCAGGAACATTACTTCTACTCATTGCGGCAGCTTGGAATTTCATAACGAAAATCATACCAAGTAGCTTGCTGTTAAGATCTCCGGTACGACCCTTACTCAGGTTTACGAGGAGGATCTTTTTATTGTCCATAATGTCACGCAAATCAAATGCACTCTTTGTTTGGCCGATAATGTTTCGCATCATCTCGTTACTCAGGAACGCGCCAAACTTACTCACAAACCAACTCGTAACTTCACCAGCCTCATTTGATCGTTGACTCGCTGGATATTCTTTTTGCCAATAATCGAGAACGTTTGGATCTTTTACATATTGTAATTTTTGCTTCAAAAACTCAGGATCTCGGAAGAGTTTTGGAATATCTACAAATGTACCCCCGTTAGGGTCTGCCATAATGGCAAGTGCGGCATTTCTAAATATGCTCTCGTAACGTGGTCCCATTATTCCCTGGTGTTGTGGATCATACAACTTATAGAGCATATTAAGCGCTTCTTGAATAAGAAAATCCTTTTGATCAGGATCATTAAACTCGAATAAATTAAGTCCCATTGGGTAGTCCATGTCGGCTGGACAAAAGTATATGACATCCTCTGTGCGCTCTTTAGGAACCATAGAAAGAAGCTTCTCAGCTGTATCACCATGAGGATCGACAAATGCAAAACCATCTCCATTGAGCATGTCCTGCAATGCAAGATTCTCTAGATACGTCGACTTACCGGTTCCAGTCTGTCCAACTGCATACATATGTCGTTGTCGATCACGAATGTCCAGGCGTATCGGCTTCTTTACGCCACGAAATACGTTGAAGCCTAGCAGTAAACCCTTATCGGGCATATTACGTGGACCATCAACTTGCTTAGATTCCTGCCGACCTAGCTGAGATGTCGGTATATTACTCTGGTCTGGAAAATGGAAGATTGTCGACAACTCTACTGAGTTCAAGACATTATTCTTTGCCTGTCTTGGAAACGAACGCAGTAGGTAGTCGGATACCAACTGCACATTATCCTTTGACGGCTCGTACTTAAAGCCATTCTTGCCGGGGCTATCGAAAAGCGAAAAGCTGGCTACTATATTATTAATAATGCTTTGTGAGCGTTGAGATATATTTGAGCTAGCAATTACTCTAATTGCAACCTCAAAACCAGCGTAACGAGTTTTATCATCAATGGAGTCCAGTATTGACTGCTCAAGTGAAGAAAGCTCCTTCTTTGACCTTCCACCTTCCTCTTTTGATGGCTCCGGAGGCTTAACAAGCGCGGTTACCATTTGTTTTGCTAGAAGCGAAGCGTTAACGTCCTTATTCCCTTCACGCTTTTTCGTCGCATGGTTATTAGCTTTCTTACGCCAACCACCGTCTGTCGTCGGCCTGAAGAGAATCTGTATCGACGCGCCATCATCACCCTCAAGGTTCGATAGTGCATTTAATATTGACTGCAGTGCGTCACGCTTTAAATCCTGATACGTCGCAATAGGATACGCGAACGACTCTTTTAGGTTAAAATCACCACCGACTACAGCCGTTATTCCGCCCACTTGATTAAATATATTGTGCTCAGTTGTGATCTCCAGCCGAGTGCTTGGATACGCGCTAGTTATCGCCTGCCTAAGCACATCAAGCATGTCAGCTGGCACTGCCGCGTACAAATGCACGAAGCCTTTTGTGCCAACAATCTCGAAGCTAAAATGTCTTTGGCCAAACCAGCGATTTTTAAAATTCTTCTGTGTTGTGCTTGAAATAATGTTGTAAATTAGTTGTGCTTTTGAGATATTTTCGTCAACGATATCACGAAGATCACGTCCGTTCGCCTCTGTATCATCACTGGCAGGTGGTAGATGTATGAGCACAGGCACCATCTCGATACCACGCTCATATACGATACCTTCTTGTTTACTGTTCCGTAGACGAATAAACAACAAAGGAGCTACAACAGCGGCTGCTGCAATGAATATTACGATTATCAGACCCAGAGCTTCCATTAATGGTCCGCTTGGTTAGGTGTGATATGAAACTGCTCTGACAAGTACGTTGTCTTGAGCTGTCCGATTGCAGCACTGAGCTGGTACGGATCATTGCCATATTGCTCGACCAAGCGCTTAGTCTGGGCAGCATAATGAGCCGCCGCAGACACCATACTGGAGGGTGGCTGCATTGATGCATTGTTCTGCTGCTGGGGCTGTCCAGTTGGTGAAACCTGAGGCAAATTTGCGGGCGCACCTGGACTGACTTGGGGATTATTCGGGTACATGACTACTTAATAGTATATAACGCTCACTCGGTTAGGCATAGATTGTATCTCCCTAGCGACCACGGAGACCTACACCAGCCCTTCCAAGGTATAAGTATCCCAAGATAACTATGGCGATCATCGTGACAACATCCCTTAACGAGAGCTGGCCGAGAGATTGGAGTACGAGAAACAAAATTACGCTAATACACATAGCCATACCAAAGTGACGACGCGGCCTCTCCTTCTGGCTAAGCCGTGACATGAGCTTTCTGATTAGGCTCCACGTGCCGTATAAAGTGATAAACAATAATATGAACGGAAGTATAAGCAAAACCACAGGGAGCTTATTTGGATTTGAGAATACAAGGAACACCCCTAAGAGTACCCATGTTAGTGCGACAGATACTGCTTGTCTCTTCATATTACCTTTAAGTTACTTATATTTTTGTGCCGAAAAACAACGCCCCGAGCCAATACATAGCTTAGGGCGTTATTAAATTTATGATAAAAATGGTGCCACCGGCGAGAAATCCGCTCATTATATAAGAATTATTAGCGCTTCCCGCCGACGTGGCGATGACTGACCGCTCTTGCTGCCGGTAAGGCAGTTTGAGCGATAAAGAGTTTTGAGTGAGCTTTTTTTCGATTGTTTTTGTTTTTGCTAACTCTACGTAACATGCTACTACACGAACCATGTTTTGTCAATATGCTTTTGGTTATTGGCTATCGAATTTAGCGCAGTATGAGATCCAGCCGCAGCTTTAGGTTATCTAAGCCTCGGCTAACGCCTCGCCGATCATCCTAGGAGAATTAGGAGCACCATTTCCTTGCTTCTCTGTGACATAAAAGTAGCTAGAATAACGCGATAGTTTGCGTTCAAAAGTTATACACAGCCTCTAGTGAAAATGCTTACATTTTAATGTTGACACCAAACCACTGACGAACTACTATATCTGTAGCACTGAATAAAAAAAGTGCTCAAAAACAAAAAAGAAAAAAACTAAATAACGGCTTCTCGCAAGCCGTTATTTCTTACAAAACCAACAAACAAACCGAAAAAACTCCAACATAGCAGCCCGACAATACATGTCGGACTGTTTTTTTATTTGAGCGAAGAATCATGTGAGCAATTCCGCCCCGCCTATGCACCTTGGCTTTGGCGAGCCGCATGTCGCCAAAGCCTGATACTAGCGAAACGACATAATTTAGCAACGAAGCATCCCCTCTCTGCCCTGCTTAAGTTAACGAGACTTGCCGCAGGGACACAGCTCAAAGAGAGCGAAACCTTAAAGTGTTTGACCTCTGTTGCGTACTCTGATACAATATGCAGACGTAAAACCAAATATAAGGAGATCCCATATCAGTACTAGTACTCGCCTGAATGGAGCAATTCGGGCACCACAGCTTCGAGTCGTAGACAGTGACGGTAAGCAACTGGGAGTTATGGGCCGCAACGAAGCGTTGCGTTTAGCAGAAGAACGAGAGCTAGACTTAGTCGAAATCTCGCCAAATGCAGACCCACCGGTTGTTAAAATCGTCGACTGGGGTAAGTACAATTACCAGAAGACAAAGCAGCAACAAGCGAACAAGCGAAACGCTAAAGCACTCGACATGAAGCAGATGCGTTTCGGTCTTAAGATCGGTGACCATGATCTTGAAGTGAAGATGAAGAAGGTGACCGGCTTTTTAGAAGCAGGGCACAAAGTAAAAATCACTCTTGTCTTTCGTGGTCGAGAATTAGCACATAAAGATATAGGATTTAAGCTCGCTGAACGAGTCATCAATGACTTCGGTGATATGATAGCCGTTGATCAGCAGCCCCAGTTGAATGGCAAACAGCTATCATTTGTTATAAGGAGTACGAATAATGCCAAAGCTAAAAACTCATAGCGGTACAAAAGATCGTGTCAAAGTCAGTAAGAACGGTGTTGTTCGTGCTAGGAAATCACACGCAAGCCACTTTTTACAGAAAAAAAGCGGTGCACGTAAACGTAAACTTGCCGGCCTTCTGACTATGAACGCAGACAATAGTAAGAAAATTAAGCAGAAACTAGGAGCTTAATAGGATGAGAGTTAAACGAGGCGTACCAGCACACGCTAAACACAATAAGATTCGTAGTGCCACTAAGGGAATGTCACATCCTAACCGGGTAAGCATACGACGTGGAAAGCAAGCAGTTACGCGTAGCCTACAATTCGCATATCGTGACAGGCGCAATAAAAAGCGTGACTTTCGCCAACTTTGGAATGCGCGCATTAATGCAGCAGCTCGACTAAACGATACGACCTACAGCAAGCTTATTGCAGGCCTCAAAGCTGCAAAGATAGACCTAGACCGTAAAGTATTAGCAGAATTGGCCGTAAACGAGCCAAAAGCCTTCACAGCAATCGTGAAAGCCGCCAAGTAGTAGAGGCGTCTCAAGAAAATACCCTCGGATTAACCGAGGGTATTTTCATATCTTAGCGTCAGAGAGCCTGTAAGCCGGGTTCTGTCGAACATTGGTCATCTATCTAGGCCTACCGTTGCCGATAGGCTCAAGCGGTATATCGTCGGGCTGGCGGGAAACCAATGGAGCACTTATAAGTATTACTCCAGCTAGGCCCATTCCTTGCAGCGGACAGGGTTTACCTCTCATCAATGTCACCATTGATGACTACGAGCTTTTACCTCGCGCGTTTCACCTTTGCCTCCTAAGAGGTAGTTTCGTTTCTGTGGCACTTTCCCTAGGGTTGCCCCCGGTCGCCGTTAGCGACTGCCCCTCCCTATGCTGCCCGGACTTTCCTCGTGCGGTTTGCACGCGACCAATCAGCTATCTGACATAAGTATTATACCACCACCCCTGTAATATGTCACCCATACGGGTGGCAGGTCCTAACGAGGCTCATCTTTATGTTTTAAGGCATCATCAAGGGCTTTATTAACCTCTCTGTCTGCTACTTTATTGAGTTCTCGAGGTACATGATCAAACGTAATCTTTCTGAATTTCTTGGCTAGATCAACACACGCATTATGTATTGGCCATAAATCCCTATTCTTAATTTTAAAAATATTCTTCATTTGGTTTACGACAAGCATGCTATCCATATAGACATGAATCTCATGGGCTTGAAAATCTTGTAGCGCATGCTCCATCCCAAGTTTTAGAGCCCGGTATTCAGCCTGATTGTTTGTGGTAATACCAATATATTCCCCACTCTGCAGGACTACTTCGTCGCTCATATTGAGTAGTGCATAGCCGCTTGCGCTCGGTCCTGGGTTACCGCGAGATCCACCATCAGCATATAACTGCATCTCTGTTATTATTATTGTTTTTTGATCATCAGTAATAGCCGAGTCGTCCAATTTCTTTGCACTAGCTAGCTGGTCTAGGACATTTGCCAGCTCACGGTCAAGTTCAGTAATCTCAATACTATCGTTGTGTGTGTTAAGCCAAATATCAACAACGTTTTTCTCATTCTGCCAACGTGGATAATGGTCCCTGCGGGATACTTCGTCGGCTGCTCGAAGCATAAATTGCCAAGCCTCATTAAAGCTACTGAATACAAATTGTTTATATAAGCCATGTTTAGTTTCTTGCCACATAACTAAATGCTAACACGAAACTAGCACTCTCAGTTCGTATACGTTAAAATAACTGTGACAAAGAGTTACATATCGGGGTGTAGCGCAGTTGGTAGCGCGTACGGCTGGGGGCCGTGAGGTCGCAGGTTCAAGTCCTGTCACCCCGACCATAAAAAAGACTGGAATATATTCCAGTCTTTTTTTAGCTGGGCGCCGACGTGACTAACCTGAAAAATTCCAGGTGGGCATCCACCACTATATACCACGGCATATAGCTTTAGGATTCCCTAATGATTAGTATTCAGTTAATCATTTGTCGGCAGAATGTCGCAGATGCAGACTCTCATGACCCAGCCGACAATAGTATACCCGATATAGCTCAGGTCCAGAAATTCATATGGCCTAGTGGTGTGTAAAGTTATAATTAGCACAACATTTTATATCTGTTATAGAAGCCAGCCAAGGATCAAATTATCAATGTGAGTCAGTATGTCAGATGCCCCGCCCCAAAGGACCAGAGCGATAACAATAAAGAATCCATACGGCTCAATCTGCTGCATAAGATCTTGGATCGACTCCGGAGCAAATGCAAAAAGAACTCGAGAACCATCAAGTGGGGGGATCGGGACTAAGTTGAACACTGCCAAGACTACATTAAGCTCAACAAATGTAAGTACCGCTTGTTCGAGAAAGTTTCCTAAATTAAAGAATCTAAGTAGGCTCGCACCAAGCAATGCGAGCACAAGATTACTTGCAGGCCCAGCAAAAGCTAAGAGTGCAGCTCCATATTCTCCGTATTTCAGGCGATATGGGTTAAATGGCACCGGCTTCGCTGCCATGATCGGAAAATGGAATAGAACGAGCGTAATCGCTGGCAATAACACCGTCATAAACGGATCTATATGATGTAGCGGGTTAAAGCTAACACGCCCTTTTTCCATCGCCGTAGTATCGCCGAGCTTAAAGCCGACATAGGCATGCATAAACTCGTGGATGGACATACTTATAATTAAACAGACCAGTATGACTAGAACATCGGTTATCGTGAAGCTCTCTAACATGCTCACCCTAGTATAGCACCCGATAGCACTGGTTGACTCTCCCCTGTTATTGAGGTAAAATAAATAACTGAATCTAAGGAACAAGTGATGCAAAAGTGTGAACTTACAGGAAAAGGCAAGCAATTCGGCAATAATGTCAGCTTTAGTCAGCGCCACACAAAGAAAGTTTGGAAGCCAAACCTTCAGGCAAAGACAGTAACAGTTGATGGTAGGAAAGTGCGCCTACGTATAAGTACCCAAGCAATTCGTACTTTGAAGAAAAAAGGCTTAATAGCCTAATACTTGGTTTTATAAGTAATTAAATACGCCTGGGATACCCAGGCGTATTTAATATGGAGAGTGAGTAGTGATCTATTTAGATTCTTCGAGAACAATGAGCTGCGTTGTGTCGGTCGTCTCAATAGACTTAAACTGGAACTTTGCCTCACGCTGCTTTGGCTCCATACCGAGTGACTGCAAGGCGTCGACCAGAGCAGCCTGTGGAACCTCATACTTTAGATTACTGCTGTCGTAGTGCGTCGGGATGACAACCTTTGGCTCTATAGCCTTAACGAGCTGCAATGCTCCGATAGCATCTAGCGTATATCCATTTCCCCCAACTGGGACAAACATCGTATCTACGATTCCGATAGTCTCAAGCTGGTCGTCGCTCAATCGAGGATATACATGACCAGTAATTAAGACACGCGTATCTCCCCAAATGACCTTATACATTACGGCTGACTTTTCATTTTCCCCATCCATATGTGATCGTGTTTGTATGCCAGTAATAGAAATGTTACTAACCTCATATTCACCAGGCATATCGATAACTAATTTCGCTTTTTGCTGAACTGCAGAATGAGCACCAGTATACAAGAAGATGTCACCATCTTTTCCAACACCCTTGGCACCTAATGTTGATAAATTATCATCAATAACTAATCTGTTATGCTTGCCTGAAAGCACGATACAGTTCGCTCCATAAAATTGCATATCCATGAATCTATTCCTCCTTAATTCAGCAGTCCAGGCTTATCAAGTAGCACCTGCTTTTTAGCTCTCAAGACATTAGACGTAAAACGATCCTTTATCTGCAACCGATACGTAAAGTCATCCAGTGAGAAAACCGTATATCGCAGGTCCTTGCCCTCTTGTCTTTCAAGTTCAGTCATATACTTTGACAACGCATTTTGGTTAACATTGCCAACAATGAGCACATCAACGCCCGCAGTATCATCACGCGTGAACTGACCCATTAGGGCAGCGACTTCAACGTTACCCAACGCCTTAAGGTCAACAGTCTCATCGTGAAGTGGTAGGTCAATTGCTTTTGCAGGCTTTGCTCCCTTACGCGGCTTTGCCACACCGCCACCAAATATCTCCTGAAGAGGAGTGTAAAATTCGTATTTTTGATTGACTTCATAATAGACCTTATTATTGCTAGTGTCGCTCGTAATAAGCCCAACGTTCAGGAGGTTCGCCAGTTCTCTCCGAACCGAATTAATTTGCTCATCGATCTTGCGAGTAATCTCACGAACATAAAAGGATCTGTTCGGATTGCTATAAAAAAGCTGAAGGAGTTTTACCCTTGTCTTGCTCCCGAACAATTGCTCAATCATAGCTCCATTGTAGCAGGTTTTGATTCTTTGGCTAATTGGTTTTGTTCAGAAACGTTGTCAAAAGTTCTTCATCATTACTTCGGTCAGACAACCACTGAATACTTTGATTACGTTTGAACCACATACGCTGTCGCTTGGCGAGATCGGCGCTCGCTTTTAGTATTCGATCGATTGTTTCAGCGTACGTCTGTACGCCTTCAAAGTATTCTCGCCACTCACGATATCCAATCCCTTTCATTGGCTCGACATCCCAGCCGTAAAGATTTGATAGTCGACGCACTTCATCCTCTAGCCCTAGATCCACCATAATTTTGATACGTTTTGCCATACGCTCTTTTAGATCTTCGCGGCTAACTTGTACGCCCAAGACTAGAGTATTCTCACGCATCTCTTGTTTGCTTGGGCGCAGTCCATTATTTTCAATCAGACGGATAACTCGGCGCCTATTCCCGAGGTCTATATCGGTCATGTCTAACCCATCATCCTCTGCACGCTTTACCAATGCAGTAAGGCTGAGCTCGTTAAGCTCACCTCGAAGTCGTCGATCAGATTGCGGCAAAAAACTATAATCATATAGAACGCTATCAATATATAGACCCGTACCGCCGACCATTATTGGCAACCTACCCCGATGGATAATATCCTCTATGACTACCTTGGCCATCCGTTGAAAAACTGCAGCACTAAAACCATCAATAGGATCGGCAACATCAAGCAGATGATGTGGCACGGCTTCACGATCCGCAATCGTCGGCTTGGCAGTGCCTACATCAAACCCTCGATAAACCGTCCAGCTATCGGCACAAATCAGTTCGCCGTTGAACTGCCTAGCTAGGTCTAGAGCAAGTGCGGATTTGCCGCTAGCCGTCTCGCCGACTATGGTGATGAGGGGTCCCTTAGTTCTACTATCCATTTCAAGCCTTACTATAAACGTCTCGCCACTTAGGTAGTTGCGTACAAGATCTTTGTTTTACAGCGAAGACTTGATCACTCGGCTATTTGCTTCATTCGACACAGTCTTAAGAAATTCTGATATAGATAGTGGCTTGTGCTCATTATCAACTGCTATGTCACTCCTTATGCGCGGCGTGACTTCCCCGCTATTAATCTCTTTCTCACCAAGAACGATCGTATAGGGAACTTTCCAGATTTCAGCAGCACGAATCTTCTTCCCTACCGACTCATTACTATTGTCAACGCCAACCCTTAGACCAAGCTTTTTGGCTTGAGCAAGAACTCCGTCAACAAATTCAACTGTTACACTTTCCTGGTTCACTGATATTAAGCGAACCTGCTCTGGAGACGTCCAGACCGGGAACCTTCCCGCAGTGTGTTCTATGTAGACGCTCATAAAGCGCTCGATACTCCCCAATAAAGCACAGTGAACCATGACTGGCCGCTGCGCGTTTCCGTCTTCCGCGGTATATTCAAGCTTAAAACGTTCCGGCTGTACGAAGTCGAGTTGAACCGTGGCAACTTGATGCTCTCTGCCTAGCGCATCAGTCGCCATAAAGTCTATCTTTGGACCATAAAAAGCTGCTTCGCCCTCAGCTTCAAAGTAACTTAGCTTATTTTTTTCAGCCAAAGTTCTAATGGTAGCCTGCGCCTCCTCCCATAATGATGCCTCGCCAAGATACTTGTCAGTGGCATCCCTAAAACTAAGCCGAGCGCGAAGGGGCATGTCGAACGTTCCATATAGAACTTGGACATCCGATACGAGGCCGTCCACTACACTCTCCACCTGATCACGACGACAGTATGCGTGACTGTCATCCTGGGATATTGAACGCACCCTACTTAGACCACCAAGCTCACCCGTTTTCTCATCTCGATACACCGTGGTAGTTTCAAAGTATTTTATGGGAAGCTCCCGGTAACTTCGTGGGCGGCTCGCATATATTTGATTGTGGTGAGGGCAGTTCATTGGCTTGAGTGCAAACTTATCAGACGTCTCTTGGCTCTCAACCAAGAAAAGTTCATCGCCAAACTTGTCCCAGTGTCCGGAGACTTTATATAGGTCAGTTTTCGTAATATGGGGTATCGCAACTCGGGTAAAGCCGGATTCATTTCTGAGTGACTCAGCAAATCGCGCTAACTCGTCACGTATTACTGTCCCTCTAGGGGTAAACAATGGGAGCCCTGAACCAACCAGGTCGCTAAATATAAATAGGTCGAGTTCCTGTCCGAGACGACGATGATCACGCTTCTTCGCTTCTTCGAGCATATCAAGATACTGTCGGAGTTCCTTACCTGTTCTAAACGCGACACCATACACTCGTTGCATCTGTGTATTTTGCTCTTTACCGCGCCAATAAGCCCCAGCTACACGCATCAACTTAAATGCCCCGGTCTTGTCCGTCGACTCAACATGAGGTCCTCGGCACAGATCAGTGAAATCACCATTCCTATAAAAAGAGACTTCTTCGAGCTTACTATCTCCAGCGGCTTGTAGGCCGAGTTCTGCTACGTCCAAATCTTTTGCGACAGTCGTTCCTGAGCGTTGGAGGTCATTTAACAGCTCTTCTTTATACGGCTGCTCATTTTGCCTCGCCCAATCGATCGCATCAAGAATTGGAGTTTCAAATCGCTCAAACGGCTCAGCCGCCTTAATAATCTTCTGCATCTCCGCCTCTATACGCTCAAAATCATCAATCGATAATTGTTGATCACCCAGATCTACATCATAGTAGAATCCATTCTCCACGACCGGTCCAACACCAAGCTTAACGTTAGGCCATAGATGCTGGATTGCGCTCGCCATTATATGCGCCAATGAGTGGCGCATCGCATATAGTTGATCTTCATTGGTTATATTAGTAGTAGACATATCTCTCCTTGCTATTAAAAAGACGTGGGATATATACATCTAAAATGCACATATCTCACGTCTCGGACCCCTTATAAATAGGGCGGTTCCACCGGACTTCTCCTTATAGGAGCACTCTTCTAGACCATACTTCGCCTGGTCTCAAGCGTGAGCTCGGTGGTTGGTGAAGCCACTTCATCACTCATCATAATTCTAACAAAATAAAAATGGTCAGGCAATCTCGCAAATTCGCCTGACCATTCCGCTTAGTAAAACCTCTCGGCAAAACCTCGCCTCACTAACCAGTAGTATAGAGCCTGTAGCCGTATTTGGCTAGTACTTTTTTCGTTATGGTTATGCACAGCTGTGGAAACTGTGGATAAATCGTTTCCCCGTATTTTATGTCACAGAAAGCATACCACATACGATGTAGCCGGATAATACAATAATCCATCGTAGGTAAATGTTCCCACGCAATTCACACCAACATAAAAAGCCTCCGATTATTGGAGGCTTTTTATGTTGGTGGGCGATAGAGGATTCGAACCTCTCACCTCTTCCACGTCAAGGAAGCGCTCTAGCCAAATGAGCTAATCGCCCTAATTGTTTCTGCCTAGAATAATATAGGATTACCCCTGTTTTTGCAACCTTTTGGAGGCCTTTTGTTGCATCAGTTGAGCCAGCCCTATCATTGACATGACTGGCATACAGTAGTAATATGCATCAGTTAAACGAGGTGTTTTGGTGAGTGCCAAACAACAAGTAGACTCGCTCGCGAGTTTTCAACTGTTTTATGAGGAACTACCACCGGTAAAGCACGTTACCCGTGTTCGCCGTGTTCGGGCAAGCTCATAAGATATATAGCTCAGTTTTAGAATCCTAAAAAAGGACCGAAGACAGATACAGTCTTCGGTCCTTTTAGATTAGCAGGATCTTTTCCCACAACTTGCTAATACTTTTCCACTAGCTAAAGTAACAGCGGTATGTCAATATGTAGACATGGTATGCATATATTGCGGCAGCCACACACGCGTAGCAAACTCACGCCCACAAAAACGCCTTCGCCAAACATGGCGGCGGCGCATCTGTACAAAATGCGGTGCCGTATTCACCACCAACGAAGTTATCGATCTGAGTACGAGTGTGGCCGTTCGCAAGGCTGATGGACGTCTCAGCCCATTTGATAGAGACATACTCTTTATGAGCGTATACAAAGCCGTAGGACATCGAGAGCATCCTATTTCTGATGCAGCAGCACTGACCTCTACGATTACATCAAAACTACTAGACGGGACAGAAGCGGCCGTAAAGCCACAAGACATAGCCCAGACAACGCTAGACGTGCTTAAACACTTCGATAAAGCTGCCGCAGTTCAATATGCGGCCTACCACCAATAAACTAGCTACACTTTGTCATTAACACGCGTAACAGTACCCTCATCCTCGGTCTCGACGACAACGGCTTTTTCAGTGAAATCAAATTTTCTTAAATACCAACGAAACATAAGACGAGTCTGAGAGTTAAACGCTGCCAGAGAGTTGTAGCACAGTGTCGTAATCGGGAAATAGGCCCACTGCAGTACCATGAAGACCGTCCGGTGATGCTTATACCGCGCTGGCTTTGGGGGCAGCGTACGAAGTGCCATAAAGACAGTAATAACAAGCGCGAGTATACCTACTGTCTGTACGCGGCTAACAATAAGTGGAAGCTCGTTCGCTGCAAAGTTTTTTGGGTTAAAAAGCGCTGGCACAAAACCACTCGTCAAAACAAGCACTGGCCCCACGGCCCAAGTTACGTGCCCCTCAAGTAGGCGCCAAAATTTCGTCCAAAGATCCCACTTAGGAATCTTATTCTTATGGAAAAAGCCATAATATGCGACATACGAAACATCCGATGCACCGTATGTCCAGCGTCGAAGCTGATAAAACTGAGCCTTAAGTGTTTTACGATAAGACTCGAGCAACACGGCATCTTGTCCAATGGGCAGATGCAGTGGGTACACTCTGTAGTCGCCATTAAAGGTAAGATATGACCGCCAGTACTGATGCCCATCCTCTACAACGGTGCGCGCGCTCCAAAAATCTGTCTCGATGAGCGCTGCCATCGGCTGGGCATGAGACGAGAAGTTGCGCAGCGCGTGAGCCCTCAATGATATAACGAGGTCAAATAATGAGTTGCCGGTCGCTATCACACGCATCGGTGCTGGCGCGTCCCAAATATTGTTCGTATACAAAACGACAGGCTGGTAGGAAGCCCGAAGCGGATTTGGAGCTGCCGTATAGGCATACGTTAATGCATTGAGATAGTTCTTGTCGGGTCTGTTATCTGCGTCCAGTGTAGTCACCATGACACGGACGGGGTCAATCTTTCGATCTTCGAGATATACCTTTAGCGTTCGGCCGGCAAAATTAATATTGCCCCCCTTGCCGATATCCTCGCCTGGTAGTCCAGCCGGATGCTTAGTGGCAAATGCATCCATGAAATGCTTCTTGTATTCTTTTACGAGCTTTAGGACTCTTTGCTCAGTGTCCTTGCCAGCTCTACCCTCATACGCCAATATAAGGACAACTTGCTTCATGTCAAAATCACTTGCCAATATGGTCTCGAGAGTGGTACGCAGAATTTCTTCTGGTTCATTAACTGTCGGCACAATGATTGCATGTATGACTTCGCTCGGCCGCATAAGAAGTGGACGATCACCCAAGCGTTTTAGTTCGTCAAGATGCCACTTCGGTCGCTTAACGCGTGAGCCACTTACCTCGCCTGCCTCAAGTTCACTGAGCATCTGAGGCCAAGGATATTTCTGATGCACCCGCATCACATGATAACCATGGAGACCACGAACAGCACCCGCGAGACCTCGGCAGAAGTTCACGAGAAGATACACAAGAACAAATACAGCTGCGAGTGTAACGTTAATAAGGCTTAATACTACCGGTAGAACAAGCATTAGATACGCCAGCGCCCCGGGTAGAATTTCAAAGAATCTATATGTGCGACTACGCTCTTCAGGAAACGGGATTTCTATATTGGACATTACGGTTTATCTTAGCACCAAAAGCGCATTGCTAACTACTATCAGAAAGAGCAGTAGCGGTAGCGTAAGTACAAGAATCACAAGCGACAACTCGCGCCTGACAGGGTATGTTCGATAGCCTAGCACAACACCAACCACAAAAATGAGTATTGCTGCCATGATAAAGCTTAAAATATCTTGGATCGTACCTGTTGTATAGCGATCAATACCCAAGGTTGATCGATAAGAAATTATATAATTGTTAGTTCCCTGCCCGTTTCCAAGCTTAAGAAGAATAAGCACGACAGCCGCCAACGTGAGGAATGCTGCCCCGCTTACCAGCAATAATGCTGTCCTATCTTGGAGAAAATGCTTCTGAACCGCCATATTCTTTCAGCTATTATTGTATCAGAGCAGACACACCACAGTCGAATGTAGAAAAATGGTGCGGGTGGCGGGAGTCGAACCCGCGTCTCAGCCTTGGGAAGGCTACATAATAGCCGTTATACGACACCCGCTTGAGTAAAAAATGGAGCCATCTGCCGGGATCGAACCGGCGACCTGCGCGTTACGAATGCGCTGCTCTACCAACTGAGCTAAGATGGCATAGGTCTCATCGCCAACCGCAATATTATACAAGTTGCCTACTCATCTTACAAACAGACCTAACCTGGCCATGATACAATGCCCAAAAGAGGAGTTGAAATCGATATGGTAAGTGATTTTAAAAAATTCATCCTTCGGGGGAACGTAGTCGATCTGGCAGTCGCCGTAGTAGTCGGCGCCGCCTTCAATAGCGTCGTACAAGATATCGTTAAAGATTTGATTACGCCCCTTATTGCCGCAATAGGTGGTAAGCCAAACTTTGCGGGCTTATTATTCAAGATACATGGCAGCGCATTCATGTACGGAGATGTGCTCAACGCATTGATCTCATTTCTCGTTATCGCCATGGTGGTGTTCTTCTTCGTCGTACAGCCGATTAACAAGCTGAGGTCGCTCGCGAATAAGGGCAAGCAGCCAGAAGAGCCTACTGATCGCAAATGCCCCGAATGTCTTAGCACAATACCAAAGGCTGCAAGTCGATGCGCATTCTGCACTACTAAAATACAGCCTTTGACGAAGTAATCTACGGTCGTATCAGGGAAACGGAATTTCTAATTCCCAGGCATGATACTATCGAGCCGACAAGAAGCAGGCCCGCGATTAACGCCAGCACATGATGAAAACCATCAAGACTCAAATGGGAGCCAGTGACAACGCCCACCGCCGCGATTGCAACTAATCCAGCAATCCTAGCTACCGCGTTATTTACGGCTGAGGCTATACCTGCCTGGTTTGGCCGCACATCACCCAATACTGCAGTAGTGAGCGGCGCAACTGTCATACTCAACCCAAGGCCAAATAGGAGCACTCCCGGTAAAAGGTCTGTCATATAGTCCACATGCGCATGCAGGCGTATCATCGTCAAAAAACCTATTGCTGCGATCAAAGGACCGACCGTCATAAATAATCTCGGGCCAAATCGACCAGCGAGTTTACCAAATCTACTCGACATGAAAAACATAATGATGCTCACCGGCGCGGTAGCTAAACTCGCTTGCAGTGCGCTGTAGTCACTAATCTGCTGGAGTGCTATGGATAAGCTGAACGAAGAAATAGAAAGACCCGCATAAACGGCCAGCGTGGCAATATTTCCTGTACTAAAGTTTCGAACCGCAAATAGCGAGAGCGGCAGCATTGGTTTTTTAGTATGCCGCTCAAACCAAATGAAAATCGCCATAATAATCACACCACACACCAAGGGAGTCCAGACAGTAAGATTCCCCCAGCCCAATATCGGCTGCTCAATGAGCGCAAACACTGGTAGCCCCAATCCTGCAGCACATAGCACCGCACCGGGCACATCCACCTGAGCGCCCGGTTCAAGCTTATCTATCTTCCCCACTTTCAGCATCAACAAGATTGTCGCAATAATCGGCAATGCACTCACAACAAAGATCCATCGCCATGTTGCGACTGCCAGGATCAATCCCCCGATAACGGGACCGCTTATCGTTGCGATACTAATCCAACCAGTCCATCTGCCAATTGCTTTAGATTTCGCCTCACCAGAGAAAACTGAAAGAATAAGTGCAAGAGAGCTTGGCATAATAAGAGCACCCCCTATGCCTTGGAGGCCACGAAAGATTTCAAGGCTTATGCCATTTGGCGCGACTGCGCACAAAAGTGATGCGATACCAAACCAAACTAGACCAGCCATAAGTACCCGCTTTCGGCCAAACAAGTCGGACAAAGAGCCAGCTACGAGAATCAATGCACCGAGGCTGATGAGGTAAGCATCAACGGTCCACTGCTGTAACGCCAGCCCTTCTCCAAGATCACGGCTGATACTTGGAAGAGACACGTTAACGATAAACCCATCGATTGCAGTGACTACGGAAGCCATAATACTTATGATGAGCACTAGTCTTTGTTGTTTGGTCATAAGCAAAGTATATCAAGAGACTTTAAGCTCACCTGATGATTGACGTTGCATTTTCAGTGATCACTTGATACAATTACCCCTGTTGCTTTAGCATAATATGCTAATCAGAATGGCGAGGGCTCGTAGTGAAGTGGCCTATCACGCCTCCCTGTCACGGAGGAGATCGCCGGTTCGAAACCGGTCGGGCCCGCCAAATTGATTTAATACCACTTTTGTGGTATTATTTGTTTTATGGCCGAGAAAGTCATCTATACAGGATATTTTGTCGATGATCCAGGAGGACTGCTTGAACAGGTGCCGCCTCGCATAACTAGCGAAGGTGCACGGGTTTTTGCACACCATGTGACAAGAGAGTTCCGGCCCGCAAATGGTGTCGAGGGCATCACTCCCGGAAGGGAGCGGACGTTCATGGCTGTTGGACAAGTAGTCACGGCTGAAGTTCACGTGCTATTGGTCGAGTCGCTCGATGGCGACATTATAAGTACCAACCCCACTCCTCACCTTACTATTGCAACAGCTGAGGGAATTCCACCCGCTAGAAGTAACGATGCCATTGCTGCCGCACAGACAGCCAGAACGATATTGCCACTCGAACAACCCATACCTATCGGAGTAACAGAAGGTTATTTTAATGGCAGAGATGTTATTACAGAGTGATCGACGTATCATTGAGCTGGCAGTAGTTCCAGATTTGTAAGCTTACGGCCCGCTATGAAATTTGCATCTGTTGCATTTCATTTCCAATCGGACACCCATCTGTTCGAAAATGGAGGTGTTTTGCTTTATGATTAACCCATGCCTAAAATCCTTCGCAAAACAGAGTTCGGCAATCTCCTCTTACGCTCTACTCCTCATCAATTGACTTCAGAAGAAATACTCTCCAGCGCAGTACAGGAGCTCATCGAAAATATGTACTTTACGTTGGAACATAGGAAGTACGGCGTCGGCATAGCTGCTCCACAACTTGGGAGAGGCCTTGCTATCAGCGCAATCGATACTAAGCCCACCCCAACACGCCCCAATCTAGTTCGGCAAAAGCTGACCATAATAAACCCAGAAATTACCAAAGTATATGGACCCAGGACCAATGAATGGGAAGGATGCATTAGTGGTACCGAGTTATATGCAAAAGTGCCTCGATATAAAAAAGTTAGGCTAAGGTGGTGCGATGAAAAATCTCAGCTACACACACAAGACTTTGAGGGGTTTCTAGCTCACGTCATACAACACGAGGTAGACCATTTGAACGGTATATTGTTCGTCGATAAAGTTGAAGACACGAGTAGTTATATGACCTTCAGAGAGTATAAGAAGATGAGAGACCGCGAGAACAAAGTGGATTCAGATATAAACTCACGTCAGAAATAGTTCCATGTCTGCCTGTAGCACAATAGGGTACCAAGTATAAACACTTTGACAATTGCCAAGTAGCAGCCCATAGTGTGCCTTATGTCAAAAACCTTTAAAAAAGCTGAAGATTATTAAGCCTGTTGGAGTGAAAGCCCAAACCGACAGTGCCATCAAGCTAAAAGAATTCACCGCACGATTCGGTAGATTAATTAGTATCGTAGCAGTTATAGCAGTCACAGGGCTTGCTTTTGTAATCTTTCATAGTTCACCGCCAAAACCGAAGCACTGCACAACAGAAGCCTGCTTCGACCCTAAGTTTAGCAGTTGCACCCCGGCAACTTTCGACTACTCTCTCAAAGGCCTGGGGTCCGTACGATACCAGATTATGCAAGGCAATCTTCGTAGCGGAGGTTGCTATGTGACAGTTACGTACACGAATGATCCACCTAACCCTTCTTGGGTAGGTAAACCGATGACGTGCGTCTTTAACAATAAGTTAACCGCAGAACGGTCCGCCGCAACCGTATTTAACGATTTATTATCCGGGCAGAATACATATGGCTGTACCGGCCCCTTGGTATCTATCATCCAGGCATACGGTAGAACTCAGTAGTTATAGTTCGAGCATTCAACTCATTATCCAGCTATCTGCAGAGTAAAAAAGTCTCTCGCATATGAGAGACTTTTTGTTTATCATCGTTTTATGAAAGTTATTAAAAAGAGCGAAGCCAAGAGGTTCGTAAACAGCGAGTCGTGTACTGGTTTTGAATTTGGCTTTGGAAACAAGGAATTAAATATAGCGGTAGTTACCGTGAACGGGCGCTACCCTGATAAGGGACACCTCGTAAACGATGTATGCAGAGAGATTGGCTACGTGCTGCACGGTACTGGGATCGTTGGTATTGGTAAAACAACTCACGGACTAAGCCCTGGAGACGCAGTAATGATTGAGCCAGGAGAAAAATTCTACTGGCACGGTGAAAGCCTAGAAATGCTCATGCCTTGTGCCCCGGCCTTCTTCCCGGAGCAACACAGAGAAACTGAGCAATAATATGGGCGCATAAGTGCGCAAAAACGCACACCGTAACTAGTGTACTTTTATGTACATATGACTCGGGTGCGTCTTCTCATACTGGGCGACATAAGTTGCTATCGGAGTGACGTTGATGGACACATGAGCGGCCTGCATCTTTCCGCCATTGTTAGCAAGTAGCTTAACCACCTCGAGCGTATTACCCGCCTCGATTACACCACTGACTTGACCAACTTGCATCGTCTGCAGCTGGCGAACGACAGCCGAAGGCACATCCGTGCTTGCTGCTGTAATTGAGGTGTCTGCATATTGCCCACCATTTGCCTTATCCGATGCATCTGAATCTTGCGATGAAACCGTCGAAAAAGTTGCGCCATCCTCGATCTGCTTCAGTGCCCCAGCTGCCCTTGACTGGGCGTTCGTATCTAATTTAGCCGCTACTTTCTGAGCGAGAATCTCCTGCGTAAGTTCTCGTCTCAAGTCACTCATTGACCAACCAAAGAACTTACTTGTGACGTCTGCCAATTCCTGCGAGCTTGACTGGTTCTGTGCCTGAAGTGAATCTAGCTCGGCATTAAGGTCTGCGGACGACACGCTCACGCCATGCTGGCTGGCGAGCTGCTTAACGTACGCATCTTGCACTACCTCATTTAATGCTGCAGGTTTATAGCTATTCAGCTGGTCTTTCCCGGATTGACTACTGAAATTTACTTGTTGCTGTGATTGATAGTAGTGTTCGTATCGGCGTAGCTCAAAAAGATAGTTTTCATATGACACATAATTATGACCTGCCTTAGCAACCGGGAATGGGACAACCTGAGTCACTCGATAGATAAAACCCGATGAGCTCTGGAACTTATACAGTGAAAATGTACTGTAGATAAAAAAGCCCACAACGGCGATGAGGATAAGTCCCGTGGATATAATGACGATCCTGTGTTTACTATGAGCTAGTGGGTACTTATATTTACGCGCACCTCTGAGTACATCCTCTCGATGCTCTGCTACCGTCTCATTGGTAATGCGAGGGATGTTTTCAAATGCTTCTTGTATCCGCTCCTCACCCTTTACTCGCTTGAACCGTTTCGGCACAGGAGGGATAACATTACGTACGCGACTTAGACGCTCCGTATTCAATGTATGGGTTCGTTTCTTCATTGGTTTCTTATTCAACTTCGGACGCCGGGGAAACATCTACCTGCACTCCTTCTTTACGCAAGATCTCTAGTAAGTGTTTCTGGATCTTTTGCGGATGATGTAAGTAGTGAATTACTAGATCCCCCACGAACGTCTGCATCATTATTGTACCAAATCCAAGCAGTGTTTCCTGCAAGCCAGATATCTCATAGTTCACCATCTGTATCTGATTGAGACCCATATCAACAACGCTGCGATGAAAGAACCCTTTTTGGGTAATCTGTATAAACCGTTTATCGGTCACAATAAACACACTATAGTGCCAACTCATCCAGTCGGGGAAAAATAAGATACCGGAGAGTCCTAAGCTTGCCAAAAAGCTCATATAAAAAAACGTCATGCTCGGCGGATTACTCTTATGCATGAATGTTAAGACGAGCGTAATAACAGGACCCACAAGTAGGCCAAATGACCCATACACCAAGCCTTTGCGCATAACGACTGGATGCTTTCGAAAAACATACAGCACCTCTTCGTCATCAAATTGATCAGAAAAGTATTTTATCTTTTTTACTTCCCCATCTTTAGCTTGCTGTTTTGCCATATGCGTATTGTAGCAGAAAGTAAGTTTGGTGCCCCCGAACGGACTCGAACCGCTAGCTTCTCCTTAGGACGGAGTTGTTTTATCCATTGAACTACGGGGGCTTGTTGAGTCGGCCCTTTACGGCCGAAACTCAATACTTATCTCATGTCAGTCTCACGTTAAATTGTTCGACTCAGAAATTTATTCATGTTGTAAACGATCATTGAACAATTAAATTGTTCAATTCTATAGGTGTTAAGCTAAGCTTTTGGCAAATGCGCGGTTCCGTAGTCGAACAGCTCGTTGGGCTTGAACCAAAGATTTATTTCAAATTCAGCCTCTTCTTTATTGCCTGATGCGTGAACAAGATTTCGGATTGGACGTTGCTCATTGTTAGCGAGACTAGATGAGTCAAATGAATAGTCACCTGTTATCGTCCCCGGATCGGCCTTCACAGGAAGAGTATGTCCTCGGACCTTGCGTACGATCTCAATAGCATGCGGCCCTTCAAGGACGACTGCAAATACTGGCGCGGACACCATAAAATCTACGAGCCACTTCTGCACTGCCTTACCTATTTCGAATGCATCGTCCGTTCCAAAGAACTCGTGCGGATCCATGCCGAGATCCTTGTAGTTATCGAGAGTCTTCTGACCCATGCCAGCAATGAATTCTTTGCGCTCAACTGGATAGTGCTTGTTTAAGAGCTCTTCTGTTGGGATGAAAAACTTGGCGCCAATAATCTTAAGACCAATCTTTTCAAACCTACCGACAATGTCTCCTATAAGACCCCGCTGTACGGCATCTGGTTTTAAAATGATAAGGGTACGTTCTTTCACTAACTATTTCCTTGTTTAATTTCTCGCATATTGTAACAGAGAAAGACCCTTTTATCTACCGAAACACAATGTCGCAAAATGATGCTACAATAAAACGTATGCGATTTAGTAGCGCCAAGACAGACTTCCTCGAATACTTAGAGATAGAGCAAAACCGGTCACAAAAAACCATTGCCAACTATGATCATTACCTTACTCGCCTCATCGATTTTGCTGGCGACGTGTCAGTATCAGACATCGATGCTGAGCTTGTGCGCAAGTGGCGCATCTGGCTTAACCGGCTCGGCACAAACGTAAGTGACGAGCTAAGTTCCACGACGCTGAACTATCACCTTATCGCACTTCGTAGCTTTTTAAAATTTTGCGCCAAACGCAACATTCCAGCCTTAACCGCAGATAAGGTTGAGTTAGCGAGAACAAAACGAAAACAAGTTACATGGCTCAATGAAGATGAGCTTGAGCGACTCTTTGATCAGCCCAATGTCACTACTGTCGCAGGGGCTCGAGATCGTGCAATTCTTGAGCTGCTCTTTAGCTCTGGGCTTCGTGTGAGCGAGCTTGTCGGCTTAGACCGGGACCACATCAATCTAAAACGTCGTGAATTTATGGTTCGAGGAAAAGGCCAAAAAGACCGACCAATATTTATTAGTGCCGAAGCGGCTAGCTGGCTTCAGCAATATCTAGATATGCGTAAAGATAACACGAAACCACTTTTTATTCGGTTTGCTGGCAATAAAAAAGTAGACCTGAGCGGCAATTATCATCGATTAACCGCAAGGAGCGTTCAGAGGATCGTCGCCCATTATGCCCTGCTTGCCGGCATCACAAAACACGTTAGCCCCCACTCACTTCGGCATAGTTTTGCGACTAACCTACTGATGAATGGAGCTGATCTACGATCAGTGCAAGCCATGTTAGGTCATAGCAATATTGCAACAACGCAAATATACACCCACGTTACTGACCCACATCTAAAGTCAATCCACGAAAAATTTCATCACCTATAGTAGTAGTCCGGCTTGGGCTACGGGTGGCCAGGACATATATCGCCATACGGGATAGCGCCTGGCCCATCAGATAGCTGCTTACATATACTATCGGTTGACTGCAGGCCATTTGCCGGCAACGTACTGGATAGCGTTTCGAGCGGAATGCGCACTTGCACTCGACGAAGTTCGTCCTGAGATTGGCCGGTAGAATCAATCAGCGCCTGCCCACCGACAAAGGCAACTCCCACTCCAGTTGCTGGTACATACGGATGTGTTGCATCTCCACCAGCAACAATAACGCTACTGGAGTCCTGGTACATCATACTAAGACGAGCGAAGTACTGCTTACTGCCGCCACTAATATTCATTAGTAACGCACAATTACCAGCCGCCGTACAACTAACAGGTAGTATCTGCACGGGGCAATTACCACTACCCGAGCTGCATGAAGCTGCGTTCTTAGGCGGCCAGCTTACAGTGCTTGCTGTAACAAAAGGACTCCCCGACCGATACGAGGGAACAAGGTAGAAACTTGTTACGGCCTGATTGGCCTCAAGAGAAGCGTTAGATATATTTGATGCATCAACGAGGTCAAGCCTAAGGATCCCGTACGGGCAATTCCATGCGTTGAGTGCGGGTAGCGTCTTGCCTGTCGCCCCAGAACCGCTACACGTCTTCGAAGGAAATGTAGGATTTGTTTGTTGAGACCATTGGAATCTTAACGAGGTAAACGCTTCTTTGTCAGTATTGGCGATATAGAGGATAGAGTTTGACTGTTGCGTAAGCGGAGAGATATTGAGAGTATTCGGCTCCGTGTTCACCATGAGGCATGTGTACTTCGTGGTACCCGATGAATTCAAATTGTTCGATACTCCCGCAGCATTCAGTGTACCAATAAAGTTCGTACAGCTACCCGTTGTGTTGTACTGCGTAGTAATATGTGCAGGATCAGTGAGATAGTTGACGGCCGCATTCACACCGCTTTCAGCCGCATAATACGCTTGTGTGCTAATTTGATCATCGAGAGACTCACGTTCATTCCGACGTGCGACTTGAGCAAAACCTAAGACTATTAGCGTTATGACGATGATCATAATCATTGTCACTAATATGGAGACCATACCCCTCTGATCATCCCTCATTTTGCTCATACGTATCATATTGTACCCAATTTAAGGCGCCAATGCACCATTAGACACACGCAGTGATACCGTGGTGCTCAAGCCTGCGTGTGCACAAAATTCAGAGCCCGTTACCTGCTTACACTGGACATCAGTAGCGCTCGTACCCACGACAGATGCGGTGGTGCTATTAAGACCGTCGCCGCCAAGGCATCCGCCAGTACTCCCATTGCCACTCACACTGCATAGAAGGTCACTATAGCCGTATGCTATTCCTAGAGATACTGTGTAAACTCTTGCGGCTGACGGAGACTGAGCAACTGAAAAATATGTAACACGCATATTATTGTTGAGCAGCTCTCTTGAACCTGTGACAGGGTTGGTGAAATTAGGTGCTGTCGAGCTTAAGCAGGTTCCCGGGACATAGTAGAGCCCGGCGTTCCCCGCAGAGGGAGTCCCCGTGTACATGACACCAACCGTATAGTAATACGTACTGCCCCCTGCGCAGAATGCATACCCATTGCCCGATACTTGGTGCGAGACAACGATCGTACTACCGCTGAACTCGATCCCTTCGGCAACAGCGTTAATAATACTTCGGGCGCTATTCTGGGTTGAAGACCTATTTACTCCGCCATAGTAGGCGTGCGTAAAGCTTAAGACGCCGTACAGAATCACAAGAAGTACCAATGAGAATACGGTCGTAGCTATCAATAGTTCAACGATAGTAAAGCCTTGCTGAGATGTACTTTTTTTTTGCAAAGCGGTCTTTCGTGTCGTAATCATGGTTGATAATCCAGCGTTACGTTATTCGTCGTACCAGGATTATCAATACTTGGCCAAGTAACCGCAACGGCAAACGTCTGGGTATTAACTTGTGTAATATTTATATCAAATTGTAGCTGGCCGCCTGCAGCAGCGCCACCGCTGGAATTTACTAGGCAGCTATTGCCGCCCACTATCACGCCCTTATTATCAAAACATTTATTATTAGCTGGTAACGCAGTTGTGTTGTGTAGGTACTCTAATTGAGTCTGCGCTAACTGCAACGCCTCACTATGCTCCTCCGTATCTTCCATACCATTCACGCTACGCGTCGTCGTTACGTAGCCTGCCACGAGCACTAAACTCACGACAGCTATCGAGATCATTACTTCGACAATCGTGTCTCCACGTTGGTCCTTTAAATGCTTTAACACGTCAAACCATTCTTTATCGTTAAGGTAACACTCAAGTTGCCACTACCGCTAATGGTGTATAGCCCCGACTCGTTCGTGTCAGGATCATCAAAGCAAATAAGAATTGCTGCTGCTGGATCCAGGTTACCAAGCCCGGATGATCGTGATATAGAGCCCATACTTGCGCTTGCCGTCTCAAGTGAGTTACCTACCGCGCTTGACTTAACCCCATAGAGACTCATTGGCTCTGATCCTGATTGTAAGTTAGTTGTCGATCCGGAAGCAGTGGCCGCAATGTTACCCGACGAATCCCCAGCAACAAATGCAGCCATACCGGTTTGGGCGAATGCACCACCGCTTATAGGCTGGTAGCATACTGCTGATGCACCCAAACCGCATGAACTATTGCCCTTCGCAATCTGCAATCCATACTCAAGCGTACTCTGTGTTGCGGTATCAGTTGGCACACCAGAATATTCTCCTGCGTTTGTCGGATAGACTGCTCGAGGAGTAGACGCTGCAACGGTCAAAATTGGCGTAAGGCTACCTCCAGTATTCTGATATTGATTCCCGACCACCGGCATAACACCTACGGTACTGCTCTGAGGATAGCTTGCACCGATGCCAAACTGTACAACTTTGCCAAGAAATATGCATCCGGTGTTAGTGCCCTGTGAGGTTGAGCCGTGAGCAGCCAACGATAATGTGACGGGCCCAGCAGCACTACCAGAGCACGTAAAGTCGTTATTGTTTGGATAATAGCCACTCGCGGTTTCATTGATGAGCTGCTGGAGCTGTTGCAGTTCGTCGTTGGCGCCCGTCGTAAACTCCGCTCGAGCCTGTCGACCATTTACAAGATTAATAGCACTGATAAGCAAGAGTGAACTGACTGCAAGTACTATTAATACTTCAACTATAGTAAAGCCATCAGTAGCCTCTTGATAGCCACCCCTCTTCATAAGCATAAGTATATCAGGAAGTATAAGCGAAACGCCAGAACGGATTTATCTTTGGCTATCGTAGAACCAGACCCTGATACCACGTCGCGATACGAGCGCCATAGATCACTACAATAATGGTAGCCAGAAGCAAAGAAGGCCCAAACGGGATGCGTTGGGTAAGCCCTTCTTTGCCCTTTACGAGCTGCGGTACGCTTGCGACCGTACCGAGTAGTGATGCAAAGAAAATAACTGTTAGCGCCCTAAACGGCGTACCCGCCAACAGTCCGAGTATAATCGCCAGCTTGACATCTCCGCCGCCGATCCAACTCCCCTTGGATACTTGATAGAGCATCCAAAATAGACCAAAAATGATAAGCGCTCCCGCCGCCGACTGTAATGCCGTGCTCACATTACGCGACCACACAGCCGTCATAATGACCTGCACTATCGCAAGTCCCGTGAGCGGGAATACGATCTTGTCGGGAAGTAAGAACCAATTAAAATCGTAGACAGCTAAAGCAATAAAGCCAACAAGGAATACGAGCCAAAACATGAACTTCAAAAGATCGGCCCCGCTAAAGGAAACCGGCCAAAACGCATACGACACCACAAATAGAAGGCCCGTCAGTAGTTCTATGAATGGACTATCAGGTATGTGCGCCTTGCAGTATCTACACTTGCCCCGAAGTGCAAGCCAGCTGAGTACTGGTATGAGGTCAAGTGGCCCAAGTTCATGGCTGCACGTTGAGCACATGCTTCGCCCCTTGACGATAGAGAGCGCCTTACGCCTTTCCTCGGCCTTCTTCCCTTTTTTCCCCTCTAGCCCAGACTGTTCGTGCAGCCGCCATGTGAGTGCATTTATGAAGCTGCCGAATATGACACCGAGTAGTGCCAATACGATATAAACCATAGCCGTAATATATCATATAAAAAGAGCCCTGCCGGGCTCTTTTAGGTTTTTAGCATTTAGGCCAGCGCCTAGTCGGAGACACACTGGGTAGCTACACTACCTTCGATACCGTAGTAGGCTGCGTACTGGCGAGGCGTACCTTGGGTTGGAGCTGACGCTGCACCATTCCCACAAGTCGCATCACCATAGATATCCATCTGCTCTGAACTTGGCGTCGTCGAGGGAGCGCTGAAGACTCCGCTTGCTGGCGAGGCCGTAAATGTAATATTGCTCGCCGTAAAGTATCCAAGCCTAACGTTACTTGTTGTGCTGATGAATGGGCATGCGGTACCAATACAGTTTGCTGTTGGAAGTTGGCCACCGTTATTACTCGTGTAGTCACTCAGGGCAGAAAGGACGTTGTTGGCATCGGTCTTACGAGAGTTGTTTCGTTGGCTCTTTTCAAGATTTGGCACAGCCAAGAAGACGACGACCATGATCAACCCGGCAATAGCTAGAACTATCAAGACCTCGATGATAGTAAAACCATCGCGGTTACTCTTAAGTTTTTTTAATTCTTTTAGCATGTTGCAGGCGCCCCTTTGCAATAAATTTACATTAACACTTATGGTTACCATAATAACTGACATCTAGCACTAAGCACAAGTGGTTTTCCATAGGACTACGAACCGGTGAAACTACTGTTACCAGCGAGTCCATAGATTGGTAGCAGCACTGCAGCAACAATGATGAACGCTACAACACCAAGGACAACCATCAGGACAGGTTCAATAATTGCCGAGATGTTCGCCACCTCATTGTCGACTTCCTTCTCATAATAATCAGCCACCTTACTCATCATCTGCTCGATCGCGCCAGACTGCTCTCCAATCTTAAGCATGTTTGGTACTAACGGTAAGAAGTTCGGGTCATTCTCAATACTATCCGCCAGGCTCTTACCACCCTTAACCTTTTCGGATGCCTTTAGGACCGCTCGCTTAATATGAACGTTGTTAACCGCATCAGCCGATATAGTGAGCATCTGAAGCAATGGCACGCCACTAGCCACTAAAGTGGAGCCTGTTCGAGCAAATCTCGCCATGTATAGCTTCATAAATAACGGTCCGATCGGCCACGCGCTCATCTTGAGCTTATCAATAACATCTTTACCTGGACCTGTTCGAGCCCAGCGACTCGTCAGAAATGCAAGCACCGCTACGATCACTAGAGCGACCCACCAGAAATGGATAACAAAGCTCGAGATATCCAGCATGACCTTTGTAATAAGCGGCAGATTTGCTCCCGGCAATGTTGCGTACAATGTCTTAACTTGAGGAAGCACCTTAACCACCATGAAGCCGACCACTCCACCCATGACCATGAGGACAATAATAGGGTAGATCATGGCACCTCGAATCTTGCTATTGATATCCGCATCCTTTTCTTGCTGCAAAGCCAGACGCTCAAGAGCAGCGTCGAGTGTACCTGACGTTTCACCTGCAGCTATAAGGCTTATATATACCTGGTTAAATACGTTTGGGTGCTTAGCCATTGACGTAGATAGCGTTGACCCTCCTTCTACGTCACCAATAATCTGTGTTAGAACTACTTTTAGCGGCCTACTAACTGTTTGCTGGTTAACGGTACGGAGCGCCTGTAAGAGCGGCAGCCCTGCATTAATTAACGTGCTGAGCTGGCGGCTGAATAGCACCCGATCCTTAACGTTAACGTGGCTGCCGAGCTTCCCAAGAACGCCCGCGGCCCCAACGCCGTCAAGGTGTATATCAGTAGGGACAAGACCCTGTGAACTAACAAGCTTCGCGGCAGCAGCTTCACTGTCAGCTTCAACAGTAGCTTTGACCTGCTGCCCAGTCTGCGGATTACGAGCGGTGTATTGGTATGTTAGCATTGCTAATCTCGCATCATCCTATCGAGCTCATCTTGGTCTACTGCGTAGTTTCGCGCCTCGTCGTAGCTTATAGTGCCCGCGTGGATTAACCCGACGAGTGTTTTATCCATACTCTGCATACCGAACTCAGCGCCCGTCTGGATAACAGCATCAAGTTGGTGTGTCTTGCCCTCGCGAATGATGTTTCGCACAGCAGGTGTTGCCGCCAGAATCTCTGCAGCCGCAATGCGACCACCCCCAATTGCAGGCACCAAGCGCTGGCTACAAATAGCCATCAATATGTTACTCAGCTGCGCACGTATCTGAGGCTGTTGATGAGGAGGGAAAACATCGATCATACGATCGATACTCTGCGCAGCGCTGTTCGTGTGCAATGTCGCGAACACGAGGTGTCCCGTTTCAGCAATCGTTATTGCACTCGCAATAGTCTCAAGATCACGCATCTCACCGATGAGCACCACGTCAGGATCCTCACGAAGGCTTGACCGTAGAGCAGCCGAGAATGAATATGTATCGTAATGAACTTCTCGCTGAACTATGACCGACTTTTTGCTCTTGTGCGTATACTCGATCGGATCTTCAATCGTGATGATGTGTTTAGCTTGCTCGAGGTTAATCTTATGTATAAGTGCGGCAAGACTGGTTGATTTACCGGAACCAGTTGGTCCCGTCACCAGCACAAGCCCACGTGGATAGTCGGCAAACTTCCCTACTATCGGCGGCAAGCCTAGTTGCTCAATCGTGAGGATATCATTTGGAATAAGTCGTAATGCAGACGCAAGATTACCTCGTTCATGGAATGCGTTCACACGGAAGCGACCAAGATCACCGAATGCAAAGCTAAAGTCAAACTCTTTATCTTTGAGCAGGATCTGTTTTTGGTCCTCATCGAGAATCGCAAAAATTAAGGATTCAACCGTCTCCTCAGTCAACGTGTCAGCACCACCGACAGGAGTCAAAGAACCATCAACCCTCAGCATCGGCGGTAAACCAACCTGCAAGTGCAAATCAGACGCCTTTCTCTTAACTACTTCCTCGAGAAGAATTTCTATTCTTGGTTGTCCTTGTACTGCCACCCTGATTCTCTTTCCGTTTTTCCTTCTTTATGCGCTATCTGCTGATGCAACACGGTCTACCTCTTTAATGGTAGTTTCACCCGCTAGGGCTTTCAGATACCCATCTTGACGCATGGTTATCATACCCTCCGCTTGAGCTTGAGCCTGAATTTCACTACTGGTAGCGCGCTTAAGGATGAGTTGCTGTATGGTTTCGCTAATATCGAATACCTCATACACGCCCATTCGTCCCTTATAGCCACTAGGCGTATCCGGAGTATCCACGCCCTTGGTTAGAGTATAAGCGGAATCGGTACTTAGTGGCAAGCGTTGATAGCCCATATCTCGCGCGACCGCATCGGCAACCTCTTTGCTACCCGGCAGGATCGTACCAAGCGCATCTCTCACCGCTGCTGTTTCAGCGGGGCTTGATGCATACGTTGTCTTGTTCTTTCCGATACGACGCACAAGGCGCTGACCAATCACGGTATGCACGGTACTTGCAATAAGGAATGGCTCTACACCCATGTCTAGAAGTCGAGGAAGGATACCCGCAGCAGAGTTCGTGTGCAGCGTAGAAAATACCAAGTGCCCCGTTAGGCTTGCCTGGACTGCCAGCTCAGCCGTTTCTTTATCACGAATCTCACCGACCATAACAATGTCAGGGTCTTGTCGGAGAATTGAGCGCAAACCACTTGCAAACGTAAGCCCCACATCGGCATTGACCTGTATCTGATTTACGCCGTCCATCTTGTATTCAACCGGGTCTTCAAGTGTAACGATGTTTACGCCATCACTCTTCACTTCTTGAAGGAGCGCATACAGACTAGTAGACTTTCCTGAACCTGTCGGGCCAGAGGTTAGGACCATACCGTTTGTCCGTTCAAGTCCTGAGCGAATTGCACGAAGCGCGCGTCCACGGTATCCCATATCCTCCAAGTGCAAGCTTGTACCACTCTTATCGAGTAGTCGGATTACTACTTGCTCACCCCAGACCACAGGGCTAACAGATATACGCATATCGATCTCTTTGTCTGCGACCATTACCGTAAACTCACCGTCTTGGGGTATACGGTGTTCGTCGATCTTTAAGTTGCTTAGAATTTTAATACGGGAGATCAGTGGCGGCTCGGTACTCTTCGGCAGCCGCATGAGCTCGCGAAGTATGCCGTCAATCCTACAGCGAATCTTTAGACCATCCTTGAGTGGCTCAATGTGGACGTCACTTGCCCGGTTTCTTGCCGCATATTCCAAAATCGTGGTAAGCGCCTTGCTAATTGGAGAATCCTGAACGATAGTTCCTAGGTTAACGGTCTTTTTTTGGCCCTTAGACTGACCATCTCCGCCCTTTTCCTTCTCCATGCCGCTGATCTGGCTAACGACATCATCAGACAGCTTCGCGCTATATTGATGTAAGACCTGGCGGATACCCTCTTCGCTTGCAGCATACACCTTAAGCGGGCGACCGATTCGATTGCTTAAGTAATCAACTGCTTGAACGTTATCAGCATCAAGCATCGCCACAACCAGTCGATGCTGCATCTCACCTAGAGGTACCGCCATATACCGTTCCGCAATATCTTGTGGCAATAGCTCAAGCACTTTAGGATCAATCTTTGAGTCTATGAGATTTACATAAGGCACCCTCGTTACATGAGCAATGGTTTTGGTAAGCTGCTCATTCGTTACCTTACCGCTGCTTACAAGAAGCCCGAATAATGGTGATCCTTTTTCTTTTGCCTCAGCTTTGAGCATAGCAAGGTCAGGCCGAGTCAGAATCTTATCTTCAACCAGCTTGTTCTCTACCTGAGTCTGTGCGGTAGCGGAAAGTACGCTCATAATTCTACCTGGCTAATTACTAAACGGATTCTGGTTATTATTATTGCCGATCTGATTATCCTGCGTTGGATCGATACTATTACTATTAAAATACTTCGTGTCAGGGGTGTGGAATGTCGGGCTAATCTTATCAACAACCTGAACTTCCTGCTGTCGATTGGCGGGTGTGACAAAGATCTTGTCTGAGATTATGAATGAGACGACCGCACTTACAAATGCGATGACTATGATAAGCGCTACATCCTTTTGCTTCATCTCACTACCTTCTGGGTAATATTAAGTGACTTAGCGGGCTGATAGTACGTCTGTGCAGTAATCGTCATCGTAAGATTAGGATCAGTCCCCGAGACCTCTAGCGTCTGAATCTGTATTGGACGTATCGAGCGCTCAAACGTGCTAATAACCCCCTGAAGACTCGAGTAGCTCCCCGCTACCGAGATACTAAATGGAATTGGTTGCGGTTGCGGCGTGGAACTACTCAAGTTGCTACCGAACGTCGCCTCTTGGTCCGTCCCTGAGATACCATCGATTGTTACGCCGCCCTGAGAGGTTAGCATGTTTTCGAGGCTTGTCGTAAGGCCCGGGAAGTCGTAGGCATCGGGAAGTGCATTAAGGATAATCTTTGCATTATTGCCATCTTGCGGTCCAGACCCAGTCGGATTGCCCCCGATAGCGTTTTGCGCAGTACCCACAAATGCATTGTATGAAGTCTTGAGAGAGTCTGATGCTGCAATATCTGACTTGAGCTGGTTTACTGCAACGCGCTTTGCTCCAATGACTCGATTCTGATAGGTCGCCTGACCAATCAACGTCTTCGTTGCAACGAGCGAGAAAACAAGTATAAACGCGGCGACGCTTACGTATACGACGATACGGGTGTTTGCCTTGTCGATCAGTGCGCGCTTAGACGAAAGTGCCGGAGTCGCCATCTTTAATTACCCCCCTGGAATACATTGGTCTGACTGGAATTAACCGGCTGCGGTACGGTGAGTGTTATGTTATGGTCGGTGTTGAAAATAGTTGGATCGAAGCTGCAGGTGATAGTAAACGTCGCACCGTCCTGATCACGGCCAAAGCTGCTAAGCACTACGCTCGTAAAGGCGTGGGCCGGGATTGAAGTGGTTGAACCCGTGACAGTGTACTGAGTAGCCTTTAGGGTATCGGTAAAGGTACTCACGATATCAAGTGTCGGAGCCTTTCCACCAATGGTCAGTGAATTGTTACTATAGTTAACTTCAATGTTGTTTAGAACGGCCTGAGATGGTGTCACCTGGGAGATGTAGGTGAACAGCCTGCTCGTAACCGGCTTCTGTTCATGAAGGCTCGTGAGTGTACTGAGCTGATTCTGTACGGTAAGAATCTTGTTGAGATTCGGTATGTTCTTTAGCTGAGTACTGTAATGGGTAATGTCGTTATTCTCATCGCTCAAGCTCTTTTTCTGTACCACATCCACCGTAACTATGGCTACGAGTAGAATCGCAATCCCAGCAGCACTAGCGACAACTGAAACCACCGTAAGAAAGTGTTTCGTACGTTGAGTCTTAATATACTCAAGCTTCACATCTGGCAGCAGATTAAACTGAACCATACTACTCGCTCCTCTCCGCTAGGCCAACTGCAACTGAAAACTGATTAGATACGGCCAGGAGTTCGTTCTGTCTGTCCGCTGCAAAGCTCACGTTACGCCACGCGTTCCCTATCTCAACGTTAAGGCCAAACTTATTAGCTAGGTACAATGGAAATTCGGGGATAGCCGAGGCACCGCCCGTGACGATAACACGCTCCAGCTTGCTGTCAGGGTATCGCGCCTGGAAGAACTTAATTGATTTATCTACTTCACTCACAAGCATATCAACGGTGCTTATTACAGCCTGGTAGACTTGTCCTTCAAGCTTGTCTTTGCTTACACCGAACTTATATACAAATTGCTGAGCCTGCTTATCGTCAATACCTAAATTCTGCTGTGCCGAACGAACGATCGCATCAGCGCCGGTCGGGATTGATCGAACGAGGCGAGGAGCATCACCCATTGTTATAACGAGGTCAGTGCTTAGATTACCCATATCTATGACGAGCTGTGGCATGGTAGTTCCCTGAGGGATAACAGCACGCGGGAGCGCAATACCGTCTGGTTCAAAGGCGATTACATTAAGTCCAATCCCTTCAAGCATATCAAGACGTTGTTCGATGAAATTATTTGGGATGCTACTAAGTAGTACTTCCACTTTAGTTTTATCTTTAGGCGAGTCGCCGAGAAGTGCCCAGTCAATCTTGCTCTCTGCGGGAGGGGTCGGGATAAGTGAGTCAGCTTGGTATAGCAGTGCCTTCCCTAGCTCGGCAACAGGCAGTCTGTCCATATCAGCAACCGTAGTAAACACCCGACTGCTCGACAGGCCAACGGCTACATTTTTTGTCGTTAGCCTTGCTTCACCGACTAGGCTGGCTATAATCTGGGCCACCTTTTGTTGGTCGGCTTTGCTATCGCTCTGTGCAAGCTTAGCGTCCACTGGCACGTAGGCATACTTAACGAGAGCTTTTGTAGTCCCCGTGCCACGCAGCTCAACGAGACGGATGCCCGTTGTCCCGATATCGAGACCAAAAAACGCTGAGACTCCGCTAAGCAGACTCATAGCTCTGAGCTCCAGCTATTCTATTTTGTTTTACGACCATTTTAAGTATATTCCGCACCCTTTCGCCTGTACTGTCGCCTATATCGATGACCGTTTGAGGCTCATATTACTTTTGATTATAGATGAGGGTCCACGATAAACGCAAGCGCTTTATGCTAGCCCCTAAAGAACTGGCGGTAAACTCGTATACGATTGGTACGTACAACTTGCCTGCGCTGGATCGGTCGCACAACTCGTGTTCGGACTAGACACACTGCCAAGCCAGAGCTCCGGCGTGTATATAATCTGCTCGCCAGGACTATCTGTAATTGATGATGTGGTCGCAACATTTCCGGTAGTCCTGCCTGGCACAAACTGTTTCGAAGAGACTGCGCCATATATTGTTAATGTATTCTGATCACAGGTTCCATAGTTCTTGATTGCCGCAAACGCCCCACCTGAGTATGAACCGCAGGTGTATATGACACCGCCCGCACCACTACTCGTCGGCTCAGCATCATAGAAGCCTTGGAGGGTCTTAACATTTGGAGCTATATAGATACTCCCGCCCCCAATAGTCATAACGCTGAACTGCGGTACTGTCTGGAAGCTACTATAGCCACCATATTGAATGTCGTTATTTATGTACACGTCCCCAGAGACGATGACGGTCACATGTACGCCGGCCGGTAATGTGAAGCCGCCAAGGCTCGTTAAATCACCCGAAATACGATACACGTACCCCGTCTGATTAGCCGCCAGGCTATCGAGCGCCGCGTTCGTCGGTAGTGATGTGCCCGTCGAGCCAGTCACCGTCGAGGCGTAATCTGGCACGCACCAGCTCTGGGACGAAGCCCCAAGGATGCTTCCTCCGTACGTGGTGCCTGAGCTACCGGTATTAGCGAAGGCAAGCCCGCTCGGAGCATCCCCCGATATACCATCGGCACTTCCGGACGAATTGGCTGCAATATTATTTACCGCATTTGTCGCAAAGCCGCTAATACTACTTGTGGCTAAGGCAGCATGATCAGTATTGGAGCCAAAGAAGTTACGAGGAGTAGCACCAGAGTCTAAATTATAGCCCGTAATAGTAGCCGCCTTGTCTGGGACACAACTCCCGCTATACGTATAGCCCGGACCCGCTGATACATCACCGCCCTGAACGGTAAAGTACTGCTCATACGCAACTTCAGTCGGAGTTGCTGCATTACAGGACAATGTCGAAGGGTTAGAGCTGCCGCCACCGAATGTCCACGTCACCGTGTAATAGCCCGCAGTTTGAGGCGTCAAGGTCACCTTGTTGCTATAGAGGACCCCTCCCGAGTCTGTGTATCCAACATTTTTGCTTGATGATGCATCGAAGTTTATCGTAGTAAACGTTGCACCCGGTGGCCCATTCGGTGGTAGGGTTGGGGCAATACTATGCAGGTTCATCGTAACCTGGAACTGTATCTGCTCGCCAGCGATCACCCTGCCAGGCATGGTTGAGATACCACAGGCAACACTACCGCATATCTGGGTAAGTGTTGCGGTGCCTAGAGTTGCCTGGCCTCCCGTCTGATTATCCACTCCGATAAGTTGGATGGTGTTACGCCCCCAATACGTAAAGCCCGTCAAGCCGCTCACGTCTCTGGTTACGGTTGCACCATTTTGCCCACCGCTGAATGTCCCTTGATTGGCCGCTCCGTTAACAGACAGACGGTAGTTAATGTTGCCGGTCGGGTTGTTCGGGTCCCATAATTTAAACGTGACCTGGTAACAGCTGCTCGCAGCATTGATACTACCGACAGGGTTACAGTTTGCATAAGAGGTCGATGCCAGCTTTTTATATGTATTCGATGCTCCAGGACCAACATCTTTCACCCAAAGTGATATGGGGAAATCAGCGATAACGAGGCTGTTAGTCGAGACAACCCACGTAGCTCCCGTTCCTCCGCTCGGCCCCCATAATACCTTGCCGCCTGGGCTTTGAATCTCCGCCGTTGTTGCACCATCCTGGTCACCATAGCTGAACCGTATGGTGTACTGTTCAGTAGACGGATTACAGGAGATCGATGCAAAACTCCCCGTTGGAGGGTGATTGACCGTTAGTCGAGCCGTACCCCCAATAGCGTTACCACATAAACGTCTGAGCGCAAGGATCTGCCTTCCGTTCTGCACAATTTGCAAAACCGAATCGGATGATGGATCGCATTGGAACAAGCGATCAACTGAATTCGTCGTGTAATTATACCCACTGTCATTACATGGCTGTGTAACATTTCCGAGTGTGGTCACCGTCGTCGTCACATCTGATTGCGCAAGCGCCTGTTGCAGGCCAGCCATGCTTCCGTCTGGTGATATTTGGCTGACAATCCATTGCGCGCTCGTCACGTCGGCGGGTACCCCACTGCTCAAATCACCATTGAGTGCTGAGATGAGCCCTCCTGCCGACGATACACCTGAGGTATTGGCTTGGTTCACATACTTAATACAGTTTGCTGCTACCGAGCCAGAAGCCCCAGGGACGAGCATGTCGCAATCAGCAGCAAAAGCCTTGTGGCCTGAGAAGATCGCAATAGCCGCAATGGAAAGTATCGTGAGTCCGAGTAATTTACCAAAGTTATACATTTATTGGCCCACTTCCTGGATATCTGCCTGCAACACGCGTAAATCATAATCATATTGATCAGACGGTAGATTCGCTTTTGAGAGCAAGCCGATTGCAACTTGATAATACTTAACGGCACCAGCTTTATCTCCTGCGTTTGTAGCAGCACCTGCTGCAGCCGTAGCAGTCTGCTCGGTCACCTCGTTTCCGTATGCTTTCAGGGCATACGTATAGGCGGATTGGTAGTTCTGCGTTGTCGTATAGATACCGCTCAGTCCAATATTGGCTTGGGCGCGCGCATCTGCTGTATTGGCCGCCTTCAACTGTCCGTTATATATCGCTTCAGCTGCAGTATAGTTCTTCTGAGCTATATAGTAATTGATCTTGTCCTGTGAGTTGAGTGACGAGAAATAACTTGGCATATTACTCATGGATGTCTTTGAACCGGTAGAGGGCTTACCCTTAGGCCTATGATGCAGTAATACATATCCGCCCGCGGCAATCATGGCGAACACGATTAGAAAAACCAGGATCAAACCGACGAGCCTGAGCCTAGCGCGTCGCTGCCCTTTCCCTGCGTGCGCCCCAATTGAAAGTGCACCATCCGCGCCCCTAGAACTCGCACCGACTGCCGTAGCCGCTCGCCTGTCCATATCCATTTACATCGAGTATACCAAACCGCTTGTGCTCATGCTACTCCCAATCTGTATCAAGTGCGAGCAGGCATGGACAGGTCTCTATGCATCACCTCGCTCTAGAAAAATTTGGGATCAGTATGATAAAATAGAATTAAGATAATATCAAGTATACTGGCCTCCACTCATTCGAACGTGAAGGATAATTGAGCATCATGCTAAGCATCGCTATCGTAGGACTACCAAATGTAGGCAAGTCAACACTGTTTAATGCGCTAACAGACAGTAATATATTGGCCGCGAACTATCCATTCGCTACCATTGAGCCCAACACGGGGATAGTGCCCGTGCCCGATGCTCGGCTCCAGCAACTGAGCAATCTATACCATGATGCCCCCATCAAGCCCGCAACCGTCACGTTCGTGGATGTTGCTGGCCTCGTGAAAGGCGCAAGCGAAGGCGAAGGACTTGGTAACCAGTTTTTAAGCCATATCCGAAGCTGTAATGCAATTGTCCAGGTAGTTCGTGCATTTAACGACAGCAACGTCACGCACGTCGATGATAATCATGATCCAAAAAGTGACATAGAAGTAATAAACACCGAGCTGGTGCTCGCTGACCTGCAAACAGTATCAAAACGTTTGCCCCGTCTCGAGAAGGAATCACGTGCAAACTCAAAGCTCAAGCCAGAGTACGAGCTGCTGAAACAAGCATACGATATCTTGGATGCCGGCAATCCTATATGGTCAGATACGGATTTAGCCGTATCAGTCCCCTCAGATCTCTTCTTGCTTACCGCGAAGCCAGTAATTTACGTATTTAACGTTGACGAGCCCGGACTCAGTGATAAGAAGTTGCACACCGAACTGAGCGATCTGGTATCTCCAGCCTCAGCACTTTTTATATGCGCAAAGCTCGAGGATGAATTGCGCAGTCTCGACGAGGCCGACAGAGCCGAACTACTTGATAGCTACGGACAAGCTGAGTCAGGGCTGAACCAGCTTATACGCTCCGCGTACGCAACACTTGGCCTGCAAAGTTACCTTACTGCCGGAGATAAAGAAGTGCGCGCATGGACTATCGAAAAAGGATCTTCAGCACCACAGGCAGCAGGTGTTATTCATGGCGATTTTGAGCGTGGCTTCATAGCAGCCGAAGTTGTATCCTTTACCGATCTTGTGGCTGCTGGCTCGATTGCCGCGGCACGAGCAGCGGGTCATGTACGTACCGAGGGAAAGACATACGTCATGCAACCTGATGATATCGTAGAGTTTCGCTTCAACGTTTCTAAGTAACAGCCCTACTCCGCGCCCAGCAAGATTCTAGTAAAACGACGGGAATCGACGACGCCGGGTTCGCATCGGTAGATTCGCATACGGATTGATGGCCGCGTACGGGGTTGGAGCAGCTTGCGGCTGCCCCTCTCCTGCCGCCGCAAACTGCGGGTTCTGGCTAAAATTTGGAGAGAACGGCTGAGGGACACCCGCAAGTTGCCCTTGCATCTGTTGCGCAATCAGCCCATGTTGGCGAATTTCCATGACTCTCTGCTGTATGTAGTTCACGCAATTACGCAAACGCGTGCTACTCCAACTACTAAACACAAGATTTCGCATCGGCGTAAAAATCCGCACGGTCGTGCCGAACATCCTGTTATGAAAGTCAACCTCGGACATCATATCGTAACGGATATCTTCAACCGTAAGAAGCATTGGCTTTCGATCAATGAGGAGCACACGATACTGCGTCACACAAAGCAGGGCGAAGCCTCCTTCGTATGATCCGTTGACGGCTTGAGCTATCTTCTCTCCGGGCATAAGTACATTGCTGAGCTCTCGTATCTCCGACCTGCCCCACATCTTAAAGTTACAGCCTACATGTCTCAGCTGTTCCTCCACTTCGTTCATGCTGACCATCGCTAACCCTCCTCGAGCGGCTGCCTTAACCCATTGGTTGGCTCGCCTGTACTTTAGTAGTATGCTCGATGCCGACCCCTATAACAGTTAGGTAGGTCACAGCTCTTACAGGATATTTATCACAAAAACAAGCTCTTGATGGGTAATACTGGACACCCCTGATGAGTTTATGGAATAATATAAACTATGCTGGCGAACGCAAATGAGATGCGTGTTCTCGTCAACTTATTCCATAGCGGTACAAAGTTGACGTATTCGAAAGGTGAGTTTATTATCAGGCCCGGCGAATCTCCGCCGGGTGTTTATTACATTGAAGAAGGCCTCGTAAAAGCCTTTGATATCACAAAGTACGGTGAGGAAAACCTACTCATCATTCGTAGGGCTGGAGAAATGATGGGCCTCACATGGGCAGTAACCGGAGAAGATCGACATATCATCTACGCGGCGATTGCCCCTACGACAGTGTGGCTCATATCGCGCGATAAGTTTGTTAGTTTCATACACCAGAACCCATCGTCTGCCTTACCTGTTATCGACATGATCACCGATATGTATCGGCTTCATAGCGAACGAATTATGACACTCGAGTACCGCACCGTACGAGAGCGTCTTGTGTCCTTCCTTCTTACCAACGCAAGACGGTTCGGCGAGCCAACGCCTGACGGTATATGCATATCTGTTCCGCTTAAACATCAGGATATTGCAAGTTCTATTAGCGCAACACGCGAAACAACATCTCGCGCCTTAGCCGAACTTGAGCGCAAGGGCCAGATCAGGAGCGAACAATCATGCATCACGCTGCTTGACGAGCCCGCACTTCGCAGCCTCTTATAGAGCGCGTTATTTCCAGTGCAGGATTATATCTTCGATAATCCGTACGATCTTCTCGTGAGAAGGCATTCGATTGTCATCATAATAGTGATCTACGGATATGATATCCTCGAGCACGTTGAGGCAAACTATCTCATCGGCAAGCACATGCATCGTGTCTACCGCGTTTACCGTCGCGAAAGGAGTCACCATGATAAGCTTGTGGATACTGATTGGCTTAAGGTACTGACTTGCGGCACGCACCATAAGCCCGCTGGTTAAACCATCTGAGACAACAATTATATTGCGCCCCTTAAGCAAGCGGGTTTCGATAACACCGCCTTCGCCAATAAGTCGATTTAGCTGAAACACTTTCTCGAGCTTTTGCTGCTCAATGTAGCTATAGTTATCGCTTCGCATTTCATCGAGCTCAGCACTTGAATACTTATCGTTATACGTTATGTCACCAAGATGGTCTATCTGCGCGAGCTCGTCATGCTCTCCCTGTAGCTTGATCGCGTCAGTAAGCAGGAGGTTCAGTGGGCTATGCAGTCGGGCAGCGATCTGGGCACCTACCACTACAGCGCCATCGGACAATGCAACAACCGCACAATCCTCATATCGATACTTCATGAGCTGATCGGCAAGTAAGCTACCAGCTGACTGTCGGCTCGGGAAATAATACATAACCAGATTGTAACATCTCCTACGATTAGCCCTTATGATCAACAAGCTTGACCGACCGTGCTTATATAGAGCTTCAGAGCATGCTATCATTGCCATGAAAGATGTACGATCAGAACTATCCCAGTAATTTCGGCGGCGCCAGTCCTCTTATTCTCAGTGCAATGACGCTACACTCAGCGACATTTGAAGATCGGACTCACGCTGCTGCGGTCACCGGCTTTCAAGGTATTGGATGGCAGTTTGACGACCTCCTCAACGAGGATGCGACAATAAAGCAGTCACGGCTCCAATTGCTTGCTTCGTCAGGCATACGACCACTTGAAATTGAGTTTTTCAGAGATTGGATAGACCGTAGTGAAGATCCATCATACCGAGCGCAAGAGGAGGCTTTGTTTAAGCTTGCCAATCTAGTTAAAGCCCGCCACATAAACGTAGCCGTGTTTAAGCCTACTCCTCAAGCGCAAATTGTGGCATCACTCAGAGCACTTTGTAGGCGCGCAGCCGCGTACAGACTTATCGTTCAGCTTGAGCCAATGGTGTACACACCTCCCATTGATTCAGTCTCAAGTGCCTGGGAGATTATTGCCGACGTCAACGAACCGAACCTTGGGTTACTCATTGATGCATGGCAATGGGTTCGAATGGATGAGACTCCCGCATCGCTCCTTGCTATCCCCGCCACAAAGATCTCATCAATCCAACTGAGTGACACGCTTCAGACGCCAATCGCCGATACTGTCACAGAATCACGACATCAGCGAAAGATACCGGGCATGGGTACTACGGACGTAGCGCACTTATTGCAAGCGATCTCAAAACATGGCGTTCATGCTCCACTATCAGTAGAGATAATGTCAGACGACCTTGAGACAATGCCAGTGATTGATGCGGCACAGGCAGTTGCCTACGGCACCAGGGAAGTTTTGTGGAACTTACAAAGCTTATAGCTATCGGCAATTATACCTATCTGGCGCACGATGCTTATGCTGTAAAATGGTAAGAAATGGATGAGTGGCTTACCTATGCCAGAAAACTACAGGCTTCTGGTTACACTGTCGAGCAGATTAATACACTGCTGCTCCAGCGTGGCTTCAACCAGGATTTTGTCACTGATCTATTGCAAACTCTGACGGGTGGCCAGTTCTCGGTCACACCGGACCCGGTGCCTCAACAACAACAACAACAACAACAACAACAACAACAACAACAACAACAACAACAACAACAACAACAACAACAACAACAACAACAACAACAACAACAACCAGAAGCAATACAAGACACGAACGCAGATGAAGCTAAGGCGACCTATATAACATACGTTCAGCTTATGAGGGCACGCGGAACAGATTGGCCCGATATAGACAGCAAGCTCGCTTCGTGGAATATACCCATTGAGCAACGAAGCGCCGTATACGCTGAGGTCTCCGCCGCAGAATCGAAGACTGTGACCGTAGCAACGCCAGAGCCCCTAGTACAGCCTCCTGCACCATCAACACCCCCCAGCACGCCTAACGTGACGCCCGCTGCTCCTACTATAGGAACTACCCCTCGAATAGCGCCACAACCGGATACAAGCCCTGCCAGTAGCGATACTGGGGCCTCCAGCAAGCCCGTTGAGACAGTCGAGGAAAAGCTTGTTGATGCAGCGGACCATCTTGATGTGGTCGTCGAGCATCTTGCCGAAGTAGTCGAAAAACTTGACGGTGACCTTCACCCGCTCGCACCGCCAATAAGCCACCCTGACACGGCCCCTCCTATTCATATCGATCCAGTCGAAAAACTAGCTGATACCACTGAACGGTTAGCGCAAGTTGTCGATAAACTTGAAACGGATACGGATTCAGACGACCATACCCCACTTGGCCCACCACCAGCCCTTCAGGTACCTCAAATCGGAATAGCACCCATACAACAGACACCGCCCGCCTCTCCATCAGCAACAGCCTCAGCAGAGACAGCCAGGCCAAAACTCCCCGTACCCGTACTCATTATTGCGGCAATTATATTTGGGGCTATTTTTATACAATCTCTTTTATCTAAAGAGCGATCGATAACGTGGCTCGGGCTCATCGGCATGAACGTTATAGGTACAGCTGGTTTCGATATTATGCTCCGTGGCTCTTCATGGCAGAAAGCTGACCGCTGGTTGACGGCGACTATACTGCAAACCGGACTGTTTCTGCCGTTCTTCGTCAAAGAAATCGTACGCCCAATACACTTTCCACAATATACGCTCTTCGATTTTCTGCTCCTCATCATGGCGACAACCGCGCTGATCGTACTACAGTTCTGTAATGTAAAAGCTCTTCAGCACCTTGAGGCTAGCGTATTCTCAGTGGTCTATAACACCCGCATCATCTTTGCGACCATACTCGCATCCCTGTTTTTATCTGAAGCCATTGGCACCTGGGCTCTCATTGGCGGCCTGTTAATATTCGTAGCGATTTTTATCGTGCGCCAACGAGGTGCACGTGCCATAACCAAACAGGGCGTCGTATTCGGTATTGGCGCTGCGTTAGCAATGAGCGTCATGAACACCTGCGAGAAGGAGCTCATTAAGCTTGTTGGGTACGAACAGTACATATTCCCCATGTTCACTATTGCGGCAATTATTATGTGGGTTATTGTGTTTGCGCGGCGAACCGAAGAACCGTTTGAGCTCCTCACCCAACCGCGGAGCATACTCCTTATGGCGCTCCGTGCATGCGCGGGTATAGGATTTTCATATTCGCTCGTGTTCGGGTCAGTTGCAGTCTCAAGCTACATCTCGAGCCTTAGTGTCGTTCTCATTGTCGTATTTGGAATGCTCTTCCTTGGCGAGCGAGACTACATTAGGTCGAAACTGACTTCAACCGGTCTAGCGATCATCGGTCTGACGTTAATTCTCATCGATAGCCTCTAGGTATGTAACGTATGAAAAACTTGATCGAGCTGATCACGTGTCAGCTGTTCGGCAGCGGTTGCACCTTCGCTTGATAGGGGTGCAAATACAAATTCATTACCCCACATCGTTCCAAATATACGCGTTACCGCACCTTCAGGGCCCATGCCCAGGACAATATGCCGCAGCCCCTGCTGCTTGAATGATGATTGAAGTTGCAACAATCGTATTGCATCATCAGGCGTCTTGCAGAACGTTGAAATCTTAAGAATGTCCGGACCATATGACAGCATCTCTATTGAGAGGCTTTGCAGCTCATCATCAGAGGGGGTTTCATGATAATTATGATACGAGCCGATCAACTGGGTCTTGGTAGGGCTCGACCTCACAAACTCAAGCTCCTCTTTCTGGCTCAGATCAAGGTCAACGTACGCCGGCAACTGCGCAAGTTCATGCAGTAGAGCATGCCGCCGCTCCGGCGGCATGTGCAACGAGTCAAGGTATTGTCGGCGGAATAAAAATAATACCCTATCTGGGTATTGCTCGGCGACGTGACGCAGAAAGTCTTCGCTAACCTCATCAAGATAGTCGAGCCAGACCTCAAAAAATGTATATTCGTGCTCATGCTGGGCGATAAGATCCCTCACCTCTTGTGCTCGATCGCAGACTAACGGAAGACAATATTTAATTTGCACCTTGTGGCTCCATATTACGTTCAATTATCTCTCTTAATCGTTGCTCGTCAACTTTCTGGTTGTAAATACCCTTACCAAGCCGCTCCAGCAAGGTGAATAACATGACACCGTGCTCGTTCTTCTTATCGACTTGCATCTTCTTTACAAGCTCATCAACTGACAGATGTGGGACACGAACCGGCAAGCCGGCATAAGACAAGGCATGGCGGATCCTCTGAACGTCATCATCGGTAATACCACCATGATGAAGGGATAGCTCAGCTTCGATAGAGATACCAATCGCTACTGCCTCTCCGTGTAAGAGCGGCGCTTCGGTATGCCATGAAAGTGCCTCAACTGCATGACCCACGGTATGACCAAAATTCAAGAGCTTGCGCTCACCCGCTTCTCGCTCATCACGCTCAATAATACTCGTCTTAATGCGCACCGATGCCGCAACCAGCTCAGGCAGCGCATCATCCATAAAAGCACGTGGCTGCTTCGACAGTAGCCGTGCAAAGTATGTAACATCTTGTATGAGGCCATGCTTAAACATTTCAGCAAAACCTGCAACATATTCACGATCTGGCAGTGTTGCGAGTGTTTTAGTATCGGCCAATACACATACTGGCTGAGCAAAGGTTCCGATTAGGTTTTTAAGATTATCAAAGTCGAAACCTGTCTTACCGCCGATACTACTGTCCACCTGGGCAACGAGTGTCGTCGGTATCTGCACGAAATCGATACCTCGCATATATGTTGACGCGGCAAACGCACCTATGTCGCCGATAACGCCGCCGCCGAGTAGCAATACAACACTCTTCCGATCGCATTTGGCTTCACCGAGTGCAGTCCAAATACGCTGCACATTGGCAAGGTGTTTCTCTTGTTCGCCAAACGGGAGAACTATTGCCGCATCCACGCCCGGTATGGCCTGTCTTGCGGCGGGAAGCCATTTCTGCGCTACCTTATCGTCAGTGATAATGATCCGCTTTGAATACTGTGCAAAATCAACATATGACGTCGCCCATTCGAGCACGCCGCTACCAACGCGCACCTGGTACGCACGTTCATGCCCTGGGACCGAAACGTGTACGTCTTGCATCGTTTATTGCTTTGGCGCTATGTGCATTTTCTCCATAAGCTCATCGAATTGCTGCCATGTAAGCTGCTGCTTACTATCAGTAAGCGCGTGCTCAGGATCGTGATGAATCTCAATAATAATACCGTCGAAGTCATACTCTGCGGACATCTCTCCCATTCTGAATACGTTAGGGACGCTTCCACCGGTGTGTGATGGATCAAATATCATCGGGACACCTGTTTTCTGCTTCATGCTCATGGCAGATTCGAAATCAACAATATTACGAAACTCTTCTGGGTTATGGTCGCTCGGTGAAGGAGCTATGCCTCGATAGCAGTTGAGCAGTCGCTCTTTCGGGAATCCCACATCAAGCACATGCGAAATGATTCCTTCCCAGTGCTTGTCGTTCGGCCATGGCTGGTTCTTTACCATAAGCATGACACGTGGATCTTGTGAAGCAACACGAGCGATCTCTCGTTGCAGGAAATGATTCTGGTTGCGTGCACCGATCCACACGAGAAGCTTCCCTTCTGGCTTGAGATGGGGCAGAACCGCATCCATGGCCATACTGACGTGGTCGGGGAACATAACTTCTAGTCCGGGGTTAACACCTGCTTGGGCCGCACGAGTAAGCAGGTATAGCCCCTTCTCTTTAAGCCCATCGAATGCAGGAATGTCACGCGGCTTCCAGAGATTAACGCGCACAAAGTCAACACCACGAGAGCCAGCCTCCCTAAAAGCGATGTCCATCTGTTCATCCGTCTCAGCTGAGCACGGTCCAGCTATGATTATCGGCCTTTGGACCATTTTTGTTCTCCTTATATGTGTTTGTTGTTATGTTGTTAATGCTTAGCATACAGCACTTTCAATCTGTGGCCAATATAGCAGGGCTCACCTAGTGCTCCATTTGAAATGGGTTTGCCAACGTTGACGACTCTAGACCTGCAGCAATCCGCAGCAGCTCATTGTATTTCGCGATACGCTCGGATCGTGCAAATGAGCCCGTCTTTATTTGTCCGGTATTAAGGCCCACTGCCAGATGTGCGATCGTGACATCCTCAGTTTCGCCAGAACGATGCGAAATAATCGTTCGCCATCCCGCTTCTTTGGCAGCGCTAAAGGCGTCTATTGTTTCGCTCAATGTACCAATCTGGTTAGGTTTCAAGAGTATGGCATTAGCTGAGCGCTGTCGTATGCCCTCTTCGAGTAGTCGCACGTTCGTTACAAAGAGGTCGTCGCCGACCAGTTGTACACGATCACCAAGCTGCTCGTTAAGCCGGTTCCAGTGGCTCCAATCATCTTCCGCGAGCCCGTCCTCAATTGAGAGTATCGGGTAGCTATCCACCAGCTTCACATATCGGTCGATGAGTTCATCGGCACTATACTGAGCACCTTCGCGTGAGAAGTCGTACACACCATCCTTATAGAGTTCACTTGATGCAACGTCAATACCGAGCACCACATCCTCTCGTAACGCATACCCCGCATTTGTCACTGCGCTACAGATGAGATCCAACGCCTCTTCAGCACCACCGCGAACATTGGGTGCAAAACCACCCTCATCACCAACGGTCGTTGCGTAACCTTTGCTCTTAAGAACATCGCCAAGCTCATGGTATACCTCACTAGCAATACGCAGCGCATGCGTGAAATCTTTTGCCCCAATGGGGATAATCATAAACTCTTGGATGTCCGTGGAGCCACTGGCGTGCTTACCGCCATTGAGAATATTGAGTTGCGGCATAGGTAATGTAAATGACGAGTTACCTACGAGTCCTGCTACGTGTTGATACAGTGGCTCTCGCTTTGCTGCGGCAGCGGCTTTTGCAACGGCCAACGAGACTGCGAGCGTCGCATTTGCGCCGAGTTTACCCTTATTATCGGTACCATCAAGCTCCTTCAGCAAATCATCGATCGCTCGTTGGTTTGCTTCATCTTTGCCCTGTAATGCCGGGGCAATGATATCAACGATGTTCGCAATCGCCCGCCCCACGCCCTTCCCGTGGTATGCATCACCTTCATCGCGAAGCTCCAATGCCTCCTTACTGCCTGTCGAAGCACCCGAGGGGACAATTGCAGAGCCCGTGCTTCCATCAGAAAGCACGACGCTACATTCAACGGTTGGAAAGCCCCGAGAGTCAAAAACCTGTAGAGCCGATATCGATTCGATTGCCATGCAGCCTCCTTAGGCCTTGTAAATAGGTAATGCTTATATGATGCAATGAAATACTCCGACCGACAAGAGACTAATGCAAAAATGTTCAGTAAATACCCAACGGTAAGTATGATTAAATGAAACAAGTGAACATATGTAAGGAAATGCATGGACCCAAAATCTGACGAGCCTCAAAAATTAGCAGACCACGTTGAAACCTTTGACTATGCAAATATTCGTGATTCCTTTTTCGAGGAGCTGAAGCTGGCCGCCAAGGGGCAGCCCGAAAGTCTGCCATTCGTCCGAAATACCATCACGACGCAATCCCTTGTTAAGTCTGGTGAGATATTCGAGGTCTTTGTCATTGGTGGCACCAACACCGAGACCGCAACATTACGGTATAACGCCGATAGCACCATTAGCATTATTGACTACCATATGTATCCGGAGGTGACTAAATTTGATACCGCTGACGCCCTGCTTACATTTGTTGATGAGCATGTCGATGATATCGCTACCAACATAGGTATTAACTTTGCTTTTGGGCTGCAACCACTCCATGGTAAGGACGGACAGATGGATGGCGTGATCATCGGAGGCGACAACAAGGGCCATGCGCTTGAGGGTCTTGAAAACATCCCCGTTGGAAGTGCAGTTGAAGACCACTTTATGCGCGTCCACAAGCGAGCAGTCACCGTCACTGTAGCTAACGACGTTGTGTGCTTGCTCGCCGCGATAGCCGGAAAAGATATAGATAGCGATACGCTCCTTGCCGGCATCGTTGGGACCGGATATAACATGGCCTTTTTCTTGGATCAAAATACCATAGTCAATGTGCAGTCTTCTGACTTCAGGGGCTTTAAGCCTACCGTGACCGGTCGCTCAATTGATCTTGAGTCAGCAAATGCTGGAAGCCAGCTATTTGGCAAAGAGGTTGCGGCCAATGACCTGTACGAGCATTACAACAAACTTGCCGAACAATTTCATCTAAGCCCGGGTAGTATCACCTCGAGCAGAGAGCTTGCGGAAATTGCAGTCGCCGGCAGCCAGGACGAAGGAGCGGTCGCGAAAGCACTATTTAAGCGGTCAGCATCTCTTGTTGCAGCGCAGTTTGCAGGTCTCTACAATTTCAAGGACCGTCCGCCAAAGCTAACCGCGATCATGCAAGGTGGGCTATTCTGGGGCGCTCCAGGCTATAAAGAAGCATTCGTCGAACAACTTATCAATCTCGGTGTTCCAGCAGAAGCAATAGTGTTTGAGACGCTCGAGCGCAGTGGAATCATTGGTATCGCCAAGTTTATCACTGGATCACTCTAGATTACTCGACAGACAAGACAGGGCCTAAATCGGCCCTGTCTTGTATCTAAGCTAGTCTTTGATGTATGTACTGTTTACCGTGACAAATGGCAGCTTCGCCTGGAATGCCCGAACCTGCTTGGACGCTATACGCACTTCGTAGTCATACACAACAATCTCAACGAGTGGCATCTCAAGTGTCTCCACTTGTTTGTCGTCAAGATCATCGAGGTGCTTAATAAGTGCACGAAGTGTATTGCCGTGAGCAACAATGAGAATGTCTTGGCCACGCTTGAGATTCGGTAGAATCTGATCAGTGAAATAAACGACGACACGTTTATACACTGTCTCGAGCGTTTCGCCGTTTGCAATAGGCTCATTCCAGCCCCGTCGCAACTTTAGGAACTGTTCAGTTCCGTACATCTGTTCAAGTTCAGCCTTGTTCTTACCAGTCATTTCCCCGTAATCTCGCTCGTTAAGCGATGTATTCGATATGACCGGTGTATTATCCCATCCATTCTCATGCAGAATAATCTCGAGTGTATCTTGCGCACGCATCAGAGCAGACGTATACGCCATACTCGGCTGCATATCTTTAATCGCTGACGCCATAACCGCAGCTTGTTCTCTTCCCTTTTCAGTCAGAGGCGCATCGGTTACGCCAGTGAATAAATTTTTCGCATTATATTCAGACTCACCATGGCGAGCCAATAGTAGATACGGCATGCGTTAATTCTACCATAAGCGGCTTGAACTCGACCGAGGTAAACAGCTCTATGTCGTCGCTAGTTTATGCAATAGGTAAAATCGCTCAACATTACCCTTACTGCCGGGTACATCAGAGTCTGCTTTTTGAATAACTTTAAAGTACTGCTGAGACCACGCCTCAAAATCCTTAAGAATCTCACGACGTATTTTGTCGTTTTTTATAACACCCTTATGTTTGACACTGCTTTGACCCGCCTCAAACTGGGGCTTGACCATAATAACGATGTCAGTCTGCGGACCGACGATCGAAGCGATATACGGTAAGATCTCACGCAAGCTAATAAATGACACGTCACCAACGACCATGTCCACCTGACTTGATGGCACAAAATCACGAATGTCAGTCTTTTCATGTAATTCTATTCGGCCATCGGCATGAAGGCTGGGGTGTAATTGATTCGTACCCACATCGACAGCGAAAACTTTTTGGGCACCTTGTTGCAATACGTATTGCGTAAACCCACCAGTACTACTGCCCACATCAAGAACGGTCTTATGGGCAAAATCAAGGCTTAGTTTTTCGGCGACGCTCTTCAGCTTGAAGGCGGCTCGGCTAACGTACTGCTCTTTCGTTATAAGCGTAATCTCGTCTGAATCCGCGACGAGTTGTCCGGACTTTTCTGCAAGTCGGCCGTTCACCTTTACTTGTTCGAGACGTACATAGCTCTCCGCTTGGCTGCGCGACGAAACAAGGCCACGCTTTGCCATAGAGACATCAAGACGCTCTTTCATGCGCTCACTTTCTGGACTCTCCAAGTCCAACTGCGGCTAAAGCGAGGTTGCCAACCGATGCAGCGATCTTTGTGAATCTTCCGAGTGCCTCTACCGCAGGATATGACTTTGGGCTACGCTCCATGTGGTACTGCTTATTCCTTGGCTCGCTCGCGGTAGGTGCCGGTTGCTGTATCAACAGAGATTAAGTCACCTTGCTTTATGAAGGCCGGCACTTTAATCGTAATACCCGTTTCGAGTGTCGCACCTTTCTGTACGCTGCTTGTCGTATCACCTTTGACAACCTCTTCGGTGTAGGTTACGAGCAACGGAACATTCTTTGGAAGCTCAACATTAATCGGGCGCCCTTCAAAGAATTGCAATGCAATGGTGTCGCTCTCTTTCATGTAGCCCGCATTATCGCCGACGAGATCAGCCGGGATCTCAAACTGCTCGAACGTCTCGGGGTTCATGAAATAGAAGGTCGTACCATCGTTATAGAGGTACTGCGCTGCTTGGTTTGACACCTCAGCGCTCTCAACGGTTTCATTCCCCTTGAATGTCTTATCAAGGACCTTACCATCAAGCACACTCTTGATGCGCACGTTGACTATAGAGCCACCACGACCCATAACTTTTTGGTTGTAGTCAACGACTCGATACGGTACCCCGTCGAGCTTAAACAACACACCTTTCTTGAGATTTGTAATCGATAGTGCCATAAGGTAACTCCTTACCAAATAATTTAACGTAGCCAGTCTTCGATTACCTCGAGCTGCGCAGTCACTTGAGCGACATCGGCGGGGCCAAATGCAGGGCCAACTGATAGTATCGCCGCACGTAACTTGGCTAATCGTTTTTTAGCCTCCGCCATGTATTTTATCTGTTCTTCTCTTGTTTCGCTCAACTCATAGTCACGGATATCGAGTCTCGTATCAGTCGCAAGCCTTCGCAAGCTGCTCGCAGCCTTCTTCTCACTGGCTTCGAGCAGCTCGGTGTCTATGATGCGGAGGAGTGCTCTAATCTGGCCTTCTACGCGTTGTATCGCAAGGAACGGTGACGTATTCTCCATTCCTTTATTATCGCAGACTATGCCTTAGCGACGAATGGGAGCAATGCGATATGACGGGCCCGCTTGATAGCGACAGAAAGATGACGCTGCTGGCTCTCAGTTAGGCCAGTCTTCTTACGAGTTTCAATCTGACCATATTGGTTAACGTATCGTTGCAAGGTCTTGAAGTCCTTGTAATCGAAGTAGGCAACATCAGTTCGATGTTTAAATATCTTAGCCATAGTAAATCCTCCGGATTCTCATTAGCAATTTGACTTTGTAATTACACAGGTTAGAACGGTATGTCATCGAGATTGATCGGCTCATCACCGATGTCTTCTATAACGACATCATCCTGTTTCTTGCTCGGAGCGGGCTTACTTGAGCCTCCGCTCGGTGCAGATCCACTTTGATATCCACCACCTGAACTCCCGCCTTCAGCACCAGCACCACCGAGGAAGGTAACATCTTGAGCTACGACTTCAATTTTGCTGCGCTTTTGGCCTTCCTGCTCCCAGCTACGGCTCTGCAAGCGACCATTGACCAAACATGGTCGGCCCTTGCTCAAGTATTGCGCAATGCGCTCGCCGAGAGGCCCCCACGCGACAACATCGACATAGTCAGTAGCCTCCTGCCAATTGCCATCCGCACCTTTATAGCTGCGGTTTAGCGCTAAGCTAAAGCTACATACATTCTGTCCATTCGGTGTTTGCCTAAGCTCTGGATCACGAGTTAGGTTCCCCATTAAAATCACTTGATTAAAGCTACGTGCCATGTGGCATACCCTCCTTCGGAAACTACGTCCGATTTATTTATAGTTGTGTTCTCAAATTACGCTGCGGGCGTATGCCCGTCAAGACTACTCTTCTTCGCTGGGCTCAGTGTCACCGCGCTTAGCAGCTTGCTCGGCCTTGAGAGTTTTTGCCGCCTCAGCCTTAGCGATTGCCTTGAGATCTGGCTTGGTGATCAGGAAACGGATCACTTCGTCGGTAATGTTCAGAATGCTCTCAAGCTTTTGAACATTCTCACCAGGCATGTCTACTGCGTAGAATACGTAGATAGCCATGTCGTGCTTATTAATTGAGTATGCAAGCTTGCGCTTACCCCAATTATCGACATTAGTAACTTTTGCACCATTATCCGCGAAGATCTTCTCAACACGGCTGGTTGCCTTTTCAAGATCTACTTCTAGATCGGGGTCATAGAGTATAGCAATATCGTACTTATTCACGAATCTACTCCTTTGGTTAAAGCCCGCACTCACAAGGGGATGTAGGCTGAGTTGATAATACTCAGATATTGTAACCTAATCACCTCTGTTAGTCAATGAATAGCCAAGACATAGACCAGAAACGCCTTTTGGCTTTAATGAGCTACATCCGGCTAAACCCTTTTAAGTATCTCTACGATCAATGAACGTGAGTTCGGCCACCCTGTGGCTTGCCTCATCAGGCAGCGACAGGAACTGGTGCGCCAAATGTCCAAAGCCATCGCCGACAAACAAAAGCTCATCCCCTGTTTCGATTCGTTCTGAGTAGGCTGGTCCTTTGAATACATTCGTGTCGAAGCGAGCACCCGCTATGTCCGCAAACTCGGTCAAAGGTCTTCCTGGGTGGGACGCCATTGAGACAAAAAGTGCTTGTGGATTACCTGCAGTCGTTCGGTGATCATGGACAGCACGTACAAGACGACTCCGAACACCGCCTTCAGCATCATGATGCAGCAATGGTGGTCGCTCCGGGGAGTCTCCCCCATACACAGTAGTGATAGTCCTCCGGGTGATGAAACCAGCCGCTGTGATAATTGCAGCGCCCCTCCTAGAATTAATATCGAAACCTATTTCTGCTGCCTGTTTGACTAAAAATAAGCTGATCCCCCTACCAGCAAGCATGTCTTCAAGCTCGCCGTACGCAGTATCAGCGTCGTAAGCCTTTGGGATTTCAAGTAAGTCAAATCTTTGGAGAGGCATTGTATGTGAAGCCTATTATTGCACATCAAGCTCATACAAAAAGCCCCCGATCACTGCGGAGGCCTTATTATAATAAAAACCAAATTGGTGCCTGGCGGAAGTAGTGGACTTAGCCCTCTACCGTCTCTCGGAGCTTCAGACTTAAGCGCCACTTCCTCCCCCATTTGGCTTTTTGTTTTAAACCCATGTTAGAATGCTTACGCTAAATTCGCAAGCTAATTCGCATGTTTTTAATGAATTTTGTGTTCAAAGCCACCCCTAGAGGATGTATTTTATGTGGCTAAATTAACCACAGTTACCCCTGTTATTGTTGAGTTGTAAATTTAACCTACATAAGAATACATCATCATTGCCGATAATCATGACGTATTCCTTGGCTGGCTCTCGGGTAAGGAAGGTGTTGTGCCAGGGGTAAAAAGCATTGGTGTCCCAAGCGTGCGCAAGATCATTCAGCGGGGTACACATCCTGGATGGCCTGCTGGCCCTCAGACTCCGTTGCCGGTGCTACCTCGTCACCATTGCCAAACACTTGGCTCAGGCTACTGACGAGCACTTCTCGTGGCCTGGAACCGTCAGCCTGCCCGATAATCCCCTGCTCTTCCATCTCTTCAATGAGGCGTGCTGCTCGGCCATAGCCGATGCGCAATCGACGCTGGAGCAAGCTTGTGCTCGCCTTCTTGTTCTCGATAACTACGCGTACCGCGTCTTGGAACATATCATCGTCGGCATCGCTTCCGCCGCTCATGTCAGCCACAACACCACCCTTGCCAATCGTAACTGGCTGACTTACCACTTCCGTATTATATTGGGGCTCGCGCTGGGAACGTATAAAATCAGTCACCTTCACCGTTTCATCATCACTAATAAATGATGCCTGAACACGCTTTGGCTTTGGCATGTCAGCAGTCAACAAGAGCATGTCACCTTGCCCAAGGAGCTTCTCGGCACCCATTTGGTCAATAATCGTTCGAGAGTCAACCTGGCTCGCTGTTGTGAAGGCGATACGCGCAGGTACGTTAGCTTTTATGAGACCCGTAATAACATCAACCGATGGACGCTGTGTTGCGAGAATGAGATGGATACCGACCGCACGGGCCTTTTGGGCAATCCGGACAATCAGCGCCTCAACATCACGAGCCGCCATCATCATAAGATCAGCGAGCTCATCAATTACAATAACGATGTACGGCATGCTCTCTGCATCTTTAAGGGCATTGTACTCATAAATATTGCGTTTCTTTTGCTCAGCAAGCGTCCGGTAGCGTCGCTCCATTTCAGCAACTGCCCATTTAAGGGCACTAATACACTTCTCTGGCTCGGTTATAACTGGCGTGAGCAAGTGCGGTATCTCGTTATATGGGGTAAGTTCAACCGTCTTCGGATCAACAAGGATCAGCTTAAGGTCGCTCGGAGTATTTCGGTACAGGAGACTGGTGAGGATGTCGTTGATCATAACAGACTTACCTGAGCCAGTCTGACCGGCGACAAGCAAATGCGGCATCTTCGCCAAGTCCGCCATAACTGGCTTGCCGGCAATATCCTTGCCTATTGCAAACTGCAGTGGCGTTGAAGCCTCAATCCAATCATGGGATTGTAAGATGCTACTCAACCGAACGATTGCCGGCTTGACGTTTGGCACCTCAATGCCAACTGCTCGTTTACCAGGAATCGGTGCTTCCATTCGAATACTTGTAGCCGCAAGGTCAAGTGCGAGGTTATTCTCAAGTGCCGTAATTTTCGTGAGCTTAACGCCTGTCGGTGGCTTGAGGGTGTACTGCGTAACGCGAGGGCCGATATTTGCCCCTTCCATCTCGACGTCAATATTAAAGTTCTCAAATGTCTCACGAATTGACTTAGCGTTCGCTTCCACATTGCCCGCATCTGCCTTGTCTTGCTTTTGATCGAGTAATTCGATGCCCGGGAACTTCCAGTTTGGATCACTTGCTGCCGTCAGTGCAGCATGAGTTTCTTGGGATGAAAGCTTCTGAGCTGTATTGCGGATAGAGTTTAGCCGTGGAGCTGGCTGCGAACCATGATGCTCAACAGGCACACCCTCGTTGAGCTTGAAACCTTCTTTAGCCGCCTTGCTTTGCAAAGCTTCAAGACCATCAACATCCTCTTCGCGCTCACGACGCTGGAATAGACTCAGGATAATTCGAGGAGAGATGCCAAAGGCAAAGAAGAATGCAAAAACTAAACAGAGGAAGAAGAATATACTTGCCGGTACTTTATCAAGCATCGAGAGGATGGCGCCACCGAGAAGCCTCCCGACTTCCCCGCCGTGCCCTCCAGTCACTACGCCCTCGACACTCGTATTTGCAAATGTGGCATGGAAAAAGCCGCCTGCAAACACGAGGAGGCCGATCATGCTGAGCCGTTGCCCCATAGGAAGACGATGCTCTTCAGATATAAACTTAAATACTCCACAGAAAACGAGGATAGGAGGGACAAACCATGCCGCCCAACCAAAGAGCCAGTATGCCGCTTCAAAGAGTCCCTTTGGTAACGGGCCGCCCGTACCGAATCCGCCGAGCAGCACAAATAATGCCACAACAACCATGAGTACGGCTATACAGTACCCCCAAAACGGAGACCGTTCTGTTGTTACTGGTTCAACAGAAGTTCTCTTTTTACTTGCTTTTTTCTTTTTTGCCATAACCGTTTTATTTTATATCAGTATCTTGAGATATGCTGACATAAATTATAGCCAAATTTACAACTTTTGTCAATCCCGCTTATGTTCTGCCCTAGAGCACGATACAGCGCGGATCCGGTGCGCCTGAGGTCGATGCGTTATCATACAGCAATACCATAGATCGAGGATCGGTATTGACAACACTTACCTGCCCCTTATCTCCACACTTCGCCCCCGGCACCAGGTATACGACTGACTGGCTTGGCGCCGTTAAACCAGCCGCATACGATACGATTTTAAAACCAGAGGCCTGATAGTATACAAAGCCACTTACCTCGTTATTTGTTGGATCGCAGGTTGAACCACATAGAACGAGTCCGTTATTTGCTACCGTACTGAGGCCCGTTGGCAATGTACTATTAGTCGCTGAATACTGACCGACTGCCCCCGCCACAAGATCAACGTCTTCAGCCTGACGGGCTGACGACGTAACCGGCGGCTGCACGGCAACCACCGGTTTTTTCTTTGAGAACATAGAGAACACGCCCATTTGCCATGCAACGATCACAATAGCGACTACGATAACAACTCCACCGATGACAAAAAACCGTCTTCGACGTATTGATGCACGTTGTCTATACCGATCACTGCCTGCAATGCGTACGGCCATAGCAGCAATTATAGCAGCAACTGCAAGCTCAATTTACCGCTACTTATCCACTAGTCAGGCTGGTCTTGACCAAGCAAGCGAGCACGCATCTCCTGGAAGCGACGCTGTTGTTCGACCGCGATTTCCTCAGCGGTCTTCGTCTTACTTTGGTGTACCGTTTGCACGTTTTCAGCCTTACCGCCGACAACATTAACAACCGGTATCACAATCGGGCTTCGCTGTGTCTGCTCAAAGAGGTAATGCGTAATGTGATCTTTAAGCTCTGCTTTAAATCGATCAAGATCAATACGCTTAAAACGCTGCTGTACGGCACGACGCACCTCGTTACGAAGACCGCTCATGAGATCTTCCTGTTCACGCATGTAGATAAATCCACGCGAGATAATATCGGGGCTAGTGAGCAAGCTGCCGTTCTTCTTGTCGATAGTTAATACGACTGCGACAAGTCCCTCTTCGCTTAAGAGCACACGGTCCTTTACGACAACATTACTGACAATAGATCCCGTCTGATCAACCAAGAGGCTACCATGGGGCACTTCGCCAGCAGCTTCCCACTTCTCGGCAGTTAGCAGGAAACTCTCACCGTTTCGAGCACGAATGACGTCCTTACGAGCCCATCCCTCTTCGACGGCCATTTCTTCGTAGTAGCGGCGGTTCAATGTACCCGCATAGATAGGCAGGAAGAACTTAGGACGAACAATATGGAGCATTTCCCGGTACTCGTCACGACGAGCGTGGCCAGAAACGTGCAACGGACCAACGCCATCCACTTCGTGGGTTGGGTGGCGGAATAGGTATACGCCACGGTCTACAAGGTCATTTCCGATTATTTCATAGCGAACTTCGTTGCCAGGGATTGGAGTTGAGCTTACGACAACCGTATCACCTTCATGAAGTTTTACATGTTTATGATTGCCTTCGGCCATACGCTGCAAAGCAGCACCAGGCTCCCCTTGCCCACCGGTACAAATAACCAGAATCTGCTCTTCGGGCAAACTCGGTACCTGCTGCATCGGTACAACCGTTCCCTTCGGGATCCTTAGAAGTCCCTGACGAACCGCGATTTCCGCGTAGCTCATCATGCTTCGACCATCGAGTGCAACCTTACGGCCAGCGGCTGCTGCTCCGTTAATAATCATCTGAACGCGGTTCATGTTACTGGAGAAACAAGCAACAAACACTCGTCCTTCAGCACGACCAATAATGTCGTGGAAGCTCTCTTGAAGCGTGTGCTCTGTCGGCGTACGGCCAGGAAATGGCGTGTTACAACTGTCACTCATGAGCAGTAGGACGCCCTTATCTCCGAGCTCACGCAGTCGGTCGGCGTCAGTAGGCTTGTCGTCAAGCGGTTCTGGGTCAAGGCGCCAGTCACCGGTGTTGATAATAGTCCCAACGGGAGTATCGACTACGATACAACTCGCCTCTGGCACGGAGTGGGTAATGCGAACGAGTTCGATGTAGAATTCACCGAGCTTGAGACGCTCGTGGTTGTCCATGTTCATCGGGAAAAGCTGTGGCGTAAATTCAACACCAGTCTCAGCAAATGAATCCTCGAATGACTTTTGTACGACACCGAGTGTAAATTGGGAGCCATAAATAGGCGCGGGGTACTGCGGCACGATGTGCTTGAGGCCTCCAAGGTGGTCAAGGTGTCCGTGGCTAATAACGTATCCACGAATCTTGTGCTTAATGGTCTCAAGGTATGCCGGGTCATTTACTGCGTAGTTGATGCCTGGCAAGTCAATCGACAGATCATTGCCACAGTCGAGAATAAGCGCGTCGTTTTGCCATTCAACGACCTGCATGTTCTTCTCACCAATCGCCTCTTGACCACCTAGGAAGGTAATCTTTAGCTTTTCGTAATCGTCAACGATAACATTTGCGCGTTGCGGCTTCTTGGCTGGTTGTGCAGCGGCAGGTGCATATTGATTCACAAATTTTTGTGCATCCATCTGAGTTCGCTTTTGGGCGCGAACTGCCGCTCCACGGCTTACGCCAGATTTCTTTTCACCAGTGTTCTGGCCTTGTCCTTGTCGGTTCTGTTGACCACCACGATTGTTTCTATTGTTCTGCCTTGGTTGGCTGCTTGGGTTGTTGGGTGCTGTATCATCCATTGTAATTATTTTCCTTTTCAATCCTATTCCGGGCGCTTTGCCCTTGTGCAGATAGTACTGCGATTATTACGATTCCTTATCTTTAACTTTTTTCAGAATAACGGGGATAAGCGCAAAGTCATCAATGAGTGTTTGACGCATTCCTCCGTTATATAATGCCGCGGCCGGATGGAACAGTGGTAGGTACACATGGTCCTTATACCGCTTTGGCTGGCCGTGGACTTGGCTGATTCTCAGCCCGGGCAGCAGCACATCCATGCTGTGCCTGCCTAGGGTGATAATCAATTTTGGCCGTATTATGTCAAGTTGCTCCTGAAGGTATGGGAGCCACACCTCTTTTTCGCCAGGGAGTGGGTCACGATTGTTCGGTGGTCGATACTTTACGATATTTGTAATGTAGACATCTTCACGCTTCAGGTTTATCATCTCGAGCATTTCGTTGAGAAACTTACCCGCAGCGCCAACGAATGGCTTGCCCTGTTCGTCCTCGTTCTTCCCGGGTGCCTCTCCGATGAAGACGATAGCCGCATTTGCGTTCCCATCTCCAAACACGAGCTGCGTTGCTTGTTTCTTAAGCTCCGGGGTTACATCAGCCTCCTCAATACGCTTTTTAAGCTCATCGAGTAGCTTCTGCTTTGTTTGAGCGGTCATTTACTTGTGCCCTATTACCAAACGCCCGAAGTTTTGTATAACGCCTATCAGGAGAATAAGAGAAAGCAGCCACTCCCACCAATCGCCACTTGGTATTGCAAGATTGAGTAATGTAAAACTAAATGCCGCCTCGACAAGTCCAAACACGAGAAAGCCTACCCGCGTATTATGGAACTTGTCGATAGCCCGTACGTTCATGCTCTTTACTTCTTCTTATCTTCCAGCTCTCGTTTTGCGGCCTTCATGCTGAGTTGGAGGCGGCCCCGATCGTCAATCGCAACAAGCTTAACGGTGACTTTGTCACCTTCTTTCAACTTGTCACTTGGCTTTTCAGTACGCTCTTCAGATATCTCACTAACATGTACCAGCCCATCTTTACCGGGGAGAATTTGTACGAAAGCTCCGAAGTCGAGCACGCTCATAACGGGAGCATCGTAGTATATCTTGCCCACTTCAGGCTCGGCCGTAATACCCTGGATCCACTGCTTTGCAGCCTCGATCTTCTCTTTGTCAGGGCTCGAGATCATAACGGTGCCATCATCCTTGATATCGATTTCAGTACCGGTCTCAGCAGTTATCTTTTGAATCGTTTCACCACCCTTACCAATCACCTCACGGATCTTATCAGGATTAATCCTGATGCTCTCAACGCGCGGTGCATAGGGGCTTAAGTCTGCTCGGGGTTCAGCCAATGTCTGGAGCATGTGGTCGAGGATGAACGCACGACCTTCCCGGCCTTGCTGTAATGCTCGACGTAGTGTCGCAACTGGCAGGCCATGCACTTTCATATCCATCTGCAGTGCCGTAATACCTTCTGAGGTACCAGCAACCTTGAAGTCCAAATCACCTGCAAAGTCCTCGGCGTCGGCAATATCGCTGAGGACATACGCCTGGTCACCATCAACCATGAGCCCCATAGCGATTCCACTTACGGGGCGCGTAATCGGCACACCCGCATCCATAAGTGCGAGACAACTACTGCAGGTTGCGGCCATGCTAGTTGAACCGTTCTGGCTCATAATCTCGGTTACTGAGCGGATTGCGTAAGGAAACGCTGCTTCACTTGGCAAGACAGCCGACAAAGCACGTTCTGCGAGATACCCATGACCGACTTCGCGACGGCCAGGACTGCCAAGACGTCGGACTTCACCAACCGTATAGCCTGGAGCGTTATAGTGGTGCATGTATCGACGTTCGCCATCAGTCGTCTCCATCGTGTCGACGAGCTGTGCATAGCTGAGCGGAGCCAATGTAACAATATTCATGCCCTGGGTAAGGCCACGGGTAAACAGTGACGATCCGTGAGCTCGTGGCAATAGGCCAACTTCGGTACTGAGTGGTCGAATCTCCTCGAGTTTGCGCCCATCGGGGCGAATGCCATCGGTTACAATGCCCTTGCGTACATCCTTGTGGATGGCCAACTGCATTGCCTCGTCATATTCAACCCGAAGGTTCTGGTATGCTTCCTCACCGATTCTCGCTGCAAATTCATCATGCATCTGCTTACGCAACGTAGCAATCAGCTCATTACGCTCAGGATATGGAGCACGCAGGTCTTCACCAAGCTTATCCTCAACCCATACGTCGACAGCGCTCTGAATTTCTTCGTTAGGAAGATCCAACTCATATTCTTGAGCGGTAACGCCAACTTTCTTGACGAGCTCTTGCTGAGCTTTAATTGCAGGCAGGATGGCCTTTTGAGCAAATTCAAGTGCACCGACTACTTCGTCTTCGGTTGCCTCACGCGCACCAGCCTCAACCATCATAATGGCATCTTTTGTACCAGCAACAACGAGGTCAAGCTTACCAGCGGCAAGCTCCTCAGCACTCATAAATGCCTGGTACTTGCCCTTTTCGTCAATACCGACGCGGACACCAGCAACCGGCCCATCAAATGGAGCACCCGTCAGCATAAAGGCGGCACTCATGGCAATCATGGCTACCATATCGGGGCGGAAGCTCGGATCCATGCTGAGGATACTCGCAACACCTTGTACTTCATTGCGATAGCCCTTCGGCCACAGTGGTCGAATTGGTCGGTCGATCAAACGTCCAATAAGGACTGCTTCGTCACTCGGCCTCCCTTCGCGCTTCATAAAGCGTGATCCGGAGATCTTACCAGCGGCGTAAAACTTCTCTTCATACTCAATGCTCAGTGGGAAGTAGTCCATCCCTGGGATGATTTTCCCAAGCATAGCGGTGCCGAGTACGACGGTATCGCCATAGCGTGCAAGCACACTAGCTGTTGTACGAAACCCGACGCGGTTGACTTCAAGCGTCAGCGTACGACCACAGAATTCCGTCTCTACGGTGATTAGGTCTTTCCCGTACGGATTGATCGTTTTGTTATTACCAGTTTGGCTCATTGCGTACCAAATCTTTCTGTTCTAGCCACTTGAGTGGAGTGCAAATATATGGCCCTGATCTTGTGCGATACCTCTAGAGGACAATATATCTGATCCCTACCCACGTGTATGAGAACTATTAATGTGCACAAGCTTGGTGTCTCGAATACTCAAGACACCTGGTTTGGACACAGTTTAGCGGCGAATACCGAGCTGCTTAATGAGGTCGAGGTATGCCTGACCATCACGCTGAGCGATATACTGCAAGAGACGCTTACGCTTGCCGACAAGCTGCAAAAGCCCACGACGAGCTGCAAAATCCTTCTTATTAACTTTAAGGTGCTCGGTCAGCTCCTTAATGCGTTCGGTAAAAATACCAACTTGTACAGCTGCGCTACCCGTATCAGTTTTGCTAGCCTGCAATTCTTTAACAACCTTAGTCTTGTTCTCTGTAGAGATCATTCACTTCCTTAAACTATTAAGAGATTTCTGTGATGGCGTTAGGTCACATTATAGCATTTCGTCGCCCCTGGAGCAATAGTCGTAACATATTTAATCTTTAGCTTACGAACGGGGCCAAATATTGCAGTAGATCAGGGTCCTGGACGTCATGTGCCTGTGCAATATCAAAGTGACCAGCACGCGTCCGGCGCAGCCCATACATATAGGCGCCCGTATCGAGTGTTACGCCGATGTCCTCGACGAGGCTGCGTATATAGGTACCACTCCCCACTTCGCTCGTAAATTGAACATACGGGTAGCTGTACGCGGTAAGCATATTGGCATAAATATGTACCGGCCGGGCCTCAAGTTCGACTGGCTTGCCCTCGCGCGCAAGCTTGTATGCCCGTTGACCATTTACTTTCATTGCACTGAATGCCGGTGGCTTTTGCATAACCTCGCCCGTGAAGTGATCCAGTGCGGACACTACGTCCTCGCGGGTCGGCTGAGCATTTGAAACAAATTGCCTGTCACCTTCGGCGTCCCCCGTAACGCTCGTTTCGCCGAGCTTCATGGTGACTTCATACGTCTTATCCCACTTTATAAACTCAGTGGCACGCCGCGTATACTCCTTACCAACGAGTAGAACGAGCAGTCCCGTCGCAAGCGGATCTAACGTCCCGGTATGCCCGACTTTTACATTCTTCGACTTTTTGCCTTCTTGTACGGCAACTTGCTTGCGAACAAAATTTACGACATCGAAACTTGTCCAGCCGCTTGGCTTATCTATAAGGAGTATTCCCTGCATGCCATTAGGCTATCACATAACTACAGCGGAGGAAGCATGGGGGGCGGCACAGGTGGAGGCGGCAGTACGCCATCTTGTCCACCCATTTGGGGCGCAGAACCTGGAAAAGTACTCGGCGGAGGAGTTGGAAGCTGAGGTGCAGTCTGCTGGGGTGGCCCAAACGGATTCGATGGCAGCGGCATGTCTAAGGTAGCGTCTGCAGGAGTATTCCCTGGCGTTGATTCGCTAAAGCCCGCGTTCGGGATTCCAGGCTGAGGAGCGCTCGAGTGTAATTCTGATCCAAGCGGCATAGCATTGAGTGCGACAACCGGTTGAGGGGGTTGCGGTACGGCGGCGTTATTGAATGCTGCTTCGACCGCACTACGCGCATCGGTAAGTCCGCTCGCATGGTCTGCTGCAGATTGAGTGTGAGGACTACGGACCGCCTGTTCAATATCTGAAAGCGTCTCGTCAGGGGTAAGGCCCCCAGATGGAGGCGGCATAGAGGGTGCAGATGAGTATGGATTATTTGGCGGTTCGGGCATTGGCACCAGTGGACCCGAAGGCTCTGCTGGCAACGGCACGATTGGGGGTAATGGAGGCGCCATTGGTGAAGGTGATGCGGGAGGTAGCGGAGGGGGCGTGAATGCTGGAGCCGGCTGAAGTGGAGACGCTACTGGCGCTACTGATGGAGGCGGCGTCGGAGGTTGCCAGTTTTGAGGTGCCGGTTGCAGCGGTGCTTGCGGTATGAATGGACTACCCTCCTGCTTCGGGGCTAGCGACGGCGGCATCGATAACACACTCTCATTGTGTTTGAGGAGTGGTGCGTTGACTGACGGGAGTGAGAGTTCCTCTGTCGGTGGGTCAAACTCATTCTCTTCACTGGCGTTAGCGGTCATATTCACATCGCCCAGGGCCGGTGGTTCGGTTATACGATCGTGGTGTACTTCCGACATTTCTGGCGGATTAGCACTGTCACCCTCTCCTTTTACCCCGTGAACCTGAGAGATCTCTGGCAAAGGCTGATCTTCGAGCGGACGCAGCGTACCATCTTCATCGACATTTATCTGAGGCTGGGGCGGTTCGGGTTGCTTGGGCGGCTCTTCTTCGGTGGGAGGTTCCTGATTGTGGTCATTCGAGGTATCAGGCTCTTTCTTCTCATCGTCATCATGGTCGATCTCGAGCGCACCAGGTTCTGAATTAGTGGGCACAATCTGCTCACCTGGCGCAGGCGGGATCCCGCCATCTCCTTCGTCTTGGATGGCTACGCGTGCAGGTTCAGGTACGGGTTCAGGCTGCGGAGGTGGCGTCTCAAGTTCAGTCGCAATAAGCTGCTGATTAGCCCCGGCAGCCATAAGCTCCGCGCTGGCGCTCATCGCCTTCGGACTTGTCTTTTCGTTTCGGAAGCGATCCGTGCTTGCTACGATACCAGTGAGTAATGCAGTGGCTATTTGATCGTCGAGCAGCTTCTTGTCCAGACCGTCGATAAGATTAAGCATCATCTCTGACAGTGAGCTCGCACTGGGGCTCACCCAGTTGATAGACCCGAGGTTACTCTTATCCCCGGCGCTGATGGAAGCTACCGTCGCATCATGCAATATGCGGCCGTGGGCAGATATTGCAGCATCAATATCCTTCTGGTCTCCGACGCCAAGCGCAATAACAACATCGACATTGAAGTCACCTTGACTAAACTGAAGATCCTTGTCGCTCAGTGATGTTTTGTACGGTGTGATAAAGATACGAACAACTTGATCTTCAACTTTATAGCGGAGCTTATCAGCTTTTGACTTGTCGAGAGCGATAATAAAGTCGCGTAGGCTGTCGGTGTTTTTCTCCAGCGTCTCCTCGGGCTTGAGGAATTCCATAGTACTTGGAACTTGGCCGCTAAACACCGCGGTACCGTGCTTATCCATTTTATTTAATGCGATCGTCAGCCCAATTGCAGCCACCAACTGATCGACGCTCGGATTCACACTCACCGTCACGAGGACATTCTGTGCCTGCTTTATACGGTCGATGAGTTGCTGCTCTTGTTGATCCATGTTTTTATTTCTGGTTTGTAAGCTTATAACTTTAGCGGAATAGTACCACATATCCACAAGCATTGTCGAGAGTTTTCAAGGGCGGCTTCGTTGCTATTTTGACAAACAAATTCGCCCCTGTTATATTTTGATGTTAGCAAGCACTAACTTTAAAGGACGAAAAAACTACCATGCCTATCATCAAGTCAGCAAAGAAGCGAGTGAAGGTCGCCAACAAAGCCGCTGTTCGCAACAGCAAGACCAAGCGATCCCTAAAGACCGCCCTGAAGGCTTTTGTTAAGAAAGGCGATGCAAGCACGCACAGCAAGGCTCAAAGTGAGCTCTCAAAGGCTGCAAAAAAAGGAGTCATCCACAAGAATAAAGCAGCTCGCAAGCAAAGCCAGCTCGCAAAAACAGCCAAGTCAGCCGGTGTAAAGCCCGCAGCAAAAAAGGCCGCCGCTCCAGCTAAGAAAGCTGCACCCGCAAAGAAAGCTCCTGTTAAGAAGGCTCCCGCCAAGAAGCCAGTTGCTAAAAAAGCAGCACCGAAGAAGAAATAGGTAACCTCTTCTCCATGAGGCATCAACAGGAACCCATTCGGGTTCCTGTTTGTTTATCCGATAAATCTGAAGGGTGTGCACTGCCTAGCGGGCACGTCTCGCTGTACGACCTAGTACTCGTACTAGACGTCCTTGTCGAGCATGGCGGGGGCCAAACTCAGCACTAGCGAGGGTTGGAGACCGGAATGCATCCCGTTTCCCAGGGATCCTCTACTAGCTCTGTTTGCATTGAATGTTTTGCCGTAATATTTCTGTTTTATCCTTATGGTTATTTAACCTAATCCATGGCATATCATATTGATGACAATATATCAATATATCTTACCTGAACCACCCCACACCTCCCACCCCAACCGGCGTTAGCCGGTTGTTTGTTTGTAGCTAAAAAAGACGACATACTTTCTCTCGGGTCTATCCGTCTAAAACAAACAGGAGAAATCGTATGCCGTCAC
>Ga0265338_10000463_pt1 | contig 72298 bp, 50 predicted proteins | sample 42126metaG_FD_193579 | JGI IMG/M metagenome (GOLD analysis project Ga0265338, IMG submission 193579) | Rhizosphere microbial communities from Carex aquatilis grown in University of Washington, Seatle, WA, United States - 4-21-26 metaG | ecosystem: Host-associated > Plants > Roots > Rhizosphere...
CCTGGAGCCGCGACCAATACCACGAGTTGAACTTCGTGAGGTCATACTGGCTCAAGCCGTCCCAGGCCGTGCCCTGGCCGCTGCGGGCAAAGGGCATTTCGTAGAACGGCGGGAGCACGTCGCCGTTGATGCGGCGCGTGCGCTCATGATCGATACGGCGGCAGTCGTACCACAGCCCCTCATGGTGGTCGAGCACCACGTCCCCACTGGCGACGAGGGTATCGGCCACGCCGTCAAGATCATCGACGAAGCCCGGCCCGACGCGACCCGGCACGAAACGCGTTATGCTGAAGCCGAGGGCCGGAGCCTCTTGGGGACGGATGGTCCCCCGCCACCACGCCCCGCTGGCGGTGCCGCCGACGAGGAGCTTTCCATCGCAAGTGAGCCAGCCATTGGTGATGGATAGCTTCAATTTCGGAGCTCGGCGCTCGGAGTTCGGCGCTGGAATTTCGTCAACCGGCTTTGCATTTCCGGGTTCAGCCGAAATCGGATCGCGCGCTGCGGCATTCGCGATGTAATCTTTCAGCAGCGGTGCGGGCTGGTGGGAGGCGGCCGCAAGTTCCTGCGCCTTGTCCACCGGCGGATTGCTGGATTCTTCATGCGGCCGGGACATGAGCTTCAGGCGCGCGACGGCTTCCGCGCCCAGCCGGTCGCCCAATTGCGCGGCAAACAGGCTGTTCGGCGACATGAAATCATTCGAGCTGCGCCAGACGCCGTCACCTTCGAAGCCGCCCCAGGAGCCAAACGACCAGTTTTGTGCGCCGGGCGGATTCCAGCAGCGAATGACCGATGCGCTGCAATTCCACAAAACAGAGTTGGCGGCTGCCCAGCCGACGGAGGCAATATTGCCGGGGCGATAGCCGAGCGTCAGCGCATTGCCGTCGACCGAGACATTGTCGTAGAGGACGCCGGAAGCCCAGCTTTCGATCGGGCCGCTGTCGGACAGGGGCAGCCGGGCTTCGCATTGCACAAACGCGTTCGGCCCGGCGGCGCAATGGCCGACCGAGAAATCGTGACGGCCGTACTCGGCATAACAACGCAGGAAGAGCGTCTGTTGCCCCATGGTGAAGAAGGTGTTCCGCCGGTAACCGCCATCCTCGGATACCGGCGCGAGCGACAAACAATCTTCAACGGTCACTCGCTGGCAACTTTCAAGAACCGCCACAGCTGAGCCGGCAAAATGCACGAAGGCGACCTGCCGCACCCACGTGTCACAGACTTTTTCCATCGTGATGGCGCACCATGAATGGTTTTCGTCCTTTAAATTGCCCGGCTCAAACGCTGATTCAAGGCGCAGGTTCTCGATGCCGACATTGCTGATACGTCCAGGCCAGGAATAATTCTCCACCAACCCACCGCCAAACTTCTTCGCGATGGCCGTCGTTATCGGCACATCCACTGTGATGCGGTCGCCCTCGATGGATTTGATCACCCGATCCCAGACGATGTCATAGCTGCCGGGCTTCCAACCACCGCCTTCGCCGCCGCCAAATTCGGTCGCGCCAAGTTGATCAACCCACTCTTTTGTGGACGGACGGGTTACCTCGATTGAATCACCGGCCTTCCATCCGCTCGCATCGTTCAATCGGAAACTGGTTGCGCCAACAGGAACGTATTCGTCAGAGACCTGACGGGCCGAGCCGCCCTGGGCAGACTTTTCGGAACGGCCACAGATGCGGAGCAAGGTGCGGCGGTCCAGTCCGGCGGCCACCAGGACTGTTCCGTCCTCACCCATCCCCTGGCCGCGCAGGACCACTCCGGAATTGGTGATTTGCAAACCGCCGAAAACCTCGTGGCGACCCTTCAGCAACAGAACCGCGCCCCGAACACCGTCGGCATCCGGCGGCAGGCTGGCGACATAGTCAATCGCCTTTTGAATGCGTGCCGTGCTGTCACCGGGCACCGGTGCCACCACGACCCGGATGGTCGCATTGGGTATGGGCCGATCGCCTCCCGCGTAACCACAACTGGAAAAATCGGGGACGCGATTGCCGTGTTCGTCGGCGTCACAAACCAGGCGGCCATCCGCACCGGTGGAAATGACGGGGGACAATTTTTGGGGCGCGGCAGGAAGGACAAATGGGATAAACAGGACACATGCGACAATAACAGCCGCTGCCTTGGTTGTAGGTATCAGGTTCATGGCAATTTTCCAGTTACGCGCTCCAGCCGCTCCGCTTTTGCGATTTGCTTCCCATCGGCCAGCACCACCAGTCCCGCGCCCCGGCCATAATGTTTGCCGTCCTGGTCCCAAACAATGGTGAGCGTGTGACCGTGGTATTGCACACCGTCGAGGCAAAACCAGTCCCAAACGCCGCCAGGCAACAGCGGCTGCACCTCCACCGTGTCATCCGCGCGCGGGCGCAAACCGACGACGCCGGTGATCAGCAGGTCGGCAAAGGTGGAATGGTTGTAGTAACGGCTGCGGCCGCCCCGGCCGTTGATCCATTGGCCGGTGATTTCGTCGAGGTATTCACCGATGTAAGGTTTGCCATCAGCCTGCTGGCTGCGAACGTAAGTGAGAAAGACGTCGAAATAGTCGTTCGGGGTGACGACATTTTGAGGATAATCGCGGAGCACGTTAGCCAGGGCCACGAGTGTTTGCGACGTGGCGAACGGCCAGACCGCCCCGTCCCATTCACACGTGCCGTAACCGTGCGAACGGAACTGTGGACTCCGTCGTTCCGCGGTCGTCAGGCCATAAGGCGCCTGAAATCCCTGGAGATCGGTCAATTGGGCCCAGGCCGCCTCGTATCCCTGGCCGGGGTCCGGCAATTCAAACATCCAGGGAATGAAACCGATTTCTTCGCGCGTATCCGAGAGGCGGCCATTCTCGAACCGCACCCTGAAAAACTTCGCCTGGTCATCCCAGAGTCCGGATTGAGTGAGACGTTTTAGATCCGCGGCTTTCGCGTCGAATTCCCCGGCCAGTTCCGGCCGGCCGGCCAGCCGGGCCAGATTGGCAATGGCTTGCGCATTGGCGAACATGTAGCAGTTGATGGTCGGGCGCGCGTTTTTGTTGGTGCGCGAACCGCTGATGGATTCTTCCATGCCGTCGCGAACGTCAAATTGCCAGAACAGTCCGTTGGCCAACCGGTGTTCCTGTTCCCAAGCCCGGTAGTCGGCCGCCAGATCATCCAACAGGTTGGTGACGCTCCCCCGATCCTGCGTCACCAAATAGCGATCATAAACCGCGACTGCGAACCAACTGCTGAATTTGTGAAAATGCGGCTGCGGTTTGCCGCCATTGCCGCGCAACCAGAACCGGGTGTAATCGTCGAGATAGACCGGGTCGTGCAACCAACGGCCTTCCGCCAGATGAAATCCCGCCGCACAACTGATGGTGTTGTCGATGCCGGCGTGCCGCACCGGCGTCAAAAATTCCGTGAACACGAACCCGTTGGTCGTCTGGACCACGTGCTTCCGGAACGACCACCAGCGGAAATAATACATTTCCTCCACGGCGCGATCCGGGCATTCAAACCACGGGATGTTTTTCCGGAGCCAGTCCCACGAGCCGGCATTGGCAACAAAATTGGTGACGTTTTCATCTTCCATCGCATTGAAACGCTCGATGTAGTGTGCGAAAGCGGCGGGTTTCAGGACGGACAAGTCCGCTGCCACAGTCCGGGAAACCAGCAGCAGGCAGAACGGAAGCAACCGGAGCGCGGACAGCCTTGTCCGCGTGGCGCAATGGAAGCCACCGTCGGCGCGGACAAGGCTGTCCGCGCTCCGGTCCGCCGCCTCGATTGGTTGCAGCTTTTCCATTCGCCGGTCAGAGTTTTAATTTCTCCAGGTCAGCCTTGATTTGCTTCAAACGGCTCTCGACCAGCGCGCGCTCCTCCGCCCGGAAACGGTGGAACGGTTCAGCCATGAAATCGTCGCAAACGCCGAGGCAGGCGAGAGCGCATTTGATGCCCTTGATGATGGACGATGAGTGGCGGCCGATCCGGTAGAGCGAACTGCTGATACGCAGGACCTGCGCCTGAAGTTCACCGGCCCGGGCTGTCTCACCGGCGCGGGCGGCCTCGAACAATTTTACATAAAGTTTTGGAAACAAATTGGCGCCGCCGCTCACGCCGCCCAGACCGCCGACGGAAATGGATTCCAGCAGCATTTCCTCCGGGCCAATCAACAGCGACCAGTCCGGCCGATGTTTCAACAAGCCGGCGGCACGCTTGAAGTAGTCGAGGTTCCCCGAGCTGTCCTTGAGGCCGACGATGCGCGGGACGTCCATCGCATGGCGCACGGTTTCCAGCTCGTAAGAAACCTTCGTCAGCGCGGGCATGTTGTACAGGTACAACGGCAGCGGCAGTTCGGGCACCAGATGATCGAGGTATTCCCGCAACTCCGGCTGGGCCTCGGGCAGATAATACGGCGGGGCGGCCACCACTGCGTTCGCCCCGGCCTCGGCGGCATGGCGGGCGACATTGACCGACTCGACAAAAGCCGTGTCGGTGATGCCGACCAGGACCGGCACGCGTTTTTTCACCTGGCGACAGACGCGTTCAACCAGTTCGCGGCGCAAGCGATAGCCCAGGCTCGGCCCCTCACCGGTCGTGCCGAGAATAAAGAGGCCATGGACCCCACCCTCAAGTATGCGTTCCACGAGACGTTCCAGGCCCGCCACATCCAGTTCATCGCGATCCCGCAGCGGCGTGACCATCGGCGGTATGATTCCAGTCAGAGGTTTTTTTATTTTGGCTGTTTTCATCTCAAATAATCACGGCCGGCGCAATTCCGGCTCGCTCCGCGGCCGGACCAGGAGAATCAATCCTCCGCTCAACAATGCTACCGCCGCCGACACGGCAAACGCCACGGAAAACTTGATGCCGTGGTCGCGCATCCAGCCGAGCAACACCGTCGCGCCCGCGCCCACGCTGATGCTCACAAAATTCATGCAGCCGTAGCCGGTGGCACGATGTTCGGGCCGCGCAATCTGGCAGAGGATGGGCATGTTGTTGCAATCGAAAAATCCCCAGCCGATGCCGAATAATATCATGAAGGCAATGGCCGCGCCGAGGCTCCACGCATAGCCCAGTCCCAGCAAAGCCGGCACGAGCAGGAACACGCCCAGGGCGCTGGTATAAATGCGGCCGCGGGGCGTCACCCGCATCCAGCCATCGGCAACCACGCCGCCCAGCAACACACCGACGAACGATGCCAGTTGAATGTAACCTGTGGCGGACATTCCCGCCGGACCTTCCTTGAGCTGGAAGGTGTCGGCCAGATAAGTGGGCAGCCAGTTCTTCGTCACCCAGCCCGCAATGGCGGGGAAGGTGAAATAGACCACGAGGATCCAGAACGCCGGTTGGATCCACAAAGCGCGCAACGTTTCACCGATGGTGACGGAAGACTTCTTCAGCCCGGCCTCACCGGCCGGTGCCGGCGCGTCCCGCAAAGCCAGCATCAGCACCACCGAATAGACCACACCCGCCACGCCGAACCAGGTGAAGCAGTTCCGCCACGAGCTGGTTTGCGCAATATAACCGCCGATGCCGCCGAGCGCGAGGCCGGCATAGATGCCGCTTTGGTGAATGCCCACGGCCCGGGCCCGGGTGCCGCCGGTATGAAAATCCGCGATGAGCGCCAATGCGGCCGGGATGTAAAACGCCTCGCTGATGCCCATCAGCGCGCGAAAACAAAGCATCTGGGAATAGGTCGTGGCTTGTCCCGTCGCCCAGGTCACGGCCGACCAGACGCCGAGACTGCCGATGACCGTCCAACGGCGGTTGAACTTGTCCGCCACGAAACCGCCGATCGGACTGAGGAAGGCATACACCCACATGAACACCGCGATGAGCATGCCGAAGTCCTGATCGTTGGCGATGCTCGGGATATCGGCACGGATGGAGGCCCGGATGGTGGAAACCATCTGCCGGTCGAGGTAATTGAGCATTGCCACCGGCCAGAGCAAGGCCACCACCATCCACGCATAACCCCGCCAGCCTGGAGCGTTGCGGTTCACGCCGGTTTGGGAAGGTCGGCAAGGTTCGCCGAAAACGAAAGGCTGCCGGACGGCTTTGCTCCAACCAGCAGCTTTTGATTGAATATTGGTGCAGACATTGCCAATGCCGGACGTCCAGGCTGCTACTTCAGTGTGTTGACGTTGTTCTCCACTTTGGCGTAGTCCACCGCCTTGTTCGGGTCGGTGCCGTTGAGGAATTCCTCGATGTTGGTGTAGCCGTCACCGTCGGAATCCTTGACGGCGTCCGAAGGATCTTCCGGGTTGAGATGGTTCTTGATTTCCCAGTCATCGGGCATGCCGTCGCCGTCGGAATCCTTGTAAGGCGTGCCCTTGTATTCAGGCCAGCCGCCGACCTCGCTGGGATCGGTGATGAAGCCTTTCGGGACGAGGTCGGCCAGTTCATCGGTCCATTTTTGGGCATAGCCATAAAATTTGGCCTTCTCTTGCGAACCCTTCGCGATGTGGATGGGCGGAATAACCCCCGTGCGGACTTCCTTGATGATGCGCTCGTCCACCGGGTCGCGATGTGGCAGCGTGGCGCCGACGTTGGCGAGAACAAATTCGTAGGCGTTGGTCGCAGAAACGATCGGCAGCGGCGCGTGCTTGAAAGGTTCGTCAACGCGAATCTTAGCCAGAGCGGTTTTGAGCGGTTCGGATTTGACGTCAGGCTGCACCCCACCATCCCAATTGTCCTCCGTCACATTGTCATGTCCGGCTACAACGTTGCCATTCACGTAGGCTTTGCCGAAATGATCCACCACCGTCTTGCTGCGCTCGGATTCAGGCTTGAGCAGGCGATAGGCGACATCATTGTCGGGGGTACCGGGCCCGGGTTTGAAGTAGTTATTGATGATGTTGAAATAACTGTTTTGGTCGCCGCCATCCACCGTGCGATGCCGGTAATTGAAGAGCACATTGTTCACGAAAGTGAAGTCGCCATACATGCCGACGCTGGGATTGCGCCCGGTGTTGCAGGCCCAAAGATTGCGGGTGAAGGTGCTGTTCAGGCCGCCGATGGTGGAACCGAAAGCGTGATGAAAAATATTGAGCGACTCGGAGGAGATTGAGTTCTGGATCGTAACGTTGACCGTGGGCAATTTGAGCTCCTTGCCGCCGGCGGGGGGCTGATACATGTGGCGATACATCGAAAGATTTTCATCCAGGCTCCATGAGGTGGAAACGTGATCAATGATGAGATTGCCGACGGGATTGCCGCCCAAAGAATCATCGCGGTCCGCCGCGTCGGTCTTGCCGCGACGAAAACGCAGGTAGCGGACGACGATATCGTGCGTGTTCAACTCGACAGTATTGCCGGCAAGGCAAACACCATCACCCGGCGCGGTATTGCCCGCGATGGTGATGTAGGGTGCGCGAATGCTGACCGCTGCTTTCAAGCGAATTACTCCCGCAACATTGAAAACGACGATGCGCGGCCCGCCCTGTTCACAAGCGTCACGAAAACTTCCCGGCCCGCCGTCATTCAAATTGGTGACGACGATGACCTTGCCGCCACGCCCGCCAAACGAATACATGCCGCCACCCCACGCACCGGGAAACGCGGGAATCCTGGCCTGCGGAAGATCCTCGGGCTTGGCCGCACCGGGCAGGTAGGGCTTGCCTTTGGCCTCCCATTCCTTGATCACCGGCAATGCGCGTTGGAACGCTTCATCGGACAGCCTGCCCGCCGCGGATCGTTCCGCCCGGGATGCCTCCATGATGTCGGGTGGAACTTGCGGGTATCCCTGAGCCAGGACAGAAATTGCCACTGCCCAAATGGCTAAACATACGAATAGTTCTCTTTTCATAGTGTAAATGTTCAAATTTAACAGCCATCCCCACAAACCCACCATACCATTATATCGCTCCATCAAGCATCAGCCCGGCGCACTTCATCCCGCTCAATTGCTTCCCGCCAGCGTGTTCACGTTGCTGCGCGGATCATTCCAGTCAATCTTCTTCGTGGGATCGAGCCCGGCGAGGTATTTGTCCATGACCGTGTAACCATCGCCCTGTAGATCTTTTTGCGCGAGTGAAGCGTCATTCACGTCGAGACCAAATTTCTTTTTCCAGGAAAGCAGAATTCCGTCCGGGCCCAAATCTTTAATCGGTTCACCTTTGTATTCGGGATAGCCGCCGACCTGCGCCGGATCGGTGACGATGCCGTTGCCGGCCTGGCCGACGTTGTTTTTCGCCAGCCCTTTCATCGGCGGCGGCGTGATCTCCTTGCCTTCGCTCCAGACCCGGCCGGTGCGGACGGCGGCGATGACGCGCTCATCCACGGCATCCCGGCGCGGCAACGCGGCCCCGGCTTTTGCCAAAACGGCGTCGAACGCTTCCTTCGCCGACGTCATCGTCATCGGCGGCATCGGGAACGGCTTGTCCACGCGCACTTGCGCGACGAATTTTTTCACGTTGTCATTGGTGGTGATGGTCGGGTCATCCTTCGAACCGCCATCGGCAAACTGCACGCCACCCGCCCAGTTGTCGGCGGAAACCTTTCCGTTTCCCTCGACAATATTGCCCGCGACATACGCCTTGCCGAAGCGCGGCACCGGGTTCTGTTTCGATTGCGTGGCAGAAGGCTGCAACAGGCGGTAAGCCACCGGGCCGGGATTCACCGCCGGGCCGGGTTTATAGTAATTGTTGATGATGTTGTAGAGACTTTCCTCGCCGCCGCCATCCACGGTGCGATGCCGCCAGTTGAAGAGTACGTTGTTGACGAAATTGAAATCGTAAGTCATCGCGACGCTCGGATTGCGGCCCGTGTTGCAAGCCAGGAGGTTGTGATGAAACCCGGTGTTGCGGCCGCCCCAATCGCCGCCGAATGCGTGGTTGTAGGTGTTCAGCGCCTCGCTGGTGATGCTCCATTGAATCGTAACATTGACGGCAGGAAGTTTCAGCGCCGGGCCGCCATTTGTCGGCTGATACAGGTGGCGGTAAGTGTCCAGGTTCTGGTCCTGGCCCCAGCTGGCCGAAACATGGTCGATGATGATGTTGCCAATTGGATTGCCATAGTGCGAACCGTGCCGGTTGAAAATGTCGAGGTTGCCGCGACGCAGGCGAAGATAGCGGATGACGACGTCGTGAGCGTTGTCCACAAGGCCGTTGCCGGCGATGCAGACGCCGTCACCCGGCGCGGTGTGACCGTCAATCGTGAGATACGGCGCTTCGATGTAAACCGGCTTTTCCAGATGAATGATGCCGGCGACATTGAACACGACGATGCGCGGTCCGGCGGATTCGCACGCCTCGCGCAATGTGCCCGGCCCGCTATCGGCGAGGTTGGTCACCACAAAAATCTTTCCCCCGCGACCGCCAAAGGAAAATTTTCCCCCGCCTTCCGCCCCGGGAAAGGCGGGCACTTTCGCTTGCGGCAAATCTTCCGGTTTGGCCGCCCAGGGAATGAACGGCTTGCCTTTCTTCTCCCAAGCGGCGAGTTGCGGCGCAACGTTGGCGATGACCTGCTGCTCGTATTGATTCCAAGCCGCGTCGCGCCGATTGATGGCGTCGTCGGCCACGGGCCAGCTTTCACGGGTCAGGCCGAGCCGGGTGACAAGCAAAAGCATCGCAACACAAAGAATTTTGCTTTTCATGAGTTCCGGTTTTTCAGCGCGAATACTCGCCGACGAGCGAGTTCAGATATTTCTCCAGATTCGTATAACCATCCCCATTCAAATCTTTGTTCGCATCCGACGGATCCTTGGGATTCAGCCCGTGCGCTTTCTCCCAGTCGTCGGGGATGCCGTCGTGGTCGGTGTCCCAGTTGGCGGGGCGATGCACCTCCGGATAATTATCCCAGGCACCAACGTCGTCCTGCGAGTCGGGCAATCCGGGCAGGCTGGTCTTGCTGCCTTTGAACTTGAAGGTGCCGGCGCGCGTCTCGGCGATGACGCGCTGATCATGGTCGTCCAGCACCGGGAAATTGCAGCCCACGTTGGCGAGCACGTTGGTGTAGGCCTCCTCCGCGCTCTGGGTTTTCACAAAAGGTTCGAAGAACGGTTTGTCCACCCACGGACTGTATTCGGTCGGCAATTTGCCGCCGCGTTCGGTGGTCGCCGTACGCCCGGCGGTCTGGTTCGTCAGACCGAAATGCCCCGGCATAACGTTGCCATCGAAGTAATACTGCTGCGTGCCGGGGAAGCCGCCGTATTGCGCGTTGAGCGCGTAAAAGAATTTCGTCGCCGGGCCGGGCTTGTAATAGTTAGCCACGAAATTGACCTCGCGCGCACCACCATCCGTGGCGCGGTTCTTCCAGTTGTAAACGACGTTGTTGCGGAGGTCGAGCCGGCCGGCATAGGCGCTCGTCTTCTTGTCCAAACCGCCGGCCAGGCTCCAATTGCGCCCGGCGCAATGCGCCAGCAGGTTGTGATGAAAACTGCCGATGTCCCCACTGATGCTCGCGGCATAGCCATGCTGCGTGCCGGGCGGATATTTCTTGTGTCCGGCATCATTCAGCGCCTCCGAAATCAGGTTGCGCTGAAATGTGATGTTCTTGCCGCCACGCGAGCTGAACGCCTCATCGATCGTCCAGCTGATCGAGCAGTGGTCAATGATGCACTGATCACTCGACGCCATACCCATGCCGTCGAGCGTGGTGCCGGAGATATTGCCGGGGCGCACGCGCAGGAAGCGAACGATCTCGTTGGTCGCGCCCAACATGCCGACGTTATACTTGCGGATACAAATCCCGTTGCCGGGCGCGGTCTGGCCGGCGATGGTGAGGTTTGGCTTCTTGATAATGAGCCTGGATTCGAGCGTGATGAGGCCGGACACATCGAATACCACGGTACGCGGGCCGTCGGCGTCCACAGCCTCGCGGAGGCTGCCCGGCCCCGTGTCATTAAGATTGGTAACGTGTATCACACGTCCGCCCCGTCCTCCCACGGCAAATCGTCCATAGCCTTCCGCCGTGGGAAAAGCCAGGTGCGGTCCGGGTGCGGGTTCAGCAGCAAGTGAAGAGATTACCGGCAACGTCGCTGTCAGCGTCAATGCACCAACACACAAAACCGGGATGTTCCGCCAGCGGGTCATTGATGAAATGTTCAAGTCTCGATAGACGTTCACAAACCGCTTGAGGTTATAGCCCATCCGCCAGTTTCTGGGCGGTGGCTTCCTAAAAAACGAGCCGGGGCCAAGCTTCCGCTTAACCCCGGCTTTGCAACCAAGCCGAAAGCAGGTTGTTGCCGCCCGCTTACGGATAAACCAGCCGGTAGAACACGGTGTTGGTGGTCGATAGCTTGTTGGAGAACGTCATGCTGAGGTTCGTCCAGGAGCCGGCAATGCCCGTCCAATCCCAGTTGGTGCTGGCCACCAAACCGACCCCCTTCGGCGTGACGAGAGTCTGCAATCGCCAGCCGTAATTGGTGGCAGGCCAGGAGAACTGTGCAACGATGTTGGTTCCGTCCCAGTTGGTTCCGGTTCCCCCGGCGAGGGTGAAGCTGTTCGTCAAGAGAACAATCCCGGGCTTGGCAACCCCAATGTAACCCCAATTCCCGCTTCCATCGTTACCCCACAAGCGCGTCAGGTCCCAGATCAAGCCCGGTCCCGGCTTGGCCGGAACAATCACCGGGAATGCATTGGTAGCCGTGCCGGTAGGCACAGGATTCCCACCAACGGAGTACTCCCCAAACAACCTGAAGAATTGTCCGGCGGCAAATGGCGTGCCGCTCACATTGGTGATGATCAGGGTAGAGCCGTTTTGCAGCTGGGAACTCTGGCTGGGACCGAAGTCCTGGAACCCGGAGAGCACCCGAGTACTGGCCAGGGTGCCGGCATCCACCTTGAACAGGTTGGTGGAACCACTGCTGAAAACCACCCGGCCCGGTATGGTGTTGACGGCCGCACCAGACGGAGGATGGGCTACGGAGGTGCCAATATTATCACCGCCCGGTATAAACACGGCACCCGGGTTGATGGTCAACGTTTGCACCATCATTGAAGGAGCGAGAGTACTCGCGCCGGTATCTTTGAACGTGCCCGCAACCGTCAGGCTTTGAACAGAGTTGGCGAAGAAAGTCCCATCGCCCAGGTAGCCGTCACTGATCAATGTGGCGTTGCTGGAAACCGTGCTCGCGCCAAAGTTATTGATGGTGGCATTGGTGCCGTTGTACAAGAATCCACCATCCTGCACCGTGAACGCGCCGCCCTGAATGCCGCCCAGGTTGGTCACCACACCGGAAACGGTCAACCCGGCGTTGATCACCCCGAGGTTTAAAACCTGCCCGGCACAACTGACATCGCCATTGATGGTTCCCGAATTGACGAGTGAGGCACCAGCCCCAACCGATATACCGAGGGTGGCGCCAGCTGGAGTGTTGGTCAGCAAACCTTGTGTAATCGTCATCGGGAGCGAAACGGTACCGGCAACCTGCAGGGTTCCTGTGCCCGTCTTGGTCAACGTACCACCGCCTTGCAGACCGGAACCGGTGAACTTGTAGTTCAGCACGGTATTGCTCATGTTCACCTGGCCCGGAAGCAGGATGGAAACTGCCTGATTGATATTGGTGGCAAAGCCGGGCGTGTCGTCAAACCGAACAGCATCGCCGTTGTGGAAGTTGGTCATTACCGCGGTTGACAAATCCAGCCAGGACTTGGTGCTCGTATCCCAATCTGCCGTGCCCGTGCCCCCGGCTGGTGCGCGCCAGAGCAGGTTGGTATTCGGAGGATTCGTTGAAATATACAAGTCCCACTCGGTGCTGCCGTTGGGGATGATGCTTCCGGACCCGACAAAACCGGCCGGCATGATTACCCCGGGTATGCTGGGCGTTCCAGCCAAATACGAAATGAGGGGGAACTGGGCGACGCCGCCGGTGTAGGTCACATTCACCAACGAACCGATCTTGATGAAATTACCCGCACTGACCGTCAGGTTGGTGGTATAAACATACGGCGCGTTGGAATTGCCGTTGACAAAAAGCTGCAACACCGAGCCACCGCTCATGCTGAAGGTTGCCAGGGCCTTGTCAGGGCCCGCGACGGTATTGGAAACAATCAGGGTGGAGGTATTCGTGGGATTGCTGGTAAGGGCGATGCTGTTGGCTCCGGAATTTTTGGTTTCGCCGCCCACCAGGACGGTATTGACCATGAGCGTGCCGCCCCCATCGATGTTAACCCGGCCGAAATTGTTGAAGGTCTCAGGACCCGACGAGTTTTGTGCTTCCGTGGTATAGCCCAGTGTCAGCGTCTTATTGATTTTAAACACTCCCTTATTGGTCACCGTCAGAGTTCCCTGGCAATAACCGCGGAAATCTTGAGTGATGAGGTTGGTATGAATGCCGGAATGCTGGTAGCCCAGAATCACCGTGTTTGCATCAAATATGCCGGCCCCGAATATGAATGCCCCTTGATGGTTCGGTTGATCACTGGAACCGCCACTGATGAGAGGCCGGTCCGCAGCGATAATGACCCGATCCACCAAAGCGTCCACTACTCCACGATTGGCGTTCAAATCAACGGCTCCTTTGGTGCTGCTGACTTCGGTGTTGGTTCCAGCGGCATCGCTGATGGCAAACATGGCCATCCGCCCGCCATTGGTTCCCCGGAAAATGGCGATCGGGTTGTTGGTAAATGCCGGGGCGCTATTGAACCGACAATAGGTGTTTGCGTTCCCGCTGCCATAAGCATTGAAACAGATGCTGTCGGCAAAGAAAATATTGCTGACACCCAGGGTCCAGAGTGGCGGTCCGGCGGTGGTCGTCGAACCATATGCCCCCCTGGAAAAGCAAATGGCATAATCTCTGGATGTGTCGTTCGTATAATTATCCGGGCCCACGAAGGACGTCCGGATAATGTTGGTTTTTGCCATGGCAAAATTGGGGATCATTCTCCTCGGAACACTGGTGTTGAAGCGATTGCCATAGTTGTTGGCATCCAGGTTCCAAAAGTTCGGATACGCCAAGGCATCACCCGACGTAAAGCGGTATACAGTCGCCCGAAAATTATCCAATCCCGACAGGTCGAGCAGGCATAAGTTTGCGCCCAGATTGTCGGGCAGAATGGCAAAATTTGCCTTGTTGTTGGTAATCACCAGGGTCCCGCCGTTCGCACTGGTAAACGTCACGGTTATCCCCGAAGCGATGGCGCCGATTTCATTGACGTAATCTCTCAAGACGCTGAGACCATTGGTGCCCGTTATGGTCAGGGTTTTGCCCGGATTAATCTGAATCGTATGATAACGGTTGGCATTGTTTGTTTCCGAAAAACGGATCGAACTGATGGTCGCGTCATTATCCACAATGCTGTCGATCAAGTTGTTGGTGATTACCCCAGCTATGAAGAAGGTATTTGATTGCCCGCCGGCTTCGGTGAACACGACGTTGGCATCGGTATTGGTGCCAGCCGTGCCATTGCCCGACCACTTGCTGGGATCCGACCAATTGCCGGCGCCATCCGCGGCCGCATTGGTGCTGCTGTTCCAGATATGAGCCACATCCAGGGTGTAGATAATGGTATTCGTCGCACCGCCGTTGGCACTCAAACTGAAAGGATAGGTGCCTTCGGGCGTGGAGCCGTCCAGACTGAGGGTCAACCACAACCTGATCGTGGTGCTGCTGTTGGTGCGGAGTGCGGTCGGCACGAAATTGGAAGGCGCGGTTATATCGGTGCAGTTAGTGAGACTAAACGAGGCGCCGGCAGGCAGTCCCGAGACCGACAAACTAATCGGCTGGATAATCATATTGCCATCACCATCCGGTATGACGCCATTGGTCGAGTATGCCATGCTATTGGATATGATCAACATACCAGCATTCCCGACCGGCATCGTGGCGCGAACTCTAGGCCCGATGAATGTGACCGTTTGCGCCTGAAGCGGAACCGTGCACGAGATACCAACGACCAGCGCCAGGCTGGCCACGGCAAATTTTGACCATTGGCGACAGCGGGTGGACAAGACGTTGATTCGATTGCGAGAATCGTTTTGGATTTGGTTGATTATGTTCATGACTTGGGGTCCCAGACTGAACTGGGGTTGGGGTTGGGTTGGGTCAGGTCGGGTCAGGTCGGGTCGGGTCGGGTCGGGTTGGGTCGGGTTTGAAAAATCCAGGTTTAGCTTATTGATAATTTATTTTGGCTGATAAGGCGTTCCGTCAACCAGTTTCTGATAGTCTTGGCTCCTGCCCACCACATAGTGCCCTTGACCGTCAAACCACGTGGTGTTGTTATTGTACTTGTTGGGGAGACCGAACGCATAGCTGTCCTGTGGTACAACGGGCAAAATTGATGAGCGAGCTGTGGGGCTGCCCCCCCGTTCGATAAATCTGACGACTTCGGAATGACCGTCAGCAAAGGATACACTGTAAGCGCCGTTGTGGTAAGGGGCCGGTATATTCCGCCAAGCCACACCTGCCGGGGGCTGGCCGGGATCAAGTTGGAAAACACCGTCGTCAATGCTGTTCCCATGTTCGTCCAAAAACGTATAAATGCTCGCGGGCCCGGGCCGGATCAATTGTGATGTCTTTGTGGCACCTTTGTTGGAATCAAACGTAAATTTCCGCACCGGATCCGCGCCGCCATCGGTCGGCGTTCCAGCCATTACAGCATTCAAGGAAATGTCGCGAATCCGAGAGCCATTTTGCGCATCCAAGTGGTTTCCCGGGCATTTCAAAATACTGACACTCTTGATATAATCAGCGATCAATGATTTTGCCGGGTCCATATACAAATCCGGCGTGTTGTTGGCGATTGAACTGCTCCAATTCTCGGTAGGACTGTTAATCACCCAGTTGCCGCCGACACCATTGGGGATGAGCAATTCGGCGTAGTCACCTGTATAGACCATCGCCGCCGCCTGGAGCTGTTTGGTGTTGGCCATGCAAGCGATGCCTTCGGCTTTTTGTTTCGCCTTGGTCAACGCCGGCAACAAGAGGGCCGCCAGAATGGCGATGATGGCAATCACCACCAGCAATTCAATGAGGGTAAAAGCCCCGGTCCGGCCCTTTCCAAGTCGGGTGCCGCCGAAAGCACCGGAACGACACCGACTCTTGGACGCCAAAACGGTCATATACATGCGCATACTGGGTAAATGGAGTTAACAAGGACTATTTAGCATATGGCGATTGAACATGTAATGTAAAAAGTAACAAATCGCTTGCTAAAAATGACAACACGACCTGATTGCTTCATGCAACAGTATACGTCCAAACCGGTAAAAGACAATCGATTTTTTTGTGATACCAGCCCACTCTGAACAGCATCACTAATTCTCGCACCGCCTCGATTACGCCTGACGATTACAAAGCGCAGAGTCACTTCGGCCACTCGCCTTGTGGCATGGATCGCAATCTGAATTTTGCCGGATCGACCACCACATGCTTGATGCGCTGGCGCTTCCAGGTGTAGGTGATGTGAACCAGACCATCACTCGTTTGAATCACCGCCGGATACGCGAAGCCGCTGGGCGCCATGGGATCGTCTTCCAAAACCAGGGCGGCTTGCCAGGTCTCGCCGTCGTTGGAAACGGCGAGGTTGAGCGGGCTGCGCCCCTTGTTGCGGGTCGCCTCCCGGGTGTTGTGATTGTAGACCAAAAGCTGGCGCCCGTCTCTTAGCGTCACGGCGTCCGTGCCGGAATCCGGATTGGGCAGCGAAGTCAGCCCCATTTTTCCCCAGGCCCGGCCATCGTCATCCGACCAGATCGAGAAAACTTTTCCCTGCCGCGTCCGCCCCAGCGCCTGAAGTTTGTGGCCGGGGTGGAAAAGGATGCTCGGCTGGATGGCGCCGATTTCCTTGTCGTCATTCACCGGTGGCGTGGTCTGCCAGGTCCGGCCCAAATCACCCGTGCGTTCAAAATGGACCCGCCAGCCGCCTTCGCCTTCCGTGCTCGACGGACAAAGAATGTCGCCGTTCGCCAGTTGCACCGGCTTGTTTTTGATGGGGCCCAGAATCCCCACCGGCAATCGCCCTGGCTTCGACCAGGTTTTGCCATCATCATCCGACGTCATCATCATGCCCCACCACAACGCCGGGCTCGGGCCGACCTTGTAAAACAGCAATAACGGCCCGGTTCTGGGCTGGAACAGCACCGGATTCCAGCACGGGTACCGGCTGGAGGCAAAACCGGCACCGTCCGCCACCTCCGCCGGCGACGTCCAGTGACCGTTTTCGTTTCGCGACACGTAAATGCACACGTCCGGATTGCGTTCGGCGGTTCCGCCGAACCACGCGGCCACCAGGCCCGATTTTGTTTCCGCAATGGTCGAGGCATGGCACGACGGGAATGGAGCGGTCTCGTAGAGAAATTCGGATTTAAGGATCGCAGAGGAATGATTGGCCGTCGCACACCCGGTTGCCAGACACAAAGCCGGCAGCGCAAACAGTCCGATCCGGAAACAGCGGCGAGCAGCATGAGCCATACGCCGGAAACGTAGCGAAGAACGCGGCATAAGGCGAACGGATTGTTGGCGGACAGGCCGATTGCGATGGTGATTTGATGCGGGCGGCGACATGCCAGGATACGCTTTCTCAGTTCACATCGAGTGCCGCTTTGCTCGAGGTTGCCATGCCCGCAAGGTTGGTAGCCATAACCGTGTAATTGCCCGCGTCCACGATCCGCACTTTGGTCAAGGTCAGGCTGGACGTTGCGGCCCCCGACACTCGGTCACCATTGGAAAGGTTGGTGCCATCCCTCCGCCATTGAAATACGGGGGCCGGGGCCCCGGTGGCGACGACATTGAAGGTAACCATCTGTCCGGCATTGACCGTCTCTCCCGCCGGTTGCTGGATGATGACGGGCAACGCGTCAAGCGCATAGACCTGGCTGCCGGCCAGCAGAAAGGCGCCCAGGGCGTAATCCTCAAAGTCGGGCACGCTGTTGTAAGTGACCGGCTGGCCGCTGGCGGGCTGGTCGCCGGTGCCCTGCACATAACCCAGAAATCCGTCGTTTGCGCCTGCCTCATGATGCAGCGCGCCGGCAGCCAGGGCGTTCCACCCGTTGATGACCGAGGGGAGATACGCATGGATGTCGAGGCAGCCCTTGTTGATCCCCCAGGCCAGTCCGTAGGTGAACATCGCCGTACCGCTGGTTTCCGGACCGGGATAGTCGTTGGCGCAACCGAGGTTGACGTTCCAGAACCCGTCCGGCCGCTGCACCGCCTTGAGGGCCGCAGCCATTTGCTGAAAGGTCTGCCGATACACGGCGTAATGCGGGTCGGTCGGCGGAAGCACATCCATGACCCGGGCCAGGGCGACAAAGGCCCAGCCGTTGCCCCGCGACCAGTAGCATTTTTGCGTGGTACCGTCCGACGCGCGGTAGCCGGCCATAAAATTCGTGTCCCGCCACCAAAGATGATCGGTGGCGTTGTAGAGGCCGTTGGAGCGGCCGTGCACACTTTTGATGTAATCGAAGCAGGCGTACATCCGCTCAGCATAATTAGTGTTGCCGGTCAGGGCGGCGAGCTTGGCGAACATCGGCATCGACATGTGCAGGGTGTCCACAAACGTCAGGCGGTTGAGGTTGGTGTTGCGGAGCCAGTAGTTCGCATTGCTGATGGCGTGCATCAGCCGGTTCGTGCGGGCGGGATCGAATTGGTAAAGTTCGATGTAGCTTTGCAGGGCACATTGGCTGTTGGGATCGATGTCCGTGTCACCATAGCGCAACGCCCAGTCATGGAAGGTGCCCCACCGCACGGCATAGTCATAGATTTCCGGGGCATGATTGATCCGGTAAAGCGCCAAAGCGCCCTCGAAGTAGGTGCCCCGCGTCCAGACGTTGCTCGGGCGGTTTCCGGGCAGGCAATTGGTGCAACCGGCTGTGGGCCACTTGTTCGTAAAATAACGGTTGGCCAGCTCCATGTCGCTCCGGATCTGCTCCCGCGTCGGCAGGAAGCCTGCCCGCGCGCCGGTGGAAGCCAGCAGCCCCGCCAGAACGAGCCAGACCGGCAACGAGAAAAGCCTTTTAAACAGCATCGTCATTCACTGACAAAGTGATGTTTGCCGCTGCCGACGTTGAAGACAGCCCGGCCGTTTTCCATCCGCAGAAATTTCACGCCGGCGGCGGTCCTGGCAAACTGGCCGCTTTCGAAGACTTGCTCGAGGTTTTTCGCCGGGACGAAAAGCGTGGCGGTCGTGTTGGCCGGGACTTCAATCTGCCAGTCGAACGTCCCGCCGCGCCTTTTCCAGTCGCTGACGATCAAGCCATACGGCGAATAATGTGTGGCTTTGACAAACTTCAAATCGCCAACCGGCAACGGCTTCATGAGGATGTGCTTGAACCCAGGCTGGTCCGGGTCAGGCTTGATGCCCGCCAGGTCCTCATACAGCCAGATCACGAAATCGCCGATCAGCATGACGTGGTTGCCGGAGTTCATGGCCGGGTCGGCGGTGTTGCCGTTCCACAGTTCCCAGATGGTTGTCGCGCCGTGTTCCATCATGTAACCCCAACTCGGATAATCTTTTTGCGTCGCCATCGTGTAAACCAGGTCCGGCCGGCCGTGGTCGGACAACACCCGCATCAAATACTGGCCGCCGACCAGGCCCGTGCCAATGTGTCCATGGCTTTCCTTCTCAACCTTGTCCACCAGGTGCTGGAAAATCCGCGGGCGCAGGTCATCCGGCACGAGGCCGAATGCCAGCGGCAGCACGCTCGAGGTCTGGGTGCCGTTGTCATATTGGCCCAGCTTGCGGTTGAGGAATTTCTGGTTGAACGCGGCCTTCATTTTCCCGGCCTGTTCGTGGAACCGCTGGGCGTCATCGTTTTTCCCGAGCATCCGGGCGAACCGTTCCATCAGGCACAGGTCGTAATAGTAATAGGACGTCGCCAGCAGCGTCTTGTCCGTCTCCCGCTTCGGATCCCGGGAATGAATCAACGTCGGGTCTTCCGGCGGCGCGCACCAGTCCCCGTAGGCGTCCTTCGAAATGAGGCCGTTCTTGACGAAACCGGCCATGAAATCCATCCACTTTTTGGCGCCGGGATAACAACGCGAGATGGTTTGCAGGTCGGCATATTGCTGGCGCAGCATTTCGGGGATGATGATGCCGCTGCTTGGCCAGGTGACGTTGTCCGAATAAATCTGCCAGAACGCGGGGGCGATGTCCGGCACACTGCCGTTGGGTCGTTGGGCGTCCGCCATGTCCTGCAGCCATTTGGAGTAAAGCCGGCGGTTGTCGAACATATATGTTTCACCGTGCGATTCCTCCGACCGGTCGCCCAGCCAGCCCTGCCGCTCGTCGCGTTGCGGGCAATCGGTGGGGATGCTGTGATAATTGCCGCGCACACCCCAGACCATGGCGCGGTAAATCCGGTTGAGCAAAGGATCAGAACATTCAAAGGTGCCGGCCGTTGCCAGATCGTCATTCACCACCCGGCCTTCGACCGAATCGAGGGTCGGTTTGCCGGGATAACCGGTCATTTCAACGTACCGGAACCCGTGCGTCGTGAAACGCGGTTCCCAGGTTTCTGCGCCACTGCCATTCAACGTGTAAGTGTCCGTGACCTGTGCCCCGCGCAGGTTGGCCAGGTAAAGCGTGCCGTCAGGCTTGAGGGTCTCCGCAAAACGCAAGGTAACTTTCCTGCCCGCCGGGCCGGCCACGTGCAGCCGACACCAGCCGACCAGGTTCTGGCCCAGATCAAAAATGTACACGCCCGGCTTCGGTTGGGTCATCGCCACCGGCTTCAATGTCTGGGTGACCCGCATCGGCTCGATCATTTCCGCCGCCACCACGCCCGGCGGCGGTTCGGCGGGTTGCGCCGGCTGCCAGTATTGATCGTAAAAACCCGGCTGGCTCCAGCCCTGGAACCCGCCACGCGCATCGTATTCCTCACCGTCGTAATCGTTGTTGGCCGCAATCGGCCCGTTGGTCGTCAGTTTCCACGTTTCGTCACTGACCACGTCCGCCACCGAACCGTCCGTGTATTCAATGCGCAGTTGCAGGAGCAGCTTGGGCCAGCCGAAATCGGCCGTCCCGGTGTAAACCCGGCTGCGGTCGGCATAATAACGTCCGTTGCCCAGCACCACGCCCAGCGCGTTTTTGCCGCGTTGCAACTGTCTGGTGACATCGTAGGTCACGTAAAACACGCGCTGGTTATATTGGGCGAACGCCGGGGACAGGACGTGGTCGCCGACCTTGCTGCCGTTCAAATACAGCTCCGACCAGCCCAGGCCGGAGAAGGAAACCGTTGCGCGTTGGACCTTTTTACCCACGGTGAATTCCTTGCGCAACCAGCGCGCCGGCTGGCGGCGCGGTTCGGAGGTGCGGACGTTGCCCCACGGTTCGATGCCCGCCGGGCCGAGATTGGTCGCCGCCATCCATTGGGAATCGTCAAAACCGGTTTCGGACCAGCCATTCGCCAACTTGTCGGACGCCTTCCATTGTTCGTCAGTGGGAATGACCAGCGTGTCGCCGTTCTGAAATTCCACCTCCAGCTGCGCGATGACTCCCGCCGGTTTCGGCCGGTCGCCCTGGTTCTTGCCGAGCAAGGCGATGAGGTTCGTACCCGGTTCGAGACGGTAGGTGATGTCCTGGTCCCGGACCATGCGGGGATTGTTCCGACCGCCGATGTCGCGTCCGTTGATGAATCCATGCACCTCGTTGTCGCCGGTCAGCTGGATGCGGGCGCTCTTGATTTCGCTGTCGGGCAGGACGAACGTGCGGCGGAAATAATTCGAGCCGGGCGGCGTGGATTTTGCCGGTTCCCCGCCCGGATACCAGATCCACGAGGTGTTCGTCAGATAATTGGTCGCATTCTCGCCATCCAGGCCAATCCATTTTGCTTTCCAGTTTGCCGCGCCGGGGCCTTTCGGCGAAGGCAGGTCCGGCGGCCTAAAAAACAGTCCCATCGTCCACAACGCCGGCTCGCTCCAGTCCGAAACGTTGCCGTTCTGGTCCCACACGCGGACCTTCCAGAAGCACCGCGCGTTCGAGGTGAGCGGATTGCCCGCATAACCGACCTGGATCGACCGGTCGGAATTCACCTTGCCGCTGTCCCACCAATCGCCCTGGTCAGCCTTGAGATTTTCCGCGCTGCCGGCCACGAGGATTTGATACGCCGTCTGGCGCTGGCCCCGCTCTGCGGGATCGGAATTCAAGATCCAGCCCAGCCGCGGCTTCGGCGCGTCAATGCCCAGCGGATTGTCCAACCCCTCGCAGCGCAAACCGATGACGGTCATCTTGGCAAACCCGGGCGCGACGGCGGCCAGGCAAAAAAACATGACAACCAGCCAGCCAGGAAAAACAGCGGCGCGGCAAATGGGTTTCATAAAAGTTTTACGAACGACCTGGCGATTATAGATTCGGCCGGAACAATCGCAAAGCCCAGTTTGCATGAAATCAGGATTTTCCGCACCTCGTTATCATGCCTGCTTCGGCAAAACAACGGCGTTGCTTGCAATTACCAGTTCGTGATTGCCGGTCGTGGTGCCGAAACCCATTTGGCCCCATCCCAAAACTCAGCTTGTCGTTGTGAGTCCAGTCGCGCCGGCACGCCGACCGAGCGCAGGGCGGCGACGTAGATGATTTCGAAACCGGCTTCATCGGTAATTTGTCTCAGCCAAATCGCCGGCACATCATGGAACAGATTCGGTGCGGTGATGACCGTCACGCGTTCACGAACATGCCGCGCAACAATTCTGGCCGCGCCTTCCAGTGATGATTCGTGGCGGATGCGCGGATAAAATTCCTCCCACAAAGGGCGTCGCCAATTAAGCTTTTCACCGGCACCACCCGTAGTCGCCGGCGATAGAACGAAATCCCGATACATCTTGTCATCCAATTGCCAATTGACCAGCTCGCGATTGTAACCGGCCAACTCAACCTGTTCCAACAAGGTTTTCAACTTCTGTCCCTGCCAGACGGGTTGAGCGACAAGATATTCAAAGTCTGCACGTTCCTTGGGTTGCGCGAGGAAGTTGCGGGCGATGGCCAGCGTCTTGTCGCTGATTTGAAACCGGGGCGTAATCAGGTGAATGGCCGTAACCGCCAGTGCCCATGTGGCGAGAACCGCTGCAGCCCAGCGCAATACAATTTCGTGGCGTTTCAGTTTAATTTCTGCCGGCTGGGCGGCCCTGTGGCAGCGCGACCAGGCAAACCAGCCTCCGGCCCAAAATGCCGACGGCAGCAGGAACAGCCAAAATGGCGGCGCGTCCGCCTGCCATTGCGCGATGGAGTGATAATTCTGCCAAGCGCCCGGTCCCGCTAAATGCGTCAAACAGTATTCCCCTATGCCGCGGAAAACCAACGCACGTTCCGCTTCCAAGCCGTGCGACAGATTGGGAATAACCTTTAATTTCGTCGACAGACCGTTGCCCTGCAACATGGCCTCAAATCGCCTGGTGCTGGCGACGGGAAACATTTCGTCCCTTTCTCCTTGGACAAACAACACCGGGCTGCGCAGTTTCATGAACCCATTGTTTGTTTGATTTTCCGGCATCCCTGCCCCGCTCAGTTGAACGAGCAGTTGAGGCTGCCGTCCGGGGTGAGACAATGCGAAATCAAGCGTGTCGATTGCTCCCTGACTGAATCCCACCCACGCGATGGCATTGGTATCCGCCCATTTTTGCCGCCCCAAATATTGGAGTAATGCCTCAAATTGTGCGCCGAAGATTGCCTCATTTGTTTTATTATACTCCAGGCTTACCGTCGCCAGTCCCAGTTCCGCCATCTGCCGCAAATCGCTGCCGTCGTTCATCAGGTTGTCACCGGCACCGTGCACATAAACAATCACCGGATATCGCCGCATCGGCTTGGGCAATACGGCGACGCATTTGACGGAACCAGGATCGGCGGTTTTGAGCGTGAACCACTTTCTGGAAAACGGGTCCTGCCTGTTTCCCCAGAGCAACGCACCGAAGAAAAGCAAAACGACCAGCAGTGGAACGAGCCCGGCAAACGGCCGCAAAGGAACACAAAAACGATTGTGATTTTTCTTCCCTGCGTTCTTTCGCGGCTCAAGCATTTTCGTGTGATTCGTCCATTTCGTGGTTCCGTCTGCTACCTATGTTGAACCGAATCCGCCCGCCCCAATTCGGGCATAATCCAGAACAAGGAAGCGGTTGCCAGCTCAAATACCCCCCCGTCAAACCAGAAGCCAACCAGCAATACAGTCCCGCCAGCCCGACAAATTATTTGAGGGAACGGACAGCAAATGACCAGCCTTCGCCAGGTTTCGGCACCGCAAGCAAGCGGCAGGGTTTCAGATCGTTCGACCGATTCCGCCGGCTGCCTCCTGCTTTCCTCATTCCACGCCAGCGAGAGCCAGAGATACATTCCGAAACAAAATAGCGCCGGAATTCCGAGCGTGGCACCGAGCATCAAATAATCGTTCGTCTGGATGGCGGCGTTCTCCGTCAATTTCCGGGGGAGATAATAATGTTCATACAACGGCTCAGGCTGATTCCAGCCTGCCCCCAGCCATGGCTGCTCGGCCATGATTTGCAGTGCCCCTTCCCAGGCAGCAATTCGATTGCGCCAGGAAAAGTCGTTTACATTCCCGACCGAGGAGGCCCGCCTGGCAACTGCAGGTTGTGGCTGTTGAAACTGCCAAAGGGCAAGAACGGCCAGGGCACAGATGATGACAGCCAAGCTGGCCTTATTGGAGCGAATCCACCGACCGAAAACAGAGGACTGATAACTGATAACTGGAAACCCCAGACAAGCCAGTCCGCACAACGTGGCCAGCCACGCGCCCCGGCTGTAGCTGCGCAGCAACGCAAGACTCATGGCAACCGCCATCCCCAGCCAGAGCAGAAGGAGCGTCCACAATCTTAACTTTGTCCATTGTGCTGACTCGGTTTTCGCACCCTGCGATTTGCAGTAGCCGACAAATGAAAATCCAATGCCCAGCAGCAGCACCAGACCAACACCTACGAGCAACCCGAAAAGATTGGGATTATTCCAAGGTCCCGACCAACGTTGTTGGCCGAGGTAGTTGGATTTGAAGCCTGAGTCCCGTTTCCAGACAGAACATAGAAACAAGACGCCAGTAAGGGCGCAGAGTAACGGGCAAAAAGATCGCTGCTTTTTGCGCCCGAGCCTTGTTACGTCCAAAGCGCCCAAGCCCAGCACCGGGCCAAACAAAAAAACCAAAGCTCGGGGAGTCCCGGCGGCCTCCGCATAGTGCAGACCATATGCAACAGATCCGATGGCCATTGTCACGACGAGCCACAGATGGGAGTCATTCAGACTCGAAAAGCCAGGCTTCCCATCTCGGTTTGACCGGACGAGCAAGATAACAAAATACATCGCGAGACAGGCATATAACATCCGCTGCTGGTCAGAGTTCCAACAGAGATTCCTCAAATCTTTAAACAGCTGGCTGAAAAAACCGTCCGATTGCGAGATTACGGCATCCGCAAGGAGAACGGACGCGAATACAACGATCGGCACCACCCACGAAATTATAGTCGAAACGCTCGCCGATTTCGTCATTCTGCGCTGAATATCAAGAATTCCCATGACCGGCTTGTTAAATGATTTCATTTACCGTTCAAGCCCTTGGTTGCTGCCGTTACGCCCATGCTGCTCGACGACTACGCTATCAGTTTAAATGCGGGAGGCAAGAGATCGTACTGGCACTTGCCGATCGCGGACTACAGAGATGCTTTCGGGGCAAGTTGGGAAATCGTGACCGGACGAAAGAATCCGAAACGCGGACATGCCGGGACGATGGTTCACCAGCCAAGAGAAGGCGCCGGTTTCGCAAGCGGGTCAGAAATATCGAATCCAGCCCACGCTCTTCTGCTCCCGGCAGAAAGCCAATTCCGCGGAAGGAACAAGGCGTTTGAACATCATCCGGAAAGCAACGGCAGGATCGAATGCAACAGCAAGCACTCAAAATTGCCCCAGACCGGGAGTAAACCCGCCAAATCGTTGTTGAGTTCACCCAACCCTGCAAAACGATCCGGCTACAGCGCCAGCGGCCATATGACATCCAAAAAGGATCGCCTGGAAAACGAGCAGGAGGAAATCTTCAGATCCGGGCATCAAAAGCTTGATGCAGCACGAGAAAAACGCAAAATGAAACGACAACAACAAATGGCGACGCCCCTCTCAAATGCCATCATTTTAATTCATTCTGTACCAGGATATTGGGACGGTTCTCATCCACAATATAACGACCGAACTGCATCGTGAGCGATTTCGAGCTAATCCTGTTCAAATCCATCTGCGGCGTTTCGTGGACGATCGTCTATGTCTTGGCGATCATCCGTGGATATGCTGATAAGACGTATGCTATTCCCATGCCCGCCATCATCGCCAATCTGGCCTGGGAATTATTTCATAGCACGACACTTCACATTGATACCCTTGTAGGATTAACCGTTATCATTTGGCTGTTGTTGGATGCTTTAATTTTTATCCAGGCAGTATGGTACGGGCGACGTGAGTTCCATGCTATGAGCAGAATTACTTTCGGGTTGCTTATCAGTGGCGGGATAGTTGTTTGCGCTATGGGAATATATTGGTCCAGAATCAAGGGGTATGGCTACATACTGTCCGCTTTTCCGCAGAACTTAGTGATGTCTGCCCTGTTCATAAGGATGCTATATGTCAGAAATGACGTTCGCGGGCAATCGATGTACCTTGCTCTCTTCAAGGCCCTGGGAACGGCGGCGGCTATGGCGCAAGCCGCGGTTCCGATCCGGGATCTCTCGTGGAGCTATGCGATTACATTTCTTGGCATATTATTTTTTGATTCTTTGTACATCCTGTTGCTCCATAGAAAATTTTGGCGCTTAGGGATTGGTCCCTGGCGTCGGGCGTAACAAACGCCGCCCGCCAGGTCGAGCGCATTGGAACTGTTCCTGTCCAGCCCGTCAATGCCCCGGTTGTGAAATCCATAAAATGGAAATGAATAGGACCAACAAGCCTGAGAACGGGATGAGCCAGTCAAGCCGGACCAGTTCGGCGGCGGTTAGAATGGCCGCCGCCGCAATGAACACATAGAGACCAACGGCCACGTAGGCTGACAACGTGTCTATGGATAGCAGGGGCAGGATATAAATCAGCGTGGCGGCAAATCCACAGACGGCATAAAGGCCAATAACTCTTGGGAATTTTGTCAGGTTAAACACGTTCATTACGCCACCCTGAAAGTCGCCCCGGATGTCTTTGAAATCCTTCACGTGGGACAGGAAAAAGAAAGCAAAAAACACGGCACAAGCCAGTTCGGAAACCCTGGCCATGGAAAAAAAGCCGCTTCCGGAGAGGGCTGCCCCTGCCAGAAAAACGGCGCATCCGAGCAACGATAAGACACAATGTCCCAAAGGGTAGAAACGACGGAGTCTGAAAGGAGGTTCCGAATAAAGGGCGGAAAGCGCCCAGATCAGGAACCAAAGAAATATAAAGTAGCGGCCGGCAGCGAGGGCAAAAGCAAAGGCCGGCACGAGGAGCGCCCACCCAAAAGAGCGCGCCGTTTCCTCCGGCATGGTCGTAAAGATGACCGGACGCTGAGGATCAGAAATATGATCAATGGATTGATCAAAAAAATCGTTTTGGATCTTTGCGTGGATGAACAGCAGACAGATTGATATCACCGCCAGGACAAAAGTGATCATCCCGCCGGTAGAGGCGATGGGAGAAAGCCACACGTCACTCTTAGCCGTAAAAATCATTCCAAAGGCAATCAGATAAATGTAAAAAAGGAGCCTGCTGGGGTACAGAAGATGGAAAGCAACCTTTGCCCATTTCCGATTTTCAAACCAGAGTCTGAACGCAACCAGAGCCATTAGAATGAGAAACAGAGGGATATATAATGCGAAGTATCCTGTTTCGGGTTGTTTGGGCAAAACAGGCAAGAGCGCAGGAAGATACCCAAAAATAAAAACAGTTGTATACAGGGCTGAGGCAAAACTCAGCGCCAGCAACACACTCTTTCTAAAGGCGAGTAACGCGAAGCAAAATGCGGCCAGCACGACCAGGCACATTTCGATGCGAACGCCCGGAGTGACCATGTCGATGGTTGCCCAGGGATTGAATAAATTCACGTAATTACGCGGGAGGCTGGCAAGATCAGTCCCGTACTTGATTACTCCACCCCTATTGTAGAGATAGTCAACCAACGGCACCGTAATGACTACTGGAGAAAGGAAAAGGACGATAGGCAGTGATCTTTTCAGCTTGATTCGCATGAACAGAGCCGTGAGCAAACCAGCCGCCACAAACAAGCACACCCATGAAATGTATATATGGGCGTATTCAACCAGCGTCACATAATAGTCAAAACTAAAGGAAAGGCAATGCGTGTTCTCCAGAAGACCTTCAAGAATTGTCCGTACGATAATGACGCACGAAAAGCCCCAGACGACTGATGAGACCGGCAGTTTTCCACAGACCAAATTCCGAAGGATGCGTGGCCATCTGCAGGTCGTCGTATGCTGCATATGCAATTTGAGCAGGTTTCGCGAGAAGACATTGCCCTTCACACACTCGCGCCGACGCCGAAGTCTTTTGAGAAACCGCGCCGATGAAATGAACTCCGGAATCCAGACGGATTCCGGAGTCAATTGTTATGTAATGATGTAATTAACGACAACCCGTGAAGGCGTTCAGTTACAGCCTCCAATTTCCCCCGTCACAGCCGTACAGCTGGCAGGTACTGTGCCGCTGTCAACAACCGTATCCGTGCACATGGGGTCGTTGCCCCATATCCCACCACCGGTACCGTTCAGAAAGTACCTGAATCGATTGCATGTGGAGGAATAGGGACCTGTGCTGCAAAAATAATCCGACGCCGAGCCCCCGCAGTCATGCGATGTATCATTGCAATCAATCTCCACGCAGCTGTTGTCCGGGGTAGGTGATTGATTTTTCCCGCATGAACCCGCGCTCCTGGCAGAGCCCACACAGGGGATTTCATTATTGCCCATAACAACGGACACGCCAGCACACAATATGACAACGGCTGTCACCAGTCTTTTGTTTAGTTTATTTTTCATTGTTTTCCTTTTTGTTTGTTTTTTTCCACCAAATCCAACGCAAATTTTCCAAGCAAGAACAAGGTCGGCAACGCAAACAGTATCCAGATCAAGTATTTTCTAGGTGCTTTGTGCGGTGAAATCAGGCCATGACCGATCAATGCTTCCTCATAAAGTGTGGAACCGGATGTGTATTTTATTCGATTGCTGATCGCCGGGTTGTCCAACGAGGCCCAGAGGCCATTGGTTATCATGTACGAAATTTTGGCATGCCCTTGTGATTCGAAACGCCGGTCAAATACCAGAACGCGCCCTTTGGGCGGAAGGACCGGAGTCGCCTCCCCTGGTCCAAAGTCGACATTCTTGACCAGGCACCGGTAAACATAAAGCCGTTGCAGCGAAGGCTGAGCGCCCGGCCTTGGAGTAAAGGGAATGAATGATTTGAACTCAAACTCGATAGGAAGAAGAACTCCATTAATGTTTGTCGTCTGGCGCCAAAGCCCGATCGCGTTGGTGAATCCGTGATCGTACGGCGGGCCATAGGGAGACCACCGCAATTTCCCCGTCCTCCTGTCCATTCCAAAAGACGCTCCGTCGCTGGTAAGTATCAATTGACGTTCTGACTCTTGATCTGCATTCGTTGACCAGTGATAATGACTATAGAAATTTGTGTTGTAAAATACGACGAGATCCGCAGAGTTAGGCAGTTTTACAGTTCCACTCTGGTCGTTCAAAACGCAACCCGAAGCAAAAGCAGTCCACAACGATTGAAGAGCCCATTCTTTTGGCGGGGGAACCACACCGACAATAACTTCACCGAGCGCCGTTGGTAATTCGCTCTTCACGGTATCGTATTTCTCTTTCCAGACCGCCTTATTGCCTTCATCACTCTGAAATTGAACAAGATATATGTTCGTCCCGTCGCAGCTCGCCTTGGCCGCGAAGTTCACCACCTCTGGATTTGTGTAGAAAGCTCTGTTGGTATAAATGATCGTCCACTTACACCCGGATATTTGGGCTTCAAAATCATAGTGGTCCTCATATTGGGGCGTACTGTCCCCGGGTCCGACCTCATAATCATAGGTTCCTCTGAGGACGGCGACGGATTGACCGGCCTCCAAAGCGATCACACTTGAAAAGACAACCAGCGTTGCTATGAAAATTTGAACAGGTTCTTTAAAGGTGTGATTCATTTCAAATCTTGTGTTCTGGTTGCTCCGCACAACGCAGAATTCGTGATATGGATTGCAAACGATGTGATGGCGATTAACGAAAACCCGATCAATAGTGAAAACGCAATCCTGTCGGCTGAATGTGGCGTTATGTGAAGCCAATCCGAAGCACGCCCAAGGCAGGGACAGGGTGAACGGACACCGAGCGCAATCATGCCCAGCCGATAGACAGAAAACATAATACAAAGGGACAGCAATCCATATCTTGCGCCCCAAGTTTGTGGCCGCAATAAAATTACTACAGCCAGGCCGATTTCAGCGCTGCCGGCCAGCATGAGCAGGCTCCGATTACTCAGGAAACTCAAAACCGGATCGAATTCGGAAAGATAACGAACACCAGAAAAGGCACTGATAATTTTTATCGCACCCACGACAGCTAGAAGACAGGCTGCCGAACGCATTAATATTTTGTTAAGCTTGATAAACATACTGTAAATATTACGGTTGCCAGTTTATCCAGTAGTCAGTCTCACATGCCCACAAACCGCATGGAAGGGCAATTGACAATCATTTGCAGACATTCTTAATCATTTGCGGATATTTGCAGTCTGGGGGTAGCGGGCACTTGCTGAGAGGGACAGATGCCCCAATGGTTTTTGTATTTGCGGGTGAAATTGGTGGGCTGCTTATACCCCAGACATGTTGCCGTTTCCTTGATGGAAGAACCCTTGCGCAATAAATCATGGGCGTTGCGCTGGCGCTGCTCAGCCAGCCAGGTTTTGGTGTTTTTACCCATTGTCTTGAGGAAGTACCGATGCAAAGTGCGCACGGAGATATTGCATTTCTTCGCCAGCTTTGCAGCGGACCAGCTCGCCTGGTGCGCCAGTTCCGGCCAGTTTTGGACGTGGTTCAAACGGGTGTTCATCGAGTGCGGGTTGAAGGTTGGGGGTTGAGGGTTGAATCATTTACGTTCAGATCAACCGGGTTTAACAACGTGATTGTTTTTGCGCAGTGAGGACATGGGATTTTTTGTCCCAGCGCATGGGCAGGAAATTCAACGCGCCCACCGCATAAAACACAGGCCATTTTCAAATTCCCGGGTTCGCGCAGGGTCATTGCCGCCTGACAATGCGGACAGGAAATTTGTCGGCCCAGAGCACTCGGGAGAAAGGTGATGTGTCCGCCGCAGCCGGCACAAATGGCTCTTACATAGCCCCGAGCATCTTCTCTCCTCAACCACAGTAATGCCAGCAACCCTCCAACCAATAGATAGAACAGCCCGATTTTCAAAATCAGGCCGGCGGTCCCGGGACTGATGCCGAAGGCATGGCTGATACTGCCCAGATACACACCCCATCCATGGTAGTTCTCCTGTTGAAGCAAGCCGATCTCATAGACGCATAGATTCATCGCGAGCCATACAACAAGAGCCGCCTTCAACCACATCCGTTTGGCAAAAAGGCAAATCAATGCCACCCCCAAAGCAACCGCGCCCATAATCCAAAACAGATTCCGCACTGAAATCATGAAGATGGGATCTTGCGGTTGAATCAGGCCGGCTCCGGCCCAATTGGCCAGGAACATGGCCAGTACCCCCCCCAGCAGCAAAGCACCGGCTGAATTCGTGAACCAACGTGTCAGTTTCAATTGCATGCTAAAAAACGAAATTGTGCGTGCTAATCTTCAATCAGAAATTGGGCAAATACCAGTGCCCGCCTGCATTCGCTGGCAACAGAATTAGGCATGTGGTCCGAGTCATTCAGGAAAGCTAGAGCTATCGGAAAACCGTCTTGGGCAGCCGAAACCTGATATTGCGTCAAGCGTTTGAAATCATCGCCGTCATTCATTCCGGCGACCAACAGCAGCCTCTTATCCTGTAATAACGGCGGATGAGGCAACACGCTCGGACCGAATAAAATGGCGCCTCTCCATAAATCAGATCTATTCGCAAGGAGTTCAGAAGCAAATCGAGTTCCGGCACTGGATTCGTAAAGATAAACCCGTTTGGTATCCACATTGATATTTTTGGCCAGGATTTCAGGCAGTTTCTCCACGCACGTTTCATCGACAACGGCAAAGAAATATCCCTCATTCGCCGCGATTTGATCATACGGAAACCAGTTCCAAAATTGTTTGGTGATGACCAGAGGATATCTTTTCCCGGAAGAAATGTGCGTCGGCGGCCATAAATAGTAGGTTTTGGCCTCTCCTGCCGCATTCGTCAGCGTGCCGGTCAGAGCCGTCGCCGTCTTGACGTACTCAAGCCAGGGTGCTGATCCGGAAACCACACACCTGAGGGTTCCGGCCTCGATATCATATTCCCAAATACCTGGGATGGCCCCGTTCTCGCCTCCCGTGAAAAACAAGTGATCACCATTCAAAGCAAAATTCTCAATGAAACCGTTCCAAGGCACATGAATCAAATCCGCCTGGGCTTTGGTCTTTACACAAAGAGCCGGCCAATCGCCTATTCGCCTCACGTAGTCGGCACAGGTGTACCTCGGCCCATTGTCAGCCCACTTAACATTCATAACGATCAGGCCTTGCCGTTTCCAGGCTGCAATCCAATCTCCCGGCTGGTGTTGGATGTCCTTGACGACGGAAACAAAATCCAGGGGATTGCCGATTCTTCCCCCATCAACCGCCATTTTGGATTCAGGAGAAAACCGGATCAAAAATTGCCCATTGGCATCGCTGCAATTCAGAAGAAATTGGCGGGTTTCCCTCGCATAGGTGAAGTCCACCAACTGGTTCGCGTTGGCTCCCGAATCCCAAACCTTTTTGAGCAAACCCGAATCGAAGTCGAAGCTCCAGACGTTTTCCCCATCCTGCCAGGCAACCGATTTATCGGAAACAGCGGTAAGGGTTTCCAATTTGTTGGTGGTGACTTTTTCAAAAACTTGCCGAAGCACCCATTTCCCCTCCTGATTCTTTTCCACGACCCGCAGATCATGATTGTAAGCGGTCGAGTAGGCGAAGGAATGAGGCGTCAACCACGCCAGTTCATAAGTATCCGGGTCCGCCGGTGTTTTCGCCAGCGTTTCTCCGGTCTGGCCGTCGCAGATCACAATTTGCTCTTCGCGCATCCAGGGCTGGTCCGGCGGGTGCGTCTGCAGTGGAATCGCATAAGCGAACAGCTGGTCATCCGGCGACCAACCCAGCATGCAATAACGTTGCCAGCTGTATCCCTTTTCATTCTGCTCGCAGAGCAACCGGCTTTTTCCGCTGCCGGTTTCACAGAAATAGAATCCCACACCTTTTTCAGTGGCCTGACAATAAACCAGGCACGTGCCCGCGTTATTGGGTGACAAGTCCTGTTTAAACTGCGGAAGAGAGCCCAGTTCAGTGGCAACGGCTTGCCAATGGCGGCGCTGATTCCCGCCCACAATAACCGATAGACGCCAGCCGCCAACGAACAACACAACCGCCAGGGTCAATCCCAGCCCGGTGCGGTTAGCCATCGCCCATTTTAAAAAACCATTGTTCATAAACCCATCAACCCCTGCCGGACACTCCCTTCTTAAATACTATTGCCACCCATGCATGGAATCATAACGGAAGGTCATCTCGTTGATTTCGTAACCCCGGTACCACTTCGCATGTCCATCGTCGAACAGGATGTTCTGCCCCCGGTTGTGGCTCTGCCATTCCTTGGCCGGGACCCCATTCGTCGGACCGCCGACGCAATTGAATGAATAATCATCTTTGTCGGCGTCACTGGTGCACTCAGTTCCCATCCACGGCGCGTCGCCCGACAATACATACGCGGCCGGAAAAAGAATCTCCTTGCCATTCAGGCAGGCGAAATTGGACGAAGCGGCTATATACGCAGCCCGCACGCCGTTGAAATAGCTGAAGGAAGACAGGAGATCATCCGGGCAATGGTAAACGTTGCTGTTCTGCGTGAAGGGAAGAATTTGCTGCATCCAGCCGAATTTATGGGTCGTATTGTCAATCAGGTCCCACGGCAGTGTGCCGCCAGACTCCGGATACAATCCATTGGCTTCATCCGCATACAACTTCATGCCCAAACCGATCTGACGCTCGTTGGACACGCATTGAATTGATTTGGCCCGCTCCTTGGCCGGCGCCAATGCCGGCAATAGCAACGCAGCCAGAATGCCGATGACCGCAATGACCACCAGCAGTTCGATCAAAGTAAAAGCAATCCCTGGACGCCCAGGTAAATCCTTTTTTATTAAGTCCCTCTGTATTGCCGTCTTCATCTGGTAATCCCTCCCAGAAGTTTGAACCCAATGCCTGAATGAGCCTTTCTCTCATAAAAAGCATAAACCAGTCAATACCAGGCCATGTCATTAAAATAGACGACACGAACCGGCAACCAAATCGAGCCAAGGCCACCGTCAGATATAAACCTGCATTGAAAGATGGCGGTCGCTTGGCTAACGTGGACGCAAAGAAATTCTCATGCGCATCACCCGCCGCACCGCCATCCAGTTCCTCGCCGGCTCCCTGCCCGCCTGGTCCATCACCCGGGCCCTCGCGGCATCAGCGTCCCAATCCGCCGGCCCGTTCACCGGCACCCAGCCGTCCCTCGCCACCTACCGCTGCCCGAAATGGTTCCGCGACGCGAAGTTCGGCATCTGGGCGCATTGGGGACCGCAATCAGCGCCCGAGGACGGCGACTGGTATGCGCGCAACCTCTACCTCCAGGGCACCAAACAATATAAATCCCATCTCGAACATTACGGCCATCCAACTGAATTCGGTTACAAGGACATCATCCCCACCTGGAAGGGCGAGCAGTTCGACCCGGAACACTTGGTCGGCCTCTACCAAAAAGCCGGCGCAAGATATTTCATGAGCATGGGCGTGCACGTGGACAATTTCGACCTGTGGAATTCGAAATATCAGCGGTGGAACGCGGCGCAGATGGGGGTGAAAAAGGACGTCGTCGGCCTGTTCCGCCAGGCGGCGCGCAAACGCGGCCTCAAGTTCGGCGTCAGCGACCATCTTTGGATGGCTTACAAATGGATGTCCGTCGCGCACGCCAGCGACCTGACCGGCCCCCTCACCGGCCTGCCTTACGACGGCATCGACCCGCGCTGGAACGACCTCTATGGTGGTTGCCCGGATATGTACCGCGAGCTGCCGTGGGACGAGGACAACATCCCGGACTGGTGGAAACGCCACTGGTTCCTGCGCATCCAGGACCTCGTGGACCAGCACCAGCCGGACGTGCTCTACAGCGACGGGCAGATTCCCTTTGGACCCTGGGGCCTGGATCTCGTCGCCCATTTTTACAATCAAAATCTCCAGCAGCACGGCGGTAAACTCGAGGCGGTTTACACCAGCAAAAGGCCGTCGGATTCCGAAACCGGCATGTGCGTGTTCGACAAGGAACGCGGTGTCGTGGACGGCATCTGGCCGGAGCCGTGGCAGACCGACACTTGCGTCGGCCACTGGCATTATGACCGCAACGTCGTCTACAAAACGCCCAAGCGTGTCGTTGACATGCTGGTGGACGTGGTCAGCCGCAATGGCAATCTGCTGCTCAACTTCCCGCTGAACAGCCAGGGCGTGCTCGACGCGGAAGAACAAAAAATCCTCGCCGCCATCACCGCCTGGATGGCCATCAACAACGAAGCGATCCACGAAACGCGGCCATGGAAGATTTTTGGCGAAGGCCCGAATATCGTGAAGCCCGACCCGAAACAAAAATACAACGAGGCCAACCGGAAGGATTTCACGGCCGAAGACGTGCGGTTCACGACCCGGGGCAAAACGCTTTACACTTTTTTCATGGGCTGGCCGGAACAGCCGTCATTGACCATCGCGCCGCTGGCCACCGGCCGGCCGTATGTCGCCGGCAAAATCCAGCAGGTCAAACTGCTGGGCAGCGACCAAAAGTTGTCGTGGAAACAGGATGAAACCGGGCTCAACGTCCAGTTGCCGCCGGAAAAACCCTGCGACCACGCCTGCGTCCTGAAAATCGAGGGGCTGGAAACGTGACTGGTATAAGCCTGCCTTGTAAGGCTTCAACCCATCGTTTAGGATCATGCAAAACGCGTGACTAAAACATTTCGCATTCTGATTTTGTTTTGCCTTTTCATCCGGCCGGCAACCGCAGCGGAATTTTGGGTCGCACCCGACGGCGATGATGCCAATCCCGGCACCCGGGCGCAGCCGCTGGCGTCCATTGCCACCGCCCAGCGGCAGGCACGCGAGCTTCGGCGGCTGGGCAAAATGGAAACCAACGAGCCGCTGCACCTCATCCTGCGCGGCGGGGTTTATCAGCTCGACCGTCCGCTGTTTTTCCGCCCGGAAGATTCCGGCACCGAAACCAGCCCCACCCTCGTCGAAGCGGCCACCAACGAACAACCGGTCGTGAGCGGCGGCGTTTGGATCGATGGCTGGAAAAAATTGGCTGGTGAACTTCCCGGCCTCCCCGAGGTCGCCCGTGGCCAGGTCTGGGTGGCTGACGCGCCGGGATTTGGCGGACGCCCACTCGAATTCCGCCAGCTTTGGGTCAACGACCACAAGGCCATCCGCGCCCGCGAGCCGAATGGCGACGCGTTGAACCGGCTGGTTGGTTGGGACCAGACCAACCAGGAAGCGTGGGTCCCGGCTCCGGCACCCGGCGCCGTCCGCAACCCGGCGCAACTGGAAATGGTCATTGACCAGGTCTGGGAAATCGCCGTGCTGCGCGTGAAATCTCTGCACTTCGAAACCAACAGGGTTGGCTTCACTTTCCAGCAGCCGGAAGGCAAAATTGAATTCGAGCATCCCTGGCCGCCGGTGACCGTGACGACCAATTACCAGGCGCCGTTCTTTCTGGCGAACGCGGTTGAATTTCTCGACTCACCCGGCGAATGGTTTGCCGATCCGGCCGCCGGCAAAATTTATTACTGGCCGCGACCCGGCGAAGACCTGACGCAGGCCAGGGTTGCCGCCCCCGCGCTCGAAACGCTCGTGCGGGTGGAGGGCACCCCGGATCGGCCGGTCGAACATCTTGCCTTCCGGGACATCCGTTTCGCGCACGCGACTTGGCGGCGACCGTCCGAGGCTGGACATGTTCCACTTCAGGCGAGCATGTTCATGCTGGAGGCCTATCGTTTGAAACCACACGGGACCGCCGAACGGCCCAAATTGGAAAACCAGGCCTGGCTGGGCCGCGCGCCGGGCGGGGTTTCCGTCATCAACGCAAACCACCTTTCCTTCGAGCGCTGCCGCTTCGAGCACATGGCCGCGGCTGGGCTGGACGTTCAGTCCGGCACGCATGACGATATGATCGAGGGCTGCGTGTTCCGCGACCTCGGCGGCAACGGGATTCAACTCGGCAAATACTCCGATGCCGCCGTGGAAACACACATCGCCTATAACCCGAAGGACGAACGGGAAATCTGCACGCATGAAACCATCGCCAATAATCTCCTGACTGATTGCGGCGCCGAAGACTGGGGTTCCGTGGGCATCGCCGCCGGTTACGTGCGGCAAACTGCCATCCAGCATAATGAAGTCAGCGACCTGCCCTATACCGGCATCAGCCTGGGCTGGGGCTGGACCAAACTGACCAATTGCATGCGTGACAATGTCATTTACGCCAACCGCATCCATCACATCGCCACGCGCACGGGGGATACCGCGGGCATTTATACACTTTCGGCTCAGCCCGGCACCGTCGTCAGCGAAAATGCCGTCTCCGACATCGTAATGAGCCCGTATGTTCCCGACCCGGACCACTGGTTCTATCTTTATCTCGACGAAGGCTCGTCGTTCATCACCGTGCGCGATAACTGGTGTCCGGCGGAGAAATTTCTGAAGAACGCAAACGGCCCCGGCAACGTCTGGACAAACAACGGCCCGATGGTTTCCGAAAAAATCAAAAACGCCGCCGGGCTGGAACCGGCCTTCCGCGATTTATTGTCACCATGAAAAAAATAATGTTGGCCGCATGGGCCTTTTGGGCCACATCGACAGCGCATGCTGCTGGACTGACCGCTGCGGAACTGCGCTGCGATTATGCCGTCAATCCGCTGGGCGTGGACTCGCCCAATCCGCGCCTGTTCTGGACGGTGGCCAGCCCGGAGCGCGGCCAGAAGCAAACCGCCTTCCAGATCCTCGTCGCGTCATCACCGGCTCTGCTCAAAAACGACCAGGGCGATTTATGGGACAGCCGCAAAGTTGACGCGGACGAAACTGCCCAGGTTCCTTATGCCGGCCAGCCGTTGAAATCATCGCAGGAAGTCTTCTGGAAGGTCCGGGTCTGGGACATGAATGAAAGAGTTTCGGCGTGGAGCAAACCGGCTGCCTGGACGATGGGTTTGCTCAACCCCAACGATTGGCAGGCCAAGTGGATCACTGCGCTATCCACCAATTTTGAAACATTGCTGTTGCGCCGTGATTTCACCGTCAAACCCGGGCTCAAATCCGCGCTGATCCATGTCTGCGGCCTCGGCCAGTACGAATTGACCCTCAACGGCAAAAAAGCCGGCGACGACTACCTGTCACCCGGCTGGACCAAATACGACCAGACCTGCCTCTACGACACCCGCGACATCACGTCCCTGCTGAGCAAAGGCAAAAACGCCGCCGGACTCTTTCTCGGCAACGGCATGTATCGCGTCCACGGCGGCCCGCGCTTCACCAAATTCAAGGGCTCGTTCGGCCCGCTCATGGCCATCGCCCAAATCCGGCTCGAATACTCCGACGGCTCGGTGGAAACCATCGGCACCGACGATCAATGGCGTACCGCGCCCGGCCCGATCACTTTCTCTCACATTTACGGCGGCGAAGACTTTGACGCGCGGCTCGTGCAGCCGGGCTGGGATAAACCTTATTTCGATGATGCCAAATGGGAACCCGCGCTGGTCGTGAACGGTCCCGGCGGTGAGCTCAGGGGACTTTCCTGCGCTGCGCCTCCGATCCGTGAATTTCAGATCCACCAGCCGGTCGCCCGGCAAACGCTGAGCAACGGCGACGTGGTCTTCGATCTCGGCCAGAACGCCGCGCACATCCCGCAAATCCGGGTGAGCGGGCCGGCCGGCAGCAGCGTGCGGCTCCTGCCGGCGGAATTGACCAACGAAGACGGTTCGATCACCCAGAGTTCGATGGGCGTGGGACGACGCGGCCCCGTGTGGTGCGAATTCACCAAGGCCACCGCCGGCACGGAAACGTGGTCGCCAAAGTTTTTTTACATCGGTTGCCGCTACGTGCAGGTGCACCATGAGCCTGCAGGTAGGGCGGGCAGTCCCCTGCCCGCCGATGCCGGGACGACTCAAGACGGCGCGCACGGAGTGACGCGCCCTACCGACCAACCATCGACGAAGGCTGCTTTGCCAAAAATCAAATCATTGGTTGGGATTGTGATCCATGCCGATTCGGCGCCAGTCGGTGAATTCGAATGTTCCAACCCGCTGTTCAACCGCATCCGCATGCTTGTCCGCTGGGCGCAACAAAACAACATGGTGAGCATCATGACCGACTGCCCGCACCGCGAACGGCTCGGCTGGCTGGAGCAAGACCATTTGAACGGCCCGGCGTTGCGTTATGAGTGGGACCTGGCACAACTGTTTACCAAAACGCTCAATGACATCGCCGGTTCGCAGCTCGACGACGGCCTCATCCCCACCACCGCGCCGGAATATACCAGGTTCAAGGGCGACTTCCGCGATTCGCTCGAATGGGGCGCCGCCGGCATCATCATCCCGTGGCAACAATATGAATTTGACGGCGACCTCGACCTGCTGCGCAAACACTACAACGTGATGAAAAAATACGTCGCCTACCTCGGCACTACCGCGAGCAACAACATCGTCGATCATGGCCTGGGCGACTGGTACGACCTGGGCCCTAAAGCTCCCGGGGAGGCGCAACTCACGCCCGTGACGCCGGTCGCCACGGCCTTTTATTTCTACGATAACTGGATCCTTTCGCAAATCGCCGGATTGCTCGGTGAAACCAATGACGTGGCCCGATTTGAAAGTCAGGCCGAACAAATTTATGCCGCGTTCAACCGGGAATTCTTCAATCCGACCAACTGCAGTTACGCCACCGGGTCGCAATGCGCCAATGCCATCCCGCTCGTGATGGGGCTCGTGGATACCACCAATCGATCTGGTGTTTTGAATGCCATCGTCCGCGACGTACGCGCCCACACCAATTCGCTCACCGCCGGTGACGTCGGTTACCGCTATCTGCTCCGCGCCCTGGCCGACGGCGGACGTTCGGACGTGATTTTTGACATGAACAACCAGTCGGACAAACCCGGCTATGGCATGCAGTTGAAGAAAGGCAAAACCAGCCTCACCGAGGCGTGGAACGGCGGCTCTTCCCAGGACCATTTCATGCTCGGCCAAATCCAGGAATGGTTTTATCATGACCTCGCCGGCATCGGCTGCGATCCCGCCGGACCGGGCTTCGAAAAAATCATCATCAACCCGCAACCCGTCGGCGACCTGACTTGGGTGAAGGCCAGCTACGATTCCATCCGTGGGAATATTATCAGCGACTGGAAACGTACCGGCGACAAATTCACATTGGAGGTGGCAATCCCCGCTAACACAACCGCAATGGTCTTTATGCCGGCCAAAACGGCGGAATCCGTGACCGAAGGCGGGAAACCGGCGGCCCAGGCCAATGGCGTGACCTTCTTACGGATGGAAAACGGCCGGGCCGTCTTTGCCGTTGCCTCGGGCCAATACAAGTTCATCTCCAACCGCTAATCTCCGCTCATTAGCGCTAATGAGCATAAATCAGCGGTTCCATTCGACAGGTAGGGCGCGTCACTCCGTGCGCGCCGTCTTTGGCATTTACCGCCGCCTGAACGGAATTTCTTAACCGCGAAATACACAAAATACACGAAATATCAGAGGGGCGAGTTCCACGAGTCCCCAACTTCCATGCCGTTTAATTTTTCGCGTATTCCGCGTATTTCGCGGTTTAAAGTCTTCAATAAACCAAAACCAAAACAGCTGCATCCTGTGCGGATTTAACCACATCCTCAAACTTCCGATCCGCCGTGGCGGGTTCTTTCAGCTTGGCTGAAACCGCCGGCACGGATTCGAGGAAGCTCAACAGAAAACTGCTTTTGACCGCATAATTCACATTCTCCGGCAACGCCCCGCTCGCGGCCAGCGCCACCGACGCATCCAGCTTGGCCGACACCACACCCACCACGTTCCCATGCTCATCCACCAGTGCGCCGCCCGAATTGCCCGGCTGCACCGGCACGCTGATCTGGAAATACCGCGCATCATCCGCCGCGCCGGACAGCGACACGATTTCCCCTTTGGCCAGCTTGGGCGCAAACCCCTGCAAACCGATGTTGGGAAAACCCACCGTCGCCACCGTGCCGCCCAACTTCACGCCCCGGCTCGCCGCCACCGGCAACGGCGCAAACCGTCCTTGCGCTTTCAGCAAAGCCAAATCATTAGCTGCATCCACGCGCACCATCTTGGCGTCAATCAATCCCGTGCTCGTGACAAACGAATTTTCGTTGCGTCTCTGACCACATGATAATTGGAAATTAAATAACCACCTTCCGTGATGAAAAAGCCAGTGCCGGTAGCCGTGAGGTCGTCAGGCGAAACGGAACTGCTTGAACCTTCTTTGCGCAGCCTAAAACCACGAGCCAACTGCTGTGCTTGGGCAATCTGCTCTGCTGTCATTTGCTGGGCGAGTTTTTCGCGAGCTTCTCTTGCTTTATCTGCAATCGGACGAAGAGCTTCTCTCTCCTCTGGGCTAAAATCATCCATTTTGATACCAGCTGGCGGCTTATTGGTGGAAGTTGCCGCGATGTTCAACCACTTATAAGCTTCCACATAATCCTGCATGACTCCGTCACCCTTCTCATACATATTCGCAATATCTATTTGGGACTGACTATCACCTTGCTTTGCCGCACGAAGAAACCATTTGGCTGCCTCAACATAATCTTTGAGCACTGCGCCGCGTGTGCCGTTTTCATAGAAAGTACCAAGTAAATTTTGCGCAGTCTCATCACCATTCTCCGCTGCTTTGGTTAACCACGCGACCCCTTCTGTAAAGTTCCTAGTGACACCCTCGCCAAAAAGTAATCGAAACCAAGAGAACATTGCGCTGCTACATCTCCTTTTTCTGCCCTGGCTTTTAACGCTTCGCCCGTCATGTCATTGGTATTGTAGCGGAGTCATTTCATTATTGTTCACCGCTGCCATGCGAGGGATTCAAACGCTGTTTACCCCGGTCGTCCATCCCAAACTGATTGTTGGAAGCGCGACCGTCCCATCACGGCAGTTTGCCGAAGTAGAAACTGACCGAGCCGGAATACTCACCATGCGCCTCGGCCAGCTTCCCTTGCGGGCTGACCGCGTCCGCCGTCTGGGCCGTGCTGCCGATCGGCGGAATGGCGTCCAAAAACCCGAGACCGCACTGCGGGAGTGACGGAGTCGTGTCTCTCGCCAGTTTAGCCGGGGGAAATTCCGGCGTCAGCACCTGCACGTAGGGAATGTTCTTCGGCACCACGGTGAGGGTCCCTTCCTGGGTGTTCAGTTGGAGCCAGCGTACGCCGGCGAAACAGCCCTTGAATTCCGGATAAATCCAGTCGCGCCAGCCGGTGATGGTGTTGTTGTACTTGTTTTCCCAGACGCCCAGCGTCGGGCCGCGCACCCGGTTTTTCCAGACCCGATACGGTCCATCGCCCAGCCACCGCTTCGATTTCACAAGATTTTCGGGATAATCGAACGCGACCCCGAAGTAATTGTTCGTCCCCTCGGCGGCGTAGGTGTAATCGCATTGCAACCAGCCGTCGTCGCGCAGCTGCCAGGCGACCTTTTTCAGCGTCGAATTGGTCGTTACGAGCCGCGGGCCGTTGGCCAGCGAATATTTTTCCCCGGCGCGCTCAACATCCGTTAATTCACCGGTCTGCCCGTCAATTCGCACCACGAGATCCTGACTCTTCAATTCCATCACACCATTGTTCGTACCGCCAAAGTTGTCGTCGCGAGCGGTGATGCCAACGTCCGACGGCAGGATTTCACATTGCCGCAACGGCCAGGCCCAGGTCCACAGCATGCGTCCATCCGGATCATTGGCCTGCAAGGTCAGCACATCCGCTTCGGCAGTTTTCCCCGTGTGCTGCCAGTTTTCCGGCAGGTTCAGGCGCAACCGGCCCCGCTCTCCGGGCGCGATCGCCGGCGGCTCCGCGGTGCCTTCGGCGATGACGGTTTCATCGCCTGAATTCGCGCGGCCGGGAACAATAAACCGGCGTAATTGCCAGGTGAATTTGCACCAGTTCGCATCGGTGAAGCTGAAATGATTTTCGACGGTCAAGGTGACGTCACTCCCGCTTGGCGGGACCGGCAAATTGGTTTCCAGGATCACGATGGGCGACCAGATTTCCTTGATGGTGTAAAAACTCCCTTCCCGTTGGCGGTAGGGGCCGACGATGCCGTCGGGCGCCTCATTGCCGGCAACGTCAATCTGTCCGGTGTCGGCCCGGTGAACACCCTCATCCAGGAAGGACCAGATGAAGCCGCCGCCGAGATACGGTCTGGCTTGCATCAGCGCCCACACGTCCTCGAGCCCCGCACCGGCGCCGCCGTCGTACAAGCCGTGCAGGAATTCCGTCGGCATGAAGATGTATTTGGCGGTGTCATTCGTGTCGGTGTAGTAGGCATTCTTGCGGAAATAGACCGGGTGACCCTCGCAGGCAATTTTTACGAAATCATACGTCGGATAATGGATCGTATCGACGCCATTGAACGGGATCCACGGATGCAGCACGCGTCGTTGTTGCGGATCGTACGCGACGAAGATTTTGTCGAAGTTCGTGTTGAACCCCCCTTCGTTACCGTTGTCCCAGAACAAAACGGACGGGTGGTTCACGTCGCGCGTGACCATTTCCGCGACGAGGTTCGTGCCGGGGTCCATGTCGTAGTAGTGGTGCCAGCCGCCCAGCTCATCGAGCACGTACAGGCCAAGTTCATCACATAAATCCAGGAACTCCGCGTCCGGCGGGTAATGTGACATGCGGACGGCGTTCATGTTCATGTCCTTCATCGTCTCGATGTCCAGCCGGTGAATGGCCGGGCTGAGACAGCGTCCGGAATCGGGCCAGAACGAATGCCGGCAGCAACCTTTCATCACCACCCGCCGGCCGTTGAGGTAAAGGCCGTCACCGTCCCGGACCTCAAATGTGCGAAAGCCGAAACGTTGTTCGATTTGGTGGATGACTTTGTTCTTCTCCTTGAGCCGGACTGCGACGCGATACAGGTTCGGCGTTTCGGCCGTCCATTGTTGTGGCGAGGGAATGTGAGCGGCTAATTGAATCTTCTCCCTCTCCCCGCCCAAGCGGGGAGAGGGCTGGGGTGAGGGGATTTGAGTTTGAATATCAAATGGTGGGCCAACCGGCTTGCCATCCAGCATGATGATCTGCGCTTCCACCGTTTCGGCCTTCGTCGCACCATTTACAAAAACATCCATTGTGAATTGGCCGTCAGCCCGGGCATCAATCGCCACCCGCTCGATAAATTGTTGCGGCACGGCCTCCAGGTAAACCGGCCGGTAGATGCCGCCATACATCCAGTAATCGCCCGTGCGCTCCGCCCGGTTGACGGAAGCGTCCTGCGAATGTTTGTCCACGGCGACTTCGAGCCGGTTGGTCGCGCCGAACTTCAATAGTTTGGTCACCTCATACTTGAAGCGGTAATACCCGCCCTGGTGCACCGGGCCGACGGATTGGCCGTTGAGCCGGGCATCCGTGTCCGTCATCACGCCTTCAAACACCAGAAACACGCGGTCTTTGGCCCAACCGGCAGGCACCTCGAAATCGTGCTCATACCGCCCCTGCTCCGGCGACGGATTGGTCGCATCGCGGTGATAATTGATGGTGCCGAACCCGTGCAATTCCCAGTTCGAAGGCACGATGAGATTGGTCCAATAACCGGATTGCCCGCCCGTGGTGCAGAAAAATTTCCACGGCACGGCATCGTCCTTGTCCCGGCCGGAAAGATACTGGCGCTGCGTGTCCTGCCCCGAGGCCGATAACATTGCCACGAGCAACGTTGCAGCGAAAAGACAACATCGAACATCGAACATCGAACATCGACCGAACAAACTCCGAAACGGCGAAGTGTTCGATGTTGGGCGTTCGATGTTCGATGTTCGATGTTTCCCCACTTCACCCTTTCAAGTGCTGCCGAAACTCCGTCGGCGTCATGCCGGTATGATGGCGGAAAAAATGGCTGAAATAAAATTCGCTCGAAAAGCTCAGTTGCGCCGCGACGTCCTTCACCGAGAGCCGTTTGTCGGCCAGCAACAGCCGGGACTGGTCAAGCCGGGCGCGCTGGATGTGTTCGTGCACCGTTCCCTGGCCGGATTTCTGGAACAGGGCGCGTAACCCGGAATAGCTGACCTTGCCCACCGCCGCCAGTTCCCGCGCCTTCCAGTCACGAAGGGGGTTGGCGGAGATGGCGTTGAGTACGCGCACGACCGGTTCGGGCAGTTCGGCGTGGGGCGAATCCAAAAAATGCCGCGACATGAGCAGCTTCCCAAGCATGTTCGTGATCACCACGTGAATCTGCCATTCCCACCCGGTGGGCCGGCGACGCACCAGCCGCAGCAGTTCCCCGTACGCCTGTTTGACAAACCCAAAGTCATCGAGAACGAATTCCGCGTTGCCGTCGCCCCGGATTTCCTCGTGCCAGAATTCCAGGCCCGGCCCGCCAAACCGAAACCCGATGATGGTCAGATGCCGGCTGGCCGCCGGGATATACGTCCGCGGTTTGCCCATGTCCACCAGCCAGACTTTCTTCGCGCGCCTCAGATCGAAACGCCCGATCTCATGCTCCAATTCCCCTTCGCCGGATTGGACCCAAAACAAATGCGCGCCCGGCTTTTCAAAACGCTGATGATGGTCCGGCTTGTCCAAACGGCGGGAGCCGATCGAAAACAGATGCCACAACAGCCGCCGGGCAATCGGCGACGGATCGACGAAGGTCAAATTTTCTGGAGATCCGTGGGGTTTGACCATGGGGTTTTTTATCAGGTTGTCGGACCTTCTGTCCACTCTTCCGGCCAGGCATACGTCCCGGGTTTGACCGTGAGCAACTGGGATTCGTTGCCTTCAATCGCCAGCGTCGCAACGCCCGGGGCCGTTTCGCGCAACGCACTCAGGCGCGCCCAGCCCATGCAACGGACCAGTTCCGCCGCCGTGGCGCCCCCCTCCGCATACACATGCCCGATACTCACCTCCCGGAGTACCATCCCGGCGATCTTCACCAGGTGATCCGACAGCAACCGGGCCACCGCGGTCTCCCGCACCGGCGGCAACCCCACATTCAGGATCACGCGCCAGTGCGATTGAAACATGTCAATCACCCGCTGGCTGATGACGTCGGCGGCGCCCGGCGTAAACTCGGTGCTCCAGGCCAGTTCGGAGGGCAGGGAAAAGACCGGCGTCCCCCGGACCCGTGCCGCCTTCACAAATTTGCGCGACGATTGGGAAGCGGTGCCGCAAATGAACAATTCCCGCCGGACCGCTCCTTTCGACAAAACCTCGGCCGCCGGCAACGGCCTTTTCCTCTCTTCCGCAGTCAACAACGCGCCGAAATATTCCGATCCGCCGGCCGACAACGTCCGCGAATCCCGGAGGGATGCCCAGCGCCGGACGTCTTGCGACGTCGCCGCCTCGCCGATGACGATGCCGACCTCCGGGAGAACCCCGCGCCCATTGCTCACGCAAACCGGCGTGTTGAGCGAGGGGCTCAACAGCTGCAGCACCTGGGGAGACGTGCGGGGATGCTCCGGGTCGCGGGCAAATTCCGTCTTGTGGATCGGCCGGCCCCGGACGAAATACCGTCCGCCCTGGATCTTCCTCCCCAGCGATGGGTTGGCCGGCAGCAGCAGCGCCCGCTTGAGCCGGAGCTGTCGCATGACCGATTCCACCTCGGCGGTCACCTGCCCGCGCAGAACTGAATCGACCTTCTTGTAAATCCAGCGCGCCTTGGCCGCGCGCAGTAGTTTTGCCGCCGCCGCCGCCCGCCGCCCCGCTTCCTCCGAAGCACAGGAGCGCGAATCCGTGTCCACGCATACCAGGTCCGCCTCGCCGCTGGGTTTGCCGCTCACCACGATCTCCGCACGCAATCCATGGCGCAATCCCACCGCTCCAAGTTCGGCCGCCCCGGTCAAATCATCGGCAATCACCCCAATCATAATCCACCCTCCCGGGCCTTTCTTCCGGCGGCCATTTCGGCGGCCACCCGGACCGCGGCAAAGAGGCTTCGCGGGTCGGCCACGCCCTGCCAGGCAATGTCAAAGGCCGTCCCGTGGTCCACCGAGGTGCGCACGATCGGCAGCCCGAGCGTGATGTTCACCCCCGTGTCAAACGCCAGCATCTTGAACGGGATGTGTCCCTGGTCGTGGTACAGTGTCACGATCGCATCGTACTTTTTCCGCTGTCCCGGCGTGAACGCCGCGTCCGGCGGCAGCGGACCCTCGACCGCAATGCCGGACTTCCGGGCCTGCGCCACCGCCGGCTCCACAAACCATTCCTCCTCGTTCTGGCCAAATAATCCGTGCTCGCCCGCGTGCGGATTCAAACCGCAGACTCCCAGGCGCGGTCGGCGACGCAACATCCAGCCCATCGCCTCGGCAGTAAGTTCGATGACGTCCTGCACACGTCGGACCGAAAGTTTTTTGGGTACCTCGCTGTAACCAATGTGCGTCGTGACCATGCTGACGGTCAAAACCCCGGAATGCAGCATCATGCAGCTCCGCTTCGCCCCGGTCAGTGCGGTGAAAATCTCCGTATGCCCCGGATGATCGACCCCCGACAGCCGCAGCGCTTCCTTGTGAATCGGCGCGGTGACCACCCCGTCGATTTTTTTTGCCAGCGCCGACTGGATCGCCTCTTCAATGAAAACAAACCCCGCGCGGCCGCACGCCGCCGAAACCTTCCCGGGCTTGATTTTCACCGCGTCCATCATCGCGCAGTCAATTATTAATGGCTCATCGACCGCCCGGAGCTTTTCCCACTCGGCGAGTGAAATCACCCGACAACCCACGCTCTTGTCTTTCGTCCCCGATTTTTTGAAGACCGAGGCCCGGACTCGCCGGACCACGTCGGCGTCGCCGAACACCACCGGCACGCACCGGCGCAGCACGGCGGGGTCGCCCAGCGCCCGCAGGCAAAGCTCCGGGCCGATGCCGGCAGGATCGCCCAGGGTCAGGCCGAGTACGGGTCGTGCCTTCATGAGTTTCCATTGAGCAACTGCAACTGGGACATCTGGCCGCGCAGCGTGATGAGCTCGGTGTCCGAAATGGGACGCAGTGGCGGCAACACGTGCGGGGCACACAGCCCGCGACAACTCACCGCCGCCTTGAGCGCGCTGAGCGATTCGTTCAACGTGCGGCCCTTTTGGTAAAGTGCCGCCACGGTGTTCATCCGCGAAACATGGCCCTTCGCGGTCACCCAATCGCCGCGCCGGGCCGACACGCACAGATTCTGGCAAACGTCCGGAATCAGGTTCCCGACACTGGGCACAATGCCGGCCGCCCCCAGCTTCAAGCCCGTCTCCATGAGGGCACCGACGCCGATGAAGATGGAAAAACCCGGCCGGCCGCCGAAACGCCGGAGCAACTCCTCATGCCGCGCCGGATTGTTTTCCGAATCCTTGATGCCCGCCAGCCACGGATGCCCCAGCAATTTTTCCACGGCATCCAGCGGAATGGAAACCCCCGTCGTCGTCGGCATATTGTAGAGAATCAGCGGGCCTTCCAGTTGACCAAGCAGTCTCCGGTACCAGCTGGCCAGTTCCGGCGCCGGTACCGGCGAGGATATCGGCGGATGGGCCACGACGGCGTGGGCGCCGTCCCGGAAAAAATCGTTGACCGCGGCGAATTCCGACGGCTGCAAATCCCCCAGCCCGGCGTAAATCAGGCAGCGGTTTCCCGCCCGCCGGGCCGCGCGCCCCACCAGTTGCCGTCGAAATGACTTGGGCACATGCGCCCCTTCCCCGGTCGTGCCCAGGACAAAAATGCCGCTGACTCCGCCAGCCACCAGCGAGTCCACCAGCCGGTCAACCGCCGCCTCGTCCAGTGCGCCCTGCGCCGTCACCGGTGTCACCATCGGTACCACGGCCCCTTGATATTTCGTTTCATTTTTCATTTCAATAAGTCGCCTCGTAAATCTTCACCGCGTCCAGTTCCGTGACCGGACGCAAATTATTTTTCAGCAGCCGCGTGATTTGCATGGCCGCCCGGGCCATGGCCGGGAGCGCGCCCTGCGGGATGTTGAAATCCGACAATCGTTGCGGCACCCCGCACGCCCGGGAAAGTTCCGCGAGCCGTTCGACCCCATGTTCAGCCGTGCCCAGCGCGGACTGGTTGCGTTCCACACCCAACGCCACCGCTACTTCCGCGTAACGCTCCGGCGCGGCGGAGAAATTGAACCGCAGGACGTTCGGCAACAGCACGGCATTGGAAACCCCGTGCGGGATTTTGAACCAGCTCCCCAGCGGGTAGGCCAACGCATGCACCGCCGCCGTGTTCACCGGCCCCAGACACAGACCGCCGTAAAGACTGCCCAATGCCAGGTTCGCGCGCGCTTCCACGTCGGCCCCGTCCCGGACGGCCCGCAACAGATTCGCGGAAATCAGCCGCATGCCCTGCAACGCATACTGGTCCGTGATCGGGTGCGCAAATTTGTTGGCGTAGGCCTCGATGCAGTGCGTCAACGCGTCGAGCCCCGTCGCCGCCGTCACCGGCCCGGGCACCGACACCGTTAACAACGGGTCGATGAACGCCGCGTCCGGCACCAGGTGCGGGCTGATGACGCCTTTTTTCAACTGGTCGACTTCGTCCAATAAAATGGAATTGGGGGAAACTTCGCTGCCGGTGCCCGCCGTTGTCGGCAGACAGACCAGAAACAAATCGCGCCCCTGCAGCAGATTGATGCCGAAAACCTCGGACATACTCTGGCGCCCGCGCACCAGGGCGGCCACCAGCTTGGCCACGTCCAGCGGGCTGCCCCCACCGATGCCCAGCACGGCTTCGATGCCCGCCTTTTTCGCGTCCGCCAAAATTTGTTCGAACAACCCGGTCGTCGGCTCGCAGTCCACCGGCCGGCTTTGGATCACTTCACACCCGGCCTTCCCCAGGGCTTCGATCAGGAAACCGATGTGCGGCAGCACGGGCGTGCTGCTGACCAGCAGCACGCGCCGGATACCGCGCTGCGTGAACAGCTCGACACACTGCGGTGTGCAGTTGCTGCCAAAAACGATGCGCGGTGGTTGAAGTAACGTAATTGTGTTCATGGTTGTGCCCCGATCGTCGCCGGGGAAATCATTGCGCCCGGCACCAGCGTTTTCCGCTTTTTCAGCCAGCCCCAGAAGGTCCATTCCTTCATCAGATTGGTTTCCGCCGGGAAAATCCAACTGGCCAGCCAGCCGACCACCAGAACGATGATATGCGCGATGACGCCGATCATCACGTCCGGCCAGGCATAATCCCACCCGCCGAGCGACATCATTTTATATTTGCCGCCGGTCAACGTGGCCCACGCGGTGAACAGCAGCGCGGTGACGATCCCCACCCACAGCCCCTGCCGGTTCGCGCGCCGGCTGAAAAACGCCAGCAAAAACATTCCCGCCAGACCGGCGGAAACAATCGCCGTCGCCGCATAATACAGCGCCAGCGCGCCTTCGCCCTTCCCCGCGATGAAGATGCCGATGCCCACGGCGACCACGCCGCAGACGGCCACGATGATTTTGCCCATGGTCAGGCGTTCGCGATCGGTCGAATTCGGACGCAGCTTGCGGTAGTAATCCTCCACCCCGACGGCCGACAGGCAGTTCAGGTCGGACGACATGGTGGACATGGCGGCCGAGAACAATGCAGCCATGAAAACCCCCGCCAGACCGGCCGGAATCTTCGTCGTAAGAAAATACGGGAACACCTGGTCGGCGACTACCTTGCCCTTGTCAAGCATGTGGTTCGGGAACACTTCGCCGGAAAGCTGGTAGTAAGCCCAGAGCAGCGTGCCCACCAGCATGAACGCCGTCCACGCCGGCACGCACAACGCCGCGCCGAGCGCCACGCCCTTGAGCGCATCCCGGTCGGACCGGGCCACCAGGTAACGCTGCACCAGCGTCTGGTCGGCGGCGTATTTCTGCAGATACCAGAAGGTGCCGTAAAGCAGCATCACCCAAAAATTGCCGTTCGCCGTCAGGTCCAAATTAAAACTGCCAAGGCTGAACTTGTGATTGTCTGCCGCCAGGTGAAACGCCGCACCCGCCCCGCCCGGCATGATCGAAATCAACACGCCGATGACGACCACCACGCCCGTGAGCTTCACAATGCCCTGCAACACCTCCGTCCAGATCACCGCCTCCAGCCCGCCGATGAGCGTGTACAGGATGGTCACCAGCCCGGCACCGATGATGACATGGTATTTGTCCCAGCCGGTCATGCCGCAAATGGCGGTCGTGATGGTGAACAGCACAAAACCCATCTTGGAAAAGTGCCCGGCCGCGAACGCCAGCGCGCTGTACGCCCGCGCCCCGTAGCCGAAACGCTTTTCGAAATATTCGTACGCGCTCATGCCCACCGCGTGGCGGAAAAACGCAATCAGCGTCGTGCCCAGCACCAGCAAAACACCCACGGCCATGAATCCGGGCACGAGCAGGTTCCAGTCTCCCTTGAACGCCGCGCCAGGATAGGCGATGAAGGTAATGCTGCTGATGATCGTCGCAAAAATGGAAAGTCCCATCGCCCAGTGCGGGATTGAACGCCGCGCGACAAAATAAGCCTCCGTCGTGGTCTGCCGCCGCGCAAACCAGAAACCAATGAACGCCACCACCACGAAATAAATCGCAATGACGACGACGTCCAGCCAGCGAAGCGAGTTCATGCGCGTAATCCGGGCTCAGTCCGGGTTCCAGCAGCCCCAAACCGCCCCTCCCATAAATCGGACGGTATATGACTGTTCCCGTGATGACCTGTTGGACGACATTTATATCTTTCTGGTTGCAGTGTTTATTCTATATCCACTCCCCTGGATTCGTCATCTGAAATCCGCCAAATAATTTGTAAAAAATGACAACCGGGTGGATTGGACCAGAAAAAACTTGCTTCTCCCCCTGCGAAAACGGTTTCTGTTGCGAGAGCCCTTCTCGCTTTGGCCGCTCCCGACGGAGCAACCCGGGAATCGGCCAATGTTCCGAAACCACAAAATTTTATGAAACGTGCCACTGACAAAAAACCCTGCCTGGGTGTTATCTACGGAAACCGCGACTTTTTCCCCGATAAACTCGTGTCCGAAGCCCGGGCCGACATCTCCAAACTTTTTGAAACGGCCGGCATCCGCCCCATCCAGCTCGGCGTCAAGGATTCCAAACTGGGCGGCGTCGAAACCCATGCCGATGCCCGCAAATGCGCCGAACTCTTCCGCAACCACGCCGGGGAAATCGACGGCGTGCTCGTCGTGCTGCCCAACTTCGGCGACGAGAAAGGCGTCGCCGACACGCTCAAACTTTCGAAACTTAACGTGCCGGTACTCATCCAGGGTTACCCGGACGACCTCAAACAGCTCGGCCCGGAACGCCGCCGGGATGCGTATTGCGGCAAAATCTCCGCCAGCAATAATCTCGTCCAGGCCGGCATCAAGTTCACCCTGACCACGAAGCATGTTTGCCATCCCACCTCGAAGGAATTCGCCATCGACCTGCAAAATTTCCTTGGCGTCTGCCGCGTCGTGAACGGCGTTCGCGGTGTCCGCCTCGGCGCTGTCGGCGCCCGGCCCGGAGCTTTCAACACCGTGCGCTACTCGGAAAAACTCCTCGAACGCCACGGCATCAGCGTCACAACGATCGACCTTTCGGAAATCCTAGGCAAAGCCACCAGGCTCGATGCTGGCGCCGCCGCGGTCAAAAAACGATTGGCTGAAATCAAAGGCTACGCCCCTGCCCCCGGCGTGCCGCCGGAAAAGCTGGTCCAGATGGCGAAGATGGGCGTGGTGCTGACCGAATGGATGGACGCCAACGTGCTCGATGCCACCGCCATCCAGTGCTGGACTTCCGTGCAGGAAAACTACGGCTGCAACGTCTGCACGCTCATGAGCATGATGAGCGAAAAATTCCTCCCCAGCGCCTGCGAAGTGGACGTCACCGGCGTCCTCACCATGTACGCCATGCAGCTCGCCGGCAATACCCCCGCCGCGCTGGTGGACTGGAACAACAACTACGCCGACGACGACAACAAGTGCGTCCTGTTCCACTGCGGCAACTGGGCGAAATCATTCCTGCCCGACATCAAAATTTCCAATGCGCCTATCCTCGGCAGCGTGATCGGGGTCGAAAACACCTACGGCGCACTCGATGGCCGCACCCCCGCCGGACCGCTCACGTTTGGCCGCATCACTACCGCTGACGCCGACGGCTGCATCCGCACCTACGTCGGCGAAGGTGAATTGACCAATGATACCCTCAACACCTTCGGCAACCGGGCGGTCGCAAAAATCCCACAGCTCCAAAACCTCATGCGCCACGTCTGCAAGCAAGGCTTCGAACATCACGTTGTCATGACCGTCTCCCACAGCGCCGGCATCCTCGCCGAGGCCTTCGGGAATTATTTCGGGTGGGAAGTCTACCAACACGGGGAATAAGTTGATGAACATCCAACATCCAACATCCAACGCCCAACATCGAATTAAACGCCCGGACATCTTTCATTGGATGTTCGATGTTGGATGTTGGGCGTTGGATGTTTCCCCTTTTTCATTTCCATGACCGACCGCGAACTGGCCCTCAAATCCATCCGCCTGCGCAAACGGACGCTGGAAATCATTTTTCACGCCGGCGCCGGCCATACCGGCGGCGGCCTGTCGTGCCTCGACATTTTAAACGTACTCTACAACCGCGTTCTCAACGTGTCGCCCAAAACTTTTTCCGACCCGAACCGCGACCGTTACGTCCAGAGCAAGGGCCACTCGGTTGAGGCGCTTTACACCGTGCTGGCCGACCGTGGATTTTTTCCTACGCAAGACCTCGATACCCTCTGCCGCTATCGGTCGCCCTACGTCGGTCATCCGACGCGCAAGATTCCCGGCATCGAGATGAACACCGGCGCGCTCGGCCACGGCCTGCCCATATGCACCGGCATGGCCATCGCCGGTAAAATGGACGCCGCCCCCTGGCGAGTATTCACCTTGCTCGGCGACGGTGAACTGGCCGAGGGCTCGAATTGGGAGGCCGCCATGGCCGCCGCCCATTACGACCTCGACAACCTCACCGCCGTCATCGACCACAACACGCTGCAGATCACCGGACACACCCGCGACGTCTGCAGCAACGAACCGCTCGACGAAAAATGGCGCGCTTTCGGCTGGGCGGTGAAAACTGTCAACGGCCATAGCTTTGCCGAACTCACCGACGCCTTGATCAAACCGGCCGAAACCGGCAAACCCACGTGCGTCATCGCCAACACGGTCAAGGGCCGCGGCGTCAGTTTCATGGAAAACACCGCCAAATGGCACCACGGTGTCCCAAGCGAAGCGGAACTGAAACAGGCGTTGAATGAGCTCGATGCGGCAGAGGCAAAGCTGAAGGAGGCCAAATGAGCGCGCCCGCACCGGCAATGCATTCCCCCGCTGCCAAAGCGATGGCGGAAAAGCTCGGCCTCAAGATGGGCCGCGCCAATCTCGACGAATTCGCCGCCACGCTGATGGAACTGGCCAAAGCCAATCCGAACATCGTCGCCGTCACCAGTGACTCGCGCGGGTCGGGCAAGCTTGGCCCTTTTGGCCAGGCGCTGCCCAAACAACTCGTTGAAGTCGGCATCGCCGAGCAAAACCTGGTCGGCATCACCGCCGGGCTGGCCGCTGCCGGCAAAAAATCGTTCGGCGTTTCGCCGGCCTGTTTCCTCACGGCCCGCTCGCTCGAGCAGATCAAGAACGACGTTTGTTATTCCGACGTTCCGGCCACGCTCATCGGCATCAGCTCCGGCGTCAGCTACGGCGCGCTCGGCAGCACGCACCATTCGTTGCATGACCTCGCCGCGTTGCGCGCCATCCATAATCTCACCATTGTTGTCCCAGCCGATAATTTCGAGACCCGCGAGGCCATCAAGGCGGCGGCGAAGAGCGACGGCCCCATGTTCATCCGCTTCGGCAAGGCCGCCATGTACGGCCTGCACCAGCCGGATGCGAAATTTAAGGTCGGCCAGGCCATGACCCTGCGCGACGGCAAGGACGTCGCTTTCATCGCCACCGGCGAAACCGTCGTGCATTGCCTGCTCGCCGCCGGACAACTGGCCGAACGCGGACTGAATTGCCGCGTCCTCAGTCTGCACACCGTGAAGCCGCTCGACACGGAAGCCGTGTTGCAAGCCGGACGTGAATGCCGCGCCGTCATCACGGCCGAGGAGCACCTGGTCAACGGCGGCCTCGGCGAAGCCTGTGCCGCGGTGCTGATGCAAGCCGGCGTGAGCGTGCGGCTTCACATTGCCGGCATTCCCGACGAAGACACCGTCACCGGCGCCCAGGCCGACATCTTCCGGCACTACGGCTTGAGCATGGAAGGACTGGCGGAAACAGCCTTGAAACTGTTATAAGTCCCATACGACCTATGTGACCTATGAGTCCCGCTGGCTTCATACCCCCTCACGGTAATTACCGTGAATTGCTCTCCTATCAGAAGGCTGAAGTGGTGTATGACATCACCTTCCGCTTCTGCCACAAGTACCTGGCCAAAGGCGACCGCACTGTTGACCAGATGATCCAAGCGGCCCGCTCCGGAAAACAGAATATCTCGGAAGGCTCGGAAGCCTCCGGCACTTCCAAGGAAACCGAACTCAAGCTGACCAACGTTGCCCGCGCCAGCCTTGGAGAGCTGTTGAATGACTACCAGGATTTTCTCCGCGTGCGCGACTTTAAGCTCTGGGAAAAAGACTCCCGGGAAGCCAGGTTTGTTCGTCGTCTGGGCAATGCGTCTCATGTGACCTATGACTCCTTCCGCGGGTTTGTCGAGACTCGCCCACCGGAAGTCATCGCGAACATCGCCATCTGCCTGATCCACCAGGCCAACTATCTGCTCGACCAGCAAATCCGCCGCCTGGAGCAGGATTTTCTGAAAGCAGGCGGCCTGCGAGAACGCATGACCCGCGCCCGCCTCGAAAGCCGAAAACTAAATCATCATTAGTCGCATTGGTCCTATTTATCTCATCTCTATGCCCCTCATCCTCGCCTTAGACCAAAGCACTTCCGCCACCAAGGCTGTGCTCTTCAACTCCACCGGCAAGGTGATCGACCGCGCCTCGCGCGATCATAAACAGATTTATCCGCAGCCCGGTTGGGTCGAACATGACGCGGAGGAAATCTGGCAGAATGTCCTCGCTGTCATCCGCGAAGTCGCCGGGCGAAATCCCGACCAAACCAACCAGCTCGCCTGCCTGAGCATCACCAACCAGCGCGAAACCATTCTCGCGTTTGACCGCGCCACCGGCAAACCGCTGCACAACGCCATCGTCTGGCAGTGCCGCCGCGGCGACCCCATCTGCCAGAAACTCCGCGAACAGGCCCACGACAATCTCGTCCGCGGCAAGACCGGCCTGAAGATTGACACGTACTTTTCCGCGTCAAAGCTCAAGTGGCTCATCAACGAAAAACCGGACCTGGCCGCCAAACTAAAAAGCGGCGACGCCGTCATCGGCACGATTGACGCCTATCTCGTCCATCGGCTCACCGGGGGGAAGGTTTTTGCCACCGACCATACCAACGCCAGCCGCACCCTCCTGTTCGACATCGGCAAGCTGCGCTGGGATGAGGAACTCTGCGATTTATTCGACGTGCCCATGCGCGCGTTGCCCGAAGTCCGCGAGAGCGCGGCGCAATTCGGCGACACCGACGCGGGCGGCCTATTGCTGAAGCGCGTTCCGATCTATGGCGTCATGGGTGATTCGCAGGCGTCGATGTTTTCCCAGCGTTGTTACCGGCCCGGCATGGCCAAGGCGACCTTCGGCACCGGCACTTCCGTGTTGTTGAACATCGGCGACCAGTTCCGCCTGTCGAAAAAAGGCGCGGTGGTGGCACTTGCCTGGGTCTGGCAGGGTCAACCCACCTATGCCTACGAAGGCATCATCAATTTCTCCGCCGCCACCATCGAATGGTTGAAAAATCAGCTGGGCCTGATCCGGAACGCGTCCGAAGTCGAAGCGCTCGCCTTAAGCGTCGCCGACAACAGCGGGGTTTATCTCGTGCCGGCCTTTGCCGGTTTGAGCGCGCCCTACTGGTCACCGGACGCCCGCGCCGCCATCACCGGGATGACGGCACATACGCGCAAAGAGCACATCGTCCGGGCCGCGCTCGAATCCATCGCCTATCAGGTCCGCGATGTGCTGGAAATGATGCGGGCCGGTGCCAGGCTCAAACTGCAGGACCTTCACGCCGACGGCGGCCCGACGCGCAACCAGTTTCTCATGCAGTTCACGGCCGACCTGACCGGCGTGGAATTGAAGGTCGCCGAGGTCGCCGAATCCTCCGCCTGGGGCGCCGCGATGAACGGCCTGCTTGGCCTCGGTATCCATAAATCATTGGACGACCTCGCCGCCCTGCCCCGCGAGGTAAAAAGTTTCCGTCCACAGATGGATCCCGCGAAGGCCAACCAGCTCCACCAGGGCTGGCTCGCTGCCGTGAAACGCGTTCTGTAAACAGTCGCCACCTCTGGCCCGGCCCTGCGGACCCGGGAATGCCGGTGATGGATTTCCTGAGCCAGTCTGGTAATAATGTTTACATGAACCCGCAGCTGGTGCGAAACGTCCTGGTCTCTCAATTCCTGTGTTGTTTGATGATGCCGGCCCGGCCCGCGTGTGCCGCCGAGGCGCGAACGGTCGAACAATGGGGCGTGTTTGAACTCGCGCTCAAAGGATCGACGAATGGAAATCCGTTCACTGATGTTCAGCTGTCCACGCGCTTCACGCAAGGCGACACGACTGTGGTGGCGAATGGTTTCTACGATGGCGATGGCATCTACCGTGTCCGCTTCATGCCGGAAAAACCAGGCGAATGGCGTTACCTCACCGAAAGTTCCCGGCCGGAACTCAACGGCAAAACCGGCGCATTCAGCGCAACCAGACCTTCGGCGGCCAATCACGGGCCGGTGCACGTTGCCAACACTTACCATTTCGCCTACGCCGACGGCTCGCCCTACAAACCCATCGGCACGACGTGTTACGCGTGGATCCATCAGGATGAGAATTTGCAGCAGCAGACGTTGAAAACCCTCGCCGCATCGCCGTTCAACAAGCTCCGCCTGTGCGTTTTTCCCAAACGCTACGATTGGAACACCAACGAGCCGCCACTCTATCCGTTCGCAGGAATGCCAACGACGAATTGGGACTTCACCCGGTTCAATCCTGAATTCTTCCAGCATCTCGAGCACCGGATCCTCGACCTGCAGCAACTCGGCATCGAGGCGGATGTGATTCTGTTTCATCCCTACGACAAGGGGCATTGGGGGTTTGACCGCATGCCGGCGGCGGCGGATGACCGTTATCTGCGCTACATCGTCGCCCGGCTCGCGGCCTACCGCAACGTCTGGTGGTCGCTGGCGAACGAATATGATTTCATGAAGGAAAAGCAGGAGTCGGCTTGGGACCGGTTTTTCCAGATTGTGCAGGCCGGTGACCCGTATCATCACTTGCGCTCCATCCACAATGGCGCGCTGATTTACAACCAGAACCAGCCATGGGTCACCCATGCCAGCATCCAGAACGGCGCGGCGGTGGAAGAACCCGGACGCGCGGAACTTTACCGCGATGCGTACCGCAAGCCGGCGGTTTATGACGAGGTAAAATACGAAGGCGATATCCCCAAGCGTTGGGGGAATTTGTCGGCGGAGGAACTGGTATTCCGTTTTTGGAACGGTACCGTCGCGGGCACTTACGTCGGCCACGGCGAGACGTATTTGAGCCCGGACAACGTGCTGTGGTGGTCGAAGGGCGGCAGGCTGAAAGGTCAAAGCCCCGCCCGGCTGGCCTTTCTGAAAAAGGTCCTCGACGACGCACCACCTGAAGGCATCGAGCCGGTTGATAAATGGCAGGACCCCCGCATTGGCGGCAAGGCCGGCGAATACTACCTGATTTATTTCGGCAAGGAACAGCCCACCAACTGGGTGTTTAGCCTGCCGCGAAAACAATTGACCAACGATTTGAACTTCAAGGTTGAAATCCTCGATACCTGGAACATGACGGTGTCGCCCGTGGATGGCCTCTTCACCGCCAAAAACAATGGCGACTACTCATTCGGAGACGCGAACGCACGCGTAGTGACATTGCCCGGCAAACCATGGATCGCCTTGAGGATCCGGAAAACACCTTAATCGGAACACTGTGCGCACGCCGCGCTCGAATCCAGCGCTTACATCATGCATACCACACCAAAAACCATCACCCGGCGTGACCGGGTCCAAAGCCTCCTGAAACGGCGCGCCTTGAACCGGATCGTTTATGCGCCGAATTACTGGCAGTGGTTTGTGCATCACCGCAACCATGGCCTCCTGCCGGACGAAATCCGGCACGTCACCAGCCAGCTCGAATTGATCCGCTGGCTCGGCCTCGATGTGTTCAGCCGGAATATTTATTGCGACGCCACCCAACGCTGGTTCGGCGGCCTGGCCGACGAGGTCTGGGACGGTGTCGAGGTCGAAACCCGGCAGCATACGGAAGGCCGCGACCTGGTCACCGAGAAAATTTACCGCACGCGCAAGGGCGAACTGACCGAGCGGCTGCGGTTCATTTTCGACGAATCCACGCTGGTACAGGAAAAATTCCTGCTCGACGACGTGGCGCAACAGGCGGACGCCTTCGAAGAATGCGTCCGCGGGCGCAAGTGGCGTTTCAACCGGTCGCTCTACGAAAAATGGCAGCACGAGGTCGGTGACCACGGTCTGGTCAACGCGGGTGAATTGTTCAGTCCCTTGAAGCTGTTGCACCTCGCCGCCGGCGCGCAAAACGCCGTCTTTCTGCTGGAAGATCTGCCCAACCGCTGCCGCGACTGGATGAACCTGTGCGAATCCGCCCAACTGGACCTCGTCCACCAGATGCTCGACGCCGGCGTGCCGGCCATGATTGCCATGGACAACCTCGACGCCGCCTTCCACACGCCTAAATACATCGAACGTTGCTCCGCCAGTTTTTACGAACAAGCCAGCCGCCTGTGCCGCGAGGCCGGCTCAACTTTTTTCATCCACGCATGCGGACATCAACGCGCCATCCTGCCGCTGATCGCGTCGTTGGGCGTGGACGGCCTGGAAGGCGTGGCATTTCCGACGCTGGGAGACGTGGAACTGGATGACGCCATGCGCCTCACCGGCGACCGGATGATCATCACCGGCGGCATCAGCGCCATGGAAACCGAACGCTTCCAGGGTTACGACGAAGTCCGGCATTACGTGGAAAATTTATTCGGTCGCATGAAACCCTACGCGCACCGGTTCATGTTGGCAGCCAGTTGCAGCACCTCCATCCGCACCCGCTGGGAAGTCCTCAAATGGTTCCGCGACGCCTGGCGCGAGATGGGTGCGATTTGATCGAGCTCTAGCCACCGCCAAGGCAAGTAAAGATTTTAAACACTTTGCAAATCCGATTAGCCTGACAGATGTTTTCAGGTACACCGATTATGAATGCTCACCACACTAGACACCGAACCTCGGGATTCAACCTGATCGAATTACTGGTGATCATCGGTGCGATTGCATTTTTGGCGGCGATGGTGATTGGAGCGCTCCTGTCAGCCCACCACAAGATGGGGCGGATTCTATGTGTCAGAAATCTGAAAGAGATCGGCGTCGCTCTCCGAAGTGAAGGTGGCCAAGACCCTATGCAAGTCGTCCTGACGAATAACGAAACCATGAAGTTGGTAACCAATGGCAGTGCTTATCTGTTGTGGCAAAGCTTGTCTAATCACCTCAGATCGCCAAATGCTTTACATTGTTTCGACGACGACAATCGACCCCGGAAAGCGGCTCTGTCATTCTCTCAAGGTTTCAGCAACGACAACATCAGCTATTTCTTCAATCTGGATGCGCCGGCGACATATCCCCAGTTGATCCTGAGTGGTGATCGCAACGTGTGGGTGGATGGCCTTGCGGCCCAACCCGGCTTGCAGACCGTGACAACTAATTCTGTTATTGGCTGGACCCAAGATCAGCATGTACGCGTAGGAAATCTCCTCATGGCGGACGGTTCGTGCATGCAGGTCACCAGCAACGGGCTGAAGATGGCGTTTGCCGAAGCATTCACCGCTTCCACAAACATCACTTCAGCGCGTTTGGTGATTCCGTAACGTCGCGCATTTTGGATTGCGGTGGCAAAGCGTAGCGACGACACCGCTTTCCGCACAACCATTGACCTCCAAAAGCAGCGTGGCTCCCGCTCTACGGGATTCCCGCCGCAGTCCAAATCGTCAGTGCGGCTTCGCCTTCTGATTCGCCGGTAGATTCGGATCAATAAACGCGTTCGCGTCGGCGTTGCCGCTGCCGCCGCTGACATAGGTGACGCGCAATGCCATGCCAGGTTTGCCCGGAAGCGGCACGGACCGGTCTTGCGCGTCCACAAAATAATAATTGTCCTTCTTCTTTGTGACGAATTCGCCCGGAACCGGCGTGATGGTCATGTTCCAGGTGTCGATCACGTCCACCTTGAACTTCATGCCGTCCGTCACGCCGCGTTTGTAAAGCTGGAACACCCAGTTCGTCGGCGTTTCCTTGCCGAAATAGGTCAAATAATACTCCCCGGCCTGGCCGGCAGTGTCGGGATCGTTCCACTTGTCAATCGGGTCCAGGCCGTCTGCCGGGCCGGCTTCCAGGATTTTGCGGAGAAACGCCAGCCGCGGCGCGCTTTCGCCGCGCAGCTTGCCGCCGAACGAGGTCCAGGTGTCTTCCTCGACGCTCGTAAAATAGTCGCCATGACCGACATACGTGCCACCGATGGTGCCGCACCAGAAACGATGCACCATTTCCGGACCCGAAAGGTTCGCCCAGCGAACTTTGCCGTCGCCTTCGTATTTCACCTCGTCATAAACCACCGGCTTGCACCAGACGTCGCGATACATTTCCGCGCTGGCGGCCGACTGCACAGCCACGCCGTTCTGGATGCTGGCGTGGGTCACCCATGGCTTGCTCTGGTCGTAAAACATGCTGCCGTTGTGGATCGAGCGTAGATGGTTGTAAGGGTCACATTGCTGCACGAGCGAGCCCAGCCGGTCCCAATCGGCCTCGGTCTTGACCCGGAGAAAATCCCATTCGTTGGCGAGCGACCACCAGACGTTCCGATAAGAGCTGAAACGCGCGACGACATAGCGAACGTAACGTTCGTCACCGGCGGCGTCCATTTTTTCAAAACCCCATTTGCCGTACGGGTTGAACAGGATCAAATCGGCTTCGATGCCCAAGTCACGCAGCTGTCCGAGGCGCTGTTCGTAATGGCGAAAATACTCCGGATTGAATCGCGTCAAATCCCAGTCGTGCGGCGGCGTACCCACGAACGGCCACCGCGGTGGCGGAAAATTCTTCTTGTACGCCGTCGGCTGCGGCGTGAGCAACATCCGCGCTTTGTTGAACGGCGAGGCCGCGAGCGTTTGCAGGGTTTCCTCCTGCAACTCCTCCGGCGTGTCGAGCCAGTTGTAAATCGTGGTGCCGATCTCCACATACGGCGTGCCGTCCGCATAGGCGAAATGGTACGTATTGTGAACGCGCACCGGTCCATGGTTACCCTTGTCCGGCGGCACGGCAGTGAACCCTCCCGTCTTGCCGGTCAACTCCCAGCGATTTGCCTTGGTCTCATATTGCCAATGACCCTGCGTATCCGGCATGAACCGGATGCGATAAATCCCGTCGCCGTCATAAAATCCCGGCACGTCCACATTTTTGGAACCGTTGCCGAATACAGCCGATAATTGCACGTCCAGGAACGGATTTTCATTCGTTGGCCCCTTCAACTCAATTTCATAAACGCCCCACTGCGGCACCGTGTCGGCCGGCGCGGCGTTGACGGGGAAAGCGAAGAGGGAGAAGAGAAGACTGAGGATGGCAGAACACGCTAACCCAAGCTTCGCGAAACGCTTCGTCGCGGCAAGAGCGTGGACACTGAACCTTGAAAAGGACTTTTCCATGGGAATGATTCTATTGGGTTGCGCTCAATCTTGCCAGCTACTTGCAAACGTGTAAGTCCCGGCCGGCGCTTCACAGAGGAGAAACCGTCCATCGCGGCCGGCCACCCGCAGGCCATCAACCTTTTCAATCGGCACACCACCTTCGGTCACCCCAGTCTCTGGATCGCTCGGCACGAATACGTGGGCGGTGGTGTTGGTGGGAACATGGACCGTCCACGTAAGTTGCCGACCGGCGCGCTTCCAGTCGCTCCTGATCTCGCCGTGCAAGGTGTGGTAACTCGCGCGAACAAAGTCGAGGCCCGGGCCAATGAACGGACGCAAAACGAACCGCTGGAAGCCGGACACCTCAGGGTCGAGTTCGATGCCAGCCACGTGCCGGAACAACCATTCACCCACCGAGCCGAGCGAATAATGATTGAACGAGTTCATCTGCGGATTGAAAAACCCTTCCTTCTCCGTCCAGCCGTTCCAACGCTCCCAGATCGTCGTCGCCCCGTGCATCACCGGGTAAAGCCAGGACGGATAATCGTCGCGCAACAACAACCGGTACGCGATGTCGGCATGGCCGGCGAAAGTCAGTTGCGGGTTGAGATGGCTGATGCCAATGAACCCGGTGCTCAGGTGCCAGTCCAGCGCCTTGATGTTTTCAACCAGGTGTTCCGCCACCCGGTCGCGCACGTTTTCAGGAACCAGATTGAAGGCGAGCGCCAGCAAATAGGCGGTCTGGGTCTCCACCGTCAGGCGGCCGTCTTCCCGGAGAAATTCCTTCTGAAACGCGGCGCGCACTTTGCCAAACATCGCCTGGAAACGTTTGGCCTCCGCTTCCCGGCCGAGTTCGCGCGCCATGCGGGCCATTTTCATCGCATCCCCGGCCCAGTAGGCGGTCGCCAGCAGGTTTTTCATCGGCGAATGGGTCCGGAACGTGGTATCGCTCGGGATGCACAGCCAGTCGCCATAATTGTTGCCGAGTTCGCGCGTGCGCAGGCCGTCGGGATTGTGACGCTCAATCCAGTCGAGCCACGCCGTCATCGCCTTCCAGTGGCGTTCGATAATCCGCCTGTCCCCGTAAACACGCCAGAGGGTCCACGGCACGATAATCCCGGCGTCCGCCCAGCCCGCGGCGCCGCCGAGGCCGTCGAGCCCGATGAAGTTTTTGCCTTCGCGCAGGCGCGGCGCCACGTCGGGGAAAATACCGTCGGCAGTCTGCGCATCCTCCACATCAATCATCCACTTCGTGAAAAACGCCGCGACGTCCATGTTGTAACTCGCCGTGCGCAGGAAAACCTGCGCGTCGCCCATCCAGCCCAGGCGTTCGTCACGCTGCGGGCAATCGGTGGGCACGGTCAGGAAATTGCCGCGCTGCGACCAGAGCCCATTCAGCCAGAGGCGGTTCACCCCGGCGTGCGAACATTCAAAATGCCCGGCCAGCGACGTGGCGGAACGGACCACGCAACCCGTGACGACGTTCCGGCCTGGTGCGGACGGCAGACCGGTGAGCTCGATGTATTGAAAGCCGTGAAAGGTAAAACGCGGTTCCCAGACTTCCTCGCCGCCGCCTTTGCAGATGTAAACATCCGTCGCCTTCGCCCGGCGCAGGTTCTCCGTGTAGAGCGTGCCGTCGGGGTTGAGGCGTTCCCCGTGACGCAACTGGACGCGCGTGCCGGCCGGCATGGTGCTGAACCGCAGACGCACCCAGCCGGAGATGTTCTGGCCAAGGTCGTAGATGAAAACGCCGGGCCGGACCTCGTTCGGGGAGACCGGCAGGATGGTTTCCACGACCCGCACCGGCTCGGAACGCTGGGCGACCAGAGGCACGGCCGGCGAAGCGGCCTCGCGGACAGGCAGCCAGTCCTTGCCGGCGAAATCCGTGCGGTCCCATCCGGCGCGTTCGCGCCGGGCATCGTAGATTTCGCCCATCATGAAATCCGAACTGAGGATCGGGCCGGTGTTGCACGTCCAGGTGCCATCGGTGCCGAGCGTGAGACGTTCACCGTCGACCAGTTCCACTTCCAGCTGGACCAGCAAGCTGTTCTCCAGGCTGCCGTACCGGGCGCGTGTTTCCTGCCAGCCGACATAACCGCTCCACCAACCGTCACCCAGCATGGCGGCGATGACGTTGCGACCCCGGCCGACCAGGCCAGTGACATCGTAAGTGCGGTAGTGGATGCGCTTGTCGTAATCGGTCCACTCCGGTGTGAAAACGTCCTCGCCCACGCGGCGACCGCGGAGCCGCAGGCGGAACAGGCCGCGGGCGCTGGCGTAAAGCGTGGCGCGTTTGACCGGGCCGGGAACGGCGAATTCCTTGCGAAACAACGCCGGCGTGCCGGGCTCGGTCAGCGTCGGCGTGATGGCCTCGGGATCGCGCTCGATGATTTTGGGATCGGCGGTAATCCAAAAGGCCGACCAGTCCGTTTTCTCCAGCAAGCCCATGGTCCAGACTGATGGCGCGGACCGCGCGGTGAGGCCGGCCTCGTCCCAGACCTCGACGCACCAGTGGCACATGTCGCGCGATTGCAACGGCCGGCCCTCATAAACAACGTGCGTCGTCTGGTTGCTTTCCACCCGGCCGCTGTCCCATAAGTCTCCCTCGTCCTGGGCCAGTTTTTCAGCCGCGCTGGCCACGCGCACCCGGTAAGCCTCCTGCCGGGCACCCCGACGATCCGACGCGATCGTCCAGCTCAAACGCGGTGCGCGTTCATCGATGCCCAGCGGAGCGACGAGATATTCGCAACGCAGGTGGGAAATGCGAAGGGCGGGTGCAGACATCGCTGGTGATTTATTCCGAGTGATGCAGCCGGCGTTTCATCCAGAAGGGCACCGTGGCAAACCACATCACCGTTCCAATCAATACCAAAACCAGATAACGGTCTCGGGATATCGCGTCATTAAAAACCATCACAGCCGAGACCACCATGAGAATCAACCCGGCAAACGAAATGAGTTTGAGTAGTGTTTTCATATCAGGCATTGGCGTTGGCAGTCAGGCTGGCTCCCGCAATTTTCTGCTGAATAAAACTGAATAGAATATACAGTACGACACAGGCTACCCATTCCGGCAGCACGAGAAAAATGGGGTTAGCGCCCTTTTCGTAGGCAACGACCGATCCGATCACCGGAAGAATCCAGGCCACTGCTGCCGGCCAACTGACCGATGACTGTCTCTCAGCCGCGTAATTAGGCCGCAACGCGATCTTTGGAAACAGCCAGATATCAATGAAAATAAATGCACCCAGCGGGAGGACCAAAAGAGCGTTGCCGGAAAGAATGATATCCAGATGATCCAAAATGGCATGAATACAGGCGCAGATCACCATTCCCGCACCCACCACCATTGTGATCCTCCAACGCCGCCAATTGGGAGTGGCCACTTGCAGCGCAATACCCGCCCGGTAAAGCGTCGGGCTGGCAACGTTCCAACCAGCCACGACCACGCAGAGAGCGCCGGTCAACCCCGCACCCAACATGGCGATATGGCCCGGATCGGTTGTAGTTCCCGAATTCATTGCCGCAGCGCAGAGGATGCCGGAAGCGATCCAAGCGCAGTAGTGCCCCAGATACATGCCGGCGCAGGAGCAAAAACCCATCTGCCATTTCTTGGCATAACGCAGGATGGTCATATCACCCATCCCAAAATGTTGCGGCATGTTGCAGAGCCAAGCAAAACCGATAACATGCCAGATGGTGTACTTGCTCATGCCCGCGGACACATTACCCGTCCAGATTTTTTCATTGGCAACCCGCCAGAAATCGCCGATGGAATGGCAACCTAATGATGGCAACGTCGCGACGGCCGCGATGAAAAAGACCACAACCATCCACGGAGCCGACATCTTAGAAAAAATCGCCATACCTTCGAATCCTAGGACCGCCAGGATAGCAATGACCGAGCCTACCCCCACCGCCAGCGCAACCCACATCCATTGTGGCAGGTAACCGCCAGCCGGGGTGGGCTGGTCGAAAAATCGCTCAAAAGGGATGGAAATGGAGGTCATGGAGACATTCAGCATCGCCCCAGCGAGGACACACAGAATTACTCCCCATACGCAGCTATACGCAACCGTAAGCCACGGACCGCCTAATTTACGAATCTGCCAGTACTGAGTCAGGCGCGTTTTGACGGCAATCGGCGCGCAGATGAACCCCCAACTCAACGTGGCCAGCAGATTACCGATAAACAACCCCAGCAATACATCCACCGCCGTGCAGCCGTGCTTGACGAACAAAGGTCCGATGACGAATTCCGTGCCCGCGATGTGTTCGCCGGCGAAGGTCGCCCAGAAAATCTTCCAGCCGTGCAGGTCCTTTTCCTTGATGGGCTCGCGCTCGTATTCGTAGAGCGCATCCAACCGCTCGACCAGCGAGGCAGGTTTCGAGGTTTCAGCCATATGATTGGTTATAATCCGTGCGTTGTTTAATTTTCAACAGGCATGTGGCGCGGCAACAGTAATCGCAAGTCATTCATCTTTTCAAGACGCAATTCAGACACGTTTCCATCCGCTTTGCCCCTTACAAACCTTACAAAGCCTGGTAACATATGTTACAAAGTTTTGTACCAAACCAAAATCAGGCGGCAGTGTCATTCACCGGCCGCTTGCGCCAGTAATTCGCCAGCACCGACCCGGATACGTTCATCCACGGACTGAAAATCGCCGCCGCCAGCCCCATCGTCCCCAGCTTGCCCATCGCCCCGGCAATGCCCGACGCCATCCCGCCATTTTGCAGCCCAACTTCGAACGCCACCGACCGCGCGGAATTTTTGTCCAGCCCGGCCGCCCGGCTCAGCCAGTAGCCGAAACCGTAGCCCGCTGCGTTGTGCAACGCCGCCGCCAGGAACAACAACGCGCCGACCTGCAACAGGTTGTCCCGCCCGGCCGCCGTCGTGACCGTGGTGAAATAAACGATGCCCGCCATCGACAGCACCGGCATCCGCCGGTCCAACCACGACAGCTTCACGGTCAGGAAATGATAAACCACCCCGACCACCACCGCTCCCAGCAGAAAACCGCCCATGCTGATGAGGCTGACCGCCGGATCCGGGACATTCATCTTGATGAGTGCCCAGCCGCCCATCACCAGGAATAAAATCCAGATGGCGCCGGCCATGGCCGTCCCATGGACGATGCGCCGTCCCGGCGCCGACGCATGCTTCAAATAATCGTGCAGCAACGCCGCGCCAATGGGCACGAGCACAATCTTGATGATTTCCATCATCATGTTGAAAAAGCTGATCGGAACCTCTTTGCTGTCCGTCAGTAATTTCATCCACAGCGGTGTCATCAGCGGCGCGATCATAGTCGTGATGGCCGTCACCGTGACCGACAGCGCGAGGTTTGATTTCGCGATGTAAGCCATAACGTTGGACGCCAGCCCGCTCGAACACGAGCCGATGAGGATGATTCCCGCCGCAATCTCGGGTTCGAAATGGAAAATCTTCGTCAGTGCCAGCCCCACCAGTGGCATCACCGAAAAATGGCAGACGATGCCCACCAACACACCGCGCGGCGATTTGGCCACGCCGGTGAAATCTTTCAAGCTCATCTGCGTACCCATACCGAACATGACGACCTGAACGACGATGAGAATGAGCCACTTGTCGCGCAGGTCGAAGCTGTCCCATTTCAGGAACGCCGCCGGATAAATCATCGCCGCCGTCACCGCCGCAATGATCCACGCCGTGAACTGGTACCCGCGCAGCTTGGGAACAAACCGAAGGGAAATCGCCAGCACGACAGCCAGAATGACGACGGCGGGTTGCCAGATATGATTCATCAAATTTGGTTTTGAAGAACATCGAACATCGAACATCCAACTCCCAACATCCAATGAAACGAGCGCATGACACCCATTGGATGTTGGTTGTTGGATGTTGGTTGTTGGTTGTTTTTACCTTTCACAAAACCGTTGCCAGATAGTCCACCGCCAAACCCGGGCTGGCCAGGATCGGCACGCGCTTGTCCGCCGCGGACAGGCCGTCCACCACGCGCGCCATGGAGGCCTGCGCCAGCACAATCACATCCACCCGCTGCGACAATTCCTTCAACGCCGCCGCCACCAGCGTGTCGTGTTTCGCCCCGTCGCCGCTCATCAACGCGTCGAACGCGCCCTCGCACAACCGTGACATGAGGGTGACTTTCTTCCCGGCCTTTGCCGCGCGTCGTTGAATCAAATCCGCTGTCGGCTCCAGCGTCGTCGGCAGCGTGGCAATCACCCCGATTTTCATTCCCGTTTGAACGGCTTTGTCTGCCATCGGCTGGTCCACTCGCAGTACCGGCACCATCGCCTGCCCGGCCGCCGCTTCCACTGCCCGGCCAATCGAGGAACAGGTCACCAGGATATAATCCGCGCCCGCCGCCTCGGCCGAGGCGATATGCACGGCCACGCGTTGCGCCGTCTGCGGCGTCAGCTCACCCCGCCGGATGACGTCCTTGATGAGGCTGTCGTCAGCAATGTTGAACACGTCCACGCCAGGCAGCTTGTCCTTGCAAAGCTGCGCAAACACCGGCACCAGCGTGGCCGATGTGTGAATTAATCCGAGCGTCTTTCGTTTCATAATTCAATTCTTTTCCATCGTCCTCGTTCTCGTCCTCTTCCTCGGCCCCAAAAACCGGGAATTCGAAGACGATGGACGAGAACGAGGACGAGGAGGATTGCCACTTCCCCCGCATCTCACGACCCCAATTCCCGCTTCACTTCCTGGAACGCGGTGAGTGCTGCTTGCAAATCGGCCTGCGAATGCGCGGCGGAAATCTGAGTGCGGATCCGCGCCTTGCCCTCCGGCACCACCGGATACGAAAACCCGATCACATAAACTCCGTGAGCCAGCATGGCCTCGGCAAACTTCGACGCCAGCGCAGCGTCCGCGAGCATCACCGGCACAATCGGGTGCGTGCCCGGCAGGATATTGAAGCCGAGCCTCGACATCCCGTCGCGGAAAAATTTGGTGTTGGCTTCCAGTTTATCGCGCAAGGCGGTCGAGGCGGTCAACAACTCGAGCACCTTGAGGGTGGCCCCGGCAATCGCCGGCGCCAGCGTGTTTGAGAACAAATACGGACGCGACCGTTGCCGGAGCAACTCGACGATCTCCTTGCGACCGCTGACATAACCGCCGCTGGCGCCGCCCAGCGCCTTGCCCATCGTGCCGGTGAGAACATCGACCCGCCCCATCACGTTGTTGTGTTCGTGCGTGCCGCGGCCGTGCCGGCCCATGAAACCCACCGCATGCGAATCGTCCACCATCACCAGCGCCTGATATTTGTCCGCCAGGCTGCAGATGCCGGCCAGGTTGGCGATGGTGCCGTCCATCGAAAACACCCCATCAGTGGCAATCAGCCGGAACCGCGCGCTGGCAGCTTCCTTGAGCTTCGCTTCCAGGTCAGCGAGATTGTTGTTCGCGTACCGGTAACGTTGGGCCTTGCAGAGCCGGATGCCGTCAATAATGCTCGCATGGTTCAGTTCGTCGGAAATGACGGCGTCTTCCGCGCCGAGCAACGTCTCGAACAACCCGCCGTTCGCGTCAAAGCACGAGGAATATAAAATCGTGTCTTCGGTCCCCAAAAATTCGGTGAGCTTCGCCTCCAGCTGTTTGTGGATGCCTTGCGTGCCGCAGATGAACCGTACGCTGGCCAGGCCGTAACCCCATTGATCGATTGCTTCCTTGGCTGCCGCTGCCACCGCCGGATGCTGCGCCAGGCCCAGGTAATTGTTAGCGCAGAAGTTCAGCACCGGCCGGCCATCGGCTACGCGGATGGCAGTGCCCTGCGGCGTGGCGATGACCCGTTCGCGCTTGTACGTGCCCGCCGACCGGATGCCGGCCAGTTGCGCGTCCAGGTGCTTTTTGAAGGCATCGATCATCTCCAGTTCAAAATCACCTTGCCCGAGTTGCCGGTCTTCATCACTTCAAAACCTTTTTCAAATTCGGTATAATGGAACCGGTGCGTGATGGCCGGCTTGATGTCCAATCCGCTCTCCAGCATCACCGTCATCTTATACCAGGTCTCATACATTTCGCGGCCGTAAATGCCTTTGATCGTGAGCATGCTGAACACGACCTTGTTCCAGTCGAACGGCGCCTGCTCCGCCGGGATGCCCAGCATCGCGATCTTCCCGCCGTGCGCCGTGTTATCGATCATCTGCCGCAACGCCGCCGGGTTGCCGGACATTTCCAGGCCCACATCGAACCCTTCCCTCATGCCCAGCTGCTTCTGGGCATCGGCCAGATTGTGCTTCGCCACATTCAATGCCACGGTCGCGCCCATCTTTTTGGCCAGCTCCAGCCGGTACTCGTTGACGTCCGTCACCACCACGAACCGCGCGCCCGCATGCTTCACCACCGCCGCCGCCATGATGCCAATCGGGCCGGCGCCGGTGATCAACACATCCTCGCCCAGCAATGGAAACGACAGCGCCGTATGCACCGCGTTGCCGAACGGATCAAAAATCGACGCCACGTCCCGGTCAATGCCGTCCCGGTGATGCCACACGTTCGTCATTGGCACGGAAATGAATTCCGCAAAGGCGCCCGGCCGGTTCACGCCGATACCCTGGGTGTCCTTGCACAAATGCCGCCGCCCGGCCAGGCAGTTGCGGCAGCGGCCGCAGACCACGTGACCCTCGGCGCTCACCACTTCGCCGGGAAAGAAATCCGTCACGTTGGACCCCACCTCCGCCACCTCGCCGACAAATTCATGGCCGACCGTCATCGGCACCGGGATGGTGCGTTGCGCCCAGTCGTCCCACTTGTAGATGTGCAGGTCCGTGCCGCAAATGCCCGTGCGATCCACGCGGATCAGCACGTCGTTGATGCCCACCGCCGGTTTGGGCACGTCTTCGAGCCACAAACCGGGCTTCCGTTCCTTCTTCACCAGCGCTTTCATGTGATTTGAATTTTTCTTCCCGCTGCAATGACAAATCTCCGCACCCGGGCAAATGGCTGCGGGCACGGAATGAAACTGCGCAAAACGAGGGACAAAGGCAAGGCCATCGCATTTTTTCCATGTCTTTTGGCAGTTTTATTACGTTCAGATTCACCCCGTTCTTGAACAACCAGGCCACTTGTGAAATCATGGGCGGTCATGACATTCTCCGTGATGACTGTATATGAGACCTGAAGTGCCCATGCTGACCGAAAAGGCCCGCATGCTGCGGCGCGACGTCTTTTCGATGATTCACCAGTGCGGAGACGGACACCCCGGCGCCGCGCTATCGATCACTG